>JAABUX010005617.1_pt1 | contig 15322 bp, 13 predicted proteins | sample 5561851 | NCBI WGS metagenome assembly JAABUX01 (sample SAMN10711883, study PRJNA513361) | rock metagenome | isolation source: Antarctica rocks | place: Antarctica: Victoria Land, Richard Nunatak red sandstone | collected 2016-01-03 | reverse complement strand
TGCGGGTGGTGTCGATGCCGTGCCGGGAATGGTTCGCCGCGCAGAGCGCCGACTATCAGGACTCGGTGCTGCCCCCTACCGTGCGGGCCCGGGTCAGCGTCGAGGCCGCGATCGGGCAGGGCTGGCGGGACGTGGTCGGCGACGCCGGCCAGATCGTCAGCCTAGAGCACTTCGGGGCATCCGCGGACTACCAGAGGCTGTACCGCGAGTTCGGGATCACCCCCGACGCGGTCGCCCAGGCCGCCCGGGACAGCCGGCGCGACGCCGCCGGCACCCCACGCCCCGGCGGGCAGCAGGCCACCTCCGCCCCCACCACCGGCGGCACCGGCGACAAACCCGCCTGATCCTGCCCCGACGGCGCAGCCGGTGCCGGCACCTCCGCATCGAATCGGACTAGCGGCCGCACTGTGGTGTGGCAGAAGGGACCAACCGCGTGGAAGTCCTGCAGGAGCTGTCCCGGCTGGGGGTGTCGATCTGGCTGGATGACCTGTCCCGCTCGCTGGTCCGGTCCGGCCGGCTCGCCGACCTGGTCCGCAACCGTTGCGTCGTCGGGGTGACCAGCAACCCGACGATTTTCGCGACCGCGCTGGCGGACGGGCAGGCCTACGACAGCCAGGTCGGTGACCTGGCCGTCCGCGGCGTCGCGGTCGGCGAGGCTGTCCGGGCGCTGACCTGCGCCGATGTCCGGGACGCCTGTGACGTGCTGCGGCCGACCTATGACCGCACCGACGGGATCGACGGTCGGGTCAGCCTGGAGGTCGATCCGCGGCTGGCCCGCGACGCCGACCGGACCCTCGCCGAAGCCAAAGCCCTGGCGTGGATAGTGGACCGCCCGAACCTGATGGTGAAGATCCCCGCGACCGAGCAGGCGCTGAGCGCGATCACCGCGGCGACCGCGGCCGGGATCAGCATCAACGTCACGATGTTGTTCTCCGTCGAGCGGTACCGGCTCGTCCATGACGCCTACCTCACCGGGTTGGAGCACCGCCTGGCGGCCGGTCAGAGCCTGCACCGGGTGTCCTCGGTCGCGTCGTTCTTCATCTCCCGGGTCGATGGTGCCGTCGACCCGCAGCTGGACGCGCTGGACCCCGACCGCCACCCCGCCGCGCAGGCGCTGCGCGGTCAGGCCGCGATCGCGAACGCCCGGCTGGCCTACCAGGCCTACCTACAGGTGATGGGCAGCGATCGGTGGACCCGGCTGGAAGACGCCGGCGCCCGGCCGCAGCGGCTGCTCTGGGCCTCCACCGGCGTGAAGGACCCCAACTACCCGCCCGCCCGGTACGTCACCGAGCTCGCGTTACGCGACACCGTCAACACCATGCCCCCCGCCACCCTGCAGGCCGCGACAACCGCGACCGTGCCCGGGCCGCTGGACAGCGCCGGCCAACGCGACCCGCAGGCCGTCGCCGGTGCACTCAAGGCGCTGGGCGTGGACCTCGCGCAGGTCGCCCGGCAGCTGGAGGACAAGGCGGTCCGGCTGTTCCAGGACTCCTACGTCCAGCTCGTCGACACCGTCACCGCCGCTCTGAACGCGGCCGGCGCGGACGTCCACACCGACGGGACCGCCCGGCCCGTCGGCGGCGGTCAGCGACCCGCAGCACCCGCCGACAGCGGCTGACCCACCAGATGCCACAAGCCGACGCACCTACCGGAGCCATCATGACCGAGCCGCACCCACACCGCACCGCGCCGGGCACCGCCCAGGGCAACGTCGACATCGATGTCGACATCGATGTCGACAGCAACGTGACGGCACCCAACAAGGGCCCGGCGCAGGAGCCGGCCTTGACGACCAGCGAGGACGCGCAGCGCGACGACCTGCTCGTTCAGCCCGGCAACTCCTGACCCGTCCGCGCTGGCGTCCCTTCCGGCCCGACCGACCCCTAAGCGTGCGGCGTGGGCGCGGGGGTGTGGCCGCCGGCGCTGCGCGAGGCGCTTGGGCGACCACCTAACCTGGCCGGGCGCGGCCTGGGGTCATGACGGTGCCTTGTTGGGCGTGGGCGAGGGTGACCGTGTGCGCCAACCGCTTCGGCACCCACGGCGCGGTGTTCCGGCTGCACCGGCTGGCCGGGATGCTCGCCGTCGTGGGGCTGGCCGCCAGCACCAGCGCAGCGGTTGCGTGCTGCTGCGCCTGCTGCTGGTCAGCCTGTACGCCGGCCGCGGACCGGCAGAACCCTGACCGGTGTCGGCCAGACCCTACGGGCAGGACGGCGCCCAGTCCGACGGCGATGATGGCCTGCCGGTGAGGTCTTCGCGGCGGAGCGGGCGGTGTCGTGGGCAGTGCGATGGGAGGGGAGGGCCGGACCGTTGGTGTAGGTGCTGACTGCCGGGGGGGTGTCGATGCCGCGCAGGGCGCACTGACGACGCCGTGCGGTCGGCGGCGAGCAGGATGCCAATTGGGGGCTTGGTCGCCGTGCTCGGGGTCGGCGGAGCAGGTTGTCGACGACGGCGGCGAAGCTGAGCTTGGCGAGGCGAGCGGGTTCTGCCCGGCCAACTTGGAGCTCGACGATGATGTACCGGCGTAGGCCGAGGTGACTGAACAGCAGGTCCAGGACGTAGTCCTGGTCGCCGACGGGCAGTTGGTACTGCCGTTCGCCGACGGCGAAGCCGGCGCCGAGTCCGGTGAGGACGTGGCTAAGCCGGGCGACGAAGGCGTCCTGGAACTCGCGTTCGCTGTGGCCAGTCCAGGGCGAACAAGTCCAAGTTGGAAGGGTCGGCGGCGATCTCGGCGTCCAGGTCGCAGTGGGCTGGTGGCAGCGTGGCCAGGAAGTTGTTCGGTGCGGCGCCGAGGCGCCCGCGGCGGTCGCGCGGCGATGTGGTGGGTGACAGTGGTGTCAGGGGTGGCTGGGGATCAGGGCGTGCTCGTTGCCGCTGCGCCATTCCAGTAGCAGCAAAGTGGCGTCGTCGGACAGGTGGCCCTGCTGGTGGGCTAGGAGGGCCCGGACGACCCGGCGCATCGTCTCGGGGGTGGGCAGGTCACTGGCGAGGTTGCGGCTGGTCAGGTCGACGAGGCGTTCGGGGCCGAAGAAGTCGCCGTCGGGGGAACGGGCCTCGGTCACGCCGTCGGTGTAGAACAGCACCCGGTCGCCGGGCTCGAGCTGTTCGGTGCCGATCGTGAGTGGGTCGGCCGGGCCGGTCGGGTCGGCGCTGCGTCCTAGACCCAGTGGCGGTGCTGGGTCGACGTGCAGGGTTTTGACGAGCTTGCCGTCGCGCAGCAGCAGTGGTTCGGGATGGCCGGCGCTGATCCACTGGAGCCGGCCGGTGTCGGTGTCGAGCTCGGCGACGACCGCGGTAACGAACGCCTCGCCGCCGAACCCGGCGAGCACCGCCTCGTCGATGGTACGGACGGTGCCGGTCAGGCTGCGGCCGGAGCGGCGGGCGTTGCGGTAGGCGGCGACGGTCAACGCGGCCAGCTGGGCGCTCTGCAGCCCATGCCCCATCCCGTCGAACACCCCGATGCGGGCGCAGCCGGCGTCGACGGCGTAGTCGACGGTGTCGCCGGCGACCTGGTAGGCCGGTTCCAGGGCGCCGGCGATGGTGACCCGGTCGCAGGAGAACGTCAGCGGGGGGAGCAGCGACCACTGCATCTCGGCGGCCAGACCCATCTCGGCGGTGCGGCGCAGCCGCACGATCGTGTCGCCGTACAGGGTCTTGGTCATGACCAGTTCGGCGGTCAGGGCCGCTAGGCGCCGGAGCCGGGCCATCAGCTCCGGTCGCTGCGTCGCCTGCGGGTCCTCCACGACCACGGTCACCACGCCGAGGCGTTCGCTGCCGTCCAGCAGCGGCAGCCACACCCGTAGCCGCCCGCCGGCTAGGTCCTGGGTCAGGACCTGCACAAGTTGGTAGGCCCGGCCGGCCAAGGTGGTGTCGACGGCCAGCTGCGGGAGGGTCTCGTGCAGGTCGGGCCCGTCCGGCCCGAGGAAGGGCACCAGCACGTTCTGCTGCAGGTCCGCCAGGTAGATGGTTGCGTTGCTGGCCTGGAGCTGGCTGGCGTATTCGCTGATCACCTCGGGGAGCTGGTGGGCCGCGAGCAGGTGCACCCGGGTCAGCAGGTCATCGGTTGCCCGTTCGCTGCGATTGCGCGGCTCGTCGACCACGGCAGCCGGCTGGCCTGGTGTGCCGTCGGCTCCGATGCGGGGGGCGGGGTCGGTCACCGGGTGGAGCTTATGACCAGCCCTGCTGCCTGGCTGCGTGTCGGTGCGGCCTGCCGGGGCAGGTGCCGGTGGTGACCGCTGCCGAACTCAGCCGCGAGTTCGAGCCGGACGCCCCCGCGGTGTCGCAGGCCCGGCGGTTCCTGCGGCAGGCGCTGCAGGACCTGCTGGGCGACGACGACGGGAGCGAGCTGGCCGACACGCTGCTGATGGCGGCGAACGAGCTCACAACGAACGCGGTGCTGCATGCCCGGACCGAGTTCGTCGTGCGGGTCGCGGTCGACGCCGAGCACGTGCGGGTCGAGGTCACCGACGGCAACAGCCGGGTCCCGCAGCCGTGCCTGGCCCCGGCCGACGCGACCTCCGGCCGCGGTCTGGCGATCATCGACGGCAGCGGCCTACACCGGGGCATCGACCGGCACCCCGGCGGCAAAACCGTATGGCTGCAAGCGCAACGCGGCAGCAACTGATCGAACCAGCCCGGGCTCGCGTCCGCTGGTAGATCGCCCTGACGGTCGGACCGCGCCCTGCGCGGCTGGCCGAGTGGGACCGGGCAAGCAGGGCTCGACCCAGTCCGACCTGCGGTGCAGCGCGGGCCGTCAGGCAGGGCGCAGGAACCGCGCGTGGTCAGGATCAGTCGGCTGCACATGCCGCGCTGCAGCTCGTGCGCAGCAGCAAGTCCGGCCGCAACGAAGCGGCGCAGCCCGCGCTACTCGCCGCACAGATCGGCATCCTGTCCCCGTCCGTCGATCGACTTCGCGAGGCGCAATCAAGACCGCTCAGGCGTGCGTTGGTCGAGGCCGGCGCGTTGCCACACCTCGCCCGCCCCGACCAGCGCCCACCTGACCGTGCGCCTCCGCGGGCCGCCAGCGATGGCCGGCCCCCGGTGCCGGCGTCTGTGGTGCCCGGACCCGCTCGCTTACTCGGTGACCGGGCCGTAGCTGATGGTGACGTCTTCCATCTCCAGCTCCGCGGTGGCTTGCAGCAGCGCCAGCAGGTCGGTGTCCAGCCCTGGGGAGAACTCCTCCATCCGCTCCACCGCAATCGTCGACGGCACCCCTTCGGGCATCTGCTCCGACGCGGTCAGCACAGTGCCGTCCCCGGAGGGGGACACGCCCTGGAAGACCCGGCCGGCCTCGGACAGGTTGTCGGCACTGAAGGTGAACTGCTTGCTCTGCAACCCCAGGTCCAGCAGCTTCTTGACCTCCGGGAACGCCGCCGCGTTGGTCTTGGGGATCGGCAGCAGCCGGCCCCAGTCCACCCCCAGGGTCTCCAGCGCCTTGGCGTAGGCGTTCTCGTGCGCCTGGTCCCGCACGATCAGGTACGCCACGGTGGACCGGGCGGTCTTGTTCGCGGTCATCTCATAGATCCGGCACTTCTGCAGCCGCCCAGTGGACTCCAACATCAGGTTGTACAGCAGGTCCAGCACCAAGTTCCCGCTGTTGTACACGTAGGCACCCGACCACGGGTTACCGGCCGAGTCCTTGGGCAGCGCGCCCTGGGCCCCCACCAGGTAGTGGTGGATGTTGCCCACCGACAACGCCGACTCCAGCGGGGTCGCCCCACCAGCACCAGCAGCGTCCAGCGGGTCAGTCGGCTGGCCCTGGTAGCGCGGTGAACCATCCAGCAACCGGGCGATCGTGGTCCCGATCAACTCCACATGACTGATCTCCTCCGTCCCGACACCCTGGATCAAGTCCCGATAAGGCTTGCCGGCCGGGCCACGAAAGTTCATCGCCTGGAACAGGTACTGCATCATCGTGCGCATCTCACCGAACTGACCTCCCAACCCTTCCTGCAACGCATTCGCCGCAGCCGGATCCGGCTCATCCGCTGCAATCTCATTGATCAAGCTCTGGACGTGCAGGTACATGGCATCGCCTCTCGATGAGTCCGGCGCCCCAACGGACCGAACACCCAACACCTGCCCGCCACACCCACCCCCACCCCCACCAAGCCCCAGCACAATGACCTAAGCAGCCACACACCCGGAACCAGCCCCCACCGGGTGCACCAGCAGCGCGATCTCGTCCCACTCCAAACTCCTGCTCGCGGCCGAGGTGCCACCAGGCCCGGCACTCGTGAGGGTGCCGGCCTGCCGCCGTGCAGGTGGTTGCTGCTGTTGGGGTGGGCTGCCGTCGGCGCCGTCGGTCTCGATCTTCTCCTTACGCACCGTCTCCTCCACCTGCTGCTGCTGCTCGGTGATGGTCTGGGTGCCGAGCTTGACCCGCTCCACCCGGACCGTCTCCTTGGCCACGAGGGGCTGCTCGGCGTGCGAAACGACCTCGTGCTCCTCCTGCGACAGGTCCGGGCCGTCCAACGCCTGCCCCCGGTTGCCCTCGGTGATTGGCTCCAACGCGAAGAACTTCGCCAAGACCCGGTTCGTGTTTGCACACCGGTGGGCATTCGAGGCCTTCCTCCGCTACCCGTGCCAGGCGCACCAGGCTGACTTGATTCGGTCAAGTTTGTGGCGCATACTCCGTGGTGTGCCGACGCCCGCTGACGCTGCCCCCCTGTTACGTGGGGCTTGCCTTCGGGTGACACCACCGCGCTTGGCCGTGCTGTCCGCCGTGCAGGAGCACCCGCACGCCGACACCGAATCCCTCATACGTCTCGTCCGCGAACAGTTGGGCGCGGTCTCGCATCAGGCCGTTTATGACGTGCTGCGGGTGTTGACGGTCGCTGGGTTGGTGCGGCGCATCCAGCCGTCGCGTTCGGTGGCCAGATACGAGGCCCGCGTGGGTGATAACCATCATCACGCCGTGTGTCGGTCCTGCGGCGCGACGGCCGACGTGGACTGCGCAGTGGGTGAGGCGCCATGCCTGACCGCATCCGACGACGCCGGCTTCAAGATCGATGAGGCTGAGGTCGTTTACTGGGGCCGCTGCTCGGCATGCGAGATGCCACCCGCTGACCCACCTGTTCCAGCCGCACCAATGCAGAGAGGTACGCCGTGACGACGCCCCACACCGCGAGCACCAGCGAGTCCGAGAACCCGGCGATCCCGGGACCGACCGCCCACACCAGCGGTCGCCCGCACACGAACCGGGATTGGTGGCCCAATCAGGTCGACCTGTCGGTCTTGAACAAGCCGGCGCGCGATTCCGATCCGTTGGGGCCGGACTTCAACTACAACAGGGCCGTGCAGAGCCTGGACTTCGACGCGGTCAAGGCCGACCTGGTGCAGGTGATGCGGACGTCACAGGACTGGTGGCCCGCGGACTACGGTCATTACGGCCCGCTGTTCATCCGCATGTCCTGGCACGCGTCCGGCACCTATCGTCAGGCCGACGGCCGTGGCGGGGCAGGCAGCGGCGAACAGCGCTTCGCCCCGCTGAACAGCTGGCCGGACAACGCGAACCTGGACAAGGCCCGCCGGCTGCTGCTGCCGGTGAAGCAGAAGTACGGCCGGGCGCTGTCCTGGGCGGACCTGCTGGTCCTGGCTGGCAACGTCGCGCACGAGGACATGGGTTTTGCGACGTTCGGCTTTGCGTTCGGCCGGCAGGACGTCTGGCAGCCCGAAGAGGTCTTCTGGGGGCCGGAGGACACCTGGCTGGGCGACGAGCGCTACAGCGGTGAGCGGGAGCTGTCTGAGGACGTGGGCGCCGTCCAGATGGGGCTGATCTACGTCAACCCGGAGGGTCCGAACGGCGAGCCGGACCCGATGCGCTCCGCCCGCGACATCCGGGACACATTCGGCCGGATGGCCATGAACGACGAGGAGACCGTCGCCCTGATCGCCGGCGGCCACACGTTCGGCAAGACGCACGGCGCGGGTGACCCCTCGCTGGTGGGCCCGGAGCCGGAGGGCTGCCCGGTCCACTCCAACGGTCTGGGCTGGAAGAACCAGCTCGGCAGCGGCAAAGCCGAACACGCCATCACCTCCGGCCTGGAGGGCGCCTGGACGCCCACGCCCACGACCTGGGACGACAGCTACTTCCAGACGCTGTTCGGCTGGGAGTGGGAACTCACCCAAAGTCCGGCCGGCGCCAAGCAGTGGCAACCGACCGACCCGGCGTCTGAGATCGTGCCCGACGCCCACCGCCCCGGCGTGAAGCACCGCCCGATGATGGCGACGAGCGACATCGCCCTGATCACCGACCCGGTCTACAAGCAGATCTCGCAGCGGTTCAAGGACGACCCGCAGCTGTTCGCCGACACCTACGCACGTGCCTGGTTCAAGCTGCTGCACCGCGACATGGGTCCCCTCTCGCGCTACGTCGGCCCGTGGGTGCCTGAGCCACAGCTGTGGCAGGACCCGGTCCCGGCGGTCGAGCACGACCTCCTCGACGAGGCGGACGTCGCTGAGCTCAAGCGCACGATCCTGGCCTCCGGCCTGGCGGTCTCCGAGCTGGTGAACACCGCCTGGGCCGCCGCCGCGTCGTTCCGCGGCACTGACAAGCGCGGGGGTGCCAACGGCGGCCGCCTTCGCCTCGCGCCCCAAAAGGACTGGGCCGTCAACGCCGGCACCACCGAAGTCATCGCCAAGCTCGAGGAGATCCGCTCCTCCTTCGGCAAGGCCGTATCGATCGCTGACCTGATCGTGCTCGGCGGATGCGCAGCGGTCGAACAAGCCGCTACGGAAGCCGGTGTCGATGTCACTGTGCCGTTCACGCCCGGCCGCACGGACGCCTCGCAGGAACAGACCGACGTCGAGACGTTCCGCTGGCTCGAGCCCCGAGCCGACGGCTTCCGCAACTGGATCAAGCCCGACTCCAAGCTCGAGCCTGAGACGCTCCTGATCGACCGCGCCTACATGCTAGAGCTCACCGCCAAGGAGATGACCGTCCTGGTCGGCGGCTTGCGCGCGCTCGATGCCAACACCGGTGGGGTCAGGCACGGAGTGTTCACCGACCGCCCCGGCGTGCTCACCCACGACTTCTTCCGTCACCTGCTCGACCTGAACATCACCTGGCGGACCTCCACCGACGACGAGGGCGTCTATGAAGGCCTGGACACCGAAGGCAACGTCCTACGCACCGCCACCGCCGCCGATCTGGTCTTCGGGTCCAACTCGATCCTGCGCGGCATCGTTGAGGTCTACTCCGCCGACGACGCCAAGGAAAAGTTCGTGCATGACTTCGTCGACGCATGGGACAAGGTCATGATGCTCGACCGCTACGACGCGAAGTAAGTCTTCCCGATCAATCAGCGCGGCGTCGGGCGGCCTACCTCGTCGAACTCATGGTGTTGAACAGTGCGCTCAGCAGCACGCTGAGCGTGCAGTCCGCAGCGGCGCGTCGAACCCAGGTAGGCACCGGCCACCCCTGTTCCGTCTGATGACCCAGCGGCAGGTCAGGTCCCGCTGCTTGACGAAGCAGGCGGTGGGGCTGCCGTCCCGATCCGGCCGCGTCCCCGTCACTGGTTGGCGGGACGGGGGACAGTGCGCCGGTGAACACCAGCTGCTCAGCGAGGTCGCGGAGCTTGATGTTGGTGTGCTGACTGGTGCGGATCAGCAACGCGACCGCCTGGTCGGCAGTCAGCTGGTGCCGCTCCATCAAAATTCCTTGGGCCTGCCCGATCACTTGCCGGGTGGCGACCGAGCGGGTCAGGCCGCTTTGGGTACGGGCGGCCGCGAACGCCAACGCGGCGTGCGCGGCGAACAGCAGCCCGACGTGCTCGGACTCCTCGCCGAACGCCCCATCGTGCCGGCCGTACAGGTTCAGCGACCCGAGGGTGTCGCCCTGCACGTACAGCTGGAACGACAGCACGCTGCCCGCGCCGGCCTGCGCGGCCCGGGCGGCGAACTCCGGCCAGCGCACCTCGTGGGCCATGTCCGGCACCCCGACGGTCTGCTGGGTGTGGACGGCGTCCAGGCACGGTCCCTGCCCGGTCTGCTCCTGCAGCGCGTCGACGACCCGGGGCAGCTCGCTCGAGGCAGCCTGCGACCGGATCTGCCGGCGGCCGTGTACCACGCTGATCGAGCCCTCCTGACAGCCCGGGATCAGCGCCACCGCCGCCCGCACGATCCCGGCCAGGGTGCCGTCCAGGTCGCTCTGCTGCTGCACGCGGCGGGCAAACACGCTTAGTTGCGCCGCCAACTTGGCCGGCGCCAACACCGGCACCGAGGGCCCGTCGCCCGCCGGGGCCGGCGCCTCCACCTCGGCCGGCTGGTCCGCCTTCACACTGCACCGCCTCGCCTGCTCGACCGCTGATTGCCGGTAGCCGCCAGACCGGGCGAGAGGCTCAGCCGGCTACTAGGACGCCGTCATCCCGTGCGCGATCACCATCCGTGACAAAGTTTGGGCGCGCCGGTACCGGTCTTGTGCAGCAGGACGGCAGGTCCCGGTCCGCCCCAAGGCGACCATGACCCGTCCCGATGAGCACATGCCAGCCCCCCAGCAGAGCCAACTGGTGCAGGTCCGCGCCGCGCGCAGGCGCGCGAGCGGCCAGCCGCTGGTGCACGCCCGCCAGCAGCTTCTCGCGCACCACCAGCAGATGCCCGCGGCCCACCATGGGCCGCCGGCATGACGGCGTGGTTGTCGGGTCACGACCTCGGCGCAGCCAGCGACATCCCGGTCTTCCAGGTCACTCGAGCGGCCGGCCCGGTGTCGGCTCCCGGGCTGCGTCTGATGGGCGAGCTGGACTTCGCGAGCGCGCCGCTGCTGACCGCCGCCGGTCTGGTCCTCGCCGGTGAGGGCGAGCTCCTCAGCGGCCTAGACGTGCCGGTCGACCTGTCGGAACTGTCCTTCCTTGACAGCTCCGGCCTGACAGCGCTGAACGACGTCGCCGTGCAGCTGACTCGGGCAGGAGCCACCGGCATCACCCTGATCCAGGCCACCCGGCCGGTCCTGCTGCTGCTCACCCTCGCCTCGGCCGCGGGCCAGATCGGCCCGGGCATCGGATGCGCGCAGCTCACCACCCCGGCCGGCCCGGCCGCGCACACAGGCAGTAACCAAGGCCATATCCGCCCGGGTCCAGTCGTCACCGCCGCGGGACGCCTGAACCAGCCCGACGTTAGGCGGCCGCGGAGAGCACCCGCCGCCGCGCAGCAGCGTGCGACGACGCCCGCACCGCTGCGGCCGCCTCCAAACGCTGCTACCGCCGGCTGACGAGCCCAGGACCGAATGACCGACCCGGCCGGAAAAGCCGTGCGCGCGCTGCATGTCCTGCGTGAGTAGCGAGGCAGCGCCCACGTCGTCGCCGCCGCCCTGGGGCGAGACGCTGCACGCCGTTATGCTCAACGGCGGCGACGCCTAGGCGATGGAGCGCACGTTCGACCGCTCCACCGGTCCGGGCGCCACATCATCGGTGGTGATGATCGCGCGCAGCAGCAGGCCGCCCTGCAGCTTGACCAGCCGGGACGTGAGCGCCGTGAGGTAACGGGCGCCGACGCGGGGGTCCAGCACGGCGCGCAGCGAGACCTCCGACGCCGCCTGCCGGACGTTCGCGGCGAGCTCGGCCGGCGACGGCTGGTACAGCCACGCCGGGCCGGACGCGCCCTGCACGCCCTGCATACCCGGTAGCCCGGTCGGGCCGGCCGCGCCGGCGGGCCCCTGCACACCCTGGGGGCCCTGCTGCCCGGGGATCCCGGCGGCACCGTGCTGACCCTGCTCGCCCTGCTCCCCCTGCAGACCGCTCAGGCCGCTCTGGCCGGTCTCGCCGATCACGCCGCGCTGGCCCTGGCCACCGCGCAGACCCTGCTCACCCCGGCCGCCCTGCTCGCCGAGCGGTCCGCGCGCTCCGACCTCGCCCAGCACACCCTTCAAGCCCTGCTCGCCGGGCACGCCCTGCAGTCCCTGCTCGCCGCGCTCACCGGCCTGTCCGACCTGCCCGCGAACGCCTCGCTCACCGGGACCGCCCTGCTCACCAGGAACGCCCTGCCCGCCGACCAGGCCCTGCGGGCCGGTCGCACCGCGGAGCCCGAGCAGTCCCTGCGGACCTGTCTCGCCGTCCTCGCCCTGCTCGCCGGGCAGGCCGGTGGAGCCCTGCACGCCCTGCTCACCCTCGGGGCCGGTGGCACCCTCGGCGCCCTTGAGGCCCTTGTCGCCGTGCTCCCCTACCGGGCCGACGGCGCCCTTGTGGCCCTTGTCCCCGCGCTCACCGGCGGGACCGACCGGCCCCTTGATCCCCTTGTCGCCGTGCTCCCCAGCCGGGCCGACCGGACCCTTCGTGCCCTTGTCCCCAACCGGGCCGACCGGGCCGACCGGGCCCTTCGCGCCCTGGTCGCCGCGCTCACCGGGCGCACCGATGGGGCCGTCGGGGCCCTTAGGCCCCTGGTCACCCTCCTCGACCGTGAGATCGACGGTTGCGGTGACTGTCTCAGTCGGTGTGCTTGCCTTTGCCTGGGCCATGAACATGCCTCTCGAGTGGGGGACGGCGCCCTGAGGCGTCTCCAAGTGAGTACTGGCTGCCGTGAGGGGGCTCGGTAGCCCTCCCCTTCGGCGTCGCTGCCCGCGTCTCGCCGATACCCGGTGCTAGCTGGAGCAAGCACGACCAGGTCGGTGCCGCCGGTCACATCCTTTGCGCTGACCGGTCGCCGCCTTCTGGACGCACGCCGACGGCGCCAGGAGCAGCAAGTCTGCTGTGGTCTGCTGCGAGCTCGGTCGCCCGGTTCGGCGGGCAGACTGCGTGCTTGGGCAACCGGTCCGGCAGCCGTCCAGGAGAGGTGGCCGATGCGTAGGGAACGCAACGGGATCAGCAGGAGGCGGCCCGCGTTCTGACGTGCCAGGGCCGCGTCCCTGGGAGTGGTGTAGCTCGTTGCGTGTTGCTGTGCGAGTAGGAGCAACTATGCCGTAGCGGCGATGGCCCTCCTGGTGGTCTTGGTCGGGCTGCTGGCCTTGGGTTCGAGCTGGGTCGGGGCGGGTGGGTTGAGCAGAGCCATGGACTCCTCTGAGAGGTAGCGGCGGTCGCTGTCTTGCCACTCGTCGTGGGCTTCGATCAGGACGCAGGCGGAGAGCCGGAGCAGGGCTGCGGGGTTGGGGAAGATCCCGACGACGTCGGTCCTTCTCTTGACCTCCCGGTTGAGCCGTTCCAGGGGGTTGGTGCTCCAGATCTTCTGCTAGTGCGCGCGGGGGAAGTCGCTGAACGCGGTCAGGTCGCCCTTGGCGTCCTGGAGCAGCTCGGCGACGGTGGGGAACTGTTCGGTGAGCATGTCGGCGACTTTGTCGACCTGGGCTCGGACCTCGGCCTGCCCGGGTTGGGCGAAGATCGTGCGGATGTCGCGGCGACCATCTCGGCATGGCCCTTGCTGACTCGGGCCAGGGCGTTGCGCATGAAGTGGACCCGGCAGCGCTGCCAGCTCGCGCCCTGCATCGTGGTCGAGATCGCCTTGATGAGGCCGCTGTGGGCGTCGCTGATGACGAGCTGAACGCTGCCCAAGCCGCGGTCCTTGAGCTCGCGCAGGAACTCGGTCCAGAAGGCTTCGGTCTCGCTGTCCCCGACCTGGCAGCCCAGGACTTCCCTTCTGCCGTCGGCACTCACCCCAGTGGCGACACGACGGCTTGCGACACGATCCGCTGGTTGAGCCGGACCTTGCAGTAGGTCGCATCGAGGAACACATACGGGAACGCGATGTGGTCCAAGGGCCGGGTGCGCCAAGACGCGACGTCGGCGTCGAGCTGAGCGCAGATCCGTGAGACCTCACTCTTGCTGATCCCGGTGCCACCCATCGCGATCACCAGGTCATCGACGCGGCGGGTGCTGACGCCTTCGACGTAGGCCTGCATCACGACCGCATGCAGCGCAACGTCGATCCGCCGGCGAGGAGCGAGCAGGGCCGGGAAGAACGACCCGGTTCTGACCTTCGGGATCTTGACCGTGAGGTCCCAGCGGCGGTCGTGACGACCTTGTCGCGGGTGCCGTTACGTTGGGTCGTACGGGCATCGGTGCGCTCGTGCGGGAGGGCTCCGATGTGGGCGGTCGCCTCGACGTCGACCACGGCTTGCAGCATGCCGCCGAGCAGTCGGCGCATGAGTTCACCGCCGTCGGCGGCGCGGAGCATCTCGATCATCTCGAGCAGGGCAGAATCGTCTAGGGCCATCGTGTGTCCTTCGTGAGTTCCTTTGGCGGGATCTCACAGAGCCTCACGCGATGGCCCCCCAACGTCCGTGACCGACACGAACATCGGTCACGATCAGGAGCCCGAGCTACACCACCTCAGGGGACACGCCCCGTGCCAGCAGGTGCGGGACCGTGTGCGCAAGGGTGCAGGCACAATCCGCCGCACAGACGGCCCTTCGGTACGGCAGCGGCTGCTGCAGGAGGCGGCCCGGGCCGCGACACCGGCGGCTAGGGGCTAACAAGTCGATTTCCGCCGGGTGCTGCGCGCGTGCGCGGAACTTGATACCAGGTGCTCTTAGATGACTTGGCGATTGCAATCGGCGCGGCGGTGGTAGCAATCTGCGTGGTGCTGCTGGGCATGCGCAACTGGTGACCCGGCCGCACCAAAAATCCGTCGCTACCGCCGCTCGGAGGCCCGGGTCCGGCTGCACGCGGGCGAGCCTGGGAAGACCTGCGCCTAGACCCTGCCATTGGGACGCCCGGTGGCTGCGACCACCACCCGGGCCGGTGGATGGTGACCGGGTGTTGTGACCGGGTTGTGACCGGGCACCGCGGGTGCCTGGCCTGCCCGCAGGGGAGTGCGTGGGGCAGTCAACCCCCAGCTTCCAGGAGTGTTCAGTGTCTCGTCGTACCCCGCCGATCGTGGCTGTTCTGCTCGCCGTGTCGTTGTTGCTGACCGGATGCGGCGGTAAGAGCAGTACCGCGACCGGCACCTCTGGTGGTGGGTCTTCGCAGTCCCAGGCCTCCACCGCCCCGCAAGGCCAGGCCAGCACCGGTACGGCTGCTGCTGGGACGCAGTGCCCGAGCAGCAACACGAAGAACTTCGCCAAGACCCGGTTCGTGTTGCACACCGGTGAGGCGTTCGGGGCCTTCCACCGCTACCTGTACAAGCCCTACCAGGCCGGGTCGTTCCGCAAAGGCACCCCCGGTCGGCTCAAGGCGTTCCTGAAGGCGGGGGCGGCGGCGTTGTTCATCAAGCGCCAGGTCCGCCTGGCCACTGAGGACGTCAAGGCCAACCCGACGCTGTGCAAGGCGGTCGCGGCGCCGTTGGCCAAGGTCGGAGACACCATCAGCGGGGCGGTCAGCAAGCTCAAGGGCGGCGATACCAGCGGCATCACCGACGCCAACACCAGCATCGACGGCATCAAGAGCTCCTCAGCGAGCAACGG
>JAABUX010005616.1_pt1 | contig 15326 bp, 9 predicted proteins | sample 5561851 | NCBI WGS metagenome assembly JAABUX01 (sample SAMN10711883, study PRJNA513361) | rock metagenome | isolation source: Antarctica rocks | place: Antarctica: Victoria Land, Richard Nunatak red sandstone | collected 2016-01-03 | reverse complement strand
ACCAGCCGAACCGCCTCCTGCTTGTACTCCAACGTATACCGCCGCCGTGTCGCCTTCTCCATCACAGTCGCCTCCTCGCGATTACAAAAGTTCGCTATGAGAGACGTTTTCCGGGGGCAAGCTCAGAGCGTGGTTGTAGGTTTCCGCTAGGGGTAGTGGCTCAAACGCCCGAACAACGCACTACAGGCTGACGGTTAGGGAAATGGCGCAGGTCTGCCCCAGGGATAGACCGCCTGTGCGAAAGCCTGTGAACCGCAAAACTTGTCCACGCTGAAACACCAAGACTCCACAAAAAGCCTGCACAAATACGATTTATCCTTTTATTGTCAATCACTTAGCGACCGCTGAAACACCAAGACAAGGCCAAACAGTAAAGATTGTCCACGCTGAAACGCCAAGACTAGCGACCGCTGAAACGCCAAGACTTACAAGTAGTAGAAACAAATAACTTATTTAAACAAGTAGTAGAGGTCGCTTTCGCTGTGTGAAATCGTCCTTTGGACACAACTGAGGGCCTATCGGCCCATTTCTTGGAGCTGAGTCCCTAAAACCCGGCAGAGACAAAAGCAAAACCTTCCTGATGAGAGATGAGGTTGGCGCGAGCAGTTGAGGCTAACGATCAAACGCCTCGACAATCGAACAGAAAGGCACCCGAAACAAGCCGCAACGCGGCGAGTGGTGCATCAGTATCAAAAACACGACACAAAGCCAGCCACGAGGCTCCAGTGAGGGGCCAAGGGTGTGCCGAGGCCGTCGGGCATGAGCTTCGGCAATCCGGCTTGTCGCCAATGAGGGGAAGCATCAATCAGACCGTTTCGAGGGGATGGGCAAAAATCCACCCAGATTCCGTTGTGACCACTTTTCACATGTATCCCGAACCTGCCTGCCAGGGCTGAGGTCATGTTTCGGCGACTTGGGCTTATCAGGCGAGGCCCGCCAAAACTTTAGAGACGGCAAGCTCTCCTGAGAAGGGAGAATGATGGGGAAGGGAAGTGCGGTCAAGAATCCTCCGTCCGCTCAGTGCCGAACGGATCGAGCGAACGTGGGGACGGAGGCAGGGCGGCTCCGCTGCGCTCATGGTCCTCTTCGCACGATGCGAAGGAGGACCAGCCGGGCGAGCGGCCCGGCGACAAACTTTAGAGACGGCAGAAGCCGAGGAGGAGCACCCGAGACTCCCGACCTGATCCTCACCTCGCCGTATCTCCGCACACGGCAGACGGCCACCGCGACCATCGAGCGTTTTTCCAAACGTGCCGGTCGGGGTCTGGCCGATTGAGGAGTTCACCTACCTCCAGCCTAGCCGATGGAATGGAACCCTCAGCTGCATCGGCTAAAAGGGTTCCTTCGCCCCCTGTAGCATTGCCTTCCAGCCTTCGTTTCAGCGTTCTAAAGGCAGAGCGCCGCTTCGCGTCGGGAGTAGCCCTGACACACTACCCCCAAATGGGAACTGTGGCGTATACAGTTGTCTACGAAGTGTTTACTTACGTAAACCTTATTGTAATGTGCTACTTAGCCAAATCGCGTTTACATCTGTTTACGCGTGTTTCCGGGCGGAAACTAATTGGCTACTTTGGCGTAAACACATTGAAGTAAAAGCTACTTAGCTCTGAACTGCGATTCAGCCGACTTGACGGCCTCTCACGTCGCGGTCTAGGGTTTTGTCAGGGAAATACCACTTGAGCACTCCCGGCCCGAGCACTCCCCAGACCGATCAGAAGCCCCGAAACGCCTCCGCAGGCGTAGAGGAGAAGCCCGGCTTCCGCACCAAATGGAGATAGCGAAGATAGGCACCTTCAACGCAGCTAGCGCCGCGAACGGATCGTATGCGAGTTCGTTGTTCCATCTCTCCTGGCCGATTGCAATGATTTGTGCATCTGGCACGCCGTTGAATGGACCAAGTGGTGTATCCGTGAACCACGGCTTTGAAGCGGCGCTTCGGACCAACTTCGGAAGTTGGTCGGCCCGGCCTGACCGTAATGTCTCGAAAACCATACTCATGAAGGATGATCCGTCGTCTATCTCCTGCTCGGAGTACCCTTTTTCGGGCTCTGTTGCATTAACTCGTGGCAGGGGCCGGATGGGGATCAAGGCGGTAGGATGAGTCATGTTCAAGCGCCGGCGCTTTCCGGTCGAGATCATCCTGCTTTGTGTTCGTTGGTACTGCAAGTACGGGATCTCCTATCGCGATCTGACGGAGATGATGCAGGAACGCGGTGTGGAAGTGGATCCGTCTACGATCATGCGCTGGGTGCATCGCTATGCGCCTGAGCTGGAGAAGCGGGTGCGCTGGTATCAAGGCTATCGGGCCGCGTCTTGGCGCGTGGACGAGACGTACGTGAAGGTCGGTGGCCGGTGGAAGTACCTATTTCGCGCCGTCGACAAGCATGGTCGGCTGATCGACTTCATGTTGGCAGATCGCCGCAACACGAGGGCGGCCCATCGTTTCCTGGGGAAAGCGTTGACGACCATGCGCCACTGGCCTCCGTCCTCGATCACCACCGACCAACTCGGCTCTTATCCGAAAGCCATTCGTCGGCTACAACGGGAGGGCAAGCTCTCGGCTGGAACAAGACATAGGACCTCAAAATACCTGAACAATATCATCGAAGCCGACCATGGCGCGCTCAAGCGAGTCATCCGACCTACCCTAGGCTTTCAGACGATGAAGACAGCGGCCGCTACGATCAAGGGCTTTGAAGTGATGCGTATGATCCGGCGCGGGCATTGCCTAACCTGTAAGCCGCGCGTCAAAGACGAGGTCCGTTTTGTGAACAAGCTGTTTGATATCTTCGCTGTCGCTGCCTGATGAGCAGAGCAGCCGAAGCGAACTGCGACCAGAGAAGTTAATGCAACAGAGCCGCGGCGGCTCAGGCTGATCGCATAGCCCCGGTGCCGCGTGGTTCTGCGGTCGAGGTTGGAGCGGCGTCCGTTGTTGTTTTCGGTCACATGCGCGGTGACGTTCAACGGCCGTGCGGCGGCGACGAAGTCGCGCGTATCGTAGGCCTTGTCGGCGCCCACGGTGATGCGCCGCGAGCCCTCCTTCTGTCGGGCGTGCAGCATGAGCAGGGCGGCATCGCGTTCGGCATGACCATCGGCGTGCGTGACCATCGCAGAGGCGATCAGGCCGTTGCGGTTCTCGACCAGCACGTGGCCCAGATAGCTCCGCTTCGCCTCCTTGCCGTAGCTCTTTTTGTACGAGCGCGCATCCGGGTCCGTGGTCGACCGATGCGTCTCGTTGGAGCGCTTCTGGCCATGGAAGTTGGTGCCGTCGCCATCGTCGGAGCCGTCCTTGGGGCGATAGCTCTTCTGCGATGCCCAGGCCTGAATCAAGGTGCCGTCCACCGTGAAGTGGTCGTCGCTCATGAACCCCTTCGCCTGCCGGTTCACCTCGGCAAAGAACTGCTGCGCGACCTCGCTGGTCAGCAGCCTGTCGCGGTTCTTCGAGAACACCGCGTGGTTCCACACCGCGTCGTCCATGCCCAGCCCCACGAACCAGCGGAACAGCAGGTTGTAATCGATCTGCTCCACCAGCTGCCGCTCCGAGCGCACGGAATAGAACACCTGCAACAGCAGCGCCCGCAGCACATACTCGGGCGCGATCGATGGCCTCCCCGACTCCGCGTACAGCGTATCGAACTCCGCGCTCAGCGAGCGCAAGACCTCGTCGGTCAGCTTGCGAATCTCGCGCAGCGGATGATCCGAAGGCACCCGCTGCTCCAGTGATACATAGCTGAACATCCTATCCTGAAACCGCTCGTCACCACGCATACCCGTGAGACTAACACCAGGAGCCGTTTTTGAGTTAATGCAACAGTGCCCAGTCATTCGCTTTCGGGGTAAGAACGATCCAACTTCTTTGCAAAACTTCTTTGCGAAGCAGGAGACCCTTCAAGAGGGCAAGTGGACGGCTCTTGACCGAGAACTCGCCTCCAAAGACAAAGCCAGAAGGCCGTACGTGATTCCACGGTAAGAAGAAGCAATATGCCCGGATCTCTCGTCCCCGTACCGTTTTGCTACCTTCACAACCCGGTTTCTTTCGTCCTGACACCCACGTACCGCACACGATTGGTTGCGCAACTTGCCAGCCAATTAGTTGTGAGAAATCGACATACAAGGACTGGGGCAATCGTGCGAAGCGCCGACAGAACACGGCTACTGTCTAACGACTGGAGTTGCGCTGTTTGTCCCGTTTGTCGTGTGTCTTTACGGCGGGCATTACAAGTCCATACGCACTCACGATCGACCCGGGCAGACCCGAGAGATACGCGGCGACCGTGGTCGCCGCGTGCTTCTAAAGGCAGGTGGGATAGGAGCGCTTCAGCTCTGGTTGAGGTGGACCTGGTTGACGGGAATGGTGAAGGTGCGGAGGGTGGAGAGGGTTGAGGTGGGCTCGGTGATAGTGCTGACGGCCTTGAACTGGCAGGTGAGCTGGGCGGGGGTGATGGTGAGGATGGCGTATCCGTGGGTGGAGGAGTCCCAAAACTTGATCCAGGGATTGGCGGCGGTAATGACGTCTTCGACGAGGTCGGCGGGAACGCCCATCTGCTTGGCGGGGAGGGGGCTGGAGGGAAGGGGGATGACGGCGTTGATCTCTTCGGAGAAGTTGGCGGAGGTGATGGAGCCGACCATGAGCTCAATGCCGACAGGCGCCTCGAAGGGGTTGGAAAAGTCGGTTTTGAGGTAGCCTGCGAGGAAGGTGTGGAGGTCGCCGGTGAGGGCAACGAAGTTTTTGATGTTGCCGTGCTTGACGGCATTGAGGATGAGGTTGCGCTCGCCCTGATATCCATCCCACTGGTCGAGATCGACGTAGACGAAGGCGAGTTTGAGTTGCATGAGCATAACCTCGTTGGCCCAGAGCTTCCAGGTGGCTTTGGTAGAGGTGAGTTGGTTGAGGAACCACTGGCGCTGGGTGAGGCCGAGCATAGTGCGAGAGGAGTTGTGCATTTCGCCGCAGCCGGGCGAAAAGTAGCGCTGGCCGATGAGATTGGAGCCGCATGGAGGGCCGTCGCGGTAGAGGCGCTCGTCGGTGACGATCATCTGGGCGAGGGTGCCGAAGGAGAAGGTGCGGTAGACCTGGATGGAGGTCTCCCAGTTAGAGTTGCCGCTGGGGGTGAAGGTGACGTCGGCGAGGCCGTACTCGCTCCAGGCCTGGTTGGCGGCCTGGCGGAGTGCGGGCTGGGGGGTGGCGGCGGTGTTGGCGGCGGCGTCGTTGTCGGGGTGGAAGTCCTGGTGGCAGTCATTGGCGAACTCGTGGTCGTCCCAGAGGAGGATGTAGGCGAAGCGCTCATGCACGGCCTGCTGGCTGATGTCGGAGCGGTAAACCTTGTAGAGGTGGCGATAGTCGTCGACGGTCTGAGGGATGGAGCCGCCGGTGGCAAATGGCGGGACGGCGCGGACAGGGTTGTTCTGGAAGTTGGCGGAGGAGATGGTCTCGTAGATGTAATCGCCGAGGTGGACTACGTAGTCGACCTCTTCCTGCGCAAGGTACTGGAAGGCGTTGTAGTAGCCACTGCCATAGTCCTGGCAAACGATCTGGCCGAGCTTAAGCTGGGCGAGAGAGGCGGTAGCGAGGGGGAGAGTTTTGAAGCGACCGGGGCGGCTAGGAATTGTGTTGTAGAGGAAGCGGTAGAAGTAGATGGTGAAGGGGTGGAGGACGGCGTTGGCGACGGAGAACTTGACGGTGGCGTCTTTGTAGGGCGAGATGAGGGCGACGCCTTCGATGAGGATGGAGGCGGCGGTGAAGGTGGGATCGGCGCTGATCTGCCAAGCGAGCATGTCGTTCGAGGGGCTCTGCTGGAGAGTGGGTTCGACGCGGGTCCAGAGGACGATGCCGTCGGGGCGTGGGTCTCCAGAGGCGACGGACTGGGGGTAGAGGGCGGCCTGTTGCGCGGGGGTGGCAGCGGGGTTGACGGCGAAGAGGGTGAGGCGTTCCTGGTCGCTGAGGCCATAGAGGACGGGATCGAGGATAAAGGGCACGGAGCTCACATAGCTTTCGCTGAGGGTGGAGGCGCTGGAGGAGGTTTGGGCGGCAAGGTCTCTGGGGCCGAGCCAGGCGAGTGCGCCGGTGGCAGAGGTGGCTTTGAGAAATGCTCGACGGTCCATGTTGGCGTGGTCTCCGGGGATGGGAATCGCGACCGGAAGTGAGGTGAGGTCGCGAACAGGGTAATTGGAATGGAAGAAGTTGAACGGGATGTAAATGCCGGATTACCTTACATTAGGTTCTTTCCGTGCGGGCAAAGCATCCCGATCCACATTCTTACACCGGCTCAGATGGCCGTCTCCGCTTGCCCGGTCGGGTCCATCGGCTGCACCCGCCACGCAAATTCCAGCATCAACGTTGTCGCTGCGGCGGCCACCTCCGGTTCTTTCGCAGGCGTCCTCTCGCACGAGCTGACGCACTGCCGTCTTCACGATAAGGCCCTCGCCATGGCCGTTTCGAGTGGGTGTACTCCCACAGCCCGACCGGTCTGGAAATGGGGCTATGTGGGCAGCGGCCCAGCACAGCTAAGTCTGACGATCCTTATCGATTAGCTCGGCGGGGAAGCGTCTCACATACCACACGATCAACGCGCCACAAACGGCTCTGTTGCATTAACTTTTGGGGCCACAAGCTATTGTGGAGGATCAGGCGCTTTGTGCCCTTTTCGAGTTAATGCAACAGTGCCAGTCGCCCGGGACATAGAAGTCGCACCGCTGACACGCCATTCGGTGCTGGCATTGTGCCCAGTACGGGTTGGCACAGTAGCCATGCCCAAGGTGAACGTACTTATAGACACTGGTGGCGAAATCAGATTCGAAGGATTGGCTTCGGAGATACGCGAGGCAATCTCACGGTGAACAAAAGGGCAGAAGCGTTCAAGCTGCTGCCATGTCGCTTCAACCCCAAGAGCTGTAGGACAGGAGGTGACCTGGTCGGTTGCAGTTCAGCGTGCGACTGCCACCGCGTGTACCTACTGGATCACGGTGACCAATCTGACGGCGGCACCGATAACGTTTGAGGCGCGATACGCAATTGTGGCCTGAGGAGAAAATTATGCGCGTGACGATTGAGATTGATGAGAAGAGTGGGAATGCGTCAACGAACTCCGATGCAACGGCCGGCGGGACGAGTTCTGCGAGGACCAGTCGGCCCCTCGGAAACATCGGCCGCTACACCTCCGCAGGACATCTTAGAGCTTGCCGCGGCGACCGGCTCGATCAACGGCGGTCCGGCTCCCAGCATCTCGGCATCGAGGTGATTCCGCTCCGCACTCATACCAATCACGCGGCGGTGCGATGTCGGAGGCGGCGCATGCGGCCGCTACCTCGGGTGGCGCGGCTCCAAACCATTATCGCGAACACACACAGCGACATACACAAAGGAGAATGACCTATGCAAGAGATGTTGCCAATTGCGTCCGGTTTGCTGCTGGGAGGGTTGCTTGCCGCGAACCGCCTGCCGGTTTATGTTCGCGTTCTCCTTGTACTGACTTTGGCGGCATGTGCCACGATTGCATCCGGAGAGTCCCGGGTAAGTTGGGATTTCTCATCCCCGATGTGGCGGAAGTTGCAGCGACCTGCGCAGCGACTTTCTTCGGCCTGAAGGCGTGGCGTCGCTATAATTCGCAGAGGCGCTAACAGCCTGACGGTCCGCCGGAGAGCGGATTAGATCCGACCCGCATCTGGAGGGAACTGCTTGAGCGATGGACCGATCACGGATGTAAATCAACTGAAGGTCGTGGACTTGGCCACGGCGGCCGCCATCCAATCTGCCTGCGGCATCCCCAGCCGGGCCGCGCCAACTCTCAGAATGGAAACGGCCGCGCCCGCTGCGATTACGAAGCCGGGTTCAGAACGTTGGCCTGTAAAGACGGGGCAGGACGCTGATCGCAAGCAAGTGGGGAAGAACGTGATCAACGGCAAGGATCTAGGTGCCGGGATCGTGCCGGCCACTGTTGAGGAGTTAATCAGCATCCCTCGTCCGCCGGGATTAATCGTTCTGACCGCAGACCCTCCTGCATTTCAGCACAAGCGCTCACAGCCGGTGGAGACGACGATCTGGCAAGTCGACGGGACGATTACGGTGTTGAACCAGGAGGCCGACGGCGATTATCACCTGGTGGTGCAGGGGGCAAGCGGCGCTACGATGATTGCCGAGGTGCCGACGCCAACGAAGCCGTTCATTGGCGATTCTCCCTGGCTCGCCAATATCGCGGCAGCTCGCCAGGCCGTAAACGACAAGTTGGTTAAAACGCTGTCTCCACACGATTTCGTTCTACCTGCCGAAGGCAAAAAGCTTGTGCCAAGAGAATCCTTTTCGGCAGCTCCCTCCGACCCGCACGTCGCTGCCACCCTCCAGACGAGAGGGTCTTTCGTAACACCTTCTGGGGCGGAAGAGGCCGCTATGCTCACGTTTCAAACGGCTGTACCAGCGACCAAGGTTCGGATCACTGGAGTGGGCTTCTTTGACAGGGCGCACGGTGCCACGGGAGCCGCGCCAAATGTGATTGAGCTTCACCCTGTTTTGAAGATCGTGTGGCTGTAGAAGGTGAGCACGCAGCCACGCGCGTTACGCAAGCGCTCGCAACAGAACGGCCCTCACGCTCAATGAGGCGGGGGCCGCTGGATTTCTGCGAAAAATTCTGCAATGCACAGTTCCAATCTTGCTGAAGCCGACTACTCCGACCTGGGATTCCAGCGAATCCCGAAACTGTAGGTGGGTTTGTAATATTCGCGCTGGATGAAGAACTGCTGGCTTCCCTGATAAAAGCCGAATGCCTCGTTGTTCAAGTTGAGCGCGGAGACGATGGCATGGAAGCCGTGACCTAGACGATAGCTTCCCTGAGCATCGATCTGGGCGTGGGAGAACTGATACTGGTCTCCGCTGGGCCCCTTGATTCCGCCAGGATTGCCGTCCACGTAGTTGTAGAGGAAGATGTTCGCCCCGTTGTAGGCGAAACCGACACGCATCGACAGCCGTTCGCGATCGTACGTCGGGCTGACGTTCAGAGCCATGTCAATCCGTACGGCAGCTTCCGCCTTGACCTGAACTCTCGTCTACCGATTGACCCGCCACGCTTCGGACCGAAGTCCGTCGGTACCCAGCTCCTGTTTAGCTACGATCAGGAAACCGGATGACAGATTGCCCCTGGGATCTCCACCTCCCCCTGTAAGCCCTTCTGGAATATTCGGCGTATTCATTTTCTCTTCACACTCTCCTCGTTAAGCTCTTCCTCAATAAGCCGAGAACGATTTACCGGCTTCGGAGTTTTAACGCGGCCCAACGTGAACGCAGACATATTTCCCCCCAACAATTTTGAGGTCTCTATGCCCGTGCGTTTTCGTTCCCGTCGGATTCCATTCATCACGTCCGCCGTTTTGCTCTTCCTCAGCGGTGTTCCGATGATGTATGGGCAGCAAACCCTGGGCAGCATTCTCGGTACGCTTTCCGATAGCTCGGGACGGGTCATTACGGGTGCGACCGTCACCCTGACAGACCAGCAGACCGGCCTCGCGCGCACCTTCACCACGAGCGGCAACGGGTCCTACGCCTTTTACAATCTGCCCATCGACACCTACACCCTAACCGCTGCGCAAACGGGTTTCCAGCAGGGCGTTTATCCGAACCTTCAGGTACAGGCCGACCGGACCATCACCCTCAATCCGAAGCTGCCCATCGGCAGCGCCGCCGAGAGCGTCACGGTCAACGCTACGCCGCTGCTCAACGCGACCGATACCACCAACGGCTATGTGCTCGATCATGATCAGATTCAGAACGTACCGCTGGCGACCGGCAGCTTCACCCAGCTTGCGGTGCTCGCACCCGGCGTCTCGGCGGAGCTGCTGAGCGGCACGGGCACGCAGACAGGGCTGGGCAACCAGCCGATCTGGGCCAACGGTCAGCGCGACACCTCGAATACCTTCCTGTTCAACGGTGTCGATACCTCGAACCTCTTTAACGGCAAGTCGACCTCGCAGGTTTCGAGCGGACGCGTCGTGCCCAACACGGGCGAAGGGTTCGGCCCCGTGAACAACCCGAACACGGGAACGTCGGTGTACGACGCCATCGGCGAAGCCATTCCGACGCCCGCGCCTGAGTTCATCGAGGAAATCCGCGTCAACACCTCCATGTACGACGCCCAGCAGGGATCCACCTCCGGCGTGCACATCGATCTGAGCACGCAGAGCGGCACCAAGCAGTACCACGGCCAGGCGTATTTCTACCGCGGCACCGATTGGATCAACGCCGCTCCGTTCTATTACAAGCAGGCCAACGAGGTGCCCGCATCGAGCGGCGGCCCACTGATTCCGAACAGTGAAGTGGTTCCGCAGCTTCACCGCTTCACCGCGGGCGCGACACTCGGCGGCCCCATTCTCAAGGACAAGCTCTTCGGCTTCATCGGTTACAACGCCATTCGCGTCACCGATCAGTCGACCGGCATCTCGACGATCAAGACGCCGCTCGGCCTCACCGATAACAACCGCTCGGCAGCCGGCATCGCGGCACTGCTGACTGCAAACTCGGCACTCACAAGCCCTCAAAAGCCAATCGTCTACAACGCGTCGCAGATCGATCCGGCCGCGCTGAATCTGCTGCAGTTCAAACTCCCGAACGGAGCCTACCTCATCCCGTCGCAGACGGTCGCTCAATCGACTTACGGGATCACGACACTGTTCGGCAAGCCTTCGTTCGATGCGGACCAGGCGGTAGCCGACCTCGACCTCAATATTTCGCCGCGCGACGTGCTCTCGGCCAAGTATTTCTACCAGCACGACCCCAGCATCGCGCCTTTTACCAACTCGACCACGTCCGGCTTCGCCCAGCACCTCGACTCCGGTGCGCATGTCGCCTCGTTGACCAACGCCATCAATGTTTCGCCGCGTATCAACTGGACCCAAGTGGTCGGTTTCGCGCGCGAGAAGGCGTACTCGACCGACGATCAGGCCCTGAGCCCTACGCAGGCAGGCATCAATCTCTTCGGTTCCGGCTTTTTCCCGGGCCTAAGCATCCGGAACTTCTCCGCAAGCGGCAATACCTTGAACCTGGGTAACGCCAGCACCTTCAATCGTACGGGCGTCTTCCAGAATCGTATCTCACCCCAAACGGACATCATTTTTTCGCTCGGCAAGCACACCCTCACAGCCGGCGCAAATTATGACTATACCCAGCTGAACGTACGCAATCGCCAAACTAACGCGGCCAACATCAGCTTCAGCAACTTTGCGAGCTTTGCGCAAGGGAACGTTCGCACCGGCTCGGGCAGTCAACTGCTCCAGGGCGCAAGCAACCGGTACTACCGCGCCAACCAGGTTGGCAGCTATGTGCAGGACAAGTTCCAAGCCAGTCCGCACCTCTCTCTCACCGCCGGCCTGCGCTACGACTGGAACGGACCGTTGACCGAAAAGTACGGCAATCTGTTCAACTTCGATGCGAGCCGCTACGTCAATCCCGGTCCCACCGGCACCTTCTCTCCGACCAGCGACGGCTTCATCATCGCCGGCAATAATAGTACCTTCTCCACACCGGGCGTCAGCAACTCCACCCTGCAGGGCCGGCAGTGGGGCTTCGGTCCGCGCATCGGGTTCGCCTACTCCCCTGCGATGTTCCAGGAAAAAATGGTGGTCCGCGGCGGCTTCGGAATCTACTATGACCGCGGCGAGTACTTCACTTACCTTTCGCCCGGCGCGGGCTCCGGCATTTCCGGCCCATTCGGTGTCACGCAGGAACCGCCCTTCGTGATCCCGGTTTCGGCTGCCTCCGGGGCGAGGCTCGACAACCCGTTCGGCACCACAAAGCCCACTCCTCCGAACGGCAATCCAGCGGCCTTCGTCAACTATCTGCCGAACCTAAGCCAGATCGCCGCCGGAGCCCAGACTTTTCCGTTCGGATCCTACGACATCCACAACAAGCTGCCATACACCGAGAACTTCGCCTTTGACATCCAGTACCAACCGTCTCGCGATGTTGCGATCGACATCGGTTACGTCGGCAATATCGGCCGCCACGGTGTTATCCCGGTGCCATTCAACCAGCCGAAAATCGCCACCCTCGGAAGCCCCGTCAACGGCGAAATTTACAGCTACGGACAGCAGGCAACCGATCTCGCTGGAAACCCGCTGACCACCGAGCCCTACGACACCTACGACGGCGGCAACACCGACCTGCGCACGCCGTTTCCCGGTTACTCGCCCAACTCGGTGGATTACCTCGCGGAGGGCGCAAGCTCCTACAACGCACTGCAACTTCACGTAGAAAAGCGCATGTCACACGGCCTTCAGGTGGGCTTTTCCTATACCTGGTCCCATTCGCTCGACGAGCAGAGCGGTCTCGGTCTTTTCTATAACGGGAACAATCCGCTGGACCTGGGCAGCGGTTACGGCAACTCAGATTTCGACCGCACCCACATCACGAACTTCATCTACACCTACCAGTTTCCCAAGCTGACCGGACAGAATCGGATCATCGAGGCCTTTTCGAACGGCTGGCAGTTGAGCGGTCTTACCGTTTTCCAGTCAGGGCAGCCATTCTCGGTAGAGGATTACTCTGGAACCATCGGCAGCCAGCAGTATGGCTACGGGAATGACGGCATTACCAATCCCATCATCCCGCTCGCTCCGGGGTACACGCCCCAGACTGCGCGGACCGGTCATTCCGGTGCGTTCGTCGGCGACGACCCGAACAACCTCCAGCTTGTCGACCTGTACTTCAATCCCAATGTCTTTAACGTCGCGACTCTGGCTCCGGGTACCAACGGAGTCCCGGCATGCGGGAAATCCACGGCCGGCGCGCCGGTCTGCGACGTCGTCGAGACCACCTTCGGCAGCGGCAATCGCAATATCTTCCGGCAGTCGTTCCAAAAGCGTGCCGACATTTCCCTCATTAAAGACACGCAGTTCGGCGAACGCGTCCGCGTCCGCTATACCTTCGACGTCTATAACCTCACCAACTCGAGCAGCTTCGACATCCCCGGAAACTCGATCGCGCTGGGCCAGGGCAATGCTCAGGTCCCCTACGATCCGACGCAGTCGGCGGCTGCCAATATCGGGCAGCAGTACAAGCCGCTGACGACCCCGGCGCAGGCTCAGGCCCAGGGTCTCGGGCAGGTAACCAACACCATCGGCGGACCACGCAACATTCAAATGTCGTTGCACGTCATCTACTAGGAGCTTGTTGAATTAGCTCTGGCAGATTCGTTTTGGTTGGTTCTGCGGTCCAGGTTCGAGCGGCGCTTGTGTCTTTCTTCGTCACGTGCACACTGACATTCAGCTTGCGCGCGGCCTCAACGAAGGGTTACCAGCGCTGACGGCTATGCCGAACGCGAGGCCACGCTGACGATGTGAAACAACAGCGCAAGGGCCGCAAGCGGCGAATCACGCTGGGCGCAGACAGGGCATATGACGCGAAGACCCATTGCCTGCGCAAGTGTCGCTAATTGAGCCACCAATAACCTCTTTTGTGAGTGGCTTTTCCACGCATGATAATGTCCTTTATCATGCGTGTAGAGGAGAACGTTATGCCACTCGATTGGCCGAACCTTGGGGTGGGCGCAGCGATTGGGGCTGCCGTCAGCTATGGAGTAGGACTGGTTACGAACTCAACATCAGATCGGCTCAAGTTTTGGAAAGCGAGGCGAGAGAATCTGATTCGGATTACCTCGCCCCAGCCAGGTCAGTTACTGCGGGATTCGAAGCAGCTAGCGCCGGGTAAGTGCTTTCGGGTAGCTGGGCGTTTGAATACTCTTCCGGCTGGTCAAAAAATCTGGCTGCTTGTTCAGCCACAGGGGCAAAAGTGCTACTGGCCTCAAGGTTTCGAGCCTGTCCAGTACACACACACAACGGGCGATTGGTTCGGCTATGTCTATGAGCCAAGCGGTCGAGTGGAGATCTCCATCTTTGCAGTCGTAGCTCCCCCTTCAGCGCATGCCTTTTTTGAGTACTACCAGAAACACGGGGCCGCGACGGGCTGGGATGCACTTCACAAAATCCCGGCTGAGTGTACGAATCGTTATCAAGTCGTAGCGGAGACGCCATGACTGAACTCGTGACAATCGGTACTTCCCTGCCCTCGATCTTCACCGCTCAGCCGCAGGCGAAGAAGCGGATGCGGGACTTCTTCAGTTCCCACATCCGCAACAAGAACACCCGCCGCGCTTACATGGAGGCTGTCCGGCAGTTCTCCGCGTTCTGTGCTGTACATGGCATCGAAGATCTCGCCCAGGTGGAGCCGGTCCATGTTGCAGCCTTTGTGGAGGACCAGCTTAGGGAGCATTCCAAGCCAACCGTGAAACAACGGCTGGCCGCACTACGAATGCTTTTCGATTGGATGGTGGTCGGTCAGATTCTCGCCGTGAACCCGGCCCACGCCGTGCGCGGGCCGAAGCATACCCAGCGGAAGGGCAAAACTCCGGTCCTCAATGTGGATGAGACCCGCATCCTGCTCGCCGCGATCGACACCACTTCCCTTCCCGGTCTGCGCGATCGCGCGTTGATCGCCCTGATGGTCTACACCTTCGCCCGTGTGGGAGCTGCGGTAGCTATGAAGGTGGAGGACTTCTTTGTGCAAGAGCGGCGGGGTTGGGTGCGGCTGCATGAGAAGGGTGGCAAGGAGCACGAGATGCCCACGCACCACAATTTGGACCGCTACCTGGAGGAATACATCGCCGCCGCCGGCATCGCCACGGACAGAAAGGGACCGCTCTTTCGGACGAGCAAGGGGCGCGGCGGCGAGCTGGCCGACCGTCCCCTGATGCAATCCGATGTATGGCGAATGATTCGCCGGCGGGCTGCCGAGGCTGGGATCAAGACGGAGATCGGCTGTCATACCTTCCGCGCTACCGGCATCACGGCGTACCTAAAGAATGGTGGACGGCTTGAGATTGCCCAGCAGATGGCTGCCCATGAATCGGCTCGCACCACCGGACTTTATGACCGGCGCAGCGACGAGGTTTCTCTCGATGAGGTCGAGCGAATCGGAATCTAAAGTCTCTTGATGAGGCGTTCTGATGGATTCCAACAAGTGTTTTCTTGTTTTCTATATACCACATATGATATAAATTGAGACTGGATGCTCTGGACGGTCGAAACATTGAATGGCGCGGTTGACGCCGAACTAGAGGCCCTGCCGGAGGATATGCAGGCGCGTTTCGTCTACATTTCGCGTCTGATCGAAGAATTCGGGCTTGAGAAGGTGCGGGAGCCGCATGTCAAACATCTCACCGGACCGCTTTGGGAAATGCGGCTGAAAGGCCGGGACGGCATTTCTCGGGCAATTTACGTCACGGCGACCGGACGGCGCGTGGTTGTGGTGAGGGCTTTCATCAAGAAAACCCAGACGACTCCGCGCAACG
>JAABUX010005612.1_pt1 | contig 15330 bp, 20 predicted proteins | sample 5561851 | NCBI WGS metagenome assembly JAABUX01 (sample SAMN10711883, study PRJNA513361) | rock metagenome | isolation source: Antarctica rocks | place: Antarctica: Victoria Land, Richard Nunatak red sandstone | collected 2016-01-03 | reverse complement strand
GGACTTAATATAGATAGGAGCAACGGTCGCGGCGGTACACGCTCCCGATACCGTAATACCCCCTGTGCTGGCTACTTTGCTCATCCGAGGCGAAAAACAACTGCGGATGAGCAAAGTAGCCAGCACACCCCGCCCACTGACACCGGACCACGGAAAGGATAGATCGAGATGACTTCCCAAGCCATTCCCATTACCTACATCGCGCCCAGCGTCCTCAGTATACCGCCCCGCCCTCGCACCACCATCGCGCTCGACGATGGCGACGTGTCTGTGACCGTCACCTTCCGCCCAACTGCCCCCATCGGCTCCACCGAGGTTGTCGCCTCCCTGGACGGGCTGGACGATACCGCCCTGCTCAATCTCGTGGATAGCGCCATCGCCCGTCTGAGCGCCTACCACGCCGCCTACCAGCAGGCTATGACCGAGGACGCCGCCCCCGCGCCCATCTCTGCCCCGCTCCCCCTACCCGTCCCCTGGGACGCCCAGTAGCACGCCCCGAGGGCTGGCATCCTCGCCAGCCCTCCCCCCTGAGTCAATGATGGAGGTCCACGCCATGACCACCCTGCTGCTGGGCCAGATCGTCGCCACTCCCGGCGCCCTCGCCGCTCTCGCCGCCGCCGCTACTGCACCCGCTGCCTTCCTCCACCGCCACGCCGCCGGCGATTGGGGCGATCTCGACCCCCATGACCGCGCCGCCAACGCCGCCGCCCTCCGTGACGGCTCCCGCCTTTTGAGCGCCTACACCCTCACTGCGGGCGTCACCCTCTGGATCATCACCGAGGCCGCCGACGACGACGGCCACCGCCCTACCACCACCCTGCTCCTCCCCAAGGAGTACTAGCAGGTCGAGCGAGAGGGCTGGCTACCACTCAGGGTGGCCGGCCCTCTTAGAGGAGGACGTATTATGACCCTTATCGGCTGCCTGATGCACAGGCATCCTCTCTGCGCGCGTTGCATCGACGGCGGCTATCGCCTCGACGACAGCGTGGCGTACGCGCACGACGGCTAGCCCCTCGCCGCGCCGCCCGATGTGGGTACCGCTGGCATCGTCTGGACCTGTCCCTCCTGTGGCGGCGACGACCTGCGCGTGCTCTACGACGAGCGCCGCGCCTGCTGCGTCACCACCCTCAACGACACCGGCGATCCCGCTGACGCCGAGCCTTGGCCGTCCGACGCCGGCGACGAGTGCGTGGACATCGACCCCGCCTCGTTCGCCTTCCACTGCAACGCCTGTAGCACTTACGACATCACACCGCACAAAGGAAAAGGGATCAATGACCGGGGCCATCGTCAAGCCGCATAACGCCTGGCTCGCGCAAGCCAAGGATGCCTGGACTGCGTTGGAACCCCACGCCCCCCGGGCGCCCAGCTACGCGACTTCGCCGGCCTGCGCCCGGTGGGCGAGGTCCTGGGGATGCCCGACGACACCGACGCCGAGATGTGGGATTGGTAGGAGGGACACACGATGGACACTGTTGACATAATGCCGACGCCGACCGCGTGCCGCCAGATCGCCCGCCTGTTCCGGGCGCAGCAGACCCACTCGGAGGCCCTGATCGCGCGGGCCTCGCGCGCCCTCGACACCCTCGATGCCACTGATGACGACGCCCTCGCCCCCTGGGACCGCGCGCTCCTCGCCGCCGCCTTCGAGGCGCTGCACGACGCCGAGCGCGCGCGCGTCTGGCACATGGGCGAGGGCTTGGAGGCGTGGGGTCCCTACGCCGACGCCGACGATGGGGAGGGCTCCGACGATGCAGCCTAACGCCCATGACCCCGCGCACCGCACGGAGCAACGCGCGGCGCTCCATCGGCTCCGGCGTGCGCAGTTCGCCGAGGCCCGCCGCATCCGCCAGGCCGTCGCCGACGCGCGCCTGCTGACGCCGGCGCACCTCTGCACACGGCGACGCCTGGTCCCGCTCGCCAAGGCCCGCCAGGTGGCGATGTACCTGATGCGCACGCGCCTGACCTGGCCGACGCCCGGCCGCGACGTCGCCTTCCCCAGTGAGCGGATCGGCCAGCTGCTCGGCCACCGGGACCACTCGACGGTGCTGTACGGCGTCGCCATGATCGCGGCGCGGCTGGCCAACGGCCGGCAGGAGGACGCCTATCTGCGCCAGATGGTCTGTCCGCCAGCGCGACACTCGCCGCGACCCACGAGAACGACACTGAGCGACAGGCCGCGGGACGACAGGGGGGAACGCGGGATAGTGGTGGTGATAGACATCAAACAAACGACGAGAAGGAACCAATTATGGTCCAGTCATGCAGTAGAGGCGTCCCCAGCGGCGGCCATGGCTGGGATCGTATGGGACGCGTACGACACGTGTCGCCGACATCCGCATGTCGATTGACCGTGCTCACCGACCCTATATCCGTGAGCGACATCCTCCTCACTGCCCAAGGCGGTACGATACGGAGAGATCGTTGGGGGAGGACACGCATGGCCGAGGGAGAGCAACGCACGTTATTCACGACATCCGAAGCTGCCCACCTCCTGGGGATCACTCCTGGAACAGTCAAGGATGCGATTGTCCGCGGGACCTTGGACTACATCCCGATCAACCCACGGCTCAATATGGTGACCGTAGAGGCCATTGAAAAGTACCGGCGGGAACGTCTGGGCAAGCGCGGCGGCTATAGGGGCCGGAAACCGAAAGTGACGGACGAGCTCGCGCACGACAGCGGGAGTGGCGACACTACGACACAAGGGACATAGAGCATGAGTATGATCGTCGCGATTGTCGACGAAAAAGGCGGAGTGGGCAAGACGGTTTCCACCTCGAGCCTGGGGAGCGCGTTGGCCCGGCGCGGGCAGCGCGTCTTGCTGGTGGACCTGGACCCTCAGGATGCGAGTCTGAGCATCGCCGTCGGCGTGCATGAGCCGGCTGCGAGCGTCGCCGATGTTCTGCAGCACTATATCGCTGCCCGTGAGGCCGCCCCCTGGATGAATATGTGACGGCGCTGGGGCCAAACCTCGACCTACTTCCGAACAGCAAGGGTCTGGCCAGCGCCGAGCATGTCCTGGCGAACGTGCGCCGGCGCGAGTACGTTCTCGCCGAGGTCCTGGCCCCAGCGGCCGCTCGCTACGACATTATCCTGATTGACTGCCCTCCGAGCCTGGGCATCCTCGTGGTCAACGCCCTGACTGCGGCCGACGTCGTCCTGATCCCCGTCGTGCCCGAGTACATGGCCGCGATCGGCATCAAGGGTCTGCTCGACACCGTGCGCGCGATGCGCCGCGAGAAGTTGAACCCCCGGCTTGTCGTCGGCGGCATTATCCTTACCATGGTCGATACGCGTAACCGCCACAGTCGCGAGGTCGCCGAGGACGTGCGTGCTGCCTTCGGCACGGACATCCCGATCCTGGGCGAGGTCCGACGCTCGACCCGTGTAAACGAGGCGATGCAGGCCGGCCGCTCCATCCTGGACTACGCCGAGCGGGACGCTGCAGCGCAAGCCTACCTGTCCATCGCCGACGACCTGCTCGCACGATGGGCTACGGCGTCGACCAAGAGGGAGACAGAGACGGAGGTGGCGCGTGGATCGCACGGATAAGGACGGCCGCCGTTCTATGTTCCGCAACTATCTCCGCTCGTCTCTTCCCGACGGCGTGACCGACCTGACGAACGCCCAGCAAATCCCTGTCGCGCGCCTCTCCCCCAACCCCTTTCAGCCCCGCTCAGAAGACGGGTTCGACGCCGCCGCGCTCGATGAGTTAGCCGCGTCAATCCGCGCGCATGGCGTCCTCCAACCCCTGCTCGTGCGACAGACACCGGGCGAGGAGAACATCTATCAAATCGCGGCCGGGGAGCGCCGCTGGCGGGCCGCGCGGATCGCCGACCTCGCCACGGTCCCCTGCGTGGTACGCGACCTGAACGATCGGCAGCTACGGGAGCTGGCCCTGGTCGAAAACGTGTTCCGCGAGGATCTGAGCCCCGTGGACTTGGGCCGCGCCCTTGAGCAGATGATGGAGGTGTTCGAGCTCTCCGCGCGCGCCCTCTCCGAGCGCCTGGGCAAGAATCATAGCTACGTGGACGACAAGCTCAAGATCGTGCGGGACTCGCGTATCGCTGCGGCCGTACAAAGTGGCACGCTTGGTCCAACAGTCGCCCTTGCACTTGCCGAGTTGACCGATGAGGACGCGCGAACGACCCTGTTGGCGCGGGCCGCACAGGGCGAGCGGGTCAAGGTCAAGGACGTGCAAGCAACAGCTCTGGCGCGTCGCATGCCGGTTAAACCGGCAGCCGATCCCGCGCCGAGCGCCCCTTCACGAGGGATCGAGGGGCAAGACGACAGGGCGAACGTGCCGGTTAAACCGGCACGCGCGGCTGACAATGGCCACGTCGATCAGCAGGACGGGCACGCTCTCCATCGGCAAGGCCCGACTCCAGCAACCGCATCCTCCCTCGTACCCACGCTGCCGGTTAAACCGGCGCCAGCACCCCGGGTGGGGACAGTAACAGACGCTGTCTCATTAGCCGCCGATCCGGGTCGGGTTAACCTCCGCGATCTCCGCCTCATCCAGCTCCGCGAGGGACGCGACGGTGAGCCGCGCCAGCTCGACACTGCCGATAAGGCGACCGTGCTCCGCATCCTGCGCGCCGACCTCGCCTGGTTGGAGGACAGCGACCGCCGCGCGACAGGGGAGGCATCCGCGCATGACTGATGACACCGTGCCGACGACACGCGCCATCACACAGGAGCACGGGCAAAACCGTGTGTCCGGCGCTGGGCAGACGGACGCACCGCCTGGTCCAGGGCCGGTCAACCCGGCCCGCCCGCGTTTGGGGCCGGAGGAGTGGCGCGTCACGCAGGACATCGCCGCCGCGCTCGGCGAGACGGAGCGTGGCCCGCTCGGTCAGGTCGGCCGCGTCGTCGGCCGGCTCGGCGTCGATCGCGCCCGCGTGTTCCTGACGCGGACCGGGGAGATCGAGGCGGCGGGGGGTCTGCTGCTTCCCGACGGCAGCCGTCGCCGCACCCCCGGCGGCGTCTTCTTCCACCTCGTGCGCGCCGACGACACCCTCACCCGCGAGGATCGCGTCTCCCTCTTCCCGCCTCAGTCCGCGCGCAACCGACGAGCGACGGCGGCGGGCGCCGCAGCGACACAGACCATGCCCGCGTCGGCAACCGCACCCACGCCCGCACTAATCTGGACGGACGATGCCTACCGCGCGCTTGCACAGCAGTTACAGCAGGACAACCCAGGGAGGGCAACTACCGTGAAGATTACCGTCATCGGCCGCCCCGCCTCGACCGTCGAACAGGGCCAGGCCGTCGCCCTGGCCCTCGTGAGCGAGAAGGTGCCCGACCTGCCCCAGGGGCTGCCGGAGCCGCCCGCCGGCACGCGCTACACCGTCTTCGTCGCCCGCAAACCGTGGACGAAAGTGGCCGAGGCTTTAGCCGCCGACCCCGAGGACGCGGCCATCATCGAGGGCTACGCTGCCCTCGACCCGCGCGTGGACGGCATCGCCGTCTACGCCACGAGCGCCACCACCAAGCGTCTCCAGGCCGCCAAGCGCGCTGCCCAGCCGGCAGCGACTCCGTGAGAGACACGGGCGCAAGGGGAACATCGGTGATCTGCATTGAGTGACGTGGGGTGCCGATGTTGCCTACCGCACAGGCTCCTCGTCGCCAGCAGAAGAATTGTATAGTCATACAGGCCGGCGGCCCACAGGCCACCCAATGAGAGCAGTGGCGAGGACAGCGGACAGACCGTGGGGGCGAACCGTCAGGGCACGTGCGATGCGCGCATCGCGCATCGCGTGATCTCCATGCCGCTCTATACACGACATTCATTGCTACGGATCGTACCGGATGGCCTTTTCACCAAACACAGCCGCCCCTGCTCCCCGCTCAACGCACACGGCGACGCGCTCGAGAACGCCCGCGTCGTCGTCCCCGGAACGCGCGGGAAGCGGAGCACGCGCTCCGCGCCCCTGTAGCCGTCCTGGACCTTCCCGTTGATGGAGTTGACCCCGGCGGCCCAGACGCGGACGATCCCCTGCGCTCCGAACGGGGCGGGGGTCGGGCAGAAGCGCACTCGAGGAATGGCGTAGGCGCGTCCCCATGTGATGGTATTCTGGGGGGATGGGGGGATGGGGCTGGTATGGCGCAGGCGTCTTGGCACGTACGGCAGCTCGTTAGCAAGACCTCGACGATGGGCGTGGATGAGTGCGCTCATGGCGACGTGCGCATCGCCAGGCCCACTGGTAGGGCCACACACACCTGTCCCCTGGCACCCTGGGGCTACTCCTCCGCGTGCGTGAGCGTGTGGAGGGTCCGGAGAGGGGACAGCGCCAAGGGGATGAGCGCGATCAGGCCGGCCAGGGCACCGACTCCGAGCGTGGCCCGCGGCCCCACCCCGGTCGCCAGGAGGCCGCCCGCGAGCGGGCCTAGCGCCAAGGTGCTCCAGCTGATGAAGCGCGTCGTCGCCGCCGCGCGCCCCTGCATCGCCGCCGGTGTGACGGCCTGGCGTAGGCTTGCCTGGTTGATGTTGTAGACCACGATGCCGAAGGATTGCAGCAACTGCCCCGCGATTAGGGCCGGCAGCGGGAGGGCGCGTGGGGCCAGGGGCACCAGCGCGAACCCTGCCGCCAGGAGGGCGACGGCGCCCAGCAGGGTGCGCCCGAGCCCCACGCGCGCGGCGAGGGGTCCCGCGAGGGCCGCGCCCGCGAACAGGCTCAGATTGCCCAGGCTGAAGACGAGGCCGACCGCCCCCGCCGCGAGGCCCAGCGTGCGCACCATGTAGAGCACGAGCAAGCCATTCAGGATGGCGAAGCCCACGTTGAGGGCCGCGGAGCAGAGCGCGAGGGCGCGCAGCATGGGGTGGCCCCACACATAGCGCAGGCCCGCGCCGATCTCCGTGCGCCATGACGCCCGGCCGCCGACAGGTACGGACGGGGCCGGCGGAGGCTCGGGGCACCGGATCAGGGCTAGCAACAGCCCCGAGGCCAGGTAGCTCAGGATGTCGCCCACAATCGCCAGCGGCGCGCTCACCGCGGCAACCAGCGCCCCCGCGAGGCCGGGGCCAGCGACTTGCGCGGCGGAGCGGCTGGTCTGCAGGGCGGTGTTGCCCGCGACGAGCTGATCCCGCTCGATCAGCGTCGGCAGGTAGGCCGGGGCGGCAATCTCCGCGCAGACATCCAGGATGCCGACGAGGAAGAGAACCAGGTAGAGGAGCCACAGGGCGAGATGGCCGAGCACGAATGCGACGGGGAGCGCGAGGAGCACGAGGGCGTGCCCCACATCGCTGCCAATCAGGATGGGGCGGCGTCGCTGCCGGTCAACCCACGCCCCTACGACCAAGCTGAGCACGAGGAAGGGCAGGAACTCGACGGTGCGCAGCGCGCCAACCTCGACGGGCGTGGCCCGCAGCGTGATGACGGCGACCAAAGGCACGGCGAGCCCGGTGACCTGCGTCCCAAACTGGCTGACCAGGTCGGCCGCCCAGAGCTTGGCGAAATCGGGCTGCCGCCAGAGGCGGCGCGCCACATCAGATCGGGCGATAGGTGCCTGTCCTCCTGTCTCCCCCTCGTACCACAGTAGGGAGCATACCATGGGGCTATGGACATGGACGGGGGCCGACGGACTGGCGCCAGTCCGTCGGCCCCCGTCTATGGAGTCCCGCGCCCGAGCGGTGCGGGGGCGGGGGGAGCTAGGCGTGGTGCTCCAACTCGATGCGGTAGACGGCATCCAAGGCACGGTCGCAGACGTACGCGCGGGCGCCGTCCGGCGTGAAGCGGATGCAGCTCGGGTCCTGGAACCCGGCGACCAGCGGTTCGGCGAAGCGCGAGTAGCCGCCGTCGCGGGCGATGCGCTTGATCGTGCCGGTGCTGCGCTCACAGACGTAGATGTTGTGATCGAGCGGGTCGACGATCATCCCGAGCGGCATGGTCAATCCCCACGCGTATTTGCGATCGCGCAACTCGGCGTACGTGCCGCCCATCGTCACGTTGAAGATCGCGCCGAGCGCCCCATGGGCGAAGAGCAACTGATCGTCATCCGTCTTGATGCCGGTCCAGCTCACGTTGCAGGCCCGCATGTCGCGGTAGGGCTCCGTCGTGAGCACCGACGGGAAGCCGGAGACGAAGGCGTGCCGCTCCTCGCTGAACTGCTCGCCTGGCTCGACGTGCGCCATGCCGACTTGGCTAACGTTGGAGAAGGTCGTGTACAGCTTGTCGCGGAACTCGACCAATCCATAGGGCTGCGGCACTCCCTCGAACAGCAGCGCAGCGTCCGACACGGGGCCGGGCCGGGTGATGTCGTAGATGCGGCCGGCACCAGCGTCGCTGGCGAGGATGCGCCCATCGCTTAGGGGCTGGACACCGCCGGGGTGTTGCATGCCCCAGGCGTAGCGCCCCCTGGTCTGGTCCGTGTAATCACCACCTTCGGTGATATCACGCACGCGACCGCCGCCGAACTCGCTCACCAGCACCCGCCCATCGGCGGGCAACCCCATATGGCTGGGCAGCTGCAAGCCTGTCGCGTGGACAGCCACGTCCTTGACTAGAGTTTGGCCAAAGAGAGGACGAAAAGGCGGGATACTCAGGGAAACCACTCCTGAGAAAGAGGTGCCCTGATGCTCCCGCCTGTTCCTATTATGACCCGTCTGGCCCCCTTTGCGCCACTCTTTGACCGCCGCACCTTGCAGCGTGTGCCTCTCCTGGTTGCCGGAGCCATCCTCGCCCCGGGACGCCGCATGGTCACCTCGCTTTTGCGCGTCACCGGACACGGGCAGGACACCGCCTTTTCCACCTACCACCGCGTCCTCAACCGCGCCCGCTGGTCCAGCCTGGCAGCCAGTCGGGTCTTGCTCGGCCTGCTGATCACCGCCTTTGCCCCCGACGGACCGCTGGTGCTCGGCATCGACGAGACGCTCGAACGCCGCCGGGGTAAGATGATCACGGCGGCGGGCATCTACCGCGATCCGGTGCGCTCCAGCCGCCGGTACCTCGTCAAAGTGCGGGCGCTGCGCTGGATCAGCCTGATGCTGCTCACGCCTATCCCCTGGGCCGGGCGCGTCTGGGCGCTGCCCTTCCTGAGTGTCCTCGCCCCCTCGGAACGCTATGACCGCACGCAGGGGCAGCGACCTGCGTTCCTCCATCCCCTCGGGCCTGGCCCCGCGCCTCTCGGCCCTCGCCGACCCCGCCATCAAGGCCGTCGTCGGCGGCCAGGGCACGCTCGACCTCGACCGCCTCGGGCGCAGGGGGCGGCGGCCGACGGCGCTCTACATCGTGATCCCCGCCGGCGACGACACGCTGCGTCCCCTCGTCGCCGCGCTGTTCACGACGATGTTCACGGTCCTGCTCGACCGGGCGCGCACGCTGCCCAACGGCGAGTTAGCGCGCGAGGTGCGCATGCTGCTGGACGAGTTCGGGACCATGGGCGTGATCCCTCACGCGCCCAAGTGGTTCAACATCTGCCGGCAGCCGCGCATCAGCAGGGTCATCAGCTTCCAATCGTTCTCGCAGCTCGTGGACGACTACGGGGAGTTGGGGGCCAAGGCCCTCATCGACTCGTGCAACGTACTGGCCTGGCTCGGCGGGACGCGCGGAGACGACGCGCGCTGGGCGAGCGAGGCGCTGGGCAACCGCACCGTGCTGGCCCACGGGGAGGGCGACTCGGGCGCACCGGGCGGCCTGTTCGGGCGGTGCCCGGAGCGCGACAGCCGCTCGGCGAGCGAGGCGGGCGTGCCCCTGTTGTTCCCCGACGACCTGGCGGCCTCGTCGCGGCGGCGCGTGGTGGCCATCGCGCGCGAGGCGCGGCCGATGGACCTGCGCACGCGCCCGGTGTGGTCCGTCCGGGCCATGCGCCGGTTGATGACGCGGCCTGCTCCCCTCGCCTGCGTCGAAGCCCCGGTAGACCTGCCGCCGCCCGCGCTGCCCGCGCGCGCGCCCACCCCTGCCCTAAAGCCCACACAGGCTCCGGTCGTCCCCATAGGAGCAACGTCAGACACGATGCCGGGGGCGCCGGTGCGCGTCGTGGCGAAAGCCCCGGCCCTGGCCTCCTCGGCAACCGCGCCGGCGACCCCTGCAGCGACCGCAGCGGGAGCGCCCGCCTCCGGCCTGGCACGGACGCCGACGGCGCCGCTCAAGAACGGCCGCGCCTACGACTGGACGGGGCTGCCATGAGCGCCCCCGTGACCGCACAGACGACGTGCCAGGGAGTGCCTTGGAAGGGAGGGCAGGGCGTGCGCCCGCGCGCCGCCTTTACGGCAGGGGAGTCCGTGGGCTACAATGCCCACCATGAAGGAGTGCGCCATGTAGCACGACAAGCGGCCGTAGCGGCCGCAATGACAAGAGGCCCACCGGCCGTCAACCGGTGAGCCTCTTGCCTGCCCAGACTGTTTTCATAGTGACCGGCGCTGGTGTCAATCCCCAGAAAGGAACCACCAGAGCCACGAGACGGAGGCCGCAGCCCCGAGGAGTAACCAGCTCCGAACCGGGTTGCGGGCCTACAAGGAGTATTTTCATGCTTGAAAGCACCCCTATGCCCTACAAAGAGCATAGCAATGACGCGTGCGCTTGTCAAAGTGCTGCACACATTCCCCCCTTTCTGGAGGTACACACGGTCATCGCGGCCGTCGTACGCGCCTCTCACGATGCCTATCCCGCAGCCGCGGTCACGTCCGCAGACATCCTTGGTCCGAGCCGCGCGGCCGCTATCGCCCGGGCGCGCCATCTATGCGCCTACCTGTTGATGGAGGATGCGCGCCTCACGTGCGTGGCCACCGCCAAGGCGCTGGGCGACCGCGATCACAGCACTATCCTGCACAGCCGCGCGCGGGTCGCCACCGCCCTGGGCCACGATGCGGCCCTCGCCGACCTCCTGGGACGAGCGCGTGCTGCCCTCGCCGGCCGTGTCGACGACACGCGTCTGCAGGTGCGCTGCGACGAGCGGCGCCGGCGGGGCCTGGAGGAGACCTCCCCCCACGAGTGGGACGAGTACCGCTACTGGCGCCGGCAGGCCCTGCACGCGGCGCGCTACGACGCGACGGGAGGTGCGTGATGCCCTTCGCCCGCCCGACCACCACCGCCACCCCCGACGAGATCTTCGAGGAGTGGGTCCACGTCCTCTCGCACGCCGAGCTGCTCACGCTGCTCTACGTCGTGCGCCGCACCCTAGGCTTCAAGAAGGACCAGGACAGCATCAGCTACACGCAGTTCCTGCACGGGATCGTGACGCGCGAGGGCAAGGTGCTCGACCGTGGCTGTGGCCTCAAGAGCCGGACGACGCTGGCAGCGGCCCTACGTCGGCTGGAGGAGCGGGGCCTGATCCGCTCCTACAAATCACAGGATGCCAAAGGGGATCACGCGACCACGCGCTACAGCCTGTGGTTTGCGGGCAACGACCAGGTCATCGCCGACAGCCTGCCCCACGGGTGGGGTGTGGTCAGCGATGACCTGGCCACGGCCTCCCCAGAGAGTAGTGCGCGGATCGTCCCACCCCCGTGCGCGGATCGTACCACCGGTAGTGCGCGGATCGTACCACCGGTAGTGCGCAGATCGTACCCACAACAAACAGTCGAAACAACAAACACGAGACAACAAACAGTTCTCTCGAAACGAAAGGGGGCAACGCACCACGCTGCTTCTTTCGACTCGACCAATTCGACCACATCAACAGGAGGTCAGACCTCCATGGCCACGACGGGGGAGAGCCCATCGCCGGTCGCCGCGGCGGTGGCCAACCTCTCGGACGAGTTCGGCGACGATGCACCGCAAGCCAGCCGGACGCGCGTGGCGAACATGCAACGCGTCGCGGGCCTGGCCGACGCGGATGTGTTGCCGCTTCTGACCGAGGCGGCCGCGATCGCGCGCTCCCAGACGGCGGCGATCACCAAGCGGGGCCGCGGTGGGGAAATCGTGCGCATGCCTTACCTGCTGGCCACGCTGCGGGACCTCGTCGACGCGCCCGCCGCCCCCCTGGCCAGGGGCGGCGGGCGACTTGACCTGCGGCTGTCCGGGGCCGGACCGGGATCGGATGCGACGAGCGCGCCCCCGCTAGCCGAACCCGCGCCATGGGGTCCCGGTGCTCCCGGCGTGGGTGCGCCGGCCGCCGGCGACGGGGACGATCTGCCGACGGCCGGCGCGGCCACGGCGCTGTGGCGGGCGGTGCTGGGCGAGGTGCGGGAGGTACTGACGCCCGAGAACTACGCCGTGTGGTTCGCCCCGGCGCGCGCTAGTATCCTGGAGGGGGACGTGCTGCACGTGGCGGTGCCGTCGCCATTCCACGCGGACTGGCTGGCACACAAGCTGGGCGGACGCGTGCGGCAGGCGCTGGAGCGGACGGGCCACGGCGACGTGCGCATCGTGTACGCTAGCGCGGAACGGGAGATGTCCCCGCCGATGGGGATGTCGGCGGTCCCAGTTCCCTCTCCCGTTGCCGCGGTTGCCGCGGCCCGTCCCCTGGCTTCTCCCGGACGAGCGTCAGACGGTGATCGGCCCTTTGCGGGGGACAGGTCACACCTGGTGGGGGGCTGTCCCGCGTGTCGCGCCGCGCCCTGCCGCTGCCGGCCAGCGGAGCGCGCACGCCGGGCGGTCGCGGCACGGGCAGGGTCCACGATCATCGTGGGGAGGGGTGCCCCATGACCGTCTCTCACCCGGGCGCGACGCCGGCGATCGGCGTGCTCGACGTCGACGGCGTGCACCTACCCGACAGGTCCCTCACTCCCATCAAGGGGACGATCCGGCACGTCGGCGATTTGTATAAGGGGGCGCGGCGGTACAACCTGTCGCAACTGTGGCTGACCGACGCCTGGGCACGCGCGGCCGGGCTGCCCGCGATGCTCGACGCCGGCGGGCGCTTCCGCGAGGTGCATCACCCGTTCGTGAGCGACGGCCTGGCCGACCTGCACGCGTTCCCCGAGGCGCTGGGTGCCTGGCTGGCCCTGCGCAAGAAGGGCGAGGCGGGCTCGGGCGTGTCCCTCGTGTTTCCGCTGTACGACGAGCACGCGGTGTGGGGGCTGGACACGGACGGGGCGACGCTGCGGGCGGCGCTAGTGGCCTACGCGGGGGCGGTGGGCATGCCATACTACAGCTCACCGGGCCGCACGGGGACGGACCTGCTGCAGGAGTTGGGCAAGCGTGGGGCGAGCTCTCAGCGGGTGTACCCCGAGCGGCTGTCGTCACCGGCGGGGCAGGCGGACACGGTGACGGAATTGAGTTGGATGCGCACGCTCTCGCCGGCCGAGCGGGGCAAGGCGTATCTGCACTCCTACGACAAGAACGCGCAGTGGCTCTCGGCCGCCGGCGTGGTGGAGCTAGGGCTGTCGGGCATCGAGGAGCGGCGCGATCCGGGCGGCGCGTTGCCCTTCGACAAGAAGCTGCCGGGCTACTGGCTGGCGCGGATCGCCGGCAGTGAGGAGCGGTGGGCCTGCACGCCGACGGTGGCCTGGGCCGTGGAACGGGGCCAGGCCGTGTCGATCACCCAGGCGCACGTGTGGACGGAGCACAGCCGGGCGCTGGAGACATGGTACGAGCGGCTGCGCGGGGCGCGGACGGCGCTCTACGCGGACACGACGCCGGCGGGGCAACTGGCGCTGGGCGCGCTCAAGTACACCTACAGCCTGACGATCAGCGGCTTCAACAGCGCGTGGCAGCGCGAGCGGCGCAGCCCGCTGTACCGGCCGGACTGGCCACACGCGATCCTGGCACAGGCGAACGCCAACCTCTCGCGGGCGCTGCACAAGATGGACCGAGACGGCTACACGCCCGTGGCGGTGCATAAGGACGCCGTGTACCTCGTGAGCGACGAGCCGGACCCGGTGAAAGCGTGCCCGCCCTCGGTCACGCTGGGGACGGGTCTGGGGCATTTCAAGGTGCAGGACGCGACGATCCCCCTGGACCTGGTGCTGCCGGCGTTCGACGGGACGCGCGGCGGGCTGGGGACGCTGTTGAAGCTCTTGAAGCCGCTGCGCGAGCGGACGGACGCGCCAGCAGACCAGGGGGCGGCGTAACGTGTCCGACCTGGGCGAGGACCTGGCGCGGGCGTACGAGGCGCGCGTGGCCGCGGCCGACGTAGAGTTGACGCCTGCGGCGATCCGCGCCGTGGTGCGGGAACTGGGCGGCGGCGAGGGGCGGGCGCAGGTGGCGGCGGGCAACAAGGAACTGGCCGGCCAACTCGGCATCAGCGTGCGGACGGTGCAGCGGTGGCAGAAGGAGGGCGGGGAGGCGCGCAGCGTGGCGCGCTCGACGCCGGGGCTGCGCCTCAGCGTGCGCGGCATCGCGACGGAGGTGCAGCGGGCGGCGAACGCGCGGGCCTTCCGGGAGCGGGTGCAGGAGCAGGGGCTGGATGTGGGAGGATGCCGGGTGCTCGTGCGCATTTATAATGAGGACCGGGCGCGGGGGCGGACCATCCCCGGCCAGCACCTTGAGGGCGACGCCCTGACGGAGTTCCTGGAGGCGCGGGAGGAGGGCGACCGGGAGGCCGCGGCGGAGGCGTTCGGCGACGCGTGGCTGGAGTCCTACGGGATGGACGTGGAGGCGAGCGTCACGGATGTGCTGAGCGCCTTTACCTCAGGGCTGTAGGGAGCAGCACCAGGGCTACCGTTGTGCGACGCTGCCCCTCTACACGCTTGTAGGTGAACGAGGACACCTGGAGGCCCTAGACGACGAGTCCACGAGAGCCTAGGTCACGGCTCCCTCCTTAGTAGACCTCTATATATTCTCCATCGCACGCGCGCATGACCCTCACCTGGCCACGACGGATAAGCGCGTGGTGCGCCTCAAGCCAGAGCACAATCTCCCAGGCGCGTGCGGGCCCTACTTGCTCCACAAACTCCTCTTCCCAGGGGGTCCCCTCCTGAGAGGGAGGCCCGGAGGACAAGGGGGTGGACGGAGGGACGAAGGCGCGCGTCCACCACAGGAGCGGCATTTGGGTGATCGCGGCAAGGGCGCGGAAGGTGGAGGCGCGCGGGAGGCGCGGTCCCTCAAGGAAGGGCACGAAGGTGATGCTGGTCAACGTGGTCGGCGCATAGGTGTCCTGATATCCAGGCCGGTATAGAATAGGCTCTGTCACTCTTTTGATGAAGTGGGGAACCGGTCTATCTAGGAGCGACGACCGCGCCCCTTATAAAACAACCATGAGAGGGGCGAGGACCCTCTTTAACCGTGTTTCTGGTTGTTGTCTCCGGCTGAGGGACGGTCTGTCCCCGATGTTCTACGTTACGCTGAAACCCAGTTCATCAAACCTGTGACAGAACCATAGAATAGACCCTAGAGCGACGGCTGTGGGTTGACCCACCCCCAAGCACTGCGTCATCCTTCTCTCTGTAGAGGAGATGAAAGGAGACGTCCAAAAATGCTCAGGAGTGGGACAGTGAACAAGATA
>JAABUX010005611.1_pt1 | contig 15338 bp, 12 predicted proteins | sample 5561851 | NCBI WGS metagenome assembly JAABUX01 (sample SAMN10711883, study PRJNA513361) | rock metagenome | isolation source: Antarctica rocks | place: Antarctica: Victoria Land, Richard Nunatak red sandstone | collected 2016-01-03 | reverse complement strand
CGGGTGATCTGTGGCGTGGGTGAGGATGCGGTCGATCGTTTGCACTTGCACGTCCGGGTGGGGCGTGATCGCGTCCGGCCGCCGTGCGTGCAACTGCTCGAGCGTGTCTGTCGCATCGCCGGCGAGCAGGATGTGCTGGCCGTTGTCGTCGAGCGCGATGACGGAGGTGTGACCACGGGTGTGTCCGGGGGTCGAGACCAGGAGGACCTGCCGTCGGTGGTGCGCCGCCGGCTTGCCGCGAACGCTCCGAACGGCCCGTCGTCCAGCGCGACCGGCCGGAAGTCGATCCTGCCAGGCAGCGAGACGCCGGTGAGACGCTGGATCACCCGGCCGCGGAATGACATCGCGTCGGCCCACTCCGCCTCGTTGACCAGTACGGACGTTGTGAGGTGGACGGCGCCGTGGAAGTGGTCGGGGTGCAGATGCGTCACGACGGCGGTGCTGACGTCCTCGCACGCCAAGCCGACGGCGCGCAGGGCGAGGGGCAACTCGTCCTCGGGCGTGACGGTGTGGCGCGCGAAGGGTGCGTCCTTGACCTCCGCGGTCTCACCCATGTCGATCAGGATGCGCTCTTCACCGTAGTCGATCAGCCAGGCGCGGATCGGCATTGGATCAGACCACGGCCCCGGCAGGAAGAGATCGGGGCGCCGCCGGACTCCGGCCGAGGATGCAGGAAGGACCTGCTTGAGCACGACTTGGCCGGTCGGAAGCGCGTGGATCCTCATGCCGTCACCAGCTGTGCGAGCATCCGCGCGAAGAGGCCGGGGTCGGCGTACTCGGGATCGGCGATGTACTCCATTGCCAAGCCGTTAGACAGCGCCATGGCCGCGAGCGCGAGGTCTGCGGCAGGAGCGGGGAGCGGGTCGCCCGCCGCGGCCGCGTGGCGCTCGAAGAAGTCGGCGATCACGGTCCGCGCCGCGCGCCGGTGGCGCGCCCACTCCGCGCGCCGCTTGGGGTCACGCACCGCACGAGCCCAGCACTCGATGAACAGCAGGTGCCAATCACGCTGCGTCGTGAACAGCGCCGCCCTGGCCTTATGACGACCACGTCGTGCTCGGCGGAACCAGAGAGGAGGACAGCGAGAGCCTCGAACCGGACCCGGCGATAGCCGAGCAGATCCGCCAGCGTCGCGCTGCTCACCAGGTCACCTGCGTAATGAGCGCCAGCGCTTGTAGTTACGGACGGAGAGCTCGCAGCTGGGCGGCGATGGAAATGGAGCAAAGATGGCGTTACGGCTGGCCTTCGCGATACTGGATGGATGCTTGTAGGAGAGCGTCATCAGTCGGATCGGCGCAGCGCCGGCCCGCCTTCGCAGCGGGATCGCTTTCCTCGCGATGCTCGCCGTCCTCACGTGCGCCGCTGCCGCCGCGGCGGCCTCGAGCTCGCGGCCCCGCCTGTCGCTGATCGCGCTCAGTCCAGGCAACATCCGCGTCCACGACGGCGGCCAGCTCGCGATCGGCGTCCTGTGTCACGCGACTTCCGGAGCCTGCACCGGGCGGGTGCTGATCAGCGCCGCGCACGCTTCGGCTCAGACAGCGCCGCTGGCTGCGGTCAACATCCACGTGCTTCCCGGCCGCAGTACGCCCATCACTCTCACCCTCACTCGCACTGCCCGGAGAGCTCTGGCGCGCCAACATCGCCTGCGAGTAAGGATCATCATCGGTGCCCGCAACCATGCCCATCGACTCGCTGGCTTCAGCGCCCGGCGGACACTGGTGCCGGGTGCGCCTGTCGGATGCTGGCCCCAGCCGGTGGGGAGCTTTTCTCTTTGGAACTCGCCTACCGCACGTCTCTTCACCTATTCACAAGGCCCCGGCGAGCACACCTACGGATGCATGTACAAGCTCGACCGCGCCTTCCCGCTCGACGAGGCGGGAAGCAAGCGTGGCCTCCAGATAGCCAATCCCCTTGAAGTCGTCGACCCCCTTGGGAATCCGGTGCCTTTCGCCGATCCGTACGTGGCGAGCCTGCTGGATGGCGGTAACCCGGTCAAGCTCGTCCCGCCCCCGTTCTCCGACGTGGCGTCATGGGACCTGCGTACCGGCAGGCGCGTCCATTTAGACCGGCTGGGTACCGATCTGAGTATCGGTGAAGTGAGCCTTGTGGTCAGCCGGACCGACGGGGCGATCGCGTGGATCTCCGGCTACAGCGGGTCTGCCCCCGATGTCGCGACTGTCGCCGCCGATGACGCCGGGGGCCGTCGTCAGCTCGATTCCGGCAATGGCATCGACGTATCATCGCTTCGCCTCACCGGCGACATCGTTAGCTGGACGCACGACGGGCAGATACGCACCGCCACGCTGCGGTAGACCAGCACCATTTTGTCAACATCTCGGTCCCCTCGCCTGGCTCGCCCGAGCCCAGCGCTACAGCCAAGCGATCGAGATCGGGAAGGCCACGTGCTCCCCAAGTGCGCGCAGGTCGAGCGGGTTACTGGTGAGCACAACCGCGCGCCCATCAGCGCCAGCGACGGCAGCCACGATGGAGCTCGGTCTGCCCATTCCTGGGCGAGGGCCTCCTCATCGCTCGAAATCGGGCCCAGCTCGAGCTCCAGCTCGCGAAGTTAGCTGTTCAGCGCGGCGATCCTGGCGAGGCGGTCCAGCTCCTCAGACAGCGCAGAGCTCGACACCCGCGACACGTTCAGCCCCGCCCCCTCGCCCGCTCGAGCAGGCGATCTGGAACCGTGATGTTGACCCTTGCCATGTGCACGCAATACAATGAACGTCCCGCGGAAGTGTGCGCCGAGCGTCGCAGCGCTGGACGACGAGCACGTGCGGGCTACTCGAAAAGGTTGGCTGCACGTCCCAACAGGGCGGCGAAGCCGCCCCTATAGATCCAATACACTCTCTCCATGGCGACGGGGGTTTCGGCCCGCCTTGAGCCGGCGATCTTCCGCCTGCCGGTGGAGAGGATCCGCGCCGGCTACTACTCGGACGCGTACTTCGTCTACACCAAGACGCTGCTGGAGGCCGAGGACCACCATCCGCGCGTCACGATGCAGGTCTTCCAGAAGCTCGACTCGGTACTGGGCGGAATCGATGAGGCGGTCGCGATCCTCAAGACCTGCTCGGGCCATGCCGGCGCGGGTGGCGAATGGGTCCCGGGCTGGGACAAGCTGGAGGTGCATGCCCTGCGCGAAGGCGACGCGATCTCCCCGCGCGAGACCGTCTTGACGATCGAGGGCGACTACAGCCTGTTCGCCCACCTGGAGACCGTCTACCTGGGCTGTATGGCCCGGCGCTCGCTGATCATGCGCAACGTGAGCGAGGTCGTGAAGGCAGCCGGCGGCAAGCAGATCTTCTACTTCCCTGCTCGCCACGACCACTGGCTGGTACAGACCGGCGACGGATGGAGCGCACATGTGGCAGGCGCGATCGGCGTCTCGACCGACGCGCAGGCATCGTGGTGGGGCGGGCGCGGACTGGGCACCGTCCCCCACGGCTTGATCGCCGCCTACGGAGGAGACACCGTCACGGCCTCGGTCAAGTTCGCCCAGCGCTTCCACGACAAGATGAACATCACGGTGCTCGTCGACTTCGACAACGACTCCGTGCAGACCGCGATCGAGGTGGCCCGCGCGCTCGAGGGAAAGCTGTGGGGAGTGCGGCTGGACACCTCCGAGCAGCTCGTGGACCGCTCGCTGTACGGCGAGATGGGCGGCTTTCACCCGACAGGCGTAAACCCGCGCCTGGTCGAGAAGGTCCGGGGCGCCCTGGACGGCGCGGGCTTTGCCGATGTGCGGATCGTCGCCAGCGGCGGTTTCAACAGCGACCGGATCAGGGACTTCGAGGCAGCGCGGGTACCCGTCGACGCCTATGGCGTCGGGTCATCGTTGATTCGCGGCCAGAACGACTTCACCGCCGACGTGGTGATGTTGGAGGGCCGGCCGTGCGCGAAAGTGGGTCGCGCGTACGCACCCAATTCCCGCCTGGAGCGGGTCCGATGATCAAGATCCGCGCGGATCGCCGAACCCGTTATCCACGCCCGCGCTGCACCCGAGTGAGCGGCTGCGCAGCGCACACGGCCTGCACGCCTTAGACTTCCCGGTAATGCTCTCCACCATCGACCATGTGGGCGTGGCCGTGCAGGACATCGACTCGGCGCTTGTGCTCTACCGGGACTCACTCGGAATGCCCCTCGTGCACCGCGAGACGGTGACCGAGCAGGGCGTCGACGCGGCGCTCCTGCACATCGGCGACGGGCACGTCGAGCTGCTGGCGCCGCTCGGGTCCGAGACGACCGTTGGTAGGTTCTTGACCCGCCACGGACCGGGACTGCACCACGTCGCCTACCGCGTCGCCTCCGTCGAAGAGTCGCTGGGCGCGTTCGCCGCGCAGGGGCTGCGCCTGATCGACGAGCGCCCACGCGCCGGCATCCGCGGCTCGCGCGTGGCCTTCCTGCACCCCGCCAGCACCGGCGGGGTGCTCACCGAGCTCGTCCAGCCGGCGCACTGAAGATGGCCGACGAGAAGCCCCAGAAGATCGACATCGGCTTCCTCGGGGGCCAGGTCTTCAGCACCCGCGTCGCCGTCGCGGAGCTCGCGCGCCTGCGCGAGGCGCTACCCGCAGGCGCCTGGCACGACCTGACCGCCGAGGGCGGCACCGTCGCCATCGATCTAGCCCGTGTGGTCTATCTCTTCGTCGACGACGAGGAGCACCGGGTCGGCTTCGGGACCTGAGCGCACCGTTCGGCCGCCGGCCCGCAGGCCGGCGGCAGCGAGGCGATCTGACCCTGCGCCGGGGTGTGCGCGCCTATCGCCCACTCGCACGCGCCTCCGTCATACCCCTTCGCACCGGCCCCGTACAGTCCGCGGCGCATGTCGCTCCACGACCTCGATCAGGGCGCTCTCGTGCTCGCCCGCACGCGTGCACATTCTCCGGGCAGCGAACGCGTGGTCGCCGCTTACTCGCGCCTGGGCGAGCACGCCGCGTGCTGGCTCGCGCTCGGTGTCAGCGGTGCGTTGCTCGCCCGCGATCAGGAGCGCCGGCGGGCATGGCGGCGCGGCGTCCGGGTCGTGACCGCGGCCTACGGGCTCAACTTCGCGGTCAAGGTGGCGATCCGCCGCCGCCGGCCGGTGCTCGAAGGCCTCCCGCCGCTGACGGGCACCGTCTCGGGACTCTCGTTCCCGAGCGCCCACGCGACCACTTCCTTTGCCGCCGCGCGTTCCTACCGCGGCCTCGTCCCAGCCGGCGGCCTGTACCTGGCGGCGGCGGCACTCGCGCTCAGCCGGCCCTATCTCGGCGTCCACTACCCAGGCGACGTCCTCGCGGGCGCCCTGCTCGGCACGCTCGTGGCGGAGCTCTGGCCGGCGACCTCGCGCTGCACCCGCGGGCTGGCGATGACGCCATGAACCTCGCGCGCCGCGTCCGCGGTCCGGCGGCGATGTCGTGAGGGTCGGGATCGTGGGCATGCCTAACGCCGGCAAGTCTTCGCTCTTCACGGCGCTGACGGGGGTGGCCGCAGACGCAGCGAACTACCCCTTCACGACGATCGAGCCCAACATTGCCGTCGTGCCGGTCGCAGACGAGCGACTCAGCGCGGTCGCCGCGACGGTCCGCGCATCCAAGCTCGTACCCGACACGATCTCCTTCCACGACATCGCCGGCCTGGTCGCGGGCGCGCACAGGGGCGAGGGCCTGGGCAACCGCTTCCTCGCCAACATCCGGGAGACCGACGCGATCGTGCACGTGGTTCGCTCTCATCAGGATCCGAACGTCGTTCATCCGGAGGGACGCGTTGACCCCATCGCCGACATCGACACGATCGAGACCGAGCTGATCTACGCCGACCTCGAGCAGGCTGAGCGGCGACTGGAGCGCGTCTCGAAGACGGCCAAGGGCGGTGACAGGGAGGCCATCGTGCAGGCGCGGTGGCTGGCGGAGCTGGTCGAGGCGCTCGGAGCTGGCCGGCCTGCCCGCAGTGTCCCAATACCGGCCGGCGCGGCCGGCGCGCTCACGGCCCTGCAGCCACTGAGCGCCAAGCCGGTTCTGTTCGTCGCCAACGTCGAAGAGGACAGCGACGAGGTCCCGGTCGCGGTCGAAGAGCACGCACGCGCTCACGGCGCAGCCGCGGTCGCCGTCTCGGCGCGGCTGCAGGCAGAGCTCTCCGAGCTCGACGACGACGACGCCGCCGCGATGCGGACCGACCTCGGACTCGTTGAGTCGGGGCTGCAGGCGGTCATCCGCGCGGCGTTCTCGTTGCTGGAGCTGGTGGCGTTCTTTACCGCCGGTGAGGACAAGCCTGCCCAGTCCTGGCACCTGCGCCGCGGACTGTCGGTGTGGCACGCGGCCGGCCTGATCCACAGTGACATACAGCGAGGCTTCGTGCGCGCCGAGGTCGTACCGTGGCACGAGCTGGTCGATGCCGGCGGTTACGCCGGCGCCCGCGATCGCGGGACGCTGCGCATCGAAGGCCGCGACTACGCGGTCGCCGACGGCGACGTGATAACCGTCAAGTTCACGCCGTGATGTTCGCGCTGGGGGCCTGCGGGCCCCCAGCGCGCGTGGTTGCAGGGCGCCGGTGAGCCTCAGCGCGCGAAGGCGGGCAGCCTGGCGAAGAGCTGGGCGGCGAGTGCAAGGGCGGGTTTCTCGGTTCCGTCGTAGGCGATCAGGCCCTTGTGGTGCAGCCCGTCGAACGCATAGCCCCGGGGCAGCACGGCGCCGCCGGTCCAACCCGGGCCGATTACGAACTCGCGCAGCGTCCACCAGATCGCGCCGTTCATGAATGGGAGCCGGTCGAGGACGCCGAACGTCCTGGTCAGGTAGGCGCTCTGGAACGCGTACGCTCCCTTGACCGCCGGGGACCCTTGGTAGACGCCCTCCGCGCCGAACTCCGAGACCGCCAAGGCCTGATTGGGATAGCGTGCGTGGGACTCGCGCAGGAACGGCGCGAGGCCGCTGAAGTCGGCGATCGAGTGCCGCGGCGCCCCCTTATACCAGCCGAAGTAGTCAGAGATCCCGATCACGTCGAGCTTGGAGTAGATGCGCTGTGCGGGGAAGTGGGTGTAGCAGTAGGTGTCCAGGCCGACGAGCGCGGCGGGGTCGAGGCTCCGCGCGACCGGGATTGCCTGCTCCAGGTAGGAGCGCGTGCCAGGTGTGGTGTCAGGAGTAGGCGAGAGCTCGTTGCCCACGGAGTCGACGATCACAGACGGATGACTGCGCCCCCCGAGGATCGTCGCCCTCAGCATCTCGAGCGCTTGTGCACGCCCGGCGCGGGTCCTGAGCACCGGGTCGGCGTGGTCGACCGGTGGCTGCTGCCAGACCATGATGCCGGCGGCGTCGAGCGCGTCGAGCAAGCGCGGTGCCAGGAGGTAGTGGGCCCGGGTTATGTTCGCTCCCACCGACCGCAGCTCGGAGACGATCGTGTTGATGTCCCCGCCGGTCAGCGCGGGACCACGGCCGGGCATGTCCTCGTGGATCGCCGCGCCGTGCAGCCAGAGGCGGTGCCCGTTCAGGTAGAGGATGCCGTGGCGTACAGATACGCTGCGCATCCCGGCCTTCAGCTCGTCGTCCTGCTCGACGCGCTTCCCCGCGACCGTCTGCACCTGCACCCCGTACAGGGCGGGGCTCTGCGGCGACCACAGGGCGAGCGGTCCGTGGACTGGGACGCGGAGTGCGACGCCTTCCGATGCGCCCGCCGGCAGCGCCGGCTCGCTGTGGCGCCAGCTGCGCTCGCTGCCGCTCGGAGAGGTGACGTTGACAACCACCGTGGGGCGGAGCGTGCCCAGCGAGCCGTTGTGAAGCGTGCCCTGGACCAAGAGATCGCCGCAGGTGTAATGGCAGCCGAGCTCCGGCATCACTCCCAGATCCGTGAGCGTGAGGCGGCCGACGGGCTCGAGCGTAACCGGCCCTTCGATCCCGCCCCAGTTCCACCAGTCCTCCGGAAACGAGTCAGGCCCGAAGAAGTCGTCCACCCGCACCACGAGCAGGTTCGGCGCGCCGGGGCGCAGTCCGCTGGCCGGCAGGCTGAACGGGGCGAACGGGTTCCAGTTGGTCCCGAGCTTGCGGCCGTTGAGCCACGCCTTGGCGTTCCTGCGTACCTCGTCGAAGTGGACCGCCCACGAGCGCTGCGCCGGCGTCAGCGGTCCCGTGAAGCGCAACTCGTACCATCCCACCATGCCTGCGCGCGCGCCGGGTGAGTAGCTGGGGTTGAAGTCGTTGGGCATCGCGACGGGGCTCCAGTGCAACCCCGGGGCGCCCTGTCCCCAACCGCGGCGCAGACCGACGTTGCGGGGATCCGCGAGATACCGCCATCCGCTCTTCAGCGCTACCGCTGCCGGCGGCTGAGAGCCAGCCGGTGGCGCGCTGGCCGGCGGCGAACCGGCAATACCCGCTGCACCCGAGGTGCCGGTGGCGCCCGCTGCGCCCGTGGTGGTGCGGTGATCGGACGCGCTTGCGCGCCCGCGCCCCGGGCTGCGGGCACCCACGCTCACGGCCAACCCCCCCACGAGTGCCAGCAGCGCGAGGCTGCAGAGCGCGGGGATCGCGATTCTGCGTCGCACCCCGGATAGGCTAGAGGTCGCTGAGCGCTTCGGCGCGCTGCAGGCGCTCGGCGAGCCGCTTGATGCCGTAGCGCCGCGCCGCGGCGGCGCCGTCTCTGAGGCGGGTGGGCGCGTCGAGCGGGCGCTCTAGATCGACCATGCGCAGCTTCGCGATCTCCCGGAACGCGAGCAACTGCCGCGCGCAGTCCACGAGCGCCGCCCCGACCCGCGGGCGCTCCCCCGCCGCGCCGGCGATCACGGCCTCCAGCGAGCCGTGGCGGGCAAGCAGGTCAGCCGCTGTCTTCGCTCCGATCCCGGGGGCACCGGGGAGCCCATCCGAGGGGTCGCCGCGCAGCGCGATGAAATCGGGCACAAGCGCCGGGGGCACTTCGTAGCGACGCTTGACCTCGGCTGGATCGACCTCTTGCACGCCGCTCGCGCCCATCTTCAGGTACAGCACCTTGACGCGCTCGCCGGCGCACTGGTACATGTCGCGGTCGCCGGTCAAGATCAGCGTCTCACCGCCCACGCGCGCTTCGACGCAGGCAAGCGAGCCGAGCAGGTCGTCGGCCTCGAGCGTGGGTTCGGTCTCAGAGCTCCAGCCGAAGGCCGAGAAGTAGCCGGGCGCGTGCTCGAGCTGCCACGCGAGCGCCGCCGGCACAGGAGGGCGCTGAGCGTGATAAGGCGCGTAGAGCGCGACGCGATAGTCCGCCGCCTCGGCACCGAAGCAGATCACAACCGCTCGCGGCTCGCGATCGGCGGCGATCCGCAGCAGCAGGTTGGTGGCCCCCAGCAGCGCGCCCACGGGATGATCGTCGATTCCCACGATCGACTCCGGGAGCGCGAAGAACGAGCGGTAGAGCACGAACGGCCCGTCGACGACGAGCAGCGGAGCGGTCATGTGGCGGAGGGACCCTATCGCTCAGGGGCGCGTTCCCGGGGCATGCGCTACAAGTTCCCCCGCGCCATCTTGCGCAGGTCCATCGCCTGCGCGTAAACCTCCTCCTCAACCCCCATCTCCGCCGCCACCTCGCGCAGCATCCGGCCTGAGCTGGCCGCCTCCTTGACGATCTCGGCGGCCTTGTCGTAACCGATGTAGGGGTTCAGAGCCGTCGCGGTTGCGAGCGTAGACTCGGCGGAGTGCCGGCAGCCATCGGCGTTGGCCTCGATGCCCTCGACGCACTTCTCCGCGAAGATGCGCGCGGTGCTCGAGAGCAGGCGGATCGACTGCAGGAGGTTGCGCGCGATCAGCGGCACGCGGACGTTGAGCTCGAAGTTGCCCTGCGAGCCGGCGATCGTGATCGCGGTGTCGTTGCCGATCACCTGCGCGCTGACCTGGAGCACGACCTCGGGAATCACGGGATTGACTTTGCCGGGCATGATCGAGGAGCCCTTCTGCAGCTCTGGCAGGAGCAGCTCGCCGATCCCGGCCCGCGGTCCTGACCCCATCAAAGCCAGGTCGTTTGCGATCTTTGTGAGCGATACCGCGAGCACCTTCAGCGCGCCCGAGAGCTCTACCAGCGCGTCGCGATTGCCCTGCGCCTCGAAGGGGTCCTCCGGGGCCGCGATCTGAAGCCCGCTGGCCGCGGCCAGGCGGGCTCGCACCCGGCCGGCGAACTCCGGGTGCGTGTTCAGGCCGGTCCCGGTCGCCGTGCCCCCGAGCGGGATCTGCGCGACCTGCACGAGCGCGCCCGCGATCCGCCGGCGCCCGAGCCGGATCTGCGCGGCGTAGCCGGAGAACTCCTGGCCGAGGGTGACCGGTACGGCGTCCATCAGGTGCGTGCGCCCCGCTTTGACGACCTCGTGAAGCTCCGTCGCCTTGGTGCTCAGCGAGCGCTCCAGGCCCTGCAGCGCGGGCACCAGCTCGTTGGTCGTCTCGTTCAGCGCCGCGAGATGGACCGCCGAGGGAAACACGTCGTTTGAGGACTGGCCCATGTTGACGTGGTCATTGGGATGCACGCCCTCGCCGGCGACGCTCGCGATCACCTCGTTGGCGTTGGTGTTAGACGAGGTGCCCGAGCCGGTCTGGAAGACGTCGATCGGGAACTGGTCGTCGAGCTCTCCGGCCGCCACCCGCTCAGCCCCGGCGGCGATCCGCTCCGCGAGCTCTGCGTCGAGCAGGCCCAGCTCGTAGTTGACGTGCGCCGCAGCCCCCTTGATCGCCCCCAGCCAGCGGAGCACCGTCACCGGGACGCGCTCGCCGGAGACGGGGAAGTTCTCCACCGCCTTGGTGGTCTCCGCACCCCAGAGCTGCTCTGACTCCTGCGTGCCCATGCCTGTCCTTTCGCCGTTGCTTCGCATTCGCTGCATTGACGCAAACGCTACCCCACGCCCCGCGCTGGCCGGGAACCCACCGCTCCGCGCCGGCCCCGGCCCCAGCCGCTCCGCGCCGGCCCCGGCCCCAGCTGCTCCGCTCCGCGCCGGCCCCTTTCGCCGCGACCTCCTCAACCGCAGAACGAGATCAGCTCGCGCGCCACCGCCACGGGATCGTCGTAGGCGATCAGGAACCCGGTGCCCGCGAGCGTCCGCAGTTGGGCGTCAGGGAGCAGATCGAGCGCTTCGCGCGGACCCAGGAGCGGGTGCGCCGGGTCTTCCTCGGCCCACAGCAGCAGGACCGGGAAATCGAACCGCGGGTAGGCGTCGAGGAGCTGGCGCTGGGGCTCTACCGGCCGCCGGCGGGCGAACTTCGCCCACGCTCGGGCGCGGTTGCCATTGCCTCCGACGTCCGCGAAGGAGTGCCGGAGCAGATCCCGGGTCGCGGGATTGCGCTGGACGGACAGGCGCTCACCCACGGACGGGCGAAACACCACCGTCGCGGCGCGGGCGAGCAGCCGATCGAACCCGGGCAGCGCCGCTGCCCGGCAGGCCGCGCGCCACGCTGTGCGCTTGCCGGCGTGCTGGTCGCGACGGTGCAAGCGATTAGGCATCAGGACGAGCCGCGCGGGCTCGAGCCGGCCGGTGCTCACCGCCAGCAGGGCGATCTCCGCTCCGAGGTCGTGACCTGCCACCAGCGGGCGCGGCCCGGCCACCTCGCGGCAGAAGCCGGCCATCACCTCCGCGAGCCAATCAGGGGTATACGGGTGGCGCGGGCGGTCCTCGGAATCGCCGTGCAGCGGGAGGTCAGGCAAAATCACGCGAAAGCGCCCCGAGAGCGCCGCGACGATCGGCTCCCACTCCCGATGAGAGAGCCCCAGCGAGTGCAGTAGCACGATCGCGGGACCGGTCCCCAGCTCGCGGTAGGCGACGCGCGCGCCGTCGTGGTGGTGATAGAGCCGCAGCCGCATCGCCGTGGATGCTCGCACTCTCGCCCCCGGCCCCGCAGGGCCGGCGCGGGTTGGCTCTTAGACTCTCCCGCCCATGCCGCCCATGCCGCCCATGCCGCCCATGCCGCCCGACCAGCCCGTCCATCGCCCCGTCGACCCCCGCGCCTCCCTTCCCGAGCTCGAGCGACGCGTGCTCGAGCGCTGGCGGCAGCGAGACGTGTTCGCAAAGTCGATCCGTGCTCGTGCCGGCGCGCCGCCATGGGGGTTCTACGAGGGTCCGCCGACGGCCAACGGACCACCCGCCGCCCATCACGTCCTGGCGCGCGTCTTCAAGGACATCTTCCCGCGCTACAAGACGATGCGCGGGTTCTACGTCGAGCGCAAGGGGGGCTGGGACTGCCACGGACTGCCGGTCGAGCTGGCCGTCGAGGAGGAGCTCGGCTTCACCTCCAAGGAGGACATCGAGCGCTTCGGGATCGCGGAGTTCAACGCGCGCTGCCGCGAGAAGGTGCTCAGCCACGTCGAGGACTGGAAGGCGCTGACAGAGCGGATCGGGTTCTGGATCGATATCGATGACGCCTACCGGACCCTCGACCCCGGGTACGTGGAGTCGGTGTGGTGGGCGCTGAAGACGATTCACGAGCAGGGACGCCTGTACGAGAAGCTGAAGGTCGTCCCGTACTGCCCGCGCTGCGGGACGGCGCTCTCCAGTCACGAGCTCGGGCAGCCTGGCGTCTACCAGGACGTGATCGACGAGTCGGTGTACGTCCGCCTTCCGATGCTCGGCCCGGCAGGGACCGAGCTCGCGGGGGGTCCGAACGGCTCGGTGCGGGATGGCGACGGGCTTCTGATCTGGACGACGACGCCGTGGACCCTGCCCGGGAATGTGGCGGTCGCTGTGGCGCCAGGCATCGAGTACGTGCGAGCGCGCCACGGGGGCGAGACGCTGATTCTGGCCGCGGCTCGCGTGCAGCGCGTCCTCGGCGAGCAGGCGGAGATCGTCGGCCGGTTCCCTGGCCGCGAGCTGATCGGCCGACAGTACGAAGGACCAATCCTCAACCTGAGCGATCGTCAGCGCGGCGGATTCCCGATCATCGCCGGGGACTTCGTCACCGCTGAGGAGGGGACGGGCCTCGTGCACCTCGCCCCGGCCTTTGGCGAGGACGATTTCGATGCGGCCGCGGACGCTGGCCTATTTGACCCGGCCAAACCGCACGAGGTCTACAACCCCGTCAAGCCGGACGGCACATTCGACCACCGCCTGCGTGACCATGACGGACGCTCCTACGAGGGCCGCTTCGTCAAGGACGCCGGCGTGACCGCCGATCTGATCGAGGACCTCGAGGCGCGCGGGCGCCTGCTGCGCTCTGAGCCTTACGAGCACGCCTATCCCCACTGCTGGCGCTGCGGCACGCCGCTGCTCTACTACGCCAAGCCTTCGTGGTACATCGCCACCAGCGCGGTGAGAGAGCGGATGCTGGCGGCCAACGAGACGATCGGCTGGCACCCTGAGCACGTCAAGCACGGGCGCTTTGGCAACTGGCTGGAGGGCAACGTCGACTGGGCGCTCTCGCGCGAGCGCTACTGGGGTACGCCGCTGCCGGTGTGGCGCTGCGGCCAGGGCCACTTGCGCGTCATCGGTTCGCTCGCGGAGCTTCGCGACTACTCAGGAGCGACGCTGGCCGATCCACACCGCCCGTTCGTCGACGAGATCGAATTTCCCTGCGCCGGCTGCGGCGAGGTGATGCGTCGCGTGCCCGAGGTGATCGACGTGTGGTTCGACTCCGGCTCGATGCCTTTCGCCCAATACGGCTCTCCGCACGCCGGTAGCGAGCACTTCCAGGAGCGCTTTCCGGCCGACTTCATCTGCGAGGCGCTCGACCAGACGCGCGGTTGGTTCTACTCGCTGCTCGCGGTCTCGACGCTGCTGTTCGATCGCTCCTCCTACCGCAACGTCGTCTGCCTGGGGTTGATCCTCGACGAGCGCGGGCGCAAGATGTCAAAGTCGCTTGGTAACACCGTCGAGCCCTGGGAGGTGATCGACACCTACGGCGCGGACGCGCTGCGCTGGTACTTCTTCACCTCCAAGCAGCCCTGGGACGGCTACCGCTTCTCACTGCACGCGATCGGCGAGGCGGTGAGGCAGTTCCTGTTGCAGCTCTGGAACACGTACGGGTTCTTCGTGCTTTACGCGAATGCGAACGGGATAGAGCGGCGGGCAGTCTGTGCCGAGGCGGCCGGCGAGGGGGGGCCGGGGGGCGATTCTGCGCCGGCGCTGGGGGGCGAGCGGGAGCCGGCGCTGGGGGGCGAGCGGGAGCCGGCGAGCGAGCTCGACCGCTGGGTGCTCTCGCGGTTGGCGGCCACCGTCGAGGTAGTCAGCGAGCGGCTCGACGAGTTCGACGCCACCGCCGCGGGCCGGGCGCTGGGTGCGTTCGTCGACGAGCTCTCCAACTGGTACGTGCGGCGATCGCGGCGGCTGTTCTGGAACGGCTCTCCGAGCGCGTTCGCGACCTTGTGGGAGTGCCTGGTGACCGTTGCCAAGCTGCTGGCGCCCTTCTGCCCGTTCATCGCCGACGAGATCTACGACAACCTCGATGGCACTCGGGCGAGCGTCCACCTTTGCGACTTCCCCCGCGCGGGCGCGCGCGATCCGGAGCTGGAGTCAGACATGGAGCTCGCGCGCCAGACCGTCGCGCTCGGGCTCGCCGCCCGCGGGCAGGCCAAGCTCAAGGTGCGCCAACCGCTGCGGGCGGCCGTCGTGGTCGCGACCGGGCGTGAGCGTGCCGGCATCGAACGTATGGGGGCGGTGGTGCGCGAGGAGCTCAACGTGCGCGGGCTGCGCTTCGTCTCGAAGGCCGACGAGCTCGGCGAGGTCGAGGTCAAGCCCAACTACCGCTCGCTCGGTCCGCGCTTTGGCAAGCAGATGCCGCTCCTGGCGGCCGCGGTGGCGGGCCTCGATCCCGCACATGCGGCGGCGGCGCTGCGTGACGGTCGTGGTGTCGGAGTGTCGGTGGCCGGAGGCGACCACGGGCTGGCCGCGGAGGATCTGATCGTTGCGATCAAGCCGCTCGCGGGCTACCAGGTCGAGCGCGAGGGCTCCCACGCCGTCGCGCTCGAGCTCGAGCTCGACGAGGAACTGCGAATCGAGGGCCGGGCCCGGGAGATCGTCCACGCGGTGCAGGCCGCCCGGCGCGACGCGGGGCTTCAGGTCAGCGATCGGATCGTGCTGAGCCTCGACGGCGACGAGGTCCTTATGGACGCCGCCCGCGCGCACCAGGAATATGTGGCGGGCGAGACGCTGGCGGTCCAGGTCGGCTACGAACCGCTCGCGGGTGTCAAGCCGGGTAGGGTCGATGGGTGTGACCTGCGGGTGGGGGTGATGCTGGCGTAGGGGTTCACGCTCTCGCCGGCGGCGTGTTCCAAGACCGCGCGTTATTGCTCACCATTGGTTAGGCGATCCCCCGAGGGGTTAGGAATCGTCGATTAATTGTTTGAAGGGTTGATCGAGTAGTTCCACTCGCCGTGGAACGCGTCGCGGGTGAGGTTGACTGCGGCCAGCTCGGCATCGGTGACCTCGACCTTGGGGTACTTGTTCT
>JAABUX010005610.1_pt1 | contig 15338 bp, 10 predicted proteins | sample 5561851 | NCBI WGS metagenome assembly JAABUX01 (sample SAMN10711883, study PRJNA513361) | rock metagenome | isolation source: Antarctica rocks | place: Antarctica: Victoria Land, Richard Nunatak red sandstone | collected 2016-01-03 | reverse complement strand
GGGCCGGCCACGGGCGTCGTCCCGCCTCCGCCTCCGCGCCCGGCAGCGCCTCGCCCTCCGTGTCCGTCGGCACGCCTGTCACGATGACAGCGGGCGTCCAAGACGTGTCGCCCCCGAGGCCGAGGACAGGAGCGCGCGGCGGGCCAGGTGGAGCGCCGCCCAGCCGACGACGGCGCACCCCGCGATACTCCACAGAACGGCCCAGACGACGGCGGGCACGTGGGTCGCGGTGGCCGCGTTCGTGGCGTCGGTCGCGACCCCCGGCGCATTGAGCGCGAGCCACACAAGGTCGCGCAGCGCGTCGAGGGCCGTCAGGCAGAGCTCGACCGCGAGGAACTGCTGGAACAGCCCGGCCAGGCGTACCGTGCCGCGCCGCCCGACGCCGACGGCGACGACGGCGAAGACGACCGCCCAGGCCAGGGTCGCCAGGGTGAAGGTCGCGCCCTGCAGGAGCATCCCCGCGAGCGGCAGCGCCGCCACGGTCGCCCCGATGCCCTGAAGCGTCCTCTTGGCCCGCCGCACCGGGGCGAGCAAGAGGGCCGCGCCCGCGCAGGCCGTCCCAAGGTAGCCGGCGCTGCTGATGGCCAGGCCCCAGCCGCCCGCGCTGTATTCCTCGCCCGATAGGTCGGGGTTGATGCGCAGGCCCACGACATGGCCACCGGTGAGCAGCGTCACAAGGGCGTGCGACCACTCGTGCGTGAACGTGCCGAACAGCTTGAAGGGATAGAGGACGACACCAAGGGCGGGGACATGCGACAGCGCGACGGCCAGCGCCGCGGCGACCAGCACGTACAGGACGTCCGCGAGCGACGTCGCTGCCGACACGCCGCGCGGCCCGCGCTGTTCAGGGGACCCCGCGGCGACGATACCATCATTGCTCCGCGCGAGGATAGCCGGCCCCCGTCCGTTCCGTGACCCTGTCATGTACATCCTACCAATCGGCGGCGCCCGTATATTGCCTTCGTGTGTTGCTCGCGCATCGCCCTTACTCTAGTGTGCGCCGTTCGCGGCCACCGCGCCAGGCCCTCGTGTATCTCGAGCGGGTTCCTTGTACCTTCGCCCTCTTCTCTCTGACGCGGCTCTCTGACATAGCGCGGCGACCGTTAGCCCCCGCCCCAGCGGCGCGCCTATTCGGTGGAGAGGGCGGCCTGCTTGCGGAAAAGGTCGGTGGTGAGGTCGATGTAGAGGCGCTGGCGCGCGACGTGCAACTCGTGGCGACGCTCCTCGGCCGCGGCGCGCCCGTCGGGACCGGCGCGGCCCTCCACGATCGTCGTGGTGGCGAGCGCCCTCGAGCGCGCGCAGGCGGCGCGCCTCCTCGTTCAACCCGTCGTCACTCGGGTTGTAATTAGGCATGCTTTGCCGTACTACCTCGTGCTACAATGGGGGAGCTTGGTTTACAAAAAGTGGGCATGGCCGGAGAGGAAAAGCAAAACATGGCAGCGGAACCTCGCCAACGCCCAAACAATTCGCTAACGGTGCGCAGCGACCAGATGCTGTTCGCTATACCTGTTGAAGAGAACGGTGTCGAGGAAACACTATTTACAACGGATGATACGCAGCCAACAGACGAAAGGCCGATCAAGCTCGCCGGCGTGTGGAGTCACCTCGATTAGGATGAAGCACAAGCCTTCTTCGATCGGGTAGATCGAGAAAGCGTCCCAAGCGCCTCGCTACAAGCGGACGACTTCTGATCCTTGATCGCTGCGACCGCGCTGCGCTATGGGCTCACGGTCATCACAGCAAATGTCAGGGGTTTCCAACGTGTACCCGGTCTGATGTATGAAGAGCTACGGACAAATATCTGACTGCTATCGGCTTCCGGCCGGCGTCGGGGGGAAACCCGGCCGCGCGGGGCCGTCGAAGACGCTGGCGTCGCCCCAGCGCCAGTGGGCGTAGGGGACCTTGTGGCGGGCCAACAGGGCGAGGAGCGCGGGCGTGTCCCTATCGTAAGGAAGCACGTAGGCCCAGCGGCGCGCCCGCGCCGCCTGCGCCAGATACGGCGGGTAGCGGTTGCCCACGGGGCGCGTATCGACCGCCACGCCGTCCGTGACCACGGGGATGATCTGCTCGCCGCTCTCGAAGGCCAGCCGCCATGCACACCAGTACAGGCAGTACACCGCGCCGTCACCCCGCGAGAGCAGCGCCGCCACCAGCGGTGTGACGCGCGGCGGCGCCTCGTAGTGCATCGTGCCGTAGACGTTCACGGACAGCGCCAGCGCCAGCGCCAGCCCCGGCGCCCACGGCAAAGCTCGGCGCACACGGGGCACGTGGCGCAGAACGAACTGTTGCTCGCGCGGGCCGAGCGCGGCGACAAACGCGGCCCACTGCCGGGCGCGCCGTCGCGCCGCGGAGCGCGTGCGCAGCGGAGCCATCACGGCGAACAGATAGGGCAGCGACGTGTAGACCGGGAGCAGGTACCGCGGGTTGTGCGTCGTCCACGAGAGGGCCTCGAAACGGCTGGCCAGGTAGAACAGGATCGTGACGACGGGCAGCAAGGCCAGCGGCGCGTCGGGCAGCGGGTACCCGCGCCACAGCGCCTGCAGCTGCGCGGGCAGTCCGCCCGGCGAGAAGGCCAGGCGGACGGCCATGGACACGAACAGGAGCATGACCAGGGCATAGGACAGGGTGTGCGTGTCCGTGTAGGAAACGAACTCGTCCGAGAGGGTCGAGGGCACGGCCCCGCCCAGCAGCAGCGGCAGCGTCTCGCTGTACAGCCGCCACAAGGCGTCGGGGAGCGCGGCCAGGGACGGCCGGCCGAAGAGCACCGCGAGGCTCCCGCCACCGTGCAAGAGCGTGTAGCCTAGCCACGGCGCCGCGCCCACGACGAACGGGGCCAGCGCGGACCGCAGCGGGCGCAGGGCGGCGCGCGGTGCCGCGCGCAGGGTGCGCCAGGCGCGCACGGCGTAGGTCGCGGCCAGCGCCGCGAGGTAGTAGGCGATGACTGGGTGCGCCCACACGCCCAGCCCCGTCAAGAGCCCGAGCAGCGGCAGGTCGTACCGGCGCGGGTCGCCCAATCCCCAGCGCCGCACCGCGACAGCGGTGATGCCCGTGCCCAACGCCATCGCCTCGGCGTACCCGGCCCCGGCCACTGTCCCCCAATAGATGAGCACGGGCGCGGGCACGGCCGCCCACAGGCCGGCGGCGACGGCGACGCCCCCGCCATAGAGTCGCCGCGCCAGGGCGTAGAGCTCCACCACGAGCAGGGCGGAGAAGAGGGCCGGCACAACGCGCAAGGTGAAGTCGTTCTGGCCCCACGCGCCGAAGACGCCTGCCGTGAGGTAGGCCTCTAGAGCCCCCTGGTAGGCCTGCCCGTAGAAGAAGACCGGGCGGTCGCCGCGCAGGATATGCCGCGCCATGATCCCGAGCACAGCTTGGTCGCTGTCGACTGTGTTGAAGACCGTGCGCACGAGCGCGAAGCGATAGACGAGCGCCAGCGCGGCGAGGCCGGCGCCCCCGATAAAGGCGGCATAGCGGGCGTACGCGCGGCGCCGCGCCGCCGACCTGGCGTCGTGCGCCTTCGTCGCGCCCAGGAGATAGGGCGTGTGAATAACCTGTTGCACAAGGGCATTGTAGCGTGTCGCGCGGGTATCGCGCGCAGGCCCCCCGTGTCTCCTCGCCCCCTCCGGGGGAACCCGGGGAGATGGCTCCCCCCAGATCCCCGTCAACCACGGCGCGCAGGACTAGACAGGCGCGACCAGACCGGCGCCTCGGGAGCCTTACTCTCCCTCTCTCCCGCGCAGGGAGAGGCCGGACCCCACGTTGGCGAGACCGCTCCCCACAAGGGCCCCCGGATCCGCAGCGAAGCGCGGGTCCGGGGGGTGAGGGGTCTTACGACGCCGCGTTGGCAGTGACGCCGCCGAAGGCGGCCTGACGCAGGGCGTCGGCGACGTCGGTGCGCTCCCACGGCAGGTCGAGGTCGAGACGGCCGAAGTGGCCGTACGACGCGGTCTGCCGATAGATAGGGCGGCGCAGGTCGAAGCGATGGATGATCGCGGCCGGGCGCAGGTCGAAGTGCTCGCGGATGAGCCCCTCGATGCGACTCTCGGCGATCTTCTCGGTGCCGAACGTCTCGTAGTGGATGGCCAACGGCCGCGCCACGCCGATGGCGTAGGCGATCTGCACCTCGAAGCGGTCGGCCAGCCCGGCCGCCACCACGTTCTTGGCCACGTGGCGCGCGGCGTAAGCGCCCGAGCGGTCGACCTTGGTCGGGTCCTTGCCCGAGAAGGCGCCGCCACCGTGACGGGCCATGCCGCCGTAGGTGTCCACGATGATCTTGCGGCCGGTCAGACCCGCGTCGCCCATGGGGCCGCCCACGACGAAGCGCCCCGTCGGGTTGACGTAGACCTTGGTGTCCGCGTCGAGCCACTTCGCAGGGATGGCCATGTCGATGATCTCCTGGCGTACGTCGTGCGCGATGCGCTCCTGCTCGATCTCTGGCGCGTGCTGCGTGGAAACGACGATGGTGGCTACGCGCGCGGGCACGCCCTTGTGATACTCCACCGAGACCTGGCTCTTGCCGTCGGGCCGCAGGTAGGGCACGATGCCGTCCTTGCGCGCCCGCGCAAGCTGGCGCGTCACGGCGTGGGCCAGCGAGATGGGTAGGGGCATCAGCTCGGGCGTCTCGGTGCAGGCGAAGCCGAACATCATGCCCTGGTCACCGGCGCCGGTGGCCTCTATCTCGTCCTCGTCGAGCTCGCCGTGGCCGCGCACCTCGAGCGCGCGGTCGACGCCGACCTTGATGTCGGGCGACTGGTTGTGCACCGAGGCGAGGACGGCGCAGGTGTCGGCGTCGAAGCCGTACTCGGCCTTGGTGTAGCCGATGCGCTGCAGCGTGCCGCGCACGATCTCGGGGATCTCCACGTAGCTGTTCGAGGTGATCTCGCCGGCCACGAGCACGAGGCCGGTCGTGGTGGCGACCTCACAGGCCACGCGGCTCAAGGGGTCCTGCGCGAGCAGGGCGTCGAGCACGGCGTCGCTGATCTGGTCGCACACTTTATCAGGGTGCCCCTCGGTCACCGACTCGCTGGTGAACAGGGTCTTCTCGTTGCGCGCGAAGTTTGTCTCTCCTGCCATATGTCCTCCTACGTCCCCGACTCCCATGAGCCCAGGTACTTCTCTTGCTCGGGAGTCAGCGTGTCGATAGTGACACCCATGGAGTGCAGCTTGAGGCGCGCCACCTCTTGGTCGATATCGACGGGCACGTCGTATACCTTGCGCTCCAGGCTTTTGTAGTTGCGGACCATGTACTCGACCGAGAGCGACTGATCGGCGAAGCTCATGTCCATCACCGCGGCGGGGTGCCCCTCGGCCGCGCTCAGGTTGACTAGGCGGCCCTCCGCCAGCAGGTAGACGCGACGCTCACCGCCGTCGAGGCGGTACTCCTGCACGAAGGGGCGCACCGTCCGCACGTCGCCTCCCAGCGCGTCGATGTTGATCTCGTCGTTGAAGTGGCCCGAGTTGGCGATGATCGCGCCGTCCTTGAAGCGCGCGATATGCTTCTGGTCGACGACGTGGTAGTTGCCGGTGACGGTGACCACGACGTCGGCGATCGGGGCGGCCTCCTCGAGCGTCATCACGCGGTAGCCGTCCATCACGGCCTCGATGGCGCGCGTAGGATTGATCTCGGTCACGATCACGTTGGCGCCGAGCCCACGCGCGCGCGAGGCCACGCCGCGCCCGCACCAGCCGTAACCGACGACCACGAGGTTGCGGCCGGCCAGCAGGTAGTTGGTGGCGCGCATGATGGCGTCCATGGTGCTCTGGCCCGTGCCGTAGCGGTTGTCGAAGAGGTGCTTGGTGTCGGCCTCGTTGACGGCGACGATTGGGAAGCGCAGCACGCCGTCGCGCTCCATGGCGCGCAGGCGAATCACGCCGGTGGTCGTCTCTTCGGTCCCGCCGATGATGCTGTCGATAAGCTCGGTGCGCTCTTTGTGGATGGCCGAAACGAGGTCGCAGCCGTCGTCCATGGTGATGGTGGGGCGGGTGTCGAGGGTGGCGTGGATGTGGCGATAGTAGGTAGTCTCGTCTTCGCCCTTGATGGCGTAGGTGGGGATGCCGTACTCCTGCACGAGCGCCGCCGCCGTTTCGTCCTGCGTGGAGAGCGGGTTGGAGGCGCAGAGGGTGACCTCGGCGCCACCCACCTTGAGGGTGCGCACGAGGTTGGCGGTCTCGGTAGTCACGTGCAGGCAGGCGGCGATGCGCGCGCCCGTCAAAGGCTTCTCGCGGGCGAATCGCTCGCGGATCAGGCGCAGCACCGGCATCTGGGCCTCGGACCACTCGATGCGCTGCTTGCCGGCGGCGGCGAGCGCCAGGTCCTTAACATCGTACGTTTGCTTCTGTTCGACGGCGGTCATGTGTTCCTCCAAATAAGGGGCCTGCAAAAGGGGCCTGCGACTGCCCTCCCCGCTTCGCGGGGTCCTGGGACGACAAAAAACGTCGACCGCGGTCGGGTGTAGTTGTAGGGGCGTATGGTTATACACCCCCATCCCATATCCCAACAACACTGATTTTGTCTCCGCAGCGCCCGTACGCTGCCGTGTACATCGTCCTAAAGGCGATGTACAGGCCGCGAGGGCGTCCCGCGGAGACATGACGATCTGCCATGGGGCCGCAGTCACAGGCTCCGGTGATCCGGTGATGGTGATAAGCGATAGGTGATACGTGAGAGCAGGCGCGGCGGCGCCCACGGTTTGTCAGTGCGACCTCAGTCGCAGACTTCTTCTAGCAGACGCGCGCGCCGGCCGCCACGAGGAGTGGAAGCCACGATCCCCTATGACCGGCGGGTGGATACGCCCGGCGATAGAAGACGGCTGGACGCCCTTTCATGCGTCGTCACGTCGGCAGCTAACGGTACTCCAACTAGACTACCGCATGATCCGTGTCAACGCAACCACCCCCGTGGCAAGAACTACCCGGACCCGTGGCGGTTGGCACGCAACATGCCTTACTTTAGTGCGTATAACTATGGGCTTTGTGCCCTTTAAGGTGTGTCCAACAAGGCGTGCGGGGCGGGGTGTAGGAGCGTGAGCATCGTGGAACGGGAGCGGGTCATGGGCGGGCGCTACCGCATCGTCGACGTCCTTGGCGACGGCGGCATGGCCCGCGTCTACAAGGCCGTGGACGAGCGGCTGGGCCGCGTCGTCGCCGTCAAGGTGTTGCACGACTACTACAACGGCCAGTCCACCTTCGTCGGGCGCTTCGAGCAGGAGGCCAAGCTCGCCGCCGGCCTCAACCACCCCAACATCATGGCCGTCTACGACACTGGGCACGACGACGGCGGCGACCACTACATCATCGTGGAGTACGTCGAGGGCGAGACCCTCAAGCGCCTCATCGAGCGCGAGGCGCCGCTCGCCCTGCCCGCGGCCGTGGCGATCCTGCGCCAGATCTGCCTGGCCCTCGACTACGCCCACGCGCGCGGCGTGGTCCACCGCGACGTCAAGCCCGAGAATATCTTCCTGACCCCGGATCACACGGTCAAGGTCGGGGACTTCGGGATCGCGCGCGCCCTGGACGCGAGCACGCTGACGCCGGCCGGGATGGTGCTGGGCTCGGTGTCGTACTTCGCCCCCGAGCAGGCGATGGGACAGCGGTCGACAGCCCAGTCGGATCTCTACGCGACGGGCGTCGCGCTCTACGAGTTGCTGACGGGCCGCCTGCCCTTTGTCGCTGAGAACGCGCTCGGCGTGGCCATGATGCACCTCAACGAGGAACCGGCCCCGCCCTCGCGCTACAATCCCGCCCTTCCCCCCGCGGTCGACGCCGTCGTGCTCGCGGCCCTGGCCAAGGATCCCGCGCGCCGCTATCGCAACGGGGCCGCTTTCGTGGACGCGCTGGCCCGCGCGGCGCAGGCAACCGGCGCGGTCGCGCCGATCACCCCGCCTGCCCTGGTTGCCCCGGCGCCGTTGGCTCCCGAGGCCACCACACCGCTGCCGGCCGCCCTGATCACGGCGGCGACGACGACGCGCCTGCTCAACATGGGGCCACCGGGGACAAGCCGCGTCGGGGCGACGCCCGTGACCACGACCTCCATCGTGGACGCGAATGGGGCCTTCACCACGCACCGTCTCGACGACGGCACATGGACAGCGATCTCCGGCGCGCACGGCAGGACACCACTCGGCGCGCCGCCATCGGTCGCGGTTTCGCCCGCGCGAGTTGGCCTGACCACGCGCCGCTGGCGCGCGCTTATCCCGCTGATCGTTCCGCTGCTGGCCGTTCTTGCTATAGCCGGCGCTATCAAGGCCATCACGGGAGTGCATGGTCAAAACGAGCGTTACGGCGCGGGCTATACCGGTACCCCGACCACGACCGCCACGAGCGTGAGGACGAGGGCAATCACGCGAAAGGGGCGGGCGCTTATCGTGCCCGCCGTTGCGCTGTCGGCAACGCCCATGCCCACGCCTCGGCGCGCCGTGCCCGCCCGCCGCCACTATGCGCAGCGTGAGCGCCCCAGGCGCGCGTATCGATCACCCACGCCCACGACGAGCCCACGCGGCAGCGCGGGCGACTCGGGCGGTGCGAGTACCGCGGGTACCTATAGCTATACGACAGCGACGGCAACACCAGAATCCGCCTATGTTCCCGCCACTGTCGCGCCAACCGTGCCGCCTGTCGTCGCCCGGCCGTCGTCGACGGATGCGCCCGCCTACACGCCCCCGCGCGGCGCGCCGGCCCGGACGCCGCGACCACCTGCGACCGCTACCTATCTTGCCCCACTGGCGACCGCTACCTATCTTGCCCCACTGGCGACCGCTACCTATCTTGCCCCACTGGCGACCGCTACCTATCTTGCCCCACTGGCGACGAACACGCCGGTCCCGGCAGCCACCGATACACCGATACTCGCGGACACCTCCACGTCCACCGCCGTGCCCCGGGATGTGAGCACACCCACCGGCGCCGCCGGGGATGCTGCGCCGACGAATGCGCCGACGAATGCGCCGACAGTGAACACGCCGGAAGCCGCTGCGACCGTGATCCCGACGGCGGTTCCGACGACAACCGGCGACCAGGGCGTCCCTTCGAGCCTGAATCTCAACAACGTCGCGGCGTCGTCGCAGGCGCTGGCCGCCGTCTACCACGCCAACGACGTGTACATGCAGGTCATGAACGGCCCCGACGCCAGCGCCGTCGACACGGCGTATGGCTCCTACCTGGCGAACCAAAATCGGAGTGTGGCGGCGAGTCTCCAAGCCAACCACCAGCACTGGCGCATCAGCCTCGTCGGCGCCATCGGGCTCTCCAACGCCCAAGTCATCGACGCGAACACCGTGCGGGTGACCGTGACCAAGACCGAGGACGCGGAACTACTGTCGGACGCGGGGCAAATCGTCAAGCGGTCGTACAGGGATACCGAGACCTTCGTCGACATCGTCCAACGCGTCGATGGCAATTGGCTCGTGACACAGGTGTATCATCACTAACTACTTCGAAGCGTACTTCTCGTAGATGATGCCCAGGCGCTCGACGGCCTCGGGGTTGACGGCCTCGGGCGCGGTCTGGATTGCGTGGGCCAGGGCGGAACTGCACTCATCCTCCAGCGTAGCCGGGACGGCCGGCGTCAGCTCCTGCAGCGCGCGGCGCACCGTGGCGATGTTCCTGGCTACGTTGGCCACCACGAGGTCGGCGCTGACGGCCTCCTCGCTCTCGCGCCAGCAGTCGTAGTCGGTCGACTGGGCGATCATGGCGTAGTGCATCTCGGCCTCGCGCGCCAGCTTGGCCTCGGGGATGGCCGTCATGCCGATGATGGAGAGATCCCAGCTCCGGTAGAGCAGCGACTCGGCCTTGGTCGAGAACTGTGGCCCCTCCATGCACAAATAACTCCCACCGCGATGGACCGTCGCGCCGGCACGCTCGGCCGCGTCGGCCAGCAGGCCGGAGAGCGTGGGGCAAAAGGGCTGCGCCAGCGACACGTGACCAACGAGGCCGCCGCCGAAGAAGGTGCCCACGCGCCCGCGCGTGCGGTCGACGATCTGGTCGGGGATGACCATGTGCAGCGGCTCGATCTCCTCGCGCAGCGAGCCCACGGCGCTAGCCGCGATCAGGAAGCGCACACCGAGGCTCTTGAGCGCGTAGATGTTGGCGCGCGCGGGGATCTCGGAGGGAAGCAGACGATGGCCGCGCCCGTGGCGCGGCAGGAAGGCCACGCGCGTCCCGTGCAGCGTGCCGATCGTGATAGAGTCCGAAGGCTCTCCGAAGGGCGTCGAGACGCGGCGCTCCTCCACATCGGTCAGCTCCTCCATGGCATAGAGCCCGCTCCCGCCCAGCACGCCTATCGTTATCTCGTCCGTCGCCTCAGCCATTTCCACTCCCATTTTTATACGTCGATCTTCGAGCGAATGCGCTCAACCAATTCTGCATACTCCGCGTCGCCGAGCGATACCCGGTTTCTGTTGAACTCGTCGCGCGGCCAGCGATCCCACACTGGCTGTCCCCAACGTGGGTCATGCTTGTACCACGGGATGATGTGCCAGTGCAGGTGAGGGCCACTATTGCCCGAACTCTCATAGTTTATGTGATCGGGCTGCAACGCTGCTCTAATAGCCTCGCCGCGCGCCGCAGGTCGTCCATGAAGGTTTGATACTCCTCGTTCGCGAGGCCCACGATATACTTCTTATTCAGGGGTAACGGTCATGCATAGATGAGGCGCTGGAGGAGAAAGGGAGGCGAGTCCATGAAGCGTGAGGAGATGGGGTCGAGGCAGGCTGCCGGACAGGCGCTGGTCGCGCAACTACGGCCGTACGCCGCCCCCGATGTGGTGGTGCTGGGCGTGAGCCGCGGCGGTATCCTGGTCGGCCTGGAGGTGGCGGGGGCGCTCGGCGCCCCGTTCGAGGCGCTCGCCGTTCGCGTCATTGTCGACCCCCAACAGCCGGAGCATACGGCTGGGGTGGTCGTGGAGCCGGACTACGTGGAGATGAGTAGCCCCGCCGGCACGCTGGATCAGCCGGACGCGGCGGCGGAGGCGCTGGAGGACGTGCGCCGGCGCGGCGACCTGTATCGCGGCGGGCGCGAGCGGCGCGACGTGGCGGGTCGCCGCGTGATCGTGGTGAGCGACGCGGCTTCGACCGGGATGACGCTGCGCGGGGTCGTGGCCGCCACGCGGGCGCGCGGCGCGCGGGAGGTGATCGTGGCGCTCCCAGTGGCCCCGCCCGGCGTCTTCGCGGCGCTGCACGACCTGGCCGATGGCGTCATCGGCCTCGACGTGCCGGCCGATCTCATCGCGCGCAAGGTCCATTACCCCACGCCGCTGGAGCTGGACGACGAGGAGATTGCGCGCTTGGTGCGCCAGTTCGAGCAGCCGGCGCCGCCCGCCCCGTAACATGGAGCAGCCCCGCCGCCACGGGTGACGACGGCTCTGATCCCGCTGGCCGGCATCCCCGCGACATACACACGGTCCCTGCAGTCCCTGTCGCCGTTGCACGTAAACATAATCTACCGCGGGACGCCCGCGATCAGCGCGGGCTCGCCGGCCCTGCATCGCTGGTCCTCGGACCGGAACCCGTTCCAGTTGTAGTACTAGTCGGGCGCGATCGGCGCGATGTACTGCGCCAGGAACAGGAAGAACGCGACGTGCCCGCCGACGACGGCCAGGTGGAAGACCTCGTGGTAGCCGAAGACCCGCGGCCACAACGCGGGCCGGCGGCTGCCGTAGGCGAGCGCCCCTCCCATGAACAGGGCCGCGGACACGAGCGGCAGGCGCAGGCCATGCAGCCCGAGCGGCAGCAGGATCGTGGGGCTCAGCAGGACCGCGAGCCACGCCAGCGCGATGTAGAGGGCGAGGCGCACGCGCCGCGAAACGGGGCGCGGCCCAACGACGGCCGCCACGCCGAGTAGCGCCACCCCCCACACGGCGGAGAGCAGGCCGGCGCGCCACCACCCCGCGAGCAGTGTGTACGCGATAGGGGTGTACGCGCCGGCGATCACGAGGAAGATGCAGGTATGGTCGAGCCGGCGTAGCAGGGCGCGGGCGCGGGGCGGCGCAGGGAGCGTGTGATAGAGCGCGCTGCAGACGAAGAGCGAGACGGAGCTGAGGGCATAGACAGCCAGGGCGAGTTGCCGGCGCGGGTCACCGTCTGCGAGGCGCAGCAGCGGCGGGGCCGCGACGATCGCGCCCACCGCCGCGATCGCGTGCGAGTAGCCGCGGAGGAGGGGTCGGGGCGTCGCGGCCCCGCCGCTGTGATCGTGCATGTTTCTTTATACCTGATCGCGGCCGTCGCGCTAATAGCGCGGTCTGTCTGCCCCAGGGCTTGTGAAAAGTCGATGGTTCCTCTTTCTCCCCTTCTTTTCCCTCCTCCCCCCCTCCGCCCCCCTTACAGGGGTAGGTTTTTGTCTGGAGGGGTGGGCAGCAACGCTGCCCACCCCTCCAAACGAGGGGTATCTCGGAGGGCTGTGCCCTCCGACCCTCCCTCCTTCGTGGAAAACCTACCCCTAAAAGCCTCCGCCCCCTCCGGGGGAACCTGAGGAGGCGCCTCCCCCCAGACCCCCGCCAACGACGAGGCGTGCCGGTAGGCGCCGTGCGAAAGGGCGTGGCCGGCGGTACGTACGCCAACCACAAGGCGTGCGGGCAGACGGGCTTGGCCACCTCGACAAGTCACAGACCCCCTGTCTGCCCAGGTGGCTACGGAGTATGTGGGGGTCGCGCGTCCGGCGCCGGCGGTCAGGGACCGCCGGCGCCGGGGCCGAGCGTGCGCTCGATGTAGGCGCCCAGCGCGCGCTTGATCTCCGCGATCACCTCCGGACGCGGAGACGGCTCGCCACCCGGCGCAATCGTCAGGGGCAGCAGCCCCTCGACGATGGACGTGCCGACCATGGCGTAGAGGCGGCGGGCCGTCCCGTCGAGATCCGGTGCGCGCGCGGCCAGCATCGCATCGACGCGCGCGATGACCTCGCCGTCGATGTCCTTGGCGGGGCGCGGCGCGCACGCGGGCGCGCCGGGCGCGACGAAGAGCGGCTGGAAGCCGGCGTGCCAGGTGTAGAACGCGGCCAGAGGGTCGATCATGGCGTCGAGCAGCGCGGGCAGGGGCAGCGCGTACGTGTCCGGCGCGAACACGCGGTCGAAGAGGACGCGCAACTCGGCCAGGTAGCGGTCCGAGAGCGCCCGCACGATGGCCTCTTTGTTGGGGAAGAATTGGTAGAGCGAGCCGATCGAGGTATGCGCCCGCGCCGCGATGGCGTTGGTCGTCGTCGCCTCGTAGCCGACCTCCGCGATGACCACCTCCGCCGCGTCCAGGATGGCCGCGATGCGGCGCTCGCCGCGCTCTTGCCGCGGGACCCGACGCAACGACGCGTTGCCCATCACCTCGACCTCCTTGTTGACAATATGAGCAAATGCTCATATAATAGATTCAACGTGAACAAAAGCTCACGTTTCGGATGCTTCAACTATAGCAGGCCGCGCGACATGCCCGCGTGGGGGGAGTCAGAGTTCGCGAATTGCTGGGGCAACCAAGACCCTCCGCCGCACGCGCTGCGGGTGGCGCTAGAAGCCAGGATTTGCGCAGTGTCGAGGGGCCGAGCTCGTCTAGCCGCACGCGCCGCGGGTGGCGGACGCGCCGCGGGACGCGCCGCGGGACACGCCGTGGGTGGCGGACGCGCCGCCTCCTATGCCCCTTTCGAACGGCGCTACCGGCACGCGCCATAGTTGGCGGGGGTCTGGGGGGAGGCATCTCCCCAGGTTCCCCCCGGAGGGGGGCGGAGGGGGGAGAAAGCATCTTTTCACACGCTCGACATGACGGACAAAAGGATAAAGGAGGGAGACACGATGTTCCAGTACCAGGGCAAGACCGCGCTCATCACGGGCGCCTCGGCGGGGATCGGCGCCGAATTCGCCCGCGCGCTGGCCGCGCGCGGGACTAACGTGATTCTGGTGGCGCGCTCGCAGGACCGGCTGCAAACGCTGGCGGACGAGGTGGCGCGCGACCATGGGGTGCGCGCCGAGGCGATCGCGGCGGACCTGGCGCGCCCCGGCGCGGCCCGGGAGCTCCGCGTGGCGGTAGAGGCGCGCGGCCTCACGGTCGACCTACTGGTCAACAATGCGGGCTTCGGCACGCACGGACCCTTCGAGACGCTCGCGCCGGAGCGCGAGGGGGCCGAGGTGGCGCTCAACGTCGCGGCGGTGGTCGACCTGACGCACCTGTTCCTGCCGGCCATGCTCGCTAAGGGCGACGGCGCGGTGGTCAACGTGGCCTCGACGGCCGCCTTTCAGCCCGTCCCCTATATGGCCGTCTACGGCGCGACCAAGGCCTTCGTGCTCTCGTTCTCCGAGGCGCTGTGGGCGGAGTACCGCGGGCGCGGCGTGCGTGTGCTGGCCCTCTGTCCGGGCGCGACCGCGACGGAGTTCTTCGACGTGGTAGGGACCGAGGACGCGGCGCTCGGCGCCAAGCGCACCGTCGAGCAAGTCGTGGCCACGGGGCTGCGCGCCCTGGAGCGCGGCCGCCCCTCCGCCGTCGACGGCCTGGCCAACTACCTGCTGGCGCAGAGCGGGCGCTTCGGGCCGCGCGGCCTCGTCGCCCGCGTCGGGGAGCGCGTGATGCGGCCGCGGCAGGCCACCCCCCGGCAAGATACCGTGGCGCAGAGCCGTTAGCCCCTTCGGCATACAGCGGCGCCGCCGGCCCGAGGTGGCGCCGGCGGCGCACGTTGATCGCTGACCGCTACTCGCTATGGGTGAGTCAGGTCGCGCATCACCCATCCGGTGAGACCCTTGCGCGCCTCGACCTTGATCCAGACGCCGCTCTTACCCTGCACGGCCAGGCGCGCGCCCTGCGAGGCGGAGGTGACGACGACAGCCTTGCGGTCGGGGGCGCTGTGCACGTTCGCCGCGGGCACGGCGATGACGACGTAGCGCGGCGCGCCTACCTGCTTGGCCGGCTTGATTGGCCTTGTTACCCTTGCCGGCCTGGCCGAGGACGTGTGAGGCCGCGGGGCGGGCGTGGCGACGCGCGCGCCGTGCCGGGCGCCGGACGGGCGGGCGGGCGCCGCCCGGTGTGTCGCCGGCGCCGTGCCCGCGACGTCGACGGGGCTGACCAGGCTGGCGAGCACGTAGCCGTTGGCGCCGTCGGGCGCTGTCACCGCGGCCCAACTAATGTGGTACCCGCGCAGGTGTAGCCTCGTGCCGGCCGACATCATCTCGATCCGCGCCGCGCCGAGGCGTGGACCCGCCCGCAGGTTCAGGCTATCCACGGTCGTCACCACGAAGGGCGCCGTCAGCGTGAAGCGGGGGCGCGCCGGCGCGCCCGCCGCCACGCGCGGCCTGATCCCGCCCCTGTGCGCCCGATCCCGCCCCCGCCCCCGCCCCCGCTCGACCGCGGCCGTCGGGCCTTTGAGGAACCAATTGAGGA
>JAABUX010005608.1_pt1 | contig 15342 bp, 15 predicted proteins | sample 5561851 | NCBI WGS metagenome assembly JAABUX01 (sample SAMN10711883, study PRJNA513361) | rock metagenome | isolation source: Antarctica rocks | place: Antarctica: Victoria Land, Richard Nunatak red sandstone | collected 2016-01-03 | reverse complement strand
GCCTCGCGCTGGGACGAACTCATGCCTTGGAACTGGCAACCCGCACAGCCCCAACTCGCCCAGGCCGCCTGACCTGCGTCCTCCAGACCACGCTTACGATTCAGACCAGCCTCAACCGACTCTAGGCGGTGTAGGTCGCACGCCAAGCCTTCGTGGTGGTCGAGATCGCCCACGAAGCCGACATTCAACTTTACGAGCGGCTGCGGCAGCGTGTTCGTCTTCAGGTGTAGCCGAGGACAGCACCAATGCTCGCTTTCGATGCTCCCGTCTAAGAGCGACCGGTCCGCTCCCGGCCCGAGTTCACAGCCGCAGATCGATCGCCTCGCTTTCCATCGCGAGCACGCCGAAGACGCAGGCATGGACGCGGGTGAGCGGTGCGTGCTCGACAAAGCGATGGAGCGCTTCGAGGCCGAGCGCGAACTCGCGGAACGCGGCCGACCGCTTGGCCCCGAGCGCCCGCTGGCGAAGGCGCGGGGAGGTTCTCGGGCAGATCATAGTCAGGGCCGTAAATGATGCGCAGATATTCGCGGCCCCGACATTTGACCGCGGGCTGGAGCAGCCCGCGGCCGCCGTGCGCGATGTATGTCAACGGTTTGATCACCAGTCCCTCGCCGCCCGCGTCGGTCAGCGCTTCCCACCACGCGACAGCGTCGGCGACGGCGGCGGGGACGGCGAGATCGATCCGGCGGTGTTCGGTGGCGACGATCAGCGCCGGATTGGTGGCGGCAAGCCGGTGCGCCTGGCCCATGTGCCAGAGGTGGTCGCGGTCGTCGTGCACCGCGCCCTCGGACGCGAGCAGATGGAACGGCGCGATGCGAAGATCGTCGATGCCGGCGAACGGCCGCGTGTAGTTGGCGTAAGCGCGGTGGTAGGCGTGCGCACGGTCGAGCCGGGCGGCGTTGCTCGCCGCCATCGCACCCACGTCGATCCCCCGCGCCGCCGCGCGCGCGAGCACGTCACCGGTCGCCCCCAGCGCGGCCACCGCCGACGCGCCGACGGGCGCATACTGGCCGACGATCAGCGACTGCGCCTTCAGCGACCAGGGCATGATCTCGGCGTCCCAAAGCACCCAGTCGCTCGCCAGTTCGTCCCACAGCCCGGAGGCGGCCATCGCTGCGTCGAGCCGCGCGAGCGTCGCCGCTTCGAGTGCATGGTCGGCGAAAAATCGTCGGCCGGTACGCGTTACCACCACCCCGCGCTCGCCGTCGGCGACGCCGAAGCGGCGCTCGGCCGCGTGCGACGTGCGCGCGAGCACGATCAGCGCGCGCGAGCCCATGTGCTTTTCCTGCGCGACGACGGTGCCCACGCCCTTGGTGGCGTAATAGGCGAGCGCCTCTTCGGGCCGTTCGAGCCAGCCTTCGCGCGCGCTCGTCTCGGGCGGGGACATCGTGGGCGGCAGGTGGATCAGCCAGCGCGGATCGACGCCATACCGGCTCATGATCTCGAGTGCGGCGGCGGCGTTGTCCTCGCGCACGGTGACCGGGCCGATCAGCCGCGTCTCGATCACCTGCTTGCCGAGCACGTCGGCCAAGTTCAGCTGCCCGCCCGTGTCGGGCTGCGCGACGGGGCCGAGCGGGCGAATCGGCTCGTAGTAGACGCGCGCGGCGGGGACCCAGACCAGCTCCATCTCGGGCCAGCGCAGCGCGGTCAGCCGCCCACCGAAGCAGCAGCCGGTGTCGATGCAGAGCGTGCCGTTGACCCACGCTGGTTCGAGCACGGGGGTGTGGCCGTGGATGACCCTTGGCCACGCCCTTGTAGTCCGCCGCCCAGTCGGCGCGCACGGGCAGGCCGAACTCGTCGATCTCGCCCGTCGTCTCGCCGTACATCGCGAACGCGCGCACCGCGCCCGACGCGCGGCCCTGCATCTCCTCCTTCAGCCCCGCGTGCGCGACCACGAGGCGGCCGCCGTCGAGCACGTAGTGACTGACCAGCTCATCGAGCCATTCGCGCAAATCGCGCGTGAAGGCGGGCGGCTCGGCGGCGAACTGCTCCATCGTCTCGGCGAGGCCATGACTGATGGTGACCTTGCGGCCCGACAAGTGGCGCTTGAGCTTGTCGTCGTGGTTGCCGACAACCGCCAGCGCCTGGCCAGCGTCGACCATCGCTTTCACGAGCCGGAGCACATCGGGCGAACGCGGGCCGCGGTCGACTAGGTCGCCAAGGAAGATCGCGCGACGGCCCGGCGGCGGCTCGACCGTGGCCGCGCCGTCCGCCCATTGCACCGTGTAGCCAAGCTGGCCGAGCAGCGAGTTCAACTCGTCCACGCAGCCGTGGACGTCGCCGATGATATCGAACGGGCCATGGTCGTCGCGCCGATCGACCCAGAGCTTTGTGCGCGTGATCGTGACCGCGTCCACCGCCTCGGCCGAGCGCAGCACGTGCACATAGCGCAGTCCCTCGCGTTCGAGCCCGCGCAATCCGCGCCGCAGGTGGTCCATCTGGCGGCGGATCACGAAGCGATCGAACTGGCGATCGGGACGCGCGCGGTTGCGCTCGGCCGCCAGCGCCTCAGGCAGGTCAAAGACGATGCTCACCGCGAGCGCGTGGCGCGCCTTGGCGAGCGCGATCAGCGAGCGTCGCGCTTCGGGTTGCACATTGGTCGCGTCCACCACCGTAAGTCGCCGGTGCTTGAGGCGTGTGTCGACGATCGCGTGGACGAGCGCGAACGCGTCCGGCGTGACCGACTGGTCGTTCTCGTCGTCCGCGATCCACCCTCGCGCGCGGTCCGAGGAGACGATCTCGGTGGCCGCGAAATGCCGCGCGGCGAAGGTGGACTTGCCCGTGCCCGACGCGCCGATGAGCAGCACGAGCGCGAAGTCGGGGATGTCGATCAGCATCGCGTGAACACCCCCATCTGGGTGGGCGCGCCATACGCCTCGTGTGCGGGGCCGATGCCTTCGAACGCGACCGTGTAGCTGTGGCGCGCAGCGACCCCCTCGGCCCAGCGCGTGAAATCGGCACGGGACCACTCGAAGCGATGGTCGGCGTGGCGAAACGCACCCAGTGCAAGGCTTGCGAACAGCGCGTTGTGCTCGGCGTTCGGCGTAGTGACGATCACCGTGCCCGGCCGCGCATGGCCGAATACTACCGCCTCGAACGCGGGCAGCCGCTCGGGCTCCAGATGCTCGATCACCTCGACGAGCGCGGCGGCGTCGAAGCCTTTCAGCCGGTCGTCGCGGTAAACGAGCGATCCTTGCAGCAGCGCGATGCGCTTGCGTTGCATGTCGGGTAGGCGCTCCAATCGCAGCCTGTCGCCCGCGCGCGCGAGCACGGCGGGGGCGACATCGACGCCGACGATCCGCGTGAACTGCCGCTCGTCGAGCAGGCGGCGAAGCAGACGTCCCTCGCCGCAGCCAAGGTCAACGACCGATGTCGCGCCGCTCGCCTTGAGCATGGCGGCGACACGATCGAGGCGTTCGTCATTGAGCCGAAGCGGCCGCTCGATAGCCGCCTCGCCCGCTTCCAGCTCGTCAGCTGGCTCAACTACGGCCTCCTCGAACGCTGCGGTCGCCTGCTCGATCAGCGAGCCGAAGCGCAGGTAACGTCGCGTGATCAGCTCGCGCTCGGGATGCGCATCTAGCCAGCCCTCGCCTCGGCGGAGCAATTTTGCCACGTCATCGTCGCCAAGATAATGGTGAACTTTGGAATCATTGAGCACCGGTATGAGCACGCTCAGATGCGCGAGCAGCCTCGCCAATTGCACGTCGCCTGACAGCGTCAGTCGCACATAGGGGCTGTCCCCCCATTCGGGCCGCGCGGGATCAAGCGCGATCGGCTCGGCCTGGACCTGATAGCCGAGCGGCTCGAACAGGCGCTCGGCAAGCTGCCGACCGCCACGAACGGGGAGCGCCTCGACAACAACTTTGAGCGGGATCGCCATGTCGGCAAGCTCCTGCCGCAGCTTCGAACGGCCCGTCATCGCGGTACCGAACGCCTTGCCAATCGCGGCGGCCAGCAGCGACGAAGCCGCATACGGACGATCGTTCACATACTGGTCTTCGCGTCCTTCCGCACCACCGCGCCCGCGCACGAGCGCGACCGGATCGACCTCGACGATCAGCGCCGCCTCGCACCGCGCCTCATCGGCTTGCGGATACAGCACGGTCGCGCGGTCGAACGGCAGCTCGACCACGTGGACGTTGTCCGGATGCTTCATCAGCAAATAGCCGAGATCGGTCGCGGGGCGGTGCGTGGTGGCAAGCGTGAGCAGCATGTCCTCTCCCAAGCGGACCGACGACACGACTCGTCCACTCAACTCCACGTCTTGTCCACATCGCTCGGCCTATTGCCCGCAGCATTGTCCGCTGCGCGAACTGGAGACAGTCGTTGCAAGACCGCCTGACCATGATCAGGCTCAAGCTCCGCGGCTTTCAGTCCCGACCTCAGGCGTTTACGCGCTGCAGGCGGTTAACCTCGCGCCGCAGCACCCCTTCGCAAACGTATTTAGCTCGCGACGCATGTTTCGGTTTCGAAGCCCCTGGTCGTACGTAACATCGCGGGTCAGGCAGCTGAGCAGCTTGCGCTACCGAGCACGCAGAAGCGCGAGCAATGGGGATGGTTGAGCGCGACCGGGCCAGCGGCCTCGGCGAGTGTCGAGCCCAGATCGAACGCGGGATCGTAGGGGAGCAGCGTGCACGCGACGACGCGCGCCCCGGTCTCGCCGCGGCGGCGCACAACCATCCGGCTCGAGGCGCACATCACGCTCTCGGGCGATTTGCCCAATGTCGCCCAGCAGCCTTCGCTGATTTCGGGAGTGTCGGCGGCAGCGTCCATCGCGGGAAACAGCACGAGCCGGGCCGGATTGTCGGCATCGATCGTGAGGCCAAGTTGGGCAAACAGGCGGGCATAGCCCGCGCGCGCGTCCGCCTCGGCTTCCCCCGGCAACGTGCGGCCAGCGACCGCGACCGAGAAGCGGCTGCGCACGAGCCAGCGCAGGCCGTCGATCGCCGGCTGCCAGCTTCGCCGACCGCGTTCGGCCTCGTGGACGGCGGCGGTGTGGTGATCGAGGCTGACGCGCAGTGTCAGGCGCTCGCCGTACTGCGTTTGCAGGTTGAGCAAGGCGGCGGCGAAGCGGCGCATCGGGCGCATCGCGTTGGTGAGCACCAGCAGCTGGTGGCCGTGCGCGAGGCAAACCTCCATGATCGCGACGATCGCGGGGTTCAGGAACGGCTCGCCGCCCGTCAGCCCGATCTCGCGCGTGGGCAGGCGCAGCGCCGCGATCTCGTTCAGATAGGCTTCGACTTCGGCGGCGTTCAGGTAGACGAGCGCGTCGTTGCGCGGCGAACTCTCGATGTAGCAGGTCGTGCAGGCGAGATTGCACAGCGTGCCCGTATTGAACCACAGCGTCGTTAGCGCGGTAAGTGCCACGCGCGCACGCGGTTCGCCGCGCGCGGTCCAGTCGGGATCGCGGAACTTCATAGGGTCGACCGGGGCGTGCGCGACGGCGAAGGGGGACGGCACGGGCACCACGCCTGAGTTAGGCACGGCGCGCCCATGCCAACAGGGCCGCCCAGCGCTTGAGCGCCGGGTGGAACAGCAGCGGCCGGGCGCTCTCGAACGCGGCTGCCTTCGAGGCTTCGGAGCGTGTTGGATAGGCGACAATAGTGCCCGCGAGCGCGAAGGCCGAAGCATGGCGCGCGAGGATCTGGCTCCAGGGCAGCAGCTGCTCGCCCGCGTGCGTGCCGACGATGGTGACGCCGACGACGCGGCCGCGCGCGCGGACCAGCTTGACGAAGCCTGCGGCGTCGTTTTCGGCGAGTGCGCGGTCGTCGTCGGCGAAGGGGGTGGTGGTGACCACGACGTCGCCGTGGGTGGCCCGCGCGTCCGCCTCAGTCAGGCCGACCTGCGCGAGTTCGGGTTCGGTGTAGATCGCGCGCGGCAGGGCGGAGTAGTTGGCGCGCGCGGATAGGCCGAGCGCGACCCTGCGCAGCGCCAGCGTCCCCTCATGGCCCGCGACGTGGGTGAGACGCGGCCCGGCGCGGCAATCGCCGATCGCGAGGATGTGGCGGGCCGAAGTGCGGCGGTATGCGTCGACCACGATCCCGTCCTCGCCGACCGTGACGCCCGCCGCCGCGAGACCCAGCGATGCAAGGTCCGGCGCGCGGCCGGTGGCGACGAGCAGGTGGCTGGCGGCGATCGTCTGGCCGTCGCCGAGCGTTACCTCGATCCCGGTGGCGGTGGCGGCGATCCGGCGCGCTGGGGTGCCAGCGAGGATGCGGACGCCCTCGGCGCGCAGCGTGTCGAGCAGCAGCGCGGCGGCGTCCGCATCCTCGTGCGCGAGCGGGCGGTCGGCCTCGACCAGCGTCACCGCCGCACCGAGGCGACGGAAGGCCTGTGCCATCTCCACCCCTATCGCGCCACCGCCTAGGATGACGAGGTGATCGGGCAACTGCGTCAGATCGAAAATCGTCTCGTTGGTCAGGTGCGGCGTCTCGGCGAGGCCGGGGATGTCGGGCAGGCGCGGGCGCGAGCCGGTGGCGATAACGATGCGCGGTGCCGAAAGCGTCCGCTCGCCGACGCGCACGCCATGCGGCGAGACGAAGCGCGCCTCGCCCGCGATCACGTCCACCCCCATCGCCTCGAACCGCTCGCGTGCGTCGTGCGGCGCGATGCGCGCGATCGCGGCCTGCACATGCGCGTGCACGGCGGCGAAATCGATGCGCGGCTCGCCCGTGATGATGCCGAGATGCGCGGCGGTGCGGACAGCTTGCGCGCGGTGCGTGGCGGCGAGCAGCGCCTTCGAGGGCACGCAGCCCGTGTTCAGGCATTCGCCGCCCATGCGGCCGCGCTCGATCAGCGCGACTTTAAGGCCGTACATCGCGCAGCCGCCCGCCGCGGTCAGCCCCGCCGCGCCCGCGCCGATGACGATCACGTCGTGTGTATGTCGCATTGCGCCATTCTTAGCCGTTAGGTCGTGCATCAGTTTAAAATTTGCGACATGGGAAGGATCCGAACCGGCGACTCTTGGTTGGATGATGGTTTCCGGCCCGGCAGATGCAAGGTCCAAAAAAAGTGCGTTGCGGACGTCCCCCGGCGGCGCATGTCATCAACACGGTCAACCAAGATGCTGATTGAAACGAACATGTCGATGCTTGCCCGACCACCGCTGATCGTGTTCGACGTCAACGAGACGCTGCTTGACATTGATGTGCTAGAGCCGCTGTTCGACTGCATCTTCGCGACCAAGGGTCGGATGCGGGAATGGTTCGCACAGCTTATACTTTACTCGGAGGCGTTGTCTCTGACCGGTAACTATGTCCAGTTCGACGAGCTAGGGGCGGGCGTACTCCGAATGCTGGGGAAAATTCATAGTGTCGTGATCACCGAGGCTCATGTGCACGAGCTTGGCGGATTGATCGCAAACCTGCCCGTGCATGCTGATGTACCCGCCAGCCTTCGCAGCTTGAAGGACGCAGGTTTTACGCTGGTGACGCTGAGCAATACGCCCGCCGGTCCAGGTCCGGAACCGCTGGACAAGGCCGGTCTGGCACCGCTGTTCGATCGACGCTTTACCGTCGATCCCGTACAGCGGTTCAAGCCGACGCCTGCCACCTATCGGATGGTCACCGACGCCATGGAGGTGGCACCAGCCGACACTTGGCTGGTCGCTGCACATACGTGGGACACAATTGGCGCGCAATCGTTTGGCTGGAAGGCGGCACTCGTCACGCGCGACAGCAATGCTCCGCTTGTTCTCGACGGCTTGCAGCAGCCGACGTTGGTCGTACGTGATCTTACAGAGGCCGTACGGTCTATCATCTCGGCACCTGGGCGTCCGAACCCAGGGTAAGCGGGATGTCACGACCTTTCGACACGGGCGTGGCTGCGTCCTGATCGGTTCGAGCCTGTCATCGGACCCTGAACGAACACCCTGCTTTGGACGACGCACTTCCCGGTCCGCATTACCGCCTGGGTCGGATGCAGATATTCAGACTGAGGCATACCAGCCGTGGTGGCCGCGCACGCCCGTAACCGATATACCCGCGCCCACGAAGGACCTCCCATGCTCGACAACGCCCGTGACTATTATGGCCGAGTGCTCGGCGGTTCGGCCGATTTGAAGACCGATGCGTGCCGGACGACCGCCGCGCCGCCGCCTGACGTAAAGGCCGCGCTCGGCCACGTGCACGAGGCGGTGCGCGCGCGCTATTATGGCTGTGGGCTGGTGGTGCCCGATGTGCTGGACGGCTTGAGCGTGCTCGATCTCGGATCGGGATCTGGGCAGGACGCCTATGTGCTCGCGCAGCTCGTCGGCGAGCGCGGTCGGGTGGTGGGGGTTGACGCCACCCCCGAACAGCTCGCGGTCGCGCACGCGCACGAGGCGTGGCACGCGGCGCGCTTCGGCTATGCCGCCCCGAACACGCGTTTCCTCGAAGGCGATATCGAACGGCTGGGCGCGCTGGGTTTGGGCGAGGCCGCGTTCGACCTGATCGTCTCGAACTGCGTCATCAACCTTGTGGCGGACAAGGCGGCGGTGTTCGCCGCCGCGCACCGGCTGCTGCGGTCGGGCGGCGAGATGTATTTCGCCGATGTCTACGCGGATCGGCGTGTGCCAGCCGCGCTGCTCGCCGATCCGGTGCTGCACGGCGAATGCCTTGCGGGGGCGCTGTACTGGGGCGATTTCCTTGGGCTGGCGCGCGCGGCGGGGTTCGCCGATCCGCGCCTGGTCGAAGATCGGCCGCTGGCGCTCGGCGAGGCGGTCGCGGGCAAGCTGGACGGGATCGGCTTCTTCTCGGCGACATGGCGGCTGTTCCGGGTGGACGGGCTCGAACCGGCGGCGGAGGATTACGGGCAGACCGCGTGTTACCGGGGAACGATCCCCGGCGCGGCGGACCGGTTCGCGCTCGACAAGGCGCATGTGTTCGAGGCCGGGCGCGCGGTGCCGGTGAGCGGCAACACGGGGGCCATGCTGGCGCAATCGCGGTTCGCGGCACATTTTGACCTGACGGGCGATCGCGCCTCCCATCGCGGCGCGTTCGGCGCGACCATGCCGTTCGACGCGAGCCAGCCCAAGCGCGCATCCTGTTGTTGAGGCGCGTACTGCTGACCGGTGCCGCCGGTCTGCTCGGCGGCGAGATCGCGGCGCAACTGGTGGCGCGCGGCTTCTCCGTCACCGCGCTGGTGCACCGCGCGACGGCCGTGCTGGGCAACGACGGCGCGCCCGTCCCCGTGGCGCGCATCGTTCATGGGGATGTCGCGGTCGCCCGCTTCGGCTGGGACGCCGACACCTGGGTGGTGGAGGCGTCCGCGCATGATCTTGTGATCCATTGCGCGGCGGTGACCGCGTTCGACGCCGATCCCGGGCTGCTCGCGCGCGTGAACGTCGGCGGTACCGCGACCGCGCTCGCGCTGGCCGGAGCGGGCGGCATGGGATTTCTACACGTCAGCACGGCTTATGTGAACGCCGCGCACGAAGGCGTCGTACGCGAGGACGCGCCGCCGTCCGGCGTCGGCCTCAACGCTTATGCGGCGAGCAAGGCGGCCGCCGAGGCCCTGGTGCGCGCCGCGCCCATTCGCACGGTGATCGCGCGTCCGTCGATCGTGGTGGGCGATGCGCGTGGGCGCGTGCGACGCTTCGATGGGTTTTATTTGCTGTTTAAGGCATTGGCGGAGGGTCGGCTGCGCACGATGACTGCGACACCCGGCGCGACGCTCGACCTGGTGCCGATCGATCACGTCGGGGGCGGAATCGCCGATCTCGCCGAGCGTTTCGGGCGTGCGGCGGGCGGCGTCTATCATCTCGTCTCGGGCGCGCCGACACCGGTCGAGGCATTCCCCGTTACGCTCGCGCGCTTTCCAGGGCTGTGCGTGCCCGGAATGGTGACCCCAGCCGCCTTCGATCCCGCGACCTTGCCCGCCACCGAGCGGCGGCTGTTCGCGCGCTTCGCCGCCCCCTATGCGCCCTACTTCGCACGCGCACCGTGCTTCGACGATAGCGCGATGCGAGCGATTACGGGCCGTCAACCGCCCGCGCTCGGGACCGACTGGTGGGACCGGTTGATCGATTATTGCCTGAGCGCGGGCTTCATCCGCGACAGGCGCGCAGGAAGCGGGCGCGTCAACGGAACTGGCGCTCCGTGCGGCGACGGGCCCCACGCATCCCGTTCGCCGCCGAAGGGCATCGCCAGCGATCGTCCCGGCGTGAGTTCGGCCGGATCGCGGTAGCCGGGCACGCCGATCGCGATCGCGGCTTGCGGGACATCGAACCGGAAGGTGCCATGCAGATGGTCCCACACGCTGAGGCCCGACGACCAGTTGCTGTCGGTCTCGGCGCGGACGGTCGAATGATGGATGCCATGCATTCGCGGTGTCGTAATGACTCGCGCGAGGCGGCGTTCGAGCGAATGTGGCAGGCGCAGATTACTGTGGTGGAACAGGACCGAGAGGAAGAAGAAGCCCTGCCACGCCGCGAGCGCGCGCGGCGAGACGCCGATCGCCGCGACTTGCAGCGTGCGGTACGGAACCGAGATCGCCAGGTCGGCGGCGTGGAAGCGCAGCGCGGTGGACGCATCCATGTCGAGATCGACATGGTGGACGAGGTGGAAGCGCCACAGGAAGGCAATGCGATGCGTGCCGATATGCCAAAGGTAAACCGTGTAATCCATCAGCAGGAAGGCGAGCACGTCGCGAACCCACGCGGGGGCGCGCAGCCGCTGGATCGAACCGACGCGCCGACGTTCGGCGCGCGCGGCGAGCGGGCGGACGACCGGCCCCTCGATCAGCGCGACCGTCGCGAGCGCGAGCCCGCCCAGCACGAGGTTTCCCGCGATCCGTCGCGCGGCGGGCTGCGTGCGTTCGCGCAGCGGCCTGCGTCGCTCGCCCATCAGGATCAGCGCGACCGCCGCGCCGAGCAGCGCGGGACCGAGCAGGGGAGGGCGTTTGGGTCGATCGAGGGTCATGGCGGTTCGAACTCTCTACAAGCGGGCGCGGTCGCATGACACCGCGGGTGGCTCTCTTCACACGCTATCCCACACCGGGTGACGCGAAAACGCGCCTGATCGGCGCGCTTGGTGCCGACGGCGCGGCCGCGCTCCACCGCCGGTTGACCGAGCGCACGCTCGCCGCCGTGCGCGCGAGCGGCCTGCCGTTCGAGGTACGCTCGACCGGCGCGCCGCGCGCCGCGTTCACAAGATGGCTCGGCGATGTGCCCGTGGTCGATCAGGGCGAGGGCGATCTCGGTGCGCGGCTGGTGGCGGCGGGACCGCCTTACCCCACGCTGTTCATCGGCGCGGACGCGCCCGATCTCACGCCCGCGCACCTGCTGGGTGCCGCCGCCGCGATGACCGGGGCGGAGGCGGTGATCGGCCCGGCGGAAGACGGCGGCTACTGGCTGCTCGGCCTGACGCGCGCGGCCGATACGCTGTTTAAGGCAATGCCGTGGGGGACCGACCGGGTGTTCGCCGAAACGATGGCGCGCATGGACCTGCTCGGCATCTCGCCAGCGGTGCTGCCGATGCTCGCCGATCTCGATCGTCCCGAGGACCTTGCGCGCTGGCCCGATCTCGCATGAGCGACGCTGTCGCCATCGTCATCCCCGCACTCGATGAGGCGCAGACGCTGCCCCGTATGGTGCGCCACCTCGCGCTGCTCGATCCGGCACCCGCCGAGGTGCTCGTCGTGGACGGCGGCAGCAGCGACGCGACTGTCGAGATCGCCCGCGCGGCGGGGCTCGCGGTGATGACGGCTGCGCGTGGCCGCGCGCGCCAGATCAACGCGGGCGTGGCGGCGGTGACGAGCCCGATCGTGTGCGTACTCCACGCCGACACGTTGCTCCCCGACGATGCGGTCGCGGTCATCCGCCGCACGCTCGCCGATCGTCGAGTGGCGCTCGCGGGGTTCACGCCGCTGCTTTCAGGCCCGGACAAGGTCCGCTGGGCGACATCGTTCCACAATTGGCTCAAGACCTGGTACGCGCCGCTGCTGTTCCACCCGCGCCTGTTCCTGCGCGGCGCTCGGCTGCTGTTCGGCGATCACGCCATGTTCTTCCGCCGCGCAGACTTCCTCGCGGTCGGCGGCTGTGACGAGCGCCTCGCGGTGATGGAGGACGCCCAACTCTGCGTCGCGCTAAGCGCGCTCGGGCGCGTGCGCCTGGTCAACCGTGTCGTGCTCACCTCGGACCGCCGCGTCGCGCGCTGGGGCGAGTGGCGTGCCAATCTTATTTACTTGTCGGTGGGCGTGCGCTGGGGCCTGGGCCAACGCGCTCGCCTGGAACGCCGCTATCCCGACATACGCTGAATTTCTGCATCTACCAGAACCGACTGCCAGGGACCCCTTTGAACGGTCCGGCGAGATCAGCGGTGATCCAGCCTCCGTAGAACCCGCCCGGTTGCGGCGTCACCCGTTCCCCTCCGACGAAACACGCGTCGAATGGTTCAGCGTAGAAAGCCAGATAGTCACGTAGTAGTTCAAAGTTCGCGGTCGGCGCGGGGTACGACCACGCCACCTTTGCCATACGCTGCCCGTCGACGATCACGTCGAAATAGCGGGCGTGCCCCTTCCACTCGCAAAAGCTGCTGCCGTCGATCGGGTGCAGCGCCGACATCAGCACATCGGCCGGCGGCAGATAGTAAGTCGGCGGGTGGCTGGTCTCGAGCGTGCGGACCGCACCCAGCGTATCGGCGATGGTCACGCCGCGATGCACGATGAGCACCCGCTTACCGCACGGCGCGACGATCGGCGGTCGCGGATAGTCCCAGACACTCTCCTGGCCCGGGTGCACCGGATCACGGACGACAGTCATCAGCATGTCCTTTCACGGTCGAGCCAGCGTGCGGCGTCCTGCAGGCGGGGCCGAAGCTTGAGGAAGCGGATATATAACGCTTCGAGCGCCGCCAGCAGCGCAGGGTCGCGCGCGGCTAATCCGAACGGCCTGAGCAGCGGGATCGCCCGCCACATCGCGGCGAACGCCGCTGCTCCGGACAGCATCAAGCCGTCCTCGCGCGCATGAAACCGGCCAAGCAGCGTGGTGCGATCGATCGGGCAAGTGCTCTCCGCTGCGCCGATGTCGATGAACTCGATCGCGCGCCGCAAATTGAGGCGCTGCATGAGTGCGATCTCGCGCCGACAGAGCGGGCAACCGCCGTCGAACCAAACTGTCACAGTAGCCATTACCTTCATATTGGACGCACACGCTGCGTCGCGGCAGCGATACGTCGACGCGGTGACTTTCATTGGAATTGAAGGATGCGGATCGGGATCATCGGCGCGGGAATGGCGGGGCTCAGCTGCGCCGCCGCGTTGCGCACGCACAGTTACCAGGTGACGGCGTTCGACAAAGGTCGTGGGCCCGGCGGGCGGATGTCGACGCGCCGTGTACCGACCAGCCACGGCGACGCCAGCTTCGATCATGGCGCGCAGTATTTCACTGCCCGCGATCCGGCATTCGTCGCCCAAACTGAGGCGTGGTACGTCGCTGGCATCGCCGCACGCTGGCCGGCTGTCGGCAAAGACGCCTGGGTCGGCACGCCGGCCATGAGCAGCCCGGTGCGCGCGCTATCGACGAGCGTCGATGTCCGCTGGGGCTCGCGCGTCGAGTTGATCGAGCGCACAACGCATGGCGGCTGGTCGTTGCGCGGCGACGGCATGACGTCCGAGCGCGTCGATACGCTTGTCGTGGCGGTACCGGCCGAACAGGTCTCGCCGCTGATCGACGCGCACCAGCCCGCGTTCGCGGCGAAGGCGCGCGCGGTGCGATCGAAGCCGTCATGGACGATGATGGCGGCGTTCGCCGAGCGGCTGCCGTTCGCCGCGGATTGCCTTCGCGATGCCGGCATCATCGGTTGGGCCGCGCGAAACTCGGCAAAACCCGGCCGTGCCGGACCCGAGAGCTGGGTCGTACAAGCGACACCCGGATGGTCTGAAACGCACCTCGAAGATGATGCGGCAAGCGTCGCCGACGCGCTGCTGGCGGCGCTCGCCGATCGGCTGGACGGCAGCTTGCCAGCTACGCTCAGTCTCGCCGCCCACCGCTGGCGCTATGCGCGCGCGGGAGCACTCGGTTGTAATATGCTTTGGGACGGTGATCTCGGGCTCGGGCTTTGCGGCGACTGGTTGCTAGGCCCCAGGGTGGAGTCGGCATGGCTGTCGGGCTTCCACCTGGCACGCGCAATCGTAGTTGGCGCGTGAACCTTGGATGACGTTGTACCCCCTGACGTCTGCTTTACTTACCGGCATCAACAAAGCGGACAGTCGTCCTTCGGCCCGAACGGCTCATCGCGAGCAGGCAGGCGGACGCCCATTTCGCCCGTCATTCTTGTCGAGCATGCTGGCCGGAAGCGACAGTTGTTCATGCGTACGGCTCAGAGGAGTGCAGCTCATATTGTTGCGACGCAGCAACACGCGCGCGGGTTTAGTGGCAACCGTCGTTGGATGGGTTGCAAGCGACACCGTTCCGGACAGAATGACGCTTCGTTCAGGGAGGTTTCGATGCGCAAATCAGTTTGGGTCGGCTCGGTCGCGGCGCTGGCGCTAGGGATGGCGATCGGCGCTGCAGATGCGCAGACGGCAGCCGCGCCCGATGCGCTGAGCGCCGCCCCCACCAACACGCCGCCGCCCGCCGCCGCGACCGAGCCGGGTGCGTCGGACGGCGAGATCATCGTGACCGGCAGCCGCATCCGCCGCGATCCGCTCTCGCTGCCCGCGCCTGTCACCTTTCTCGACCAGACCGCGATCCAGCGCACCGGCCTCGCCTCGATCGCTGATGTGCTGCAGCGGCTGCCGATTTCGGGCGGCGGGTTGAACACGCGCAACAACTCTAGCGGCAACCTCGGCAACCCACCCGATGGCAGCGGCGTCGGCGCGGGCGCGGCGAACATCGACCTCAGATATCTGAACCCCAACCGCACGCTCGTGCTGCTCGATGGTCTGCGCGTCGTCCCGGGCGCGTCGGCGAGCGGCATCCCCGCCGCCGTCGATCTCAACATCATCCCCAACGGCGCAATCGAGCGGATCGAGGTGCTGCAGGACGGCGCGGCGCCGATCTACGGCTCGGACGCCATCGCGGGCGTGGTCAACATCATCACGCGCAAAAAGCAGCGCGGCTTCGCGGGGACGGCGCAAGCGAGCGGCTTCTTCGAGAAGGGCGACGGCTTCACGCAGGATTATTCGCTGAGCTACGGCGCGGGCAGCGACCGCGTGAACATCGTCTTCGGCGGCAGTTACACCAAGCAGAATGCGGTGTTCGCCAGCGACCGCGCGATCTCGGCCTACCCGACACCGTACGCGACGAGCTGTGCGGCGGGCGGCTGTTCGAGCGCGACGGTGCTCGGACGCTTCGACATCAACAACCAGATCGCCGACCGTCCCTTGATCAGCCTCGCACTCCGCCAACCCACTCCAGGTGTC
>JAABUX010005607.1_pt1 | contig 15344 bp, 16 predicted proteins | sample 5561851 | NCBI WGS metagenome assembly JAABUX01 (sample SAMN10711883, study PRJNA513361) | rock metagenome | isolation source: Antarctica rocks | place: Antarctica: Victoria Land, Richard Nunatak red sandstone | collected 2016-01-03 | reverse complement strand
ACCCTGAACGCCCTCAGTGAGAAGCTTCTTGCGCATGTCGCACCCCACGACGTCGACCCGTCCCTCCCTATTGGACTTGACGAAGAAACATTCAATTCGCTTGCCTTGCGTGATCTCCAAGGCGATGCCGAAGAGAATAGAATTATTCTGAATATCAAAGACCAAGGCCGCTTCTTCGACTCCGATAAAGAGTCTGGTGTATCAGCGAATGCTTTTCTTTACGCAAAACAAGATCCAACCAGAGTACTCCAGTCTGTCAAAGCCGATCTCTCTAAATTGGGATCCAGCACGAATCTCCAAACGGCTATTGGCGTCAATGATGCCAGCGACAGCGACGACGATGAAACGCCAGCTGCCATGAAGGGTCATGTGGGTAGCAAAGCCAGCCGATCAGCCGCCACGGCCCAGATCTTAGCCGCAATAGCAGAACGCCGTGTACGGAGCGATGACTTTTCATCCACTAGCTCCTCCCCAGGTCAAACCTCATCAACTTTCGGTCTCTCGACGACTATCTTCGACAGCCTCTCGGTCTGCCACGCAACCACCACCGAATTCCTGCAACATTTCTGGTCCGTCTTCCTCTCCGGCGACCCCTCACGCGCCATCGAAATAGCAAGTAGATTAGAGTCCTTGGATCGAGCACTGGATCGTATCAAAGCTATCGCCACCGATGCGGAGGCAGAACGGCAGGCTGCAATCAACAAGATTAAAAAACAGATACAGGAACATTTTGAGCGGACACGGAAGCGGAAGAGAATGGAATATGAAAGTACTCCTGGAGGAGCCAAGGTTGTCAATCAACTGCTAGCACCGACGGTGAAAGCGATCGAAGTGGCGACGAGGGAGTACAGGAAGGCGTTGGCGGAACAGAGTCAGGATACTGATGGGCAGGAACCTGGCTGAATCCTCCTACTGATTGTCTGTGATCAATTGCATAGCGTTGGCGCTTGACTGGGGCCTGCTTTGGATTCCTAGGTTATAGGAGAGGGAACTGGATGGAAATATAGTAGAGGTAATAGAGTACCATATCAATGCCCGTAACGTGAGTGTTTTACGTACCCAGTCACAACCACACGAGATATTGTGACTACAGGTGTGTTACTGTTGCTCGCTGGACACTCAATACTCGCTTCTGCCCTTCCTTTGGGATGATATCGCGAAGACTTGACCATATCAGGGTATCTTTCCACATAAAAGTAATCAAAGGATATACAACAGATACAAAATAGATCAACCATCGCCTTCATCCCGCACAATCCCCTTATCAACATCCAACCGTCGATTACCCACATGCCCCACCCACCCTAACGCCAACACACAAGGTACCGCCGCCGCAGCAACAACAGCCTGAAAAACCAAAGCCTTCCTCATCGTAAAAGGGGGATCAGCATCCTTGCCTTCTTTCAAAGCATCGCTAATGACAATAAAGATACCACCAAGAAACTGCCCGCCAGCCCAACAGATCGTACTCCCCGCTTCCGGACCCACAGGCCAGGTGACTTCGACCAACCATTCCAGAGCCACTGGGACAAGACTGAAACTTGCGGCTCCTAGAAATGCGAGTATGATGTACGGAGCTGCTATCGTGCGCGTGCCGGGGGCCCAGATGAAGGCAAGATATGAGAGGGCAATTATTGGGACGGTTATTTTGATGAAAGGTAGGTATTGTTTTGTACGATCCATGATCGGAGATGTTATAGCTGCGCTGACCAGGCCGACGAGGATGAGTACGGCACCTGCGATGCCGGAGGTGGTTTCGGAGAAGCCGTATGGCGTCATGATCTGTGTCAGGAGGGAGGAGATGGAGTTGAAGAAGCCGACGTAGGTGGCGAAGGGGATGAAGAGGAGGTAGAATGTTGGATTTCTGGCTAGGAGCTGGATGGTTTCGCGGAGGGAGGGGGCGCTGTGTGTGGAGGATGGCGAGACGGGCGTGGGCGGTTTTGAAGGGATGAAGAAGGAGGGGATGGAGGCTATGGTGGATATGATGGCGACGTAGAGGATCATGTTGGGGATTTCGGAGGCTTTGGTGGCGAGGAAGGGGTTGATGAGTTGGCCTAGTGCGCCGCCGAAGGGGTTTGCGAGGGAGGCGATGGCGGTGGCGGAGACGCGGCCGGCGGGGGAGAACCAGAGGTCGGAGTAGTGGGTCGGGGCTGAGAGGACGAAGGGCTGAGCGAGACCGATGAGGATTTGACCGAACATTGTGAGGGCGAAGTTTGGAGGCGAGGTTTTTGTGCCGCCATAGCGGATCCAATTGCCCAGTAGGATGAGCAGCGAGGAGGTGATGATGGCGAGGCGTGGTCCACCGGTGTGGAGGGTCCAGATGGTAGCGGGGGCTGCGGCGAGGAAGGCGAAGAGGAAACCTGTGCTGAGCCAGTTGATGATGCTGGGTTTTGTGGAGAAGAATTCAGATGCTGTATTGGCGACGGCGGAAAAGGAGAGCCACTGCGGTTTAGGGGGTCAGTCATTGAAGATACTAAAACTAGCTTGACGACGGAAATGCTTCTGCTTACATCCCAGCTCACGACAATATTCAGAAGGATCAATTGCGTGAGCCCGAACCACCTGATCTTATAGACCCTATATTCAACATGCTGCCCTCTGTCTGCCAGCGCGACGTCTTCCCCGTCTCTTGTCACTTGTCGCGACCCTGAAGACCCTGCATGGCCTTCTTCGTCTGTATAACTCGCACTGGACTGCGATTGATTCTTCTCCTCTCCCATTCGCTCAGGACTTAGATCTGCCATCTCCATAAAGGTTTCATCATCTTGGAGAAGACGCTCGGCTTCGTTGGGTAATTGGTGTCTTTCTACCTTATCGTCGTACATGCCGGAAAGACATTTCCAACATCAACTGAGTCCAGATCTCGAGGTCTCGATGCGGTGGCTGTCAAAGCATCCCGGTGACTCCTGATGCTCTTCGAGAGACCCCATCTGATTTGTAAGGTGAAGAAAAATAGCATCTTGGACATAGGACGGAGACGTGCAGCGGCGTAGCAGGCTAGATGAGGCGTTGCCGGCTAGCTGCTTGGCTGCTTTCTCCCAACGACCGACGTCTTCTCTGTCCAGAAGCGACGTGGCTCATTTCACAGAGCTTGAGTATTTCTCTTGCTCAGTAAGACCCGGGCGTGTTCGCAGCGAGTCGCTATGCTCCCAAATCGGGACAATTTTTCTAATTGTATTATATTCCTGCTTGCTGCGTGCTCGACTCGCATACTCCGAAGAATATGTGTTTACCCTGGAAAACCCTTCGGAAACGTGCCCTCCCTTTGATCGTGAATGATAACCAATGGCGCTGTATGTGAGTTCCGAAGCGGAGCTGTCTGCGATTTCATGCGTGAAGGACAAGAAAACATTTACGAAGGGGGCTCGTAGTAGGAAACCAGTGGTGTGCAAGTCTTGACGTCAAGTCCGATGGCTAACAAGCCAACGAGATATTGGAATCCGGATCCAAAGCGTTGTCAAGCTGCGATATTCGATATCTTGTACGTTGTTTACGATATATCGCTGTACAATCCCATCCTCTGAGTCATGATGAAAGAAAGCGTCTTTGCAGGAATCATCGTTGAAAGGAAAATTGCAAATTCCTTGAAGTCATCTGTGGCACGTATCATTTGGAACTCAAAAGTGACAGACCAAGGTGCAAGAAGAAGATATCCTTGCTAGGGCCAGTGCCAGCTCAGAAGAGAAGCCGAGAAATAAATTGAATCAAAAAAGAATATATCCCAAGATAACACCATATCTTTCATAGGGGCAACAGGTGGAATGGCCTAGTGGTAAGCTTGCTGCATCATCCGGAAACGGTTGAACTAAAATATCACTTCCCATTCCGGTGTTGAGATCGATTCGGTTCGACCCCCGTTGGGTTCCTTCTCGGTAACATTAGGTTTTCAAATTTCCCAGAAAGGATTTGAGGATATCCCTAGATCAACTGTTGTGTCAGTGTGGTCACTCTGCTCTGCAAAGTCGGTCATTCGATCCTGGGGTCTTCACTTCCTTTTTTGCAATTTTTTCTTCTTGAGCTGAAGGATGGGTTTTCAATTTCCTTATTTCTGATGAGGTATTTCGTTCACAACAGAACTGTTCACATGACTACCATCTTGGACCACATGCGATCCATACCCCGTCTTGACCAGTGTTAAAGTTGCACCCTTTTGCCGCAAAGTACCACACTTACATACCACCCAGTGAGCTGAGCTATCCTACATCCTTAACCGCCAGCCAAAGAACCAAGATATGGAATCACTCACCATCACACAGCCATCCGCATATCCAATCAGCTAGCGCCAACCCTCCTCTACCACTCGTACATATCATCAAGAGCAGCACACATTTACAAACGCACGCAATCCGCAAACAGATCCAAATCCAACCGCAAGATCATCCACTAAATAGTTCTACTCTCCTGCCGCTTCACACACCTCGTAGAGTCATCTCATCAATTACGTTACATCTTCCTACTCTATTAAATCATTATCGCCATACTAGCAGCTAACAAACATCTACATCATCCGGAATGATGTGATGGGTAACTTGGACGGGACTATAGGATATCTGTTGTTTGATTAGGGCATGGTTTCGATGGGGTTAAAGAGGGAAGAGGGAAGAGGGAAGAGGGGAGAAGGAAGAGGGAAGTCACCTAAGATAGATGCAATTGGTGATTGCTAGAAGTGTGGCTACCTAGGAATGAGAGGGTTGGGAGGTTTACTTTGAGTGCTTCGTATACATACGTTGAGGAAGCGAGATTCTTGTATGTTACATGGTTAGTTAGGTTTAGATAGATACCACTTATTCATGAACAGAAAATAGGTAGTGATTGATGGGGTCGAGCAGTTGACGGTTTGTTTGATCGTGAAGGCAGGTAAGATTGGGCTTTATTTTGATATGCTGCGCAGAGGTTAAGAAGATTTTTCAGTGTACAACCATCTATTATGTCTAGAGCACAAGCCTCAAATCGGTAACGCCGAGGCTCATCAGCCATTCCATCCCTCTATATGTGTGAAGCGCTCGCACCGGGTCTCTATCCGGACAACGCAAGAAGATATCGCTTTTCGAGGGGATGAGGAGAGTATTTTTCTCATATCCCATACAGAATACTTGGGCAGAGCGCCCAATAGAAAGAAGCCAAAAAGATCGTGTATAGATCTACATGATGATAGCGGGAACTATCCAGAGTCAGTATTAAACATGTACCGAGTCGAAAAGACTTTGACATACCATCGACGTTCTGCTTGATCGACTTGTGCGGCAGGATAGATCCGCCATTCACGTAGATCTCGTCTCCAACAGTGACATCATCTCCCAGAACCGACACATTCTCGAGTCTGGCCCACTTGCCAATCGTGCTGTTCCAGCCAACAATGGTAGACTTCACCCACGCATGGTCCTTGATCTTGCTGCCGGAAAGGAGGACGCAGCGCTGCAATCGGACGCCGTCGCCGACCACAACGTTGGGGCCGATGGTGACGTTGGGACCGATCCGGCAGTTTTTGCCAATCTTGGCTGATGGGTCGACTAGGACGTTGCCGCCGTAGACGTATGGTTTCGAGGGTGATTCCAGCTTTTTCGAACCCTTTTTGGTTAGGGAGGAGAGGTATAGGCAGGTGCCGCTGAGGAAGTCTTTGGGCTGACCAACGTCCATCCAAAACCCTTCGAGGTCAAAGGAGTGTAGCTGACCATCTTTGACGATGGCTGGGAAAGTTTCCTGTTCGATTGATGTGGGGCGAAGCTCGATTCGGCTCAGGACGGAGGGATTGAGGATGTAGAGACCAGCGTTGATTCGATTGCCCACGTACTCGATTGGCTTTTCGACGAAGCGATCGATGCGCGAGGGATGGTCTGGCTTGTGTACGATAACGCCGTATTTCGAGGGTTCTTCGACTTTGGTGACCACAATGGTGCCCTCCTCTCCATGCGCCTTGTGGAATTCTGCTAGCTCTTCGAACGGATAGTCGCAGATGACGTCGGAGTTGAGGACGAAGAAGGGGGAATCGTCTTTGCCAAGGGTCTTTTCTGCCAGCTTCAGTGGGCCAGCGGTACCGAGAGGTTCTGTCTCAATGGAGAATTCAATCTTGACATTGTATTGTTGCTCGTACTAGGAGATTTCAGTATGCAAGGCTAATGGGTACTGTTTCACGATAAGCTACCCATACCTTCTCTAAAGCCTTGGACATGATGTCTGGTCGGTAATTGACGGCCAAGACAATGTCTGTCACGCCTGCAGCCGCCAGGCTCTCGACCTGGTGCTCGATCATGGGCTTGTTGGCGAACTCGACCAATGGCTTGGGAAGAGTGAGGGTCTGGCAGGTGTCAGAGAATACGAAACTTCTTCCATTGTTGGCCCTCCACACATTGGCTCTTGCTTGGGGTATTGTCGTACCAGAGGTCGTAGACGGGTGCCATACCCTCCGACAAGGATTAAAGCTGGTAAGACTCAGCATGTCGGCTACGAAGAGACATCGAAGGGTGAAACACATACCTTTCATACTGGATTAGAGTAGGTGAGGTGGGTGCAGCGCAGATTTCAGTTAATGATGAAGCTTAAGCTGTTCAGCGATTGTGGGAAGAGTAACCGCAGTGTGTTCGTGGGCATTGGCGATTGAACTGCGCAAATGAGGGTCAAGATCTGGGGCAATTGTGCGCCGAGATGTACAGAGTTACAATGGCAAGGTGGCCTTACTTTTATATAATGTGCAAGGACCTCGTAAAGGACTCGTAAAGGTTCGGAGCTTACAATTATTGATCCCAGCCAGCGATCATCACCCCTGCAGAGATATTCTAGGGGTCCCGGAAAGAACCTTAATCTGACACCTTATCCCTATCTGGGACGTGCATTTTCAGCCACTGCCATTGGCCCGTGCGAATGCGGCATCTCTCAGAGGGTTATCTAATAATAAGTGTACATATCAACATTTGACTGCCATACGAAGCTGCTGCTCTGGGGACAAACTTAGACGCTTAAGTAGATACAACCAAAGACCCTTTTTCAATGTGCGGAGATTACGTGGCGATCGTTCTGCTCAAGGTGTGTCCGATGGCAATATTTGCAAGTGCTCCTTCTTCATTCGTGGCAACAATCCACTGTTTGATACTGGTGGTCTCGCATCGTTTCCCACAAACTGCATTACCCAGTCTTTGACTTTCTTGACTTTGAAAACCTGAGGATCAGCTATGGACTCCACTTCTAAGTCCTGTGCTCTATATGTTCCTCGTCCATCATCCGCATCCGCTACATTCCGATAGAGCAGGTCCAAACTCGTCATATTCCTTCTCAAACTTGAACCGTAGACTCTTCCATTGAATGAACTAAGAGCGATAGTCCTTGCAAGCACAACATCTTGAGGTCGAAGTCCTAAAACTTGGGACGCAAGGGTCTGTTCTCCTTGTACCGGCTGGTTATTTCTCTGAAAACATGGTAGCCAAATGTTGATACCAAAGCCAGACCGTGTGCTATCTCCAACGAGCATCTCGACAAGATCGACAGACCGCCCTCCTCGACGAGTAATGATAGTGCGCGGCTGAGAGATTGAGATGATGCCTACCACCAAGTTGACCGACATGGTCTGTGGAATGATAGAGCGCAGATAAGCAGCATTTGGTATATCCCTGAGATGACTCAGGTAAGAGGCGGCCACTTTTGAGCGTACAACTTGCTCTTGTGAGCCAATTTCACTGTAGGTGGGGGAGTTCATGGAGATTGCCTCCGAATCCGCGCTGAAAGACAATTCGACAGTGGATCCAGCGTCGAGCAATTGCGAGGAAGGCATGTCTTCGTGGACTGCGAATGAATGCTCATAGTACTGAGATAGGATCTCACCGTCTTCAGACACCAGACTTGGAGAACACTGATTCTGCTCTGGGTCTGTCTCGCATGACGTGTACGAGGGGTCAGTAGCCGTAGGAAAGGTTGCCTCATTAGCTGGATTATCGCCCAGTGTAAATGGTGCATCATGTCTGCTAGCTTGGGTAAGGCCGGTGGGTAGATGGGACTGCTCCAGTGACAGAGACCGCCATGACGGTACTATGTCATCGGATGTGAGCTTTCCAGAGAGATTGGTATCGTTGTCGTCAGCAAATGATGTCTGTAGAGGAGCGGACAGGTCAGTTTCAGACCAGTTCAGCGAACTTGACAAGGGTGCTCCGGTCAAGAACAACACTTTGCTGGGAAACCTGATCATATCATGCCGCAAGGCCAGGCCACTTGGACAGGGAACACCAAGAGCAACGCTATGATAGAAACTCCATTTTCCATGCCCTGCCGAAATAGACAAATATTGGAAATACAGGACGAAGCTTGGCGCAAGCAAGTACTGCCAAGCCGCAGATAGAATACAACTAAGAAATGCCAAGCCAATCACCGGTGTAATTTTTCTGCAACCAACCTCTGTGAACGAACGACCGTGAACAACAGCAATCGAGTACCATCCTATGCTACCACGGCGAAAAAACATCGTGAGTGTGTGAGTATGTGTGTATTCCAATCATCCTATGGGACAGGTCTGAGCCCACAGTGACCCAAGTCCCTGAACTAAAATATTCCATTTCTTCCGGCGCTCCACAACCATCGACGTTATCAACCCAAAACCCAAGCCGATGCGTACAATCCGAAAACTCCGTCAAGTGTCCTCCTTAAGTCGTGTCAAGATTGCTCCCATGCTTCTGATTTACGGTCAGCTCGAGCACATAATACTGGAGGCTGCGAATTTCAGCTTACCCTTCCAATTTATCAAGAGGCTGACCTGCAATACATGCGGCCGCTATGCTTTGCTCACCCATCCCAGATCCATCCCGTGGCCTATGCTGCGACACCTGCGGACGCAATGGAGGCCCAGCTCATCGGCTTTACGGCGGCAGCACATGTCTTGTCGATCCCCTCACTCTTTGACGATAGAGTGATTGGCTTGTCGTTGCGTCGTAAGACGTGCATGGGTCGTTGCTGTGTTGCCGGTGCCGATGCTGATGCTGATGCCTTCTTGGCCACCTTGCATTCCTCGCTGCCGTCCAGGCTGGTAACCGACGTCTTTCGTTTGCCGAGGGTCGAGTTGCTTCTTGAGATCCCAGCATCGGTGGGTTTGACTGCCGGTGTTGGTCGCAATTCGGCCGTCCGAGGCACCTCCATGCTTCGACCCCCAAGGATTGTCCTCACATCTTCCACGACGTCGATGAAGTGTTGGTGCTTTTCGTACTCCTCGTTGTCGTCGTTGACGGACTTGACCTGGGGGTGGGCCATCAAGTGTGAGTAGAGGCCTCTCTCGTCGATGAGTTTGTCAAGCAAAGACAGCATGCTTGAGGGGATCTGGGCCTGCTTCTCGGACTGGATGATGGCGTCTGCAAGCGTGATGAAATGATTGACGGGCATCCAGTACTTGGGGTGGTTAGGGGATACCGCAACCTTGGCCTTGATGCAGTCCGGCATACCCACGCCGGCTGGGTAGACCATCTCCACCAACCATGTTTCGAAGTGGTTGGTGTGGGTCTTCATTTCGAAGTGCAGCTTCTTGCGGTCTGCCTCCGGCACGTCACATCTTCCTCCCCAGCCGCAAACCTGGTTCAGCTTTTCAAATCTTGCTGACCTCGCCTGCATCCTCTGCTCCGGCGTTCTCTCCCCTGCCACCGCTCTTCGGCTCCCCGGAATCGACCCCCGGGTCTGTCTCTCCGGACTCTCTCTTGATCTTGTCCAGTTTCGTGTTGGCGACTGGATCGCCTTTCTTCGTTCGCCGTATGAAGTTTCGTCTATGGCGAGATTCTGTCTCCACGACGAGACTGACAGACAGGTGGCTGTGGCTGACATCATGGCGATAGTGCGGGTGGGTGATGATGCCTGCGGAATTTCGGTGGATGGGAATACCTTAGGCGGAATGGATGACAATGATGAGAATGATATTATCGAATATACTCGAGCGTATACCAAGGCAAGTAGAAGGACGTCAAGTGTTTAGTCTGTGATTGATAATAATGAAGGAAGATATGTTATGAAAGGAAAAGAACAGAGATCAAGTTGGGATTATATACATTAGTACCATTGGGGCCCATAGATGGCAAGCCATCAAGATGCTTATCTATGGTCAATTATTGTTGATATTCGATATATTCTTCCAAAATGTGGAGAAAACCCAACGATGATCCAAATACGGACCCACAGAAAAGTAAACCCCCTGAGTCACCCTGATAATACCAATATCGAAGCTGCTCGCCACGAGAAGGTACCTGAGCGTCATGCTTCAGCTATTACTCCAGATCTTCAATTACAACATAGTAAATTCCGAACTCGCATTCAATGACGTCTCTGAAGAACATGACAACGAAATCCGAGATTCGAAACATGGCGCCTGCTGCAAACTTTACCTTGATTTTCCTCTTAATGAAAAATTCATGATTGTTTCTGCGCCTCGCGCCGTTATGAAAGGTCAGACGACCTTCAAATAACAATAATTGATATATTTACAGCCAACGAAAGAGTATCATTGGAGTTTCAGTTGTCACGATCTGTGAGAACCCGCCACATAGTTATATATAGGAAGTAAAGAACGATTTATGAAATAAATTTTAGCGAAAAGCTCACTCGCCTTTTGCGACCTGCTCAGACAGCTCCAAAGAGGAGTACAGGGGATATCGGCAGTTGGACATTTGTGACTCCGGTTAGAAGCGAGGGAACGTCGTCATCTCCTTCGAAGATTGGGCGTGGCAGTCGATGGCGACATTGGGAGGTGGTATCTCGATCTCGTAGCCTGATAGGAATTGATGAGGTTCTGCGATATGATCGTAGATGTCTTCTTGAGTCATAGAAACTGTCTCCTTCTTACTTGCTGCATCGCCCTGCCCCTGGCTTTTGACCCCGTCGGCAACGTGCGTCCGTTCTGATGCTGCACTCATATTTTGGAAGCGATAGGCAGAACGTTGCAGGACAGAAATGTGGCTTTGAGAGGCTCGCCGAGAACGTGAATAGATAGATTCTCCACTTAATCAGCAGAACCTGCCCACCAAGTCTGACAAAGCAGTCTTCCTCGTTCGACCTATTCAGGTAAATTGTGTGGCTACAGTCTGCCCTGCGACAACTAACAATATCGTTCTTGCCGTTCGAAAGCATGGGGAAACGTTACGTTGCGCTATAGTCCGCCCATGCTCCTTCTCTTTCAGGAGCAGGTGAACACACGCTGGTGAAAAGAGGCAAGTGGATGGTGAAGGCTTTCTTGGATGTGAGACGAAAAGAGCATTGATTGCTGTGTAGCAGATAAGTACTCATGATAATGCTGATGCTCGATCGTATCCTGCTGGATGAAACAGGATGTTTTTATGCCGCTGCTCTTGATTTGAGCACTCGGGCTTCGCCCCTTGAAAAATCATTGTAGGCGGCCGTCGCAATCTCATTGGACTCCTGTCTACAAAACTGGGTGAAGGCATATCATGAGTAGCCGTATAAAAAGGGATTATTTATATATATATATACCTACCACGATAAGCCACTGACTACCAAGGTTCGACGTACGAAAGTGATAGCGAGATTATTTGTGATTATGGGTGACTATCGTGATGGCGGTGAAGTTTGTGCAAAGAGTCCAGTACAGCCTTTGCGGTCGTGTGAGCTTCTCAGTCATCACAAGTCATTCCCTGCTTCACGTAGTACGTGTGCGGTAAGGCGTGTTGTATCTGGCTAGCCAGCCCCTCGCCGCCCTCTGCTTCCTGCTGCCCTTCCCCCGGGCTTGGGCTGCTGGCACAACACTTGGATCCTCTTTCCCGTCAGTGTGAATACACCTCCTTATCCTGCTCTCCTTATCATCTTCGCAATCTTTCCATCCTTACCGGACCTTGACCAGGCTCCTACAGAAAGAGGCGATGTTATGGTCCACGATGGCACATGGCCCGTTAAAAGCCTTTTAACCTTTTGTAATCCCCTCTCCTTCTTTCTTCTTTGCCCTTTACCTTTCTTTCCAGCTCTTACCTTCCTCTATTTACCTGATAGTCGCTTTTCCTTTATGTTTATCCAATTCGTAGCGTCGGTCTTCTGTTACTATAACAGGCGTCTTTATATTCTACAATACGTATCCCAAGGTAAATAACCTCTCGAAGGATAAGAGCGACGGCGAATGGCGGACCTTGATATCGACTCGCGATCCAACCCTCCCATATACATAGTTTAAACGTCCACCACTGCCTCATCAATCATGTTCGCTACAACTCACGGCTTCTGAAAGTGCTTGATACGGGTCCTGTGCAGTCATTGTTTCAGCTCCTTTACTTGGTGAGATTGCTGGAGGGAGAAACAATTGGACGTTGTACCAATGGAAAACGTGGAGCAGGAGATACAAAATTGGAAATTGGCAGGCGACCTCGAAGGTAACTTTGAAGTCATTGGAGCGAGGCTTCAATTATTCAGCATGCTTTTAGGGGCTTTATGCCAGCGTTTTTCCAAGGCGATGGCAAAAGTCGGTGCTATGGTCTTAGGGAAAGTATGCGATGGATTTGCTTGACTGACGATGATTGCGCTTCCAATCACGGACATTCAACAACATCTCTTTCTCCATTTGTGCTAGCCTCTCTACCCTCTTTGTATCTCCATACTGCTATGGTGGCAGTCTTTTATCCGTTGCACCTCCGCATGCCGGTATTCCCCTTCCTTGTTTGCCCATTAATCCCGCTCGCCCTGTCAACTTATTTAGCTATTTGGGCAGTGATCAAAGTATTCTTGCCTCTGTTGATCCTTCTAATAAGATGGACAGCGCATCACCGCCTTGCCCCGAAATCGATGTGCAGCATCGTTTTTGTGGTATGCGCTGGTCAAAGCAGGGGCCCCAAAGCGAAGATCAACAAGCTATCAAAGAACGGCTATTCACGAACCACAGAGCGCGGATGAGCAGAGAACATCGCGTGCGAGTCTGGGAAAAGGCAACATATCGCCCGCAGTGGGATGGACATCAAATAGCAGCAGTTAGGCGAGAACGAGAAGTAGCCTAGCCTAAGATCCTACTATCCTAGATAGTAAGCTCGACAACGCACAGACAAAGTGGGCAAGATGTAGAAGAGCATAATCCGAGCTTTCATGTCGATTTGAATATCCAAACCTCATACATGGAATTCCATGTATGGAACTTTAGACAACCTACCCAGATGCGGCGTGTGGTGAGAGGAAAAGTGCTTAAGGTAAATGTATGGCTCCTCCACATAGGCATTTCTCACATATATGTACAAAGCTCGATACCGAATGTTCGTCTAGTACGGAAGGTCAAATATAACTTTTGTCCTTTTGCTGAACTCGAGGAAGAAACGTCCGGTATATAGATATGCACACTGCAAAGTGAGTGCCAACGGCAAGGCTCAAATAAATCAGGAAGACGGTAGCAACCTGTGAAGTTCTTGTCAGTCTGAAGTGTCACCACTATAACTCCCTTTTGCCTGCTGACCCCAATATTATCCTCGCGCAAACTTCTCCATAGAGGTTGCACGATCATCAAACACAATCCCACAATGTAAGAGATGATTGAGTAGCTCAGCAGCATGGTAGGCATTTGTAGAATAAACAAGGAGCTTCCGTATATCTTTTTCTCGTCTCCACGCTTGATGGAATCGATCAATAGCATGATACCGTGCTTGCGAGTATCGTATGTACTCAAGAGCATGCTGAGGTGGAAAGCGGTGATGACCGAGAACAGACTGAATGTCAGACTCCCATACCAGACTCCAATCACCAACCAGTGAGATTGCGCAGTTTGTGGCCATTGAACCGAGCTTACAACTGCGCTTGCGACGAGTGTTCCCTTGCCAAGTCAGCGTTTGCCTTGTTGGTGGTGGAAAGGCTTTGTAAGGACTTACCGCAATGCTTATAGACTTGTACTCTGCCTTTTTGTTCTGTTCCCAGATCGACATTAGGTACCACCTTTCTTCTTCGTCGCTGACGTAGAGCACTTGCTGGAGAGCGACTGCAAGAGTATGCCAAGGACTCGTCAATACAAGGCATAAAAGGGTAATTTGTTCAGCCCCACAACGTATGTAGCGCTGAAGATGAGGTTCCATACTAGCGTGTTTGATTATTGTTGACCTCCCGAGTCCGTGGTCGGATAGACAATCATGCGCTGATATCAGCTCATGTTTATTGCTCGTGAACATGTGCCCTGGAAAATCAGGCTGCCTTTTGATCTTTGCTCTGAATCGATGCCATTCAAAGGCTTGAGGAAGGGGGCGCAGTATGCATGATCGGCCACTTTGGCAGCGAATGCACACAGCCTTGTTGGAGAGCGCTTACCTATCCTACTGTAGCAGCACCTGATTCCGTCAACCACTGAAGATTGCCAATCACAGTCTCGCAGAGGAAACAAACCTACTAAACACATTCATTTAGCCTGTTAATAACTGGCGCCAATCCAGAATGAACCTTTGCTAATACTGCGTAGTCACATTCATCTTGATCATTCTTATTATTTCTTGGCGTAGCCTTGTGCCGCGAAAATGTAGCTCCTTGTGCGTCAAATCTAAGAGCGTAAAGTGCTAGGCGCCTCAAATGTTGACCGCACGCAACCACACGCTTGAGACGTGCGCAATTCTGATGATATATCGGTTCACCGATGATCAAATTGCACGAGCTCGTCGTAGTCCTGTTGTGTCGGATTTTCTGGCAACGCATCTCCTGCCTCCTCAATTGCTTCACGGTATAATTTGTGTGATTCCGGAATCCCATGTCCATCGTCCGGAGTATCACCGATTTCGTCTAGTATTGAAGATAACTTGAACAGAGACCGTGCTAAGAGACCAGGTTCTGACTGTGCCTGTTGAAAGTTGGCGACAGCCTCGCGTAACAAATCGACTGCAATGTCGTTTTGCCCTTTTCTAGTATCGGCCGTTAGGACGTCTTGTCCCTTCCGATGATGAAGTACAGCCAACTTGTGGCATGAGACACCCAGCCAGTAAGTTGTTGAATCAAGTTCCCTTCGCATATCTAGACACACTTGATGGTATCTCATGGCTTCATCGAGTTGACCCTGGGCAAGAAGAGTGTTCCCAAGCCCGTAGTAAGATATGGCTGTTGCATTGTGAACTCCGAGACTTTGACGCCGTAACTCAATTTTCTTTTTCAAAGCATTTTCTGCTTCCTCATGACGGCCCATTCGAGCCCAGCAGCGCCCTGCGTTCGATAGTAGTTGCCCAAGCAGTTCTGGCTCAGTTTCAGAATTTTGAGGCAGCTCATGGATGCGAAGGGCCTTCTTATAGATTTCGTCGGCGTCTTCAAGTCGGTCCAGCGCATTGAGATCTGTAGCATAATTCGCAAGAGCCTGAGCTACGTGAACGTGATCGGGTCCAAGGAGTTGCTCCCGGATTGTGCAGACAAGAAGGCTAGTATCAGCGCATTCCTGTCGCTTA
>JAABUX010005606.1_pt1 | contig 15346 bp, 17 predicted proteins | sample 5561851 | NCBI WGS metagenome assembly JAABUX01 (sample SAMN10711883, study PRJNA513361) | rock metagenome | isolation source: Antarctica rocks | place: Antarctica: Victoria Land, Richard Nunatak red sandstone | collected 2016-01-03 | reverse complement strand
GCCTACCTGGTCTTTCCAGACTGGGCCACCCTCATGCAAACCCTGATCGACTCAAGACCACCGCCCAACATCGCAGCCCAGATCACCAAGTGACACCCGCGCCAGAGGCCCACTTAGAATTGCTGGACCTGGACGACCAAGTGCGCCGGAACCGCGAGCGCTACCTCGCCTACCGCCACCTGCTGGCCCCGCTGCCCGGCCTGCACCTGGTGCCCTTCGACGAGCGATACCCGTGCAGCTTCAAGAACATCCTGGTCGAGCTGACCCCCGCCTGGCCGCTGACCGCCGCCGAGACCCTGGTCCGGCTGAACGCGGCCGGCGTGCTGGCCCGCGCCTATTATGACCCGCCGCTGCACCTGCGCCCGATGACCTATCCGCACGTCCCGGCCTTCCTGCCGGGGACGGCGGCGATGGCGGGGCGGTACATGCTGCTGCCGTGCGGCCACCATGTCGGACTGGACGACATCGCCGCGGTGGTGTGGATGCTGCGGGAGCTGGGCGCATGACGCCGCATCGTCCCATGGGGCCGCACAGGTCCATGACGCTGCATAGCCCGGGGAGGCCGGATTACCGTCCCAGTTGGGACCGGGTGGAGGCGATGCTCGACAGCATCCTGGCCCGGCGTTACTACACCAACCACGGCCCGCTGGCGCAGGCGCTGGAGGCGCGGGTGGCCACCCTGCGCGGCGTGGGCCACGCGATCGCCGTCACCAACCCGGCAATCGCGCTGGTCATGGTGATCGAGGCATCGGGCCTGGCCGGCTCGGTCGCCCTGTCGGCACTGGCGCCGCGGCGGTGCGCGCAGTCGGTGGCGTGGGCCGGGCTGCAGCCGCAGTTCTGCGACGTCTCCCCGACGGGCGGCATGACGGCGGCCACGGCGCGGGCCGGCATCGGGCCGGACACCTCGACAATCCTGAGCCTGTGCGAAGCCAGCGATGGCGCGGCCGGGCCGGAGGATGCGTCCGATGAGCTGGCGGCGCTCGCAACCCGGCGCGGGCTGGCGTTGGTGCGGGACGAAGCCTTTGGCGAGGGCCGGCGCGGCGTGGGGCTGATGACGCTGCCGGGCCAGGGCGATGACGCCGGGGCGGCCTGCATCCTGACCGGGGATGCCGGCCTGGCGGCGCGGTTGCGCAACATCCGCAGCAGCTACGGCGCGGGCCGCCCGGTTGCCGTGGCTCGCACCGCCAACGGCCGCCTGTCGGAGGCGCAGGCGGCCATGGCGCTGCTGTCGCTGGAGACTGCCGAGGCCGCCGCCGCCCATGCCGTCCGGCTGCGCGGGATTTACCGCAGCGGGCTGGCCGGGATGCAGGTGTCGAGCCATGGCGGCGCTGTTGCGGTCGTCATGGAGTGGCGCAATGCCGCGCTGGCCCGGCTGCAGGGCGCGGGCTGGCCGGCGCGGGCGCCGGACGCGCTGGACCCGCGCGCCGCCGGGTGCCTGGGTGCAGCCGAGTTCGTGGCTCATGCCGTGCTGCTGCCGGTCGGATCCGCCATCACCGGGGCGGCAGCGGCCGAGATGTGCCGCGTCCTGCATAGCGGCCGGAGATAGGGCGTGCCGCAGCCGCCCACGCACCACCGTCACCCCGGGCCGCACTTGCGGCGCAGCCACCCAGCAGCGGCAAGGACGGCGGTCGCACTCCTGGATCGCAGCACCGAAACCGGCCGGCAAGGACAGCGCTCGCAAGGACGGGGCGCCCGCAATGGCGGACGATCGGCAGTGGCCGCGCCTAGGCCGGCACGCTGATGCGGTTGGCGATCATGCAGCCGTACTTCTTCCCCTACCTCGGCCATTTCGGGCTGGTGGCGGCCTGCGATCACTGGGTGGTGTTCGACACCTGCCAGTACGCGCCACGGACGTGGATGAACCGCAACCGCCTGCTGCACCCCGGTGGCGGCTGGAACTGGGCGACGGCGCCACTGCGGACCAGCTCGACCGGCCTCTGGACGTGGGAGGCGGCGGTGGCCGATCCGGACGCGGCGCGGCGATCCCTGCTGGGCCGCATGTCGCACCTGCGCCGGTTGGCCCCGTTCCATGGGGCGGTCACGGCGCTGATCGAGGAGGTTTTCGATGGCGCCGGGCCGTCCCTGGTGGACCTGAACGTGCGGGGACTGACGGCGGTATGCCGCTACATCGGCCTGCCGTTCCGGTGCACCGTGCTGTCCCGCCTGGGGCTGGACCTGCCCGCCGCAATGGGACCCGGCGAGTGGGCGCCCGCCATCTGCGCCGCGCTCGGCGCCACGGGTTACGTCAACCCTGCAGGCGGCCAGGCGCTGTTTGATCCGGCGCAGTTTGCCCGGCGCGGCATCGAACTGCATTTCGCCCAGGCCCAGCCATTCGCCTATCCCACGCCCGGCGCCGCCTTCGTGCGGACCTCTCCATCCTGGACGCGCTGCTGTGGAATCCGCCGGAGGTGGTCGGGAACGCGGCGCGGGCCTGCACAAGGGTCACCCCCGCCTAACCCCGGCCGATGAACGGCATCGCCGTCGCCATCACAGTGACGAACTGGATGTTGGCATCCAGCGGCATCCCGGCCATCAGCACCAGGGTGTCGGCGACGTTCTGCACGTCCATCGTCGGCTCGAGCCTGGTGGAGCCGTCGGCCTGGGGCACCCCGGCGGTGGTCATGCGCTCGGTCATTTCCGTGGCGACGTTGCCGACATCGATCTGGCCGCAGGCGATGTTGAACGGGCGGCCGTCCAGCGACAGGGAGCGGGTCAGCCCGGTGATGGCGTGCTTGGTGCTGGTGTAGGCGACCGATCCCGGGCGCGGCGCGTGGGCGGAGACCGAGCCGTTGTTGACGATCCGCCCGCCGCCGGGCCGCTGCCGCCGCATCAGCGCAAAGGCGGCGCGGGCGCACAGGAAGGAGCCGGTGAGGTTCACGGCCACGACCTGCATCCACTGCTCGACTTCGAGCATGTCGGGGGTCAGCGGCGGGGTGCCGCGGCCGGCGTTGTTGAACAGCAGGTCGAGGCGGCCGAACTTCTTCTCAACCTCGGCGAACACGGCATCGACGGCCGCGGGCTGGGTCACGTCGGCCGGCAGGACGAGGCTCTGCGCGGGGTCGGCCACCGCGGCGGTCGCTTGCAGGGCATCGGCGCGGCGGCCAACGAGCGCCACGGTCCAGCCGGCGCGCAGCAGCCCAGCCGCCGCCGCCCGGCCGATACCGCTGCCGGCGCCGGTCACAAGCGCGATCTTCCGGATGTCAGCCCCAGCCTCAGCCATATGCGGTCTCCGTTGCGTGAAGCGGGTAGCTTCCCACGCGGCGGCGGGGCCTGCCAATCTGCCTTGGCGCAGCGGGCCGGCTTGGCGCGGCGGGCCGGGGTGGCTACACGCTGCCGCATTCCCTCCGGAGGCCCCGCCGATGACCGACCTGCCCGACCGCCTGTCCACCAATCCCAGCAGCCCCTACCACGACGCCGGCCTGCTGCAGCGCGGCATCGGAATCCGCTTCAAGGGCGTCGAGCGGACCAACGTGGAGGAGTACTGCGTCAGCGAGGGCTGGGTGCGCGTGGCTGTGGGCAAGACGACCGACCGGGCAGGCAACCCGATGACGATGAAGCTGCAAGGGGTGGTGGAGCCCTACCTGCGGGACGAGGTGCAGGAACAAGGGCCTGATGCCAGCCGCTGAAGGTTCCGACCGGTGGCGAAATGCCGTCACGGAGTGCCATCATTGCGAACCGCACTTGCAGCGCGACAATTTGGGGGCCGCCACAACCGTCCGTGTAGCTCCTGGATTGCCACGCCGAAGCCGGCTCGCAATGACGGACGCTGGTGGAAATCAACAAGTCAGAACATCCAGCGATTGGTATGAGGCTTGGAGAGAACTGTTTCAGGGGGCTATGGGACGGCTTCGCCCCGTGGCCTGCCTGGGCCATCCCGGTGCTGCGGGCATGGTCTGGAGACCAGCTTCCAAATCTTCAGCCGTTTCGCCGTCCTCATAAGCCTTGGGCTACGGCGCGTCGGCCTGGACCCCCGGGGGCTCATCCGGTCCCGCAAGCCTTGTCATACGCCGCTCCAGCAGGCCCCTGAGCCGCAATGCCTGGGTTCCTGGCCCAAGCCGTCCAGTACTGGCTCTCATACGGCGTGAAATCCTGTTGCAGTTTCGCCTGCGCGGCGTCGAGCAACTCAAGCGTAATGAAATGGTTCCACCAGAGTTTAGGCACCATCACCAAGTCCGCATTACCGACCACCATGGCAGGCGTCAGCTTACCGACCGAGTAGGTCCGGTCCTCGTCCCACCACAGCGCGACGCCGCAGGGTGATGGCGCACGCAGCGCGAAGGGGAACGGATTGCTGAACGAGAGGTTGGCGATGCGGCGCTGATCGAGCCCATTCCGCTGCAGGAGATCAATCCCGTCATCGAGGATCGACGCTGCAAGCAATGCCGGCACCAGCGGCGCCTTCCAGGTGGCTGCCTCCTGCATCGTGAAATGGTCAGGCAGGAATGAGAGGTCCATGACGTTCTGGAACCAGACGATGTCCTTGAGCGTGTCCGACTTGCCGACACCTAGCGCCGCCGCCGTGATTCGCTGCATCCTCAACTCGTACAGCGTGCCGCCGATCTGGGTGATCAGGAAGGGGGAGATGGCCATCACGACAGCGACGACCCCGATCGCGTCCAGCACTGGGCGAACCTCTGGCGCTGCTGGGCTGGTGGCGGCTGTCAGGCGTTGCGCCACGATCATGATGATGACGAACAGCGGGGTCGAGAGGGCACCGAAATTCTGGGTCGCTGCCAGGACACAGCCTACGGTGACGATCAGGATCCCGATCAAGGACATGCGGTGCCTTGGCTCGACCCAGGCTGTGGCGAGGGCCAAGGCGGCGATCAACAGGCATAGGCCGAAATTAGCGACGACCGCCGCCGGAGCGTAGAAATCACGGAAGAAGTGCGTGTTGGATGCTCCCGTCCGCCTGATATCCCCCAGGTAGGCCAGGAACAGGCCGGGATGCAGCAGTTCGAGCAGGCCCGCCCCGACGAGCACGACTATCCCTGCGATGGCGGCTTGGCCCCACAAACGGCGGTCCGTGCAGCATCCAACTGCGGTGATCGCGCCTGCCAAGCCGAAAAAGGTCACCTTGAGGTAGAGCAGGATTAGCAGCAGCAGGCCGACCAGCAGCGATTCCGCACCGTCGATCACAGGGTTGCGGCGCCGTGGCGGGCTCAGCGCCCAGAGACAAACGATCCCGGACATCGCTGCACCGACACGATTGTAGTTCGCCAGGTTGGCCATCACGCGTACCGGGCCGTCGAGGAAGGTAGGCGCCGTCACAAGGACGGTGAGCATCACAATCAGCAGCAGCGCAAACAGGGCATGAAGCCGGCGCCAGGCCAGGATGATTGCGGGGACCAGGACAAAGGGCAGGGCGATGAAGTTCGCGCGGATCAGCACCCGGCCGTCCAGCCCCCATAGCCAGGCCGCAGCCCCATGCTGCCAGAAGTAGGCCAGCCCCAGCGGGCTGTAGACATCGGTATGCGGCCATTGCCCCTGTAGCGTGCGCCATGCCGCGTCCAGGGGGATGAAGATGTCATGATGGGCGAAGTTGATGGACAGGTCGGGCGCCAAGGCCATGATGAGCGGCACCGGCGCTGCCAGCACCAGCGCAATAACAAGGGTGAGTGGACCGGGCTGCGAAACGCACCAGGATAGGATGCGGAATATCGGCCGGGCCGGCACCGCAGCCTGCCCCCCTACGGCGAGCCTTGTAGTCATAGGAAAATAGTCATCCTATCCGCCTCCTGCTTCGATTCGGGCATCGTCATGGCATGCAACAGGGCTCACGCGCAGGCATAGTTCCATGTTGCCGTACGCACTCCTGGAGGTACGATCATTGGCCAAGTTTGCGTAGGGTGCAAGACTCGGCGGTCGGTGCCCACGTCATCATGGCCTGGACCAACAGATTTACGGCGGATGCTGGAATGAAGATTTAAATCAGCCGCCTTCGACCAAGACCGGTTCTCGCCCTAGCCGGCGCGCAATGATCGTGTTCTGACCGCTGGTCAGGCGCACGGCCGGTTAGTATGGCATCTCAAACTGCCCAGCCCATGCAGCGGAGAACAGGGCGGCCAGCAAGAATGCTGCCCACGCCTTCCTAGCGAGGTCGCCTGGCCGCGCACGAAGCCCAGGCCGTCGTCGCCTACGCCCCCGGTGGCGTCCAGACGATCCGGCGCACGTCGATGGGGGCCGGGATGATCCGCAGCCGCGCGAAGGTGTCGGCGATCCCCTGCTGCTGGGCGATGATCCCGGCGTCCATCGGCTGCACCGCATAGACCCCGCGTGGGGCTGCCACGCGCTGCACGTCCAGGGGCACGCCCGTCACCTCCGCCATCATGCCGGCCAGCTCGTCCGGGTGCGCTCCCGCCCAGGCGGCGGCGCCGTTGATCGCGTCCAGCAGCGCCGTGACTTGGTCCGGCGACTGCACCGCCCAGGCACGGCGGGCCAGGAAGAAGCTGTTGCTTGGCGCTACCTCGGAAGCCTGCACCAGCACCCGGGTGGCCGGGTCCGCCTGGGCGATGGCCAGAAACGGGTCCCAAATGGCCCAGGCGTCAACCGCGCCCGTCCGGAACGCAGCCGCCGCGTCCGAGGGCTGCAACGGCACGGATTGAACGTCGGCCGGCGTCATCCCGGCCCGCGCCAACGCCTGCACCACCATGTTATGCGCGCTGGACCCGCGGGTGTAGGCCACCCGGCGGCCGCGTAGGCCAGCCAAGTCGTACACCGGCCCGCCGTCGCGCACGATGATAGCCTGGTTGTCCACCCGCACCGGCTGCGCACCGACGTAAAGCAGGTCCGCCCCGGCAGCCTGCGCAAAGATCGGCGGGGTGTCGCCCGTCGCGCCGAAGTCGATGGCCCCGGCGTTCAGCGCCTCCAGCAAGGGCGGCCCCGCCGGGAACTCGACCCAGGAAACCGCCACGCCGCGGGGGGCGAACAGCGCCTCCAGGGTGCCCTGCCGCCGCAGGATCACCAGGGAGCCGTTCTTTTGGTAGCCGATCCGCAATGCCCCAGCCGCAACCGCCGGCCGTGCCGCCGCCGCAACCGCCAGACCCAGCAGCGCCGCGCGCCGCCCCAATGCCAAGCCCATCATGCGACCTCCTCCACGACGCCGAGGGCGCCCAGCAACTGCCGCCGCAGGCCGGCCCGGACCGGCGAGGCTTCCCTGGGGCGGGGCAGGTCCACCAGCAGGTCGGCGGCAATGCGCCCGTCCTCCAGCACCAGCACGCGGTCGGCCAGCGCCAGCGCCTCGTCCACGTCGTGCGTCACCAGCAGCACGGCCGGGCCGTGGCGCCGCCACAGGTCCAGCACCAGGGCGTGCATCCGCAGGCGGGTCAGCGCGTCGAGCGCCGCGAACGGCTCGTCGAGCAGCAGCAGCCGGGGCGCGCGCACCAGGGCGCGGGCCAGGGCGACCCGTCCGGCCTCGCCGCCCGACAGCGTCAGCGGCCAGGCGTCGGCGTGCCGGGCCAGGCCGACCTCCTGCAAGGCTTCGGCTGCCCGGCTGCGCGCATCGGCACCGTCCAGGCCCAGCATCACGTTCTGCCACACCGGCGCCCAGGGCAGCAGCCGCGCCTCCTGGAACACGACGGCGGTGGGGCGCGGGACGATAACGCCCTCGGCCGGGTCCAGGCCGGCCAGGGTGCGGAGCAGGGTCGTCTTGCCGGAGCCGCTGCGGCCGAGCAGGGCGGTGAAGCTGCCTGGCGCCAGGTCCAGGTCCAGCCGGTCCAGCACCGTGCGTTCGCCAAAGCGCCGGGTCAGGCCGCGGACGTGCACGCCGGAGGGTGCGTCGGTCATCGTGCGCCACCCTGCACCAGGGCGGGACGCCAGCGCAGCGCCCGGCGCTCGACCGCGCGCACCAGGGCGTCCGCACCCAATCCCAGCAGGGCATAGACCAGCAAACCCACCACGATCACGTCGGTGCGCAGAAAGTCCCGCGCGTCGTTGATCATGTGGCCGATCCCCGCGCTGGCGTTGATCTGCTCGGCCACCACCAGGCTCAGCCACGACACGCCGAGCGCGTAGCGCAGACCCGTCAGCAAGGACGGCAGCGCGCCGGGCAGCATCACCCGGCGGATCAGCGCCAGCCGTCCCAGGCCGAACACCCGCGCCGCCTCCACCAGCTTGGGATCGACGCCGCGCAGGCCCGCAAACAGGTTGAGGTACACGGGGAACACCGCCCCCAAGGCCACCAGCGCGACCTTCGGCAGCTCGCCGATGCCGAACCACAGGATGAACAGCGGCACCAGCGCCAGGAACGGCAGCGTCCGCAGCATCTGCATCGGCGCGTCCACCACGTCCTCGCCCAGGCGCGACAGTCCCGCCAGGGTGGCGAGCACCACGCCCGCCAGGGTCCCGATGGCGAACCCAGCGGCGACGCGGGCCAGCGACACCAGCAGGTTGGCCGGCAGCTCCCCGGTGACCGTCAGTGCCCAGGCGCTGCTGAGGATGGCGCTCGGGGCCGCGATGGTGCGGGCCGGGATAATGCCGGCGCGCGACAGCGCCTCCCAGGCGAGAAGGATCGCGGCGGCCGAGGCGTAGCGCCGCAGCGCTGCCCCGTTGAACCGCCATGCAGCACGCGGACGCCGCAGGGGCGTGGCGAGGCCGAGAGCCTGGCTCATTGCCTTGGCCCTAGCGCGCCGCCACGGGCGGGGCGAAGCCGTCGTGCATGATCTCAGCAGGCTTGGCGGCGCTTGGGCTCGGACCCGTAGTCATGAAGGAGCCGCCGCCAGTCAGCAGGGTCGGGCCACCCTGCGCCATGCCGGGGCGCTGTACGCCCAGCACCGGGAACAGCAGCTCGGCCACGCGATGGGCCTCGTCCAGATGCGGATAGCCGGAGGCGATCACCGTGTCGATGCCCAGCGCCTGGTACTCGCGGATGCGCTCGGCGACCGTCTCTGGGTCGCCGACCAACGCGGTGCCGGCGCCGCCGCGCACCAGGCCGACGCCGGCCCACAGGTTGGGCGCGACCTCCAGCCGCTCGCGGGAGCCGCCGTGCAGGGCAAGCATGCGGCGCTGGCCCTCGCTGTCGCTTTCGGTGGCGAGCTTGCGCTGCGCGGTGGCGATGGTGTCGTCGGATAGGTGGCGGATCAGGTGGCGGGCAGCGTCCCAGGCCTCGCCCTCGGTCTCGCGCACGATCAGGTGTAGGCGGATGCCGTAACGCAGGGTGCGGCCGTGCGCGGCGGCGCGGGTGCGGACGTCGGCGATCTTTTCGGCGACCGCGGCGGGGGGCTCGCCCCAGGTCAGGTAACCGTCGGCCTGCGCCGCCGCCAGCGCGTGGGCGGCGGGGGAGGAGCCGCCGAAGAACAGCGGCGGGTGTGGTGCCTGCACGGGCGGGAACATCAGCCGGCCACCGCGAGAGGACAGGTACTTGCCCTCGTATTGCACGGTGTCGCCGGCCATCAAGCCGCGCCAGATGTGCAGGAAGTCTGCGGCCTGGTCGTAGCGCTCATCGTGGCCGAGGGTCAGACCGTCGCCGGCGAGGTCGGCCGGGTTGCCGCCGCAGACGAGGTTGACCATCAGGCGGCCGCCGGTCAGGCGGTCCAGCGCGGCATACTGGCGCGCGGCCTCGCCGGGGGTGACCTGGCCGGGGCGCAGGGCCACCAGGAAGCGCAAGCGCTCGGTGAACGGAGCGATGCTGGCGGCGGTGACCAGGGCGTCCTCGCAGCCGTTGCCGGTGGGCAGCAGGATACCGTGGAAGCCGAGCTGGTCGGCAGCCTCAGCGACGCCGCGCAGGTAGCGGTTGTCCGCCACGCGCTGCCCGGAGGAGGAGCCGAGATAGCGGCCGTCGCCGCCGGTGGGCAGGAACCAGAGCATGTCGGGCGGGGGCAGGCCGGGCACGGCGGCAGGGCGGGCGGGGATGGCGTTCATGCTGCGGGTCCGGTCCAGTGTTCGCGCGTGGTGGTGCGCGGGGTGGAAGCAACGCTCATCGGAAAAGGGGAACCGCGGCAAGCAGAAACAGGGGTGGGGAAGCAATAAGGTGGGATCGGCTGAATACCGGCGCCGGCGTGGAACACCTTTGCTGCCGGGACAGGCGTGCAGGAAATTCCCGCCTATGCTTCCACTACCGCCCGCCGGTTGCGGATGATGCCGGAGTGCATGGCGAGCCATAGTTTTGCGGCGCCCCCGATCGGGCGCCGGTGGAAGCCACGCAAGTCCGCCATGCCCGCAGCATCCCACCGCCCCTGATCAAGGCGGCAGCGAAGCGATCGGGCAGTCCGTTCAGGAGCTTGCATTCCGCAAAGGGACGGACCCGGCTTCCGTGCTGATTGGCAGCCTTGATCCGCCGGCTTGATGATGGCTGTTCACCGCACCAGCACCGCGCGGATCAGGAGCCGCTGTCCGCCGCGGATGGATGGACGCCATCCAGGATGGGCCAGAGCAATGAAAGGGCGATGGCAGCCCCATCGGACGTACGGCTGGGTCATCCACCGGCCAGTGCAAATTATTCCTGCTGCCGCCGCATCTGCCACATGGAGGCGGCGTTAAGCCGTGATAACGAACGTAGGTGCAGCATGGCCAATTCGACCGCGACGATGGACGTTTACCTGACCGGGCTGCGTAACCAGCACGCTGTCGAGACGCAGGCGATCGGGACCGTGAAGAACGAGTTGGACCGGATGAAGCCATATCCCGACCTGCACGCGAGGATGCAGGAGGAGATGCAGCGGTCCACCACCCAGGCAGCCCGGCTGGACGACCTGCTGGCAAAGCACGGCACCAAGGCCTCCCTTGCGAAGGAGGCGGTGGCAGGCTCGGTCGCCACCGTCGCCGGCTTCGTGCACATGACGGCAGGGGACGAGGTGCTGAAGAACGTCCTCGCGGCCGTGGGCTTCAAGGCTTACGAGATCGGCTCCTACAAGGTGCTGGTCACCCTGGCCGAGGCAGTAGGCGCGACGCAGGATGTTGCGGTGCTGGAGCAGTCAATGCGGGAGGAGCAGGAGATGGGCGACTGGCTCGGCAGCCATCTCCCAGGCTTCGTGCACGCCTACCTCGAGCAACGGGCGGCATAGCGGTCCCCAAAGCGCCGCGTGCAAGCGTTGCATGACGACTGAACCTGGCCGTTGCTGCACCTGGAGGGCCATCACGCAGCCATGTCGGTCAGCAATGCGATGACGTCTCGGCCTCCAGAGGCCGCAGGCTGGTCCATCAACGTGACCTGGACGGCGGCGTAAATCGCAGGGCTGCCCGGGTTAACCGCCGCGGCGCCGAGCTGGTGCCGACGTAGGCGATGGGACACTCGGCAGTGTTCCGATAGGGTATGGCTACGCAGCGCCCGGCGCCGCACAGCCCGCCAGCACGAGGGATAGTGAAGATGTTCAGTCACGTCATGGTCGGTGCGAACGACATCGAAGCCGCGACCAAGTTCTACGATGCCACCCTAGGGGTGCTTGGCATTGCACCGGGAACAAGAGATGACCATGGGAGGGTGTTTTACAGGACGCCAGCCGGTGCCTTCGCCATCACCAAGCCGATCAACGGCGAGCCAGCTTTGGGCGCGAACGGCGGCACGATCGGTTTTGCGGCCAGCACGCCCGAGCAGATCGAAGCCTGGCATGCCGCCGGGCTGGCGAGCGGGGGCACGACGTGCGAGGACCCGCCGGGTCCTCGCGGCGCAGGGAAGCTCCATTTGGCCTACCTGCGCGATCCCGCAGGCAACAAGCTTTGCATCCTCTATCGCATGCCTCCCCGATAGACGCACCGACAGGGATCGGCGCTTGCAATCATCCGCGCTCGTGTTCGCAAACGGAGCGGACCTTTGCTTGGATCAGGTGACAATGGGGCGGCGGGTCTGCTCAGGTTACGTAGCTGACCATGACCCTACGCGCGGCCAGGATCGTCTCGACGTCACGCAGGCTGAGGCAGAGTACAGCCAGACCGCATGCTCGACTCACCTCGGCCGGGAAGAGGAAGCCGTGATAGGGATTGGGGGTCGTCATGCCTGCCACGGTGCCATGGCCCGCCTGGTCTGCTAACCTGATAAAGCCACATGAGCGCGACTTCATTTGAATGTATCAGGCAATGCTTTCTCAGATCGGTCCCGCTTGCCAGGGGTGGACCAGGCCTGATCGCTCTGTGATTGCCCAGCCGTCCAGGTAGCAGACCGCATGGCGGATGCGGCAAACCCGAAATCTACCTAACCCATGCGGCACCGCGTCCCGTCACCGCACGAAGCCTGTTACAACACGAAGCCCGTCACAGCACGAAGAAGGCGATGCTTGCCGCCAGCATCACCCCCGTTACCAGCCAGCCCGCCGCCAGCATCGGCCGCGGCGCCGTCAGCCGCCCCATGATGCGGCCGTTGCCGGCGGCCAGCATGACAGCCGCCATCACCGGCGCAGCCAGCACGCCATTCACCACAGCGCTCCAATACAGCGCGCGCACCGGGTCAAGCGCAGTGAAGTTCAGCCCGACCCCCGCCATGGTCGAGACCGCGATCGCCGCATAGAACGATTTCGCCTGCAGCAGCCGCCGGTCCAGCCCCGCCCGCCACCGGAACGCCTCGGACACGGCATAGGCGCCCGACCCGGCCAGCACCGGCACCGCCAGCAGCCCGGTGCCGATAATCCCCGCCGCAAACACCGCGAACGTCAGTTCCCCCGCGACCGGGCGCAGCGCCTCCGCGGCCTGCGACGAGGTCTGGATGTCGGTGACCCCCGCCGCGTTCAGCGTCGCCGCCGTGGCATAGATGATGGACACCGCGACCAGGTTCGACACCGCCATTCCGGTCACGGTGTCCCAGCGGATGCGGGCAAGCTGCGGCCCGGCCTTGCGCGGCTCCAGGCACAGCGGGCGGCCGCCGCGGCGCAGCCGGTCCTCCACCTCCAGCGCCGACTGCCAGAAGAACAGGTACGGGCTGATCGTGGTGCCCAGCACCGCCACCAGCGCCATCGCGTGCGGCCCGTCGAGCACGAGGCGCGGCGCCACCGTCGCCAGCAGCGCCCGGTCCCACGGCACATGCGCGGTGAGCGCCACCGCGACGTAGGCGAACAGCGCCAGCGTCAGCCACTTCAGCACGCGGGCATAAGCGGCATAGCTGATGAACACCTCCGCCAGGATGCAGGCGATGCCGAAGCCCACGGTGAACAGCCGCGCGTTGCCGCCCAGCAGCAGGCGGGCCGCATCGCCCATGGCGCCGAGGTCCGCGCCGAGGTTGATCACGTTGGCCACCAGCAGCAGGCCGACGATGCCGCGCACCAGCCAGGGCGGGTAGTGCCGGCGCAGGTTCTCGGCGATGCCGCGCCCGGACACGCAGCCGATGCGGGCGCTGACCTCCTGGATCACGATCATGAAGGGCAGGCTGAACAGCATGGTCCAGGCCAGGCCATAGCCGAACTGCGCGCCGACCTGGCTGTAGGTTGCGATGCCGGACGGATCGTCGTCCGCTGCGCCGGTGATCAGCCCGGGGCCGAGCCGCCGGACCAGGCTGGAGGGATGCGGGGCGGTCCGTAGGGGCAGGATCACGCCCGCAGCAGGAGGGCCGGCGTCCAGAACTTTAGGCACGCCCATGCGGCACCTGGTCAGGGCCAGCCACCCTGGTTCGTCCCATGGTCATCCCTCAGCAGATCCCTGCACGGGCGGCGCCCCGGCCGGTGCAGCCACTTCTAACTGGCTTCAGCCGCGCCATGCCACCTTCGGAAACTACCTAGTAGTGGACGGGACGGGCGCCGTCGGGGCCGGCCGGCATGCAGCAGGCAGTTCCCGGGGCTGAGCGGCACACCACGCGGCCGTCATGCTGCGGCGTCTAGGAACAAAGTTGGCCGGAGCGGCAACGATCTCGCCGATCTTACTTACAATGGTCCTATAAGCTCGGGTTTCACCAATCATACACCGAAACAATAACTTATGCAGATCGATAAGATGGTATCCGAAGTCAATGCATTAAGGACTTTGTCCCTAGACCCGAAGCGGACACACCAGCTTTGCCTGTGCCGATGCACGCGTCCAGGACGGCCACCGAGGTGATGACGGTGCAGCACTCGCCGTCCATGCTGGCCGGTCGGCATCGTCGGGCTAGTTTCCGAAGCTGCCAGGCGCACCCCGCCGAACGAAGTCGCTGGCGGCACGTTTGCCCTGGCGTTGCTACGCGTTTTGCCCCGGCACCGCCTCAAGGAGGAGTTGCATCATGATCTGGACCCGCCATTCCCGAATGATGATCCTGTCGGGAACGGTCGCCGTGCTCGCACCCGGGATAGCGGCTGCGCAGGGCCAAGCGAGCCCGTTCAGCGGCACATGGCACCTCAACGCCGCCGTTTCCAAGCCAGCACCGGGGGAGACATTGCCGTCTGATCTGACGACAGACATCGGCCGCGTGGACAGCGCGCACGTGCACTGGTCAACAACGGCCACAAGCCCCAAGGGGGAGAAGATCGTGCATACCTTCGACAACCCGGGAAATGGCGAGTTCTACTCGCTCGATGGCACCACGATGGTTTCCCACACGGTCTCGCCGACCCGTCTGCAATCGACGTTCAGGGACAATCATGGCCAATCCGACGTCCTGACTTGCACGCTGTCCGGCAATGCCCGGCAGATGACCTGTGGCGGCGTGATCACCCACCAGGACGGCTCGGTGGCGCCGTACACCGATGTCTTTGACCGGATCGCGCCATGACCATGGCGCTTCCTCTCTTGCCGGGGAGCGCGCGGCTGTGATGACCGGTCGGCCGTTCTGGCGCGTGCTCGCAACCTCGGCCGTCCTGGCGTTGGCTGGCTGCTACGCACCCGGCTACGGCGGCGGGCCGGCGTTCTATGGCGACGGGTTCGAAGGCGGCTTCGGCGAGGGCGCGTTCTACCACGGCTTTGGCGGACCGGGGTTCGGCCGCGGCTTTCGCGGCGGCTACGGCGCCGGAGGGTTTGGTCGCGGCTTTGGTGGGCATGGCTTCGGGGGGCATGGCTTTGGCGGCGGGCGCCGCTGATCATTGCGGCAAGGGTCTCATCAGCCGGCGATCATCGCCTCTACCCTGGCTGCAAGCGCATTCAGCGCGAGGGGCCTGGTCATGACTTCCATGCCCGGCTCCATGGACCCGCTGACGGCGGCGGCGCTTTCCACATAGCCGGTCAGGCACAAGACCTTCAGCCCCGGACGCCCCTGCCGGGCAGCGTCGGCAAGTTGCCGGCCGTTCATGCCGCCGGGCAGCCCGCTGACCACAGGTGCCGGGGTAGGTAGATGGACGCCCTCGTGCCCTGGCCCAGTTGCCTGCTGCCGTCGTGTCAGTTTTCAAAGTCGAGCTTAGCTCGACTTTGGCCATTTCCGGTCATGCGCTGGTCCAGAAGTGCGGCTCTGAGGCGATGTAGTCGAGGGCTTTGCCGAGCGGCATGGTTGCGATGCCGAACGGCCCTGAGGCGCCCCAGCGCT
>JAABUX010005605.1_pt1 | contig 15348 bp, 16 predicted proteins | sample 5561851 | NCBI WGS metagenome assembly JAABUX01 (sample SAMN10711883, study PRJNA513361) | rock metagenome | isolation source: Antarctica rocks | place: Antarctica: Victoria Land, Richard Nunatak red sandstone | collected 2016-01-03 | reverse complement strand
AACACGCTCAAACTGCTCCCGACTCACATCGCTGCCATACGCCTTCTGCCTCATACAGAAAGTGTCAAACGAAATCACATCATCCGCTAGTAACTAGATTGTGAACAGGCTCTTACCGACAAATCCGAGTCGCTGCGCAATGCGATGGTGATGCCCATCCACGGCAAGCGCACGCAGCCGCAGCGAAGAGTGATTCGCGACAGCAGCCGAACCGCGCGAGCCCACGCCCTCGAAGGTCTCGAGCCACCTCCGGACACGCTCGACAGGTTGACCCGCAAAAAAGTCAAGCGAAAGCACCCCGCTGTTCTGGCGCGTGATGCGTTGCAAAGCCGCCTGCAAAGCGGGCGCTTTCCGTTCTGCAAATGTCACAGGCGCAAGGATCGCGAGCACCTCCGCAAGCGGCGCATCGCGCAGCCTGCGCCAGTCACCCATCGCCGCACCGTAGCGCAATTCAAGCGCGGCAAGCACGCCGAGTGAAATCTCGGTGCGCGTGCGCGCTGAGAGCAACACATACACCAGCTCTTTCAAGGGATCCCAGAACGCGCGCTCCCGCGGCGGCCCATCGCGCGCCAGCAGTCTCTGCTCGATCGAGGAAAGTTTCTCCTCGCCCGCAGCTCGCTCCCCTTCGGCGGCGAGCTCTTCTTCCTGGCTAAAAAGCGGCAGCATCACAAGCGCTAGGACGCGTGACATGCCGGAAAGGGATTGCTCCCTGTTCGCGCTTTGAACCCACCCTTGCGATCATCCCAGTATTATCCGGGGATGATCGCAACCGCTGCCGGACAGCGACTTTGGGTGTGTTAAATATCCAGGTTCTTCACGTCCAGCGCATTGTCCTCGATGAACTTCCGCCGCGCTTCCACATCCTCACCCATCAGCGTTGTAAAGATCTTCTCTGTTTCCAGAATATCCTCGAGCTTGACGGACAGCAGCGTACGGCGTTCGGGGTCCATGGTGGTCTCCCAGAGCTGCGGAGCGGTCATCTCCCCCAGCCCCTTGTAGCGCTGGACCTGGTACTCCTTGCGGCCCTGGTCGATGACGTACTCGAACAGTTCGCCGGGAGTTTGTTTTGTGACCGGCTCATGCGAGGTGCGGCCCTGCCGCTTGGGCGCGGGGCGGCCGGCTTCCACCTCGCCCGGAGTCGTGGTATCGCTTTCCTCCTGATCCGGGTCCGGCTCTGGGGTTGCTGCGGCTTTTTGGGCATACTCGACCGTGAACGGGGCCTGCAGCTGCTCGCGCAGCAGGGTGTATTTGGTCATCATCTGCCGGTACTCGGGCGTCGAGGCCAGCGTCCAGTCCAGCCTGCGCGTGGCGCCTTGTGCATCCACGTAGCTCACCGACCAGGTCTGGTGCTCCTCATCAAACGAGGGAGCGTGCACGGCCTTGAACTGGTAACTGGCTGCTATCTTTTCGAGGCCGGCGTGAACCGCCGCGAGCTTCGCGGGAGCCTGCCCCGGCTCGGCGCTCTCAAAGTCACCGCGACGCATCAGCTCCTGCTCCGCTACCAGGCCGATCACTTCGTCGTTGCGGATACGCCGGTTCACGCTCGCGAAGAAGCCTAGATACTCATTCAGCTGCCCCATGAACTTGGTGAGCGCCGGGCCCTCAATCCTACCCTTCGCTCCGCCTTCCGGCGTCACCCCGTACTTAACGACCATGCCCTCGGAAGCACGCTTCACCATCACGTCCACAAACTCGCGATCGTCCTTGATGTACTGCTCGAATTTACCTTTCTTGATCCGGTACAACGGCGGCTGGGCAATATACACGTGCCCGCGCTTGATCAGCTCCTGCATGTGCCGGAAAAAGAAGGTGAGCAGCAGTGTCCGGATATGCGAGCCGTCCACGTCGGCGTCCGTCATCAGGATGATCTTGCCGTAGCGCAGCTTCGAGGGATCGAAGTCGTCCTTGCCGATACCGCAGCCAAGCGCCGTAATCATGGCGCGGATTTCCTCGTGGCCCAGCATCTTGTCGTAGCGGGCCTTCTCCACATTCAGGATCTTGCCCTTGAGCGGCAGAATCGCCTGGTATTTGCGGTCGCGCCCCTGGCGTGACGTCCCGCCGGCGGACTCGCCCTCCACCAGGTACAGTTCGCAGCGATCCGGGTTGCGCTCCGAGCAGTCCGACAGCTTGCCCGGCAGCCCCCCACCGTCGAGCGCGCCCTTGCGCCGGGTCAGGTCGCGCGCCTTGCGGGCTGCTTCTCGCGCCCGGGCCGCATCGATCGCCTTGTTGATGATCTTTTTCGCGATCGGCGGGTTCTGCTCCAGGAACATGCCCAGCTTCTCGTTCACCAGCGCCTGCACCGTACCGGCGATGTCGGAGTTGAGCTTGCCCTTGGTCTGGCCCTCAAACTGCGGCTGCGGCAGCTTTACACTGACCACCGCGACCAGACCCTCGCGGACATCGTCGCCCGAGAGATTCTCCTTCATGTCCTTGAAAAGCCCAAGCGCCTGGCCTGCCGCGTTGACCGTGCGGGTCAGCCCGGTGCGGAAGCCCGACAGGTGGGAGCCGCCGTCCACCGTGTTGATGTTGTTGGCAAAGGTGAATACCGTCTCCGAGTACGCATCGTTATACTGCAGCGCGATCTCCATATCGACGCCGTCGCGTAATGCCTCCATAACGATCGGCTGCTCGTGCAGCACCGCCTTGCCCTTGTTGATGTGGCGAATGAACTCGGTGATACCGCCGGCGTACTTGAAATCCGAGCGCTTAGGCTCGCCGGTCTTGGCATCGAGCGTGCGTTCGTCCACCAGCGTGATCGCCAGACCCTTGTTCAGGAAAGCAAGCTCGCGCAGGCGCTGCGCCAGTGTGTCGTAGTTGTACTCGGTAACCGTGAAAATGGACCTGTCGGGAAGAAAATGTACCTTGGTGCCACGTCGTTTCGATGTCCCAGCTTGACGCAGCGTCGAGATAGGCGCACCCTTCGAGTAATCCTGCTCGTAGGTGTGACCGTCACGCCAGATTTCCACATCGAACGCCTCAGAAAGCGCATTGACGCAGGAGACCCCGACGCCGTGCAAGCCACCCGAAACCTTATAGGTAGAGGCATCGAATTTTCCACCGGCATGAAGTTTTGTCAAAACAACTTGCACGGCAGGCATCCGTTCGCCGTTGTCCAGCGTTTTTAAGTCAACAGGAATCCCGCGACCGTCGTCGACGACCGTAATGGAGTTGTCCACATGGATAAGAACATCGACATGGCTGGCATACCCGGCGAGCGCTTCATCGACAGAGTTGTCGACCACCTCGTAGACCAAGTGGTGCAACCCTTGCTCGCCGGTCGAACCGATGTACATGGCCGGGCGAAGGCGCACCGCTTCAAGTCCTTCGAGAACCTTGATGTTTTCACTCGTGTAACTCCCGTTCGGGAGCGGAGCGGGCATTGCAGGCGGAAGAGAACGATCGTTAACGGACATGCAACTCCAATGTGCGGAAGAAAGCGGTGGAATGTCGAAATGCGCGAAAACCATGTGAAAAATACATGCCGACACGCCAGACCGCGTACGTCTATGGTAGCATTTTGGATTTTTGAGCGGAGCAGGAATCAGGTGCCATCGGTAACTACTAAGGGTAACCAATACTTGCGGGAAACTGAATATTTTCTGTCGTTTAAGCTTTGCAAGCAAGGGTCGGGAACGTTATGTTTGGCAAACAGAGCGAAACTTTTTCGGTGCGAAGAGTATCCTCTGTGTGATCAAAGAAATGAACTTTTATTCCTGGAGAGCCAGAATGAAGAAATCAATGCGTGTCGTGTCCATGCTTTTCGTAGCCGCCGGTATGGTGGCAGCCGCCTCGACCAGTTTCGCCGCCCCCGTGCCGAGCCAGAAGCTTCCAATACAAAAGTGGGGAAGTGTAGCTCCTGCGCCGAGCCAAAAGCTCCCAATACAAAAGTGGGGCAGTGTAGCTCCTGCGCCGAGCCAAAAGCTCCCAATACAAAAGTGGGGCAGTTAAGCCACGTATTTGTGACCCGTACCTTGCTTCGTGCTCGCGGGTCTCAGGACGGTACACTTTCCCTTGAGATCCGCTCGTGAATCTAACTAACATTCTATCGATCGTTATCAATATCGAGCCTTGTGTCTGGCTTATCACCCTCTCCGCCATATACTTCTGTGGCGAACGGAGAACGGCTCGTCTTCAAAGAAGCAGCCTCAAAAATGTTAGAGATGATGAGCTGCCTCCCGATTATCGTTCGCTTGGGGTGTACATCGTGTGCAAGCTTCTCTCATTGCTTGCATACTTCATATTTATCGTTCAGGTAATACCGCTAGGTATGAGCACGTATACGGCCCATGCTGTCAATCAAACACTTTATTGGATTTTGTATTTTGTCTCGACAGTCTGCATATTCGTTTTTATGGCGGTCATCATCAAAGGCAGCCTGCGTCCACTTCCAGGCTTGTCCTCCGCAGCGCTAATCGTATTCCGTTGGGCTTCTCTTCTCGCCCTCGCGATTGCACTTACGGCTCACCTTCCGGTTTTCGGCCTCAGTAGCGGGATACTTTGGCTGAACGAAGCTAGTATTTCCTTCCTACTGTGTGTTTGTACATTTGAAGTGACGCTGCTGGTTATGCTTCTCACGCAACTGAGGCGTCTAGGACTTTGTCTTCGCAGCCGACCCATAGGTTTCGCCCTCGGCATCGCCCTGCTCGGTTGCATGGATCTCCTGTCAGCCGTTACCTTGAATCTCTCAACGCACATCGTGGCCTGGGTAGACCTACTGAATGAAGGCGTGATTTTCTTCACTCTGACCCTGTGGACGTACTACATCGTCGCGCCCGAACCCAAGCGGCTGGCGCACTCGCTCTCCCCTGCTTCCGGTCTGATGAAATGGAACGAAATCGCGCTGAAGCTCGGGATGAGCGGCAAACAAGCCGAGCAGGCACCCTTTATCTCAGGCGTGGAATCCACCGTGGATGCGATTCTGGAGAAGTTCAAAAGCCGCGCGGGATGAAGTCAGAACGAGCCTTGCTCATTTGCTATCCTCAAGTTACGCGGCGGAAACCAACGAAAAAGCCGGCGCTGATGAGCGTCGGCTTTTGTTGAGCTAACTGAAGACTTAATCCGCCGCAACTTCCTGAGGAGCCGCCGCAGCCGCGGCAGCCAAAGGCTCGATCGCTACGAAGCGACCCGTCCGGCCACGGTCGACAAACTTTACCCGCCCATCGATCTTGGCGAAAAGGGTATCGTCGCTTCCAATGCCGACATTCAACCCCGGCTTCAGGCGTGTGCCGCGCTGGCGCACGATGATGGACCCACCCGTTACAAGTTCACCGCCAAACTTCTTTACGCCCAGTCGCTGCGCATTGGAGTCGCGGCCATTCTTTGAACTGCCTAATCCTTTTTTATGTGCCATCGTTCCTCTCCGTTACCCCTGCGCTTTTAAGCTTGTGGCCCGTAGGTCTGCCCGTTGACCTGAATTTCATTGATTTTGACCTGCGTAAAAGCCTGGCGATGCCCCTGCATCTTCTTGTACTGCTTCTTCCGCTTATAGTGGAACACCAGTATTTTATCGCCCCGGCCTTCGCCGAGGACGGTCGCAAGCACCTTGGCACCCTCAGATGGTTTTGCTACCGAACCTGCTTCGCCCGAAAATGCGAGTACTTCGCCAAACTCAATCGCGCCATTCTCATCGGCCGCAAGCTTTTCTATCTTGAGCACGTCGCCCGGAGCCACGCGATACTGCTTTCCACCGGTACGGATCACCGCGTACATATATTTCCTCTCAATCGACGCCTGAACGTCGTAACCTTTGTCAAACTTGTCCGGTATGCAGATCCCGAAAACTCACGCGCAAACAGATACGTGGTTTGGGAAGCCGTCGCGATGCCTGGAAGTCCACAGACAAGGGAGCGAGCAGGAGGCGAAACCGCCGAACCTTTCCAGTGTAGCGGGGGTGCGCCGCTGGGTCAATGTTTGTTGCTTGCCATTTAAGTCCGACGAAACCATCGAACCCGCTCCGCGGACTGGAACAGGTATACGGCCAGGATCGCAATCAGCGGCTCGAACGGGTGACGGAATCGTGCGTGCACGGTTACAAAATAATAAAGCAGCGGCAGCAGCGCGAAACACCACGCAAACAGGCCGGCAGCCGGAATACGCCGGCGCAGCGCCAGCAGGAGCCCCAAAATTCCGGCAATCGAGGTGAACTGGTAATTCAGGTTGCGCCCATATTCGACGTAGGGCGCGTCGTCGGACGGGTGCGGAACCGAGAACCAGAAGTAGTAAAACCGTTTCGCGCTCAGCTTGAAAAAACGTCCCCAATCCGACCGGATGATCGCCTTAGCCTTGTCGCCGCGCATCTTCGCATAGCTAACCTCGCCCATGTCGCGATAAAGACGCAGCTGCCCCGAGCTCTCACCGGGATGGTTGTACTCCATCAGCAGCCCGACCGCGCCCGGCCCATTGCCAAGGTACAGCTCCGCGCCAAAATTACCCCGCAGCGGCACCCAGTGGTGGAAAACCTGCCAGTTGCGCCAGCTCCACGGCGCAATCAGCGCCAAGCACAGCACCGCGCCCAGTCCCGCTTTGCCGACCAGCCGAGGCCAGTTCCGCCCGGCCCCCGCCAGAATCCAAACCCCCACCACTGGCAGCATGATGCAAACCTCGGGATTGGAAAGCGCGATCAGTCCCCACAGCAGCCCGAACAACGCCCAGCGTCCAGCGGTCTGCTGCTCGCCCGGGAGCGTCCCTGCAGGCTCGCCCACACCGCGCATGCGCAGCGCCAGCACCAGCACCCACGAAAACAGAAACGCCGTCAGCGTCATCTCCCAGATCCACCGGACCGAATACTGCATGGCCGCCGGGTACAACGCCCACAGCCAGGCCGACCAGCGAGCGACCCGTATCCCGCCGCCCGCGGCCCCGCTGAAACACCGCGCAGCGATCTCCCATGTCGTCCGCACCATCAGCGCATTCAGTACGCAATTGATCGCCAGCAGCACCCAGGCCGAAAACGCCGTGTACATCCCAAATAGCTTAAACACCCCCGCGATGAGGAGCGGGTAGGCGGGAGTGACCCAGGCGGTCGGCCCGGTATGGCCGTTAAATGGGTCAGAGTAGCCGTAGCCGGTCACCAGCGCCCGCGCAATCCGCGCCATCTCCCAGCCGAACTGGAAGTGATCGCCATACGGCCGAACCCGCCACGTGTGGGCCAGGGTCATGTACGCGATGCGAACGAAAAGCGCGATCCAGAAGAGCGACCACGGTGGTGTTAAGGTCGCCCTTGCCGAAAGCATCGACCTTAATGTCAGACGTTGTGTTGTGGGTGTGGCCGCCACAGAGCAATTGTACGTTGTAGCGGCAAACGGCTAAACCTGTTCCATTTTATGATGGCTGCTGAATTGAGAGTGCGGACGCTCCCGAGCTCCATAGCTAATTCTGCGGGCCTGGACCGCAATCCCTAATAAAGCAGCTGATACTGCCGCCAATGTACCCTTCGGAGGTGTCAAGATCATAAAACGATGGCGTTGTGATATACGGGTCGTCAGGGCTAGCCTGGTAACTCATTAAGGTCAGACTAGGATCTGCATCGGCCGCATCGCCGAGGCCATAGTCGTGAATTATCTCATGAGATACGACCCTGGAAGTGTAATCCGGCGAAATAGCCCCGGAGCTTGTCATAAGTTGAGACGGGTCTATCGTGATTGTTGAGTATATCTCAGGCTGTGTCGGCTCCGAGGTGGAAGCCGTACTAAAGTACGCTGCGTTTGTCCGACTTTACCTGGCGGCAAACTTGATGCGGTAAATAGCTGTATATTCCCGGCTGCCAACGGGCAGCTAGTAACTGTTGGGCAGCCGCTAATTGGAGTGGAAACTTGAATATGCCACTCCTCTGTTTGCCAGATCATCAGACCATTCTGTGCGAGTCACCATTGTGTTGTAGAGAACACTTCCAATAGGAAATCGTATCGACATCTATGTAAACATGAACATAGCTGGCTCGCGGCTAAATTACCGGTTTTTCGTTGCTATATCGAGGCGTTTGAAGGCACATTCTGCGCGAGAACAGTCCGGGCTATCGCGGCACAGAAACTTAGGAGTAAACATCCGCATAAACTCTTTAAGTGCATAAATCTTCTATGTTTAGCGGTCGGTTGCAGTCTGAACTGACGCTACGTCGAGAATGACCTGAGCTTCCAGTGCCGGTTCGCTCGCGTAAGCCGCTGTAGCATTCAATGGGGAAGGAAGCCCATTCTGGTCGAGGAGTACCGGTTTCTCGCTTGAGCAATCCATGCACGTAAAATGTCGAATGAATCTGTAGATTTGTCGTAAGCTAAAAAGAGTAGGTACTTCTTTTCAATATCAAGCGGTGTTGTTCCCGGCCCAATTCTACTTCCAACAATGGTCCCCTTGGATGTCCTTATCGAGCCTCCGGGGTAAAGAATGGGTATTTGATTGCGTTCCGGAATACCCGGCCTTGCAAAGACTGTTTCTCGACAATCAACTTCAATTCGGTGTACACGGCCGACCTGTACGCTGCGAGAAACGGCTGATAATCCACCGGAGTTGCAATCACGAATTATCTGGCTCCGCCTTGCGGGAACTGGTTCTGTACGACTGTTTTGGGTGAATACCTGGGTCGCAAAGCCGGCCATGCTTGGAGAATCGCGATTGGGTGTAAAGAAATTGTTGAATTTTCGAGCTCTCGCGGTATCTACGAGAGTAGAAGAGCTTTCATCCGTGGTTAACGGTGTCGCGCCTGAAGGCAGTTCTGCTTTTGTCTGGGAGGCCCAAGCCGGTTGGTGGATCGAAGGCGGCATTGCACCTTGCGAGGATGGAGTCGACTGCTGAGAAAGCGCTGGTTGAGAAGTGCCTGTCCCGATCATGAATGAACAGAGAGAGATTATGACGAGTCTTTGTAACATTCTGCACGCTCCAATGCAAATGGTGTAGCGAAGGGAGATTACTCGCATGTTCGAGGGATAGTCACCCAAAAATCAGCTCACAATCCGCGTCTGCAAGTTAACCAAAACCACATCGACCGGCGTCGCCGTCCCGCCGACCTGATGGTATTCAATGCGCAGCGTTACCGGGTCTACGGTAACGCGAAGAAAGCCGTAGTGGGTGCCCTCATAGTTCTCGAGCGTCAGTGTGTTGTCGACGATGTAAGGCACGCGGATTGCCACTCCATTGAGCTTGCGAATGCCGTCCAGCCCGTGGCCGCCGCAGCCGGCAACCAGGTAGGCCACGTTCGTCTCGCCCGATGTGCCCGGGTTCAGCGTGCGGGTAAAGCGCTGGTAGTTGTGCGCATGGCCTGAGAACACCGCATGCGGCCAAAAATCGGCGGCCGTCGCTGCAGCGTCCAAATCTTCGAGCATCCGCGGCGAGCCTCCATGCGTGTTGCCGGCCGTATACGGCGGGTGATGCACCGCGATCACAACCGCCCCGGCATATTTCTCCGCCTTGCACCGGGTAAGCGCCGCCGTGAGAAACGCAACCTGCGAGTCGTTGAGCGTGGGGCGCTTCCCGCCTTCGGTCGAGAGGACGCCCGGGTCTTCAAGCACATTGCTGTACACCGCCAGGATGCGCACGAACGGCGCGTCAAAGGTGTAGAAGGCACCCGGCTGGGTCATCGCGGTGCGGATCAGCCCGCCGGCTTCCGGCGTCATGACCGGCGCGGTCGCGCAGAAGTTCTGCAGCCAGGCGTCCAAGGTGGGCGCGGGGTCCGTTCTGTACACAACACCGTCGTGGTTGCCGGCCAGGCCCAAGATCGGCGCCTGGTAGGTCCGCCATGGCGCGTAAAACTGATCGTAGTAATACTGAGCCTCGCCGAAACTGTAGACGACGTCGCCAAGGTGGAAGAAAAACGCCGGAACCGCCTTGGCGGGCGAGCCGGCAAGGTCGGCCTGCGCCGCATCGGCGACGATCGACTCGCTCGCCGGACCTTTCACGCTGCCAGTGTCGCCCACGCTGTGAAAAGCGATCTGCCCGGCGGCGGCGATCGCCTGCACCTTCGCCGGCCCAAGCGCCGGCCCCCACACCTCGGCTAGCGTGAGTACCGGTTCGACCCCGCCACGCGGCGCGGGAAACGGCTCGACCAGCTTGCGGTCGGTCAGGCCGTAGAGCGTGTTGTCGGACGGATGCGGGACTTTGAACCCGGACGGTTCGGGGCCGGGTTGCGGCTGGCCAAAGGCCGGCAAGTCCGCTATTGTGTGTGGCTTTGTAGGTTTGGGGCGCTTCGGGGGAGCTTTCGGCATGGGGAACCCTCACGCAGCGCAGCTTACACAGGTTCGACGACCAGGGAATGAATGCGTTCGCAGGCTCTTGCCTCAACTGCCAGCTAATTCACACGAATGTAACCTGAAATGTAATCCGGGGGCTTGCTCCCGTGCATGGGGCGTGCGATGGTTTGGAGCAACAAGCCAGAAATGAACATCGGCCGGACGTCACAGATAGAGGAGGCACTCTCGCTATGATCTCTTCCACCCACCCCCTGCGCCGTATCTTTCACGAACTCGTACGCGAGTGCTTCCGCGACGTGCTGCCCCAAAGCCGAGGCCGGGGCGATCAGGAGATTGCTTCTTACGTCGCCGACATGCTGACGGAGTTTTCCTCGACCGACAAACTCTATCCCGTCATCGATGAAAAAGGCCGACCCGTGCGCGAGATCGAGGCTCTGCTCAAAGCGGCGGACCCGGTGCACGGCACGGCCGAATCCTTCGACGCCGAACGCCGTCTGCGCAAGCACATCGGCGACTACCTGCTCTTCTCGGCCGGCATGGCTCCCCGTAACGCAGCCAGTCCCGAACGCCTGCTCAGCATGGTGCGTACCGGCCAGGAGTGCTACTGGGTCGTAGCCCAGTTCAACCTGTTCGAGTACGAGCGGGAAGCCCCCCTTTTCGCGCGGCTCAGCAACTCGTTCGAGCCCTGCGTCCACGGGCTGCGCGAGGTGTACGCGCGCCTGCAAAGGAACGGGCCCCGGCTGCTGATGTAGCTATCGACACGGCTCTGTACGCACATGCCATTGCGTGTGTAAGTGCCATCCTGAGTATTAGGTGTCATCCTGAGCGAAGCGGTAGCGCATTGCGCCAAAGGATCTGCTTCCCCTGACTGCTGAGCGGCACGCTCTACTCGTACTCACCTACCGCGTCTCCGCCAGCGTTCTCGCAAGCACCCCGGCCACCGCCTCCGGCGCCTGACGATGAATGAAGTGCCCAATGCCGGGCAGTTCCACGCGCTCGTAGCCGCCCGTAAACCAATCTTCCTGCCCAAGTGAGCCTTCCGGGTGGTTACAGGCATCGGCAAGGCCGACAACAAACCAGGTCGGCACAGTGATTTTCGGTTTTTTCTCTAACTCGGCATGCGCCCCGGCATAGGGAGCAGCCCCGGGAGCATTGCCGTGCCGCGTCCGATAGTACGAGAGCACCGTCGCGACAAACTGCGGATTCTCCCAGGCACTAGCGGCCTCGAGCAGGTCCCCTTCAGGGAACCGCCAGGTAGGCGACCACACCTGCCACAAGTACCGGCATAGCCCCAGCCGATCGCGCGTAAGCGACTGCTCGCCCTGTGGGGTATGAAAGAACCACTGATACCAGTAATCACGCTCCTGCGCGTGCGGCAACTCGCCCGTATCGCGGGAGTGGACATAAGCCGACGCAAGCCCGACAACGGCTCGCACCCGTTCCGGCCGAAGCACAGCCGCGGCAAAAACAGCGCCCGCCCCCCAGTCATGCCCAACCCATGTAGCTCGGTCAATCGAGAGCGCTTCCTGAAGCAGCAGGAGATCGTCCGCAAGCGCCGCGATCTCTCCGGTCTCGGCTTCGGAGTCGGTAATGCGAGTCGCACCATAACCCCGCAGCATCGGCACAATCCACCGCACCGGCTCCCCTCGCCAAGCGTCAATCAAAGCGCCCCAGCCCGCGGCGCTGTCAGGGAACCCGTGCAGCAGAAGCACGGGCGCGCCATGCGGGTCGCCGTACTCTTCGTAGGAAATGTTGATGTGAGGCAGGGAAAGCAAAGGCATTATGAATGCGATGCCAATAAGGGTGTGCCTGGACGTGTCACCTAGTTGTCTATCGACAAGCCAACTACACGGACATCTGCGGCCAGCGATTAAAGGCGATCCAGCACCGGAGCTGGAGGCTTTGCCTCCAAGGCCAATTTTGCGGCGTTTATATTGTGGTAACGGGCGAAAAATATGAATGCGAATAAAAAGAGTACGCCGAGCATTTGTGCGCTAATGTTGTGTGTCATTACGTCCACACACCAAGCTTAGGACAACTATTACGCCCCAAACAAGAGCCAGTGATGAAAAGAAATAGGACAAAAGTTTGGATAACCACCATTGATACTTTTGCGCTCTATTGAAAGAGCTGGGCGGTTTGAAGTTGAGCAGGGATGGGGTTTCAGAAATCAAATTGTTTGTTTTTGAGACCACTGTAAACGCTCTAGTTCGTTATCGGCATGAGATCGTATTCGTTGGACCGCCGCGTACGCCCTACACTTAGCTTTATCTTGTTCTTGGCTATCTGTTGTCGCTGATAGTTCGAGTTTTAAGGCTTGATCCAAAACGCAATCTGCTTTGGTGCCAAATCAACGATGCCTAGACGTCTTGCTGACAGCCGGACATTCGACCAGCAGAACGTTGCTATTGCGGCGATCGCACTTAGCGCGCCCAGAAACTGGCCGACAGGCACCAGGGTAGCCAAAACTTCAGACACATGCATGCCCCGAATATACAGGGGCAGGTCCAAGTCCAGCATCATGCGCGCAACACATTATGGGCGAGCTTGAATAAGTGTTGATGCTTGTTCAGTATTCATCATCCAGTCAGCAGTGACTTTGCCTCTGAACTCGACCAGGTTCACAATCCGGCGCAGGTCATCTTCCAGATTTCTCGTGAAAATGGGTTCATGATGAGCAATGCGATTCTGAGTATTCGTACTTGCTCCAAGTCCTCATAAAGTTTTTGCCGAAGTGCGTCGACTGACTTTGCTGTGTCCGTGTTGGGCAGAACTCGCCGTAAATGCACATCCCACAATCGCGCGTCATGACGGCCTGTGAACATCTTTGCCAGAAGACAAACCTTAACTCTGGAATGGTTTTGCCAGTCGAGCAGACCGGCGCGGGTCGGCGTAGCGCCAGCTCGTTGCCACGAAGACATCGCGGCGCTTCAACGCCGTCCGCAGTTCGTCCAGCACGCATAAGGTGTAGGCGTGGAGATCGGAACCGCTACCTTCGGGCAGAACATGGCGAAGCCACGATTTGCCGATCACCTCTCGCGGTGCGTCGATGGCAGGGTGCTTTCCCGACATATTGATATGGAGCCACTCGCAGGCGTCGGCGACCGGCTAACCGTCGGCATTCGCGTCGAAACGGATATGCTCAACCAAGGCTGGAAGATATCGCCGCACTGCTCGGTATCCTGCGTCGAGTTCCCGATAGTAGACGTTGTCCACGGGGGCGGATTAGTCTCAGAACGCTGTCCAGGGCTCGCGCAAGGACATCGCGCGGAACGAACTCGAACACTCTTGTGCTCAATGCATCTTACGGCCTTGACGGCTACTCGGAATCCGATATATCGTACTTGGAATATGAAGCCCGAGTGTTCCGAGTACCTTCCTCTTTCACCCGCAACGATGCATGTGCTGTTGGCGTTGACTAACGGCGACCTTCACGGGTACGGCATTCTGCTTGAGGTCGCGAGGCAGTCACAGGGTGCGTACAAGATTGGGCCGGGCACCCTCTACGACAACCTCAAGAAGCTTCTCGCTCAGGGGCTGGTCGAAGAGGCCGGGTCTCCGACGCGGGAGCCAACTCCCCGGCGCGAGTATCACATCACGATTCTCGGATGCGATGTACTGCGAGCGGAGACGGAACGCCTCAGCAAGGTAATAAGGAAGGCCCGCCGCAGTTTGCGGCTGAGTGAAGGGAGGCAGGCGTGAACGATCTGTAGCGTCATGCTTATCTCCTCATTCTCCGGCTTCACCCGCCCGCGTTTCGAAGGCGGTTCGCGGACGAGATGCTACTCGATTATGAGGATGCGCTCCAATGCCCCGGCGCTTACCGACTCGCTTTAGATCTCGTTCGATCTCTGGTGAGACAGTGGGGTGCGGCGCTCTCAGCTGAGGTATGGCCCAGGCCTGACTCACCTCGGCCGACGTTCTTGACAGGCCACTATGCGTTGGGGTTCCAGGCGCCACTCAATCCTTTTGAAATCGCACGCGGCTTCATGCTGTCAGTGCTCTTGTTTTCTACGCTTTTTTAATATGGCAGACCCGCTCGTGAACTGCCCCGAGGATTTTGCAAGGATGATCTCGTCCATAGCCGGGTCGCGAAATGCGATGGCTTCTTCAACAACGAGTCGCGGTTCGAAGGATTTGGAAATTCGGGATGTAACGATTGTGGATGTGGAGCAAGGAAAGCTTCTGCCCCACAGAACCGTGTTGATCTCCCGGTAGACCCCGGCCACATAGAAGCCGCTCGTTCGCGTGCTCTGCACAATCTCCGCCTGACTGGTGAGATCCTGCTCCTCGGCTGTGACTCTCAAATAAATTCGGGCGACTTTGATCGTGACATTAGCCAAGATGGGTACACATTATTTGGCCAACCCTAAGCCATGCGGCCAAGAATAGCTATGCGCAATGTAAGTTGGCCATCGCCCAACTAGCTATTCATTATGGCCATCTCAACCCGGTTTTCCGTTCCACTGCACCTCAGACCCCCACATCAACGTGCTCGGCCGTTACGCCTTCACCCTTCCCGATACTGCTGCCAAAGGGGAACTCAGACCCTTGCGCGATCCAAGCACCGCCAGCCTGGACGAAGCCTGATGCCCATCACAAAGCCCTTGTAGGTTTCTGTTCCGCTGCTACTCAGACCCCCAAAAGAGCGGGTTGAAGAAGGCTTTCAAGTGTGGCCTGATCTGCTCGTTCATGGCGTAGACGCAGTCTTCGAGTGCATTGTTAGTTTTGCTTTCAGAGACCATCGTCAACCATCCTGTTTTATTCGCAAGTGCCCACGGTACTGACCACTTCTCCATATCCACACCGGCCTGTCTTGCGTACTTCCTTGCGGCGGCTGTACTGAGCTGACCAAACATCACGAAATGGCGGATCGTTTCTTTCTCTTCAGTGGAGAGACTTTCCATCATAATGGCGATCTGCTCTAAACGTTCATTATCAAAGGGGTCCATCTTAATCCTCTGTTTTTCGTCCGCCCGAATATCAAGCCGTGTCAGAGTTGCTGCAAGCGCAGCGGTCTCATTATGCTTGACGGTCAACCCCAACTGAGCTTGCCCCCGGAAAACGTCTCTCATAGCGAACTTTTGTAATCGCGAGGAGGCGACTGTGATGGAGAAGGCGACACGGCGGCGGTATACGTTGGAGTACAAGCAGGAGGCGGTTCGGCTGG
>JAABUX010005604.1_pt1 | contig 15354 bp, 9 predicted proteins | sample 5561851 | NCBI WGS metagenome assembly JAABUX01 (sample SAMN10711883, study PRJNA513361) | rock metagenome | isolation source: Antarctica rocks | place: Antarctica: Victoria Land, Richard Nunatak red sandstone | collected 2016-01-03 | reverse complement strand
AGGGTCTGCCCGAACAGCGCGTAGAAGGGGAACAGGCCGAGCAGGAAGAAGGGCGGCTGCGAGGAGAACACCTCGCTGAACAGCCGATGGCCGGCGGCCAGGGAGCGCAGCGACTGCCAGTAGGCGCCCTCGTCCTGGTAATCGGTGGCGTAGCCACCCAGCGGCCACAGGCGCAGGACCAGCGCGACGACGGCCAGCGCCAGGACCAGCAGGGTCGTCGGGGCAAGCGTACGTCGCCGCCAACCGGCGCGACGCGACGCCGCAGTCGCACGCCTGCCTCTGCTGCTACTATCCTGAACGTCCGTCAACCCCGAGATCATGTCTTGCGCCCCTCCACCGCTAGCCAGCGTTCCTCGCTCCAGCATACACGGCACATCCCTTACGCGGGGGCGCCACGATGCGGTGTTCCCCACACAATACTGCCCACAGTTCGGAGATCGAGCATGTCCTCTATGGCCCATGGACGGACGAGGCGGCGCAGACGTTGATCGAAGGCGTCCGCGTCGGCGGGCAGCATGTGGTCCCGCGACAAGCTCGAGCGCGAGTGGAACGAGGCGATGTAGTCCTTGATGGGTTGCCGCGACACGACGGGCGCGGTCTCGCGCCGTCCCACCACACGAAAGAGCCGGCGCCGTTCCAGTTCGTCGATCAGGTCGAACGATTCGTAGTTGCGCATCGTCGAGTACTGCCGGATCAGCCCGTTCAGCCCCTCTTGCCAGGACGACACCAGTTCGGTGCGCTCCACGATGGCCACGAGACCGTGCGCCGTGAGCAGATCGGCAAAGCGCGGGAACACGATGTCCCAAGCGGTCCAATGGATGCTGTCACCCGCCACGATGAGGGCGTACGGAGGCCGCAACGGCGCGTCTTCGATGGCCCCCTCGATCCAGCGCAGGTGCGGGTGATCGCCTTCGGGCAGCGTCTTGCCCTTCGCGATCATCGTCGCCGAGATATCGACGGCATCGACGCGATCGGTAAAAGGGGCCAACGCGCGCGCCAGGGTACCGATGCCTGTACCCACATCGAGAATGACGCGAGGCTCGTCCACGATCAGGCCGGTCAGGATATAGAAGACTTCGGGTGGATAGGGCAAGCGCAGGTGGTAAAGGTCCACCACGCTCTCACTCCGGAACCGTGCCGCGTTGTCCGCCGTCAAATGAGCCGGTTTTGAGATCATCGAAAACCCTGTCTCGTTTGTTGTAGAGATATGAGGCTCGCTCGCGTTCAGAGTTTGCATACGTTTAGAATCATGCTTTGTCACCCTCGTCGCTCGTCCCACAACCGACCGCAGTCGGCCGGTAGTTTACCAGGCGACCGCAGTCGCAGGCCAGGCCCACTATTGCAGGCATCTAGCTCACGTCCGCGATGTGCGCTACGACATCCGGGCGCTCCCTGTCTGTGACGGCGACCGTTGGATGAGGACGGCGCGACAGCCACAGGGCGATGGGCGCCAGCACCAGAAGGACGACAATGGCGGTCACCTGCGCCTGCTTGAGGGGACCCAGCACCAGCACGTTGTCGCGCCAGATGAAGAGCACCAGCTGGCCCAGCGAATACAGCGCGAGGTAGAGCACGAAATGCAGCCCCAGCGGCCACGGCTGGTCGCGCAGCCGCCACAAGAGCGCAAAGAGGGCCAGACTGAACAGTAGCTCGTAGGCAGCGGCCGGCTGGAAGGCCACGCAGTCCGTATAGGGGGCCGCGCAGAGCGGCCGCACAAAGGCGCCCCTGTTGGCGTACGCCGTGGCCCACGGCAACGTGCTGGGATAGCCCACGATGTCGCCGTTGACGATGTTGCCGATGCGCCCGACGGCCTGCGCCAGCGGGGCGAAGAGGGCCGCCACGTCGAGCAACGGCAGGAAGGGGACGCCGAGGCGGCGCGTCAGCGCGTACAGGGCCGGCACGCCCAGGAAGACGGCGCCGTAGAAGGCCATGCCACCCTCCCAGAAGGCGAAGATACGCTGGGGGTGGGCAAGGTAGGCGAGAGGGTCGTTCTGCAGCACATAGTAGAGGCGTCCGCCAATGAGACCCGCGATCGTCACGCCCCAGAAGAGGGCGTAAATGGGATCGCGCGGGATGCCCCGCCGCGCCGCCACGGGCGTCGTGACCCACAAGGCCAGTCCCAGCCCCACGGCGTACATCAGCCCGTACCAGCGCACCTGAAGGGGGCCGAGATGGAACAGGACCGGGTCGATATTGATAGTGATGTAGGCAAACAGCACGAAAGATACTCGCTTGGGCACGTCGGGCTGATACTATGACGGCTGGCACACCTGGTACGCTACGTATCGTGCGCGCCCACTTGCGCGGCGCCCATCATCACTATACAGGAGGCTATTGTTTGCTCTACGTCCAACATCTGCGCGACGAGGATATCGACGCGGCCACGTGGGACCGCCTGCTGGCTCAAAGCCCCGGCGGAGGGCATGCCCTCCAGACCCATGCCTGGGGCGAGTTCAAACGCACGCAGGGGTGGCTGCCCGTGCGCCTGGCGCTCAAAGACGGCGACAGCAACCGCACGTGTGGCGTCGCGCTCCTGATGGTCCGCGAGGTGGCGGGCAGCGGCGGCCGCATAGCCTACTGCGCCAAGGGTCCGTGGATCGACTGGTCGTCGGCCGCGCAGACGCGCGCCATGCTGCAGGGCATGGCCCACTTCGCCCGCCGCCACGGCGCCTTTATTCTCAAGATCGAGACTGAACTGCGCACCGGCCCCGGCCTGCCCACCCACGTCCCCCCCAGCCTGGAGCCGTCGATCCGGCGCGCCATCAGTCTCGGCCGGCGTCTGCGCGGCGGCGCGGCGTCCGACGGCAAGCGCGCCACGCAGAGTTTGGACGATAACGAGGACGACAAGCGCATCGTCGAGGCGCGCGAGGCGCTGCTGGCGGCCCGCGCTGTTGGCGCGCGCGACGACCTTGCGCCCGGCCGTGAGGTCTTCCGCGACCTCGGGTTCGCCAAGTCGCTCTGGGACATGCAGAACCGCACCACCATGGCCATCGACCTCGCGACTGCCGATACCATGCTGGCGCGCATGAAGAGCAAGTGGCGCTACAACATCAAGCTGGCGGGGCGCAAGGGCGTCACCGTGGTGGAGGACAACAGCCAGGCCGCGCGGGACATCCTCTACGAGATGCACGCGCGCACGGCGGATCGCGACGGCTTCGTGCTGCGCCCGCGCGCGTACCTCTTCAGCGCCTGGACGCATATGATCGACGCGGGCTACGGCCAGATTTTCCTGGCCTACCACGAGGGGCGTCCCCTGGCCGGGCTGCTGGCGCATACCTTCGGGCGCAAAGCGTGGTACCAGGTGGGCGCGTCGGAGACCGAGGGCCGCAACCTGATGCCCGCGCACGCCCTGCAGTTCCACGTGATGCAGTGGGCGCAGCAGCGCGGCGTCACCTACTACGACCTGGTGGCCATCCCCAACCTGGAAGATCTCGAGGCCGGTGACGCGGGGATGTGGGGGCTCTACACCTTCAAGTATGGCTTCGGCAGCTACCCCATCGAGTGGGCCGGCGGCATGGACCTGACGCTGGACCCGCGCGGCCATGCCTGGGAGTTCGTCGAGCCCGCCTACTACCGCCTCTACCGCCGGCGCACTGGCAATTTGCTGTACTGACGGGGAGCCCTCACGCCCACGCCGGCCGCGCACCCGATCACGGGGCGCCGGTCTCGCTCGTACGCGAGGGGCTGGGATACGCCAGCCTCGTCACGACCTCGCGCCGCGCCCACGACACGCCCGCGTCCAGGCGACGGACCGGCCCGCTACCTGCCGTTATACTACTATTATAGAGATAGGGAGGGCCGCGGAAGACGATGGGCGACAACTCTACCACCCTTGTCGTCGAGGGCGACGCCTACGACGCGCTGCTCGCCGATCTGCGCGCCATCATTGTAGCTGGCCGTGGGCGCGCCGCCGTGGCGGTCAACGCCGAGATCGTGCAAACGTACTGGCAGATTGGTGAGCGGATCGTGCGCGAGGAGCAAGGGGGCGCGGCGCGGGCTGGCTACGGCGAGCAGTTGCTCGCGCGCCTCGGACAGTCGCTCAGCCCCGAGTTTGGGCGCGGATTCGCCGAGCGGAGCCTACGCGCCATGCGCCAGTTCTACCAGGCGTATCCGATTCGGTCCGCACTGCGGGCCGAATTGACCTGGACGCACCACCGGACCCTGATGCGGCTCGACGGCGCCGAGCGGCGCGCATTCTATGAGCGCATGGCCGTGACAGGCCGATGGAGTTCGCGCGAGCTGGACAAGCAGATCAACTCGATGCTCTACGAGCGCGTCGTCCTCTCCCGCCGCCCCGAGGAGTTGGCCGCCACCCTCCCCCACCCCAACCGGCCGGTCGCCCCCTCCGAGTACGGCGAGGCCTTCCGCGATCCATATGTTTTGGACTTTCTGGGGCTCGACGGCGCCTTCTCCGAGCGCGACCTGGAGGCGGCGCTCGTGTCCCACATCGAACGCTTCCTGCTCGAACTGGGGCACGGCTTCTGCTTCGTCACGCGGCAGCAGCGCCTGCCCATCGGCGACAAGGATTATTATGTCGACCTCGTTTTCTACCACCGCTTCCTGCGGGCGCCCGTCCTGGTCGATCTAAAGATTGGCGAGCTGGAGCCCGCCGACATCGCGCAGATGCAGCTCTACCTGGCCTGGACACGCCAGCACGACCATGCCGAAGGCGAAGACGACCCTATCGGCCTGATCCTCTGCGGGTCCAAAGACAGCGCCGTGATTGAGTTGCTGCTGGCCGATCCCGACTCGAGTCCCGACAAGCGCATCAAGGTGGCGCAGTACCTCCTCCTCGATAGCCAGGAGGCGCTGCGGGCGGACCTGGCGCGCATCGGCGCAGCCTACGATAAGGCGCGCGAACAGTGAGCGTGTTGCTGATCAGGAGTTAACGATACCCAAACCCATCCCCTCCTTAAACCCGCTGTTACTCTTCTTGCCTTCCGCTCGTTGTACAGTATGACAAAGCCGGCCTGCGCGGTTTATGGTACAGGCGGCTGTCTGATGCCGGGCCGCCCCTCTCCCGCGCCCGGGAGAGCCGGTTGGGCTGTCGGCGCCGCGGCGCCGACAGCCCACTCCGTATGGGGTGGGGGTGAGGGAGGGATTGATAGATGCGCGGATCGATAGGCCAGCGACATGGGAACAGGTCTCGAAAACGCACATGGTTGCGGTTAGCGCTGCTCGGCGTGATCGCCACGACGCTCGTCGCGCCGCCGGCTGCCTCTATCGGCGCCGCCGGTAGCAATACCGCTAGCCAAGCGGACCGCTCGTCGCCGGGCGTGGGTGGGTTGAGTGTGCTGCGCGTCTCGCCGCTGGATGGGACCGGCGAGACGCCGCGCACCGTGCCGATCCTGGTCTATTTCGACCGCCCGGTCGTCCCACTGAGCGCCCTGGAGAGCCCCAGCCCGGCCGCTCCTGTCCGCTTCACTCCGCCCATCGCCGGGCGCGGCCGCTGGCTCAACACCTCCACGTGGGCGCTGTATCCCGCGCCGGCCCTGCCCGGCGCCACCGCCTATAGCTACACGATCGCCGCCGGCCTGCGCGCCGTCGACGGCGCCACGCTGACCTCAACCTATCGCGGCCGCTTCGCCACGGTGCGGCCGGCCGTGGCGCGCGCCAGCCCGGCGGACGGCGCCGCCTACACCGATTTCCGCGCCCCGCTGACCGTCCGCTTCAACCAGAGCGTCGACCATGCGTCCGTTGCCGCCGCGTTCAGCCTGCGCCAGGACGGAGGGACCGCCGTTCCCGGCGCGTACACCTGGACGCGGCCCGACACACTCGTGTTCCACCCGACCGGCGGCCTGGCGCTCGGGGCGCGCTACAGCGCCACCGTGGGCGCCGGTCTGCGCTCGACCGAGGGTCCGCTGCCCGCCCTCGGTCCCGCGACCTGGAGCTTCAGCACCGCTGGCGCGCTCAAGGTCGGGGACACCAGCCCCACCAACGGCGAGACCGACGCCGACCTCAGCCAGGGCGTGGTCATCCACCTCACCGCCCCGGTTGACCCCGGCCTGGCGCGGGCGCGCCTCCGCGTGTCGCCGCGCGTGCCTGGCCTGAGCGTCTACGTCTCCGACAACGGCCTGACGCTGACGCTGTCCGGCGCGTTCCTGCCCTCGACGCGCTACCAACTGGATCTGGCCGGTCAGTTCGGGACCTTCGGGCAGACGCTGGCGCATCCGCTGCGCCTCACCTTCACCACCGCCGCGCTGCCCGCCGCGGTGCAGTTCGCCTATGGCAGCGGCATCGTCAGCTTCGACGCCTACCGGCCGATCAATCTGACCCTGCAAGGCGTCAATGCGGGCGCCGCCGACCTCGCGCTCTATCCGCTGAGCCGTGGCGAGTTCGTGTCCCTGCTGACGAGCGATATCCTCACCTTCAGCCCCCGCGCCCCGGCCATGCTCACGCTGCATCAGCAATTGCAAGCGCCGCTCAACCACATTGCCACGCTCCGCCAAAACCTCGTCGGGCGCGACGGGTCGGCCCTCGCGCCGGGCTTCTACCTGCTGAACGCGTCCGGCGCTAACGGCGGCAGCGACCGCGTGGCCTTCATGGTCACGCGGACCGCGCTGACCCTCAAGTCGTCGCAAGGCCGCGTGCTGGTATGGGCCACCGATCTGCGCACGGGACGGCCACTGCCCAACCTGCCGCTGCGGGTCACCAGCGGCGACGGGCTCCCCGCGGCCAACGGGCGTACGGGCGCCGACGGCGTGTTCGACGCGGCCAACGCCCTGGCTCGCACCGCGCCGAGCAACTATTCGGGGCTCCTCGCCTGGCTAAACCGCTCCGGCGACGCCTCGCTGGTCTCGAGCAACTGGGGCTCCGGCGTTAGCGCGGGCGACTACAACCTGCCGGGCAGCTACCAAAGCGGGCCGTCTACCGACCTCGGCTACCTCTATACGGAGCGGCCGATCTACCGGCCCGGCCAGCCCGTCTACTTCCGCGGCCTGGTGCGCCATGACGACGATGGCGCCTACGGCCTGCCCGTGGCCGGCACGCCCGTCCACGTGACCCTGACCGACAGTAACGGCCACGCCGCCTACAACGGCCTACTTCGCCTCGACCACTTCGGCGCCTTCGCCGGGACGATCCCGCTCAGCGCCAGCGCGACCCTGGGCAGCGACATTCTGCAGGCGCAAGTGGAGGGACAGACCCTCTACAACAGCGTGCAGGTCGCCGATTACCGCACGCCGGACTACGCCGTCGCCGCGACATCCAAACGCGCGGACGGCAACTACACCGACGGCGGACGGGTCGGCGTTACGCTGGCCGCGCACTACCTGTTCGGCGCGCCGCTGATCAATGCGCGCGTCCACTGGTCCGTACAAAGCAGCGACCTGTATTTCTACGCCCCCAGTTACCCTGACTACACCTTCCAGGACTATCCCTCGCTGCCCTTCCCCATCCGGGAAGCCAGCCAGACTGCCCGACTGCCCGGCTTCCCGGCCCCCGCCAGCGGATCGACGTACGGCGGTCCGGGGTCCTATGGCGGACCCCGCTACGGCGACGTGGCCTACGGCGCGTCTCCTAACGGACCAAGCGGTCCCAACGGGAACACCGTGATGCAAGGCGACGGGCGCACCGACGCGCACGGCAACCTGGCCCTGTCGATCCCCGCCAACCTGCGCCGCTTCAGGCTCAGCCAGCAGTGGAGCGTGGAAGGGACGGTCACCGACCTCAATAACGCCCAGATCAGCGGGCGCGCCACCGTGTCCGTCCACAAAGGGCTCTTCTACGTGGGGCTGCGCCAGTCCTCCTCCCTGGCCGTGGCGGGGAAGCCGACCTCCGTCGACCTGCTGACCATCGCCCAGGACGGGAGCGCCAAGGTACCGGGCGTCCCGCTGGCCCTGGCGCTGTACCGCCGCACCTATCGCACGGTCACGCAGCAGACGGCCAACGGCCCGATCTACCAGTGGCAGCCGGTCGATACGCTGCTGCGGCGTTTCCCCGGCGCAACGGGACGCGACGCCCGCGGCCGCATCCTGGTCACGCTGCCCTCGGCCGGCGAGTTCCGCCTGGTGGCCACGGCGCGCGATGCGCGGGGCCATACCGTGCGCAGCGCCCTCTCGCTGTGGGCCATCGGCGCGGACGAGGCGCAAAGCCCCTGGGCCAATCCGCCCCAGGACCGCATCAGCCTGGTGGCCGACCGCACGCTCTACCGCGTGGGCGACGTGGCCCATGTACTGGTGGCCGCGCCGCGGTCGGGCATGACCGCGCTGGTCACGGTCGAGCGCGGGCGCGTCTACAGCCACCGCGTGGTAAGGCTCACGGGCACAAGTCCCGTGCTGCGCATCCCCATCCTGCCCTCGTACGTGCCCAACATGTTCGTCTCGGTGGTCGTTGTGACCGGGACCGAGGCGGGCGCGGTACGCCCGCTCTGGAAGATGGGCGTGGTCGAGCTGCCGGTCGACGTGCGCGCGCGGCGCGTGACCCTGACCTTGCGGGCCAGCACGACCCGCACGGAGCCCGGCGCGGCGCTGACGTTGCGCCTGCACGCCGCGGGACCCGACGGACGGCCGGTGCGGGGCGAGTTCTCGCTGGGCATGGTCGACCAGGGCGTGCTCAGTCTGGCCTCCGATGTCGCGCCAGCCATCCTGGACGGCTTCTACGCCCAGCGCGGCCTGGGCGTGCAAACGGCCTACTCACAGAACATCGCCGCCGTGCAGGCGCCGGCAAACGCGCCCGTGCAGCGGGGCTACCATACCGTGGATCGGCTGTCGGCGACGCCCCGCGCCGCGAGCAGGGCGCATGGCGGGGGCGGCGGCGGGGGGTGCGGCAGTTGTCCAGGACGAGGGCCGGCCATCCGCGCGCGCTTCCCTGACACGGCCTACTGGAACCCCGCCGTGACCACGGACGCCAGCGGCAACGCCACGGTCAGCCTGACTCTGCCCGACTCGCTGACCACCTGGCATATCCTGGCGCGCGGGCTGACCGCCGATACGCTGGTGGGCGAGACCACGCTCGACGTGGTGGCCACGCGCGCCCTGCTGCTGCGGCCCTTCGTGCCGCGCTTCTTCACCCTGGGCGACCAGACAGCCGTCGGCGCGGCCGTCGACAACACGACTGACCGCACCCTCACCGCCCAGGTCTCCTTGCAGCTATCCGGCGCGGCAGGCGGCGCTCCCAGGACCGCCACCGTGACCGTCGGCCCCAACGGCGAGCGGCTGGTCACATGGCCGCTACAGCCGACCGCGCTGGGCACGCTGCGCCTGCTGCTCTCCGCGGTCGCGCCCACCACCAACGGCGACCGCGTGCTAGCCACGGCGCCGGTCGAGCCCAACAGCACGCCCGAGACCGTGGCCACCTCCGGCGAGGTCGGCTCGTCGCGCACTGAGGTAGTACAGGAGCCGTCTTCGGCCCAACCTGGCGAGGGCGGCCTCACCCTGACGCTGCAACCCTCGCTGGCCGCGGGGCTGCGCTCCGCCGTCGACTACCTGCAACACGACCCCTACGCGTATCAGTCGAGCATCGACCTCGCCGCGCGCGTGATGGGCGAGGCGGCCCTCTTACGGTTGCCGGCCACGGCCACGGGTTTGTCGCCCGCCACGCTGGCGGCCTACCGCTCCGATGTCGCGGCCTCTATCGCTGAACTGCTGGTCCTGCAGCGCTACGACGGCGGCTGGGGCTGGTGGATCGACAGCGTCGAGAGCTCGCCGGCCATCAGCGCCTACTGCCTGGACGCCCTGGGCGTGGCTCGACGCGCCGGCTACCCCGTGCCAGACGCCACGTTTAATCAGGCAGGCCCCTACATCGGCGGCCAGTTGCAGGGCGCGGCGCTACACCCGCTCTCCGCCCCCACGGGGCTGGGCGAGGTCACGCCCGACCTGCAACCCTACCTGGCCTACGTGCTCGACGCCAACGGTCTCGCGGGGATCGGCGTACAGACGGGACAGGTGGGGATCGGGGCGCCGACGGGACAGGCGGGACAGGCGGGACAGGGGGCGGTGGGCCAGGGCACGGCCTTCACGCCCGGCAACCCGGCGGCGGCCCTCTACGCCGCGCGCGACCGCCTGCCGCTGTGGTCGCGCGCCTACCTGCTGCGCGCGCTATGGGCCGAGGCCGGCGGCCGCCTCGATGCCCGCGGCCACACCCTGCTGGCCGAGCTGGAGGCTGGCGCGCATCCCGACGCCGCGGGCGCGCACTGGGAGGGCGTCGACGGCGATGTGATCAGCGACGACGACGTCCACGCCACGGCGACCGTGCTCGACGCGCTGCTGGAGACCGACCCCTCCAACCCCTTGATCGCCCCGGCCACGCGCTGGCTGGTCGTCGCGCGCCACGGCGAGGTGTGGCAGACCACGGTCGACAACGCCGTGGCCCTGCGCACCCTCTCCGACGAGTTGCGCGGCTCCGGCGAGCTGCAGGGGCGCTACAGCTACGGAGCCGTGCTGAATGGCCGGACCTGGGGGACGGGCCGGGTCGGCGCGGCCACGCTGGGCACGCCGCGCGTCTTGCAGGCGCCGCTCGCACCCGGACGATCGGACACGGTGGCGCTGACGCGCTCCAACCGTTCCGGCCGCCTCTACTACACGCTGCGCCTGGCCTACTACCCGCCGGTGGACCGCGTACCCGCCCTGTCGCGAGGCATCTCGGTTAGCCGCGCCTACCTGTACCAGGGCCATCCGGTCGGCGCGGGCGCCGTCCCGGCCGGCGCGGTGGTGCGGGTGCGACTGACCGTGACCGCGCCACAAGACCTCTATTACGCGCGCATCGAGGACCCCTTGCCGGCGGGGGCCGAGGCGGTCGACCCCACGCTGCTGACCACCAGCCAATTGCAATCCGGAGGCTACACGATCCCCAAGGGCACGACCGACCTGGCCTGGTACCTCGACCACACCGAACTGCGCGACGACCGCGCCGTCCTGTTCGCCGGCTACCTGTCCGCGGGCGTCTACCGCTACGAGTACGACATCCACCTGACCACGCCGGGCGTCTTCCACGCCCTGCCCGCCCACGCCCAGGAGGACTACTTCCCCGAGATCTTCGGGCGTAGCGCGGGCGGCTACCTGACCGTGCGGTAGAGCGGCCCTCACCGCCTGGCAACCCTCACCCCCGACCCCTCTCCCGGCCGCGGGAGAGGGGAGACGGACCCTCACCCCTGCCCCATGGCTGACTGGCTCCCCGATCCCTAGCCGCGTGATCGACGGTCCAGCGCGCTCTCCCGACCGCGGGAGAGGGGAACAGCGGCGGGCAACCCTCGCTCCGACGTGTGGCGGGGCGTGGTCGCCATCGGTGAGCAGCGCGCGGTATCCTCGCGCCGACGGGAACAATTGCGCCCTGGAGCTTCGATCGCGCGGCCTGTCAGCTGGACTTGGACGCATTCGATGTTCTGCTGAACACGAAGCGATCGCTGTCTGAGCGCGACGACATCCTCCCCTTTGTCCGGACGCATCCGCACCTCGTCGCCCTCCTCACCTCATACAATGCCGCCGCCGCCACCTGCAACCGGCTCGGCGTCGAAGTAGGGCTGTACGGTGAATTCGTCGCCGATGCAATTGCAGGCGACCGGTCCAAGAAAGCGTACTGCTTCGTCGAGTTCGAGGATGCCACGCCACGGAGTTTATTCGCCCCTCGCCCGCGACACGGTACCGATTGGGCAACGCGGTTCAGCCGCGGCTTCAACCAGGTGGTCGATTGGCTTTGGGCACTGGAGACCCTGGAACGCGACGGTCTGTCGAGGCCGAACGCGGCCACGATCGCTTGCGTCGGGCAGCCATGGCACACCAAGGTCACGACCAGCACCAGCACCTCCACCGGGTGGTGCAACCGGTAAAGGGCTGTCCCCCGCGTCGCCGCGACGGTCTTGCCGCCGGTCCTGCCGCAGGACCGGCGCTCCTTCTGACTATGACTACCGATGTTTCCGCGCCCCTGCTGCCCCTTGTCAGGGCAGGTCGCGTGGGGGCAGAATGTGGTGGACGGGTCCATGCGTCCTGCGCTCCTAGCCGTGTGAGCAAGACACGGCTCTCTGTCGCATGCCGTATGCGACCCGTTCCTGTCACCATCACCCGTCCTCCACGGTTTAGTGGGGTGGTACCGGGGCAGTGGGCCGTAGGGGCGTATTGCATACGTCCAGGCAATGGGCAGTTCCACGTTGCCTGGCACAGTCCATGCCGGGCAGGTGGTATATCTACGGTCATGGATGAGTAGACGGGAGGACGTCATGTCAAACGCAAACGACGAAGATACGACCAGGCCGGGCTTGACCAAGCCACTCATCAACAACATTGGCGGCATGATCGACCAGGACGCGCCGAGCGCGGACCGGCTCCTCGAGCACAGTCCTGACGGAACATGGAGTGAGGCGGACGTTGTACAGGGTAGCGCGAACACCCGCGACTACAGCGGCGCCGGTGACGGCGGCGTCATTCCTGTATTTGACCGCCAGGAGGATAGGACGCCCGACTAACGATGTCCTCCAGCCAGGAGGCCCGCCCTCGACACGTGACGGAACGCCCGCGGTGTCAGGAGGCCTGCTCGGCGCTCGGTCCCTGGCCCCGTCGGCCACCTTGCGCGCGTCGGATTGGCTCTCGAGTGTTAGGACGCCTGCTCGGCGCTCGGTCCTTGGTCCTGACGCTGCCGCTCATCCGGAACGACGCCGAGCGCGGAGGCAAGATCGATCTGGTGATCCTGCTCCTGGCGCACGATTTCTTGCAGCACCTCGGCAAGCGCATACTCACCCAACTGCTGCGCTTGCTGGATGCGCTCCCGGTAGTTGCGAATGGTCTCGTCCTCGGCCCGCAGATCGAACCAGAGCATGTCTTCGTTTTTTTCCGATACCTGGACCGGTTTGGGCTCGTGGACAGGATAGGCCCCGAAATAATCCAGTTGCTTCGCTATAGCCAGCGCGTGGTCCAGTTCCTGGTGGGCGTGCGTCGCCAACTCGTCCGCGATGTCCATGTAGGCGGCGCCGTCGAGCTTCTGGCTGAAAATCACGTACTGGATGATAGCTTTGTACTCGCGCGCGAGGTCGTCCTGCAAGCCCTGGAGCAGTTGGGCGTGGGTGGTGGTTGGCGGTGTGGACGCGGGCATGACGCATTCCTCCTTTTTGGCGCTGATAGACACGTTCGCCTATAGTGGCGCAGGAACCGTGCCTCGGCCACACGCAACTCTGCTCCCGTCCGATCGCCATCAACTCGCTCTCGCCATGGCTGAAGACGCGGCCGACCCGTATGTCGAGCATTTCCACCATTACCCCAGGGTCTGTGAATTGCCCGCCTGGGGGCGCCCCTCCCATCGCCGTATCAACGACTTTTCACAGACCCTGACTATTACCCTGGCCGGTTAGCTGTGCGCCGTTCGCCTATCGCGGGTTGCGTGCGGCCAAATCCTTTGTGTTTATGCGGTGAGCACGCTGGAAGCCGTATGCTGGATGTAGGGACGACACGCGGCGCGGCCATCGTACCCGGCGCAGACTGCTGGACAGCACAGGTCCGGCGATACGGCGTGAGGAGGATGGCCTGTCGCAAGTGACGACGGATGATGAATCATGGCCGTGGCCCGATGGGTGGCTCACGGCTCTCGTAGAAGGAGGAGGAGTGGCTGACGACGAACGACGCCGCCGGCGCCGCCCACGCAAGCCCGCGGACCAGGCGCAACAGAGCAAGTCCGCGGACCAAACGCAACAGAGCAAGTCCGCGGACCAAACGCAACAGAGCAAGTCCGCGGACCAAACGCAACAGAGCAAGTCCGCGGACCAGGCGCAGCAGAACAAGTCCGCGCCTCAACAGCCGGGCAAGCCTGAGCTGGTGGAGCAACGGCAGGGTAAACCCGCGGACCAGCGGCAACAGGATAAACCCGTGGATCAACGGCAGCGCCGGTCCGCGGACAGACAGCGGCAGCCGCAACAGCCGCCGGGTCGCGGGCGGCCCGAGGGAAAGCGCGAGAGCGCCGCGCCGGCGCAACCGCAACAGCAGCGCCAACAACGCGGGTCCCGCCGCGAGCCGTCCACGCTCAAGGTCATCCCCCTGGGTGGGGTCGGCGAGGTGGGCAAGAACTGCACGTTGCTGGAGTACGGCGACGATCTGGTGCTGGTCGACGCGGGCGCCTCGTTCCCCGGCGAGGATGAGCCCGGCATCGACCTGCTGGTGCCCGACGCCTCCTACATCCGCGCCAACGTCCATCGCCTGCGCGGCATCGTGCTGACCCACGGCCACGAGGACCACATCGGCGGTCTGGCCTTCGTGGCGCAGCAGATCGGCGCGCGGGCTCCCCTCCCACTGTACGGCTCGGCCCTGGCTCTGGGCCTGGCGCGCGGGCGCATCGAAGAGCGCAAGGCCACGCGCCTGTTCGATCCTCGTCCCATCGCCGCCGGCCAGCGCCTGAACCTGGGCGGCCTCGGCTTTGAGTTCGTGGAGGTGGGGCACAGCATCCCCGACGCCATGGCCCTGGCCATCCACTCTTCCATCGGTCCCTTGATCTACACGGGCGACTGGAAGTTTGCTGACATGCCAGCCGCGGGCCGCAAGCGCCTGGAGGAGTTGGGCCGCGAAGGCGTGACCGCCGTGCTGGCCGACTGCGTGCGCATCGAATCGCCCGGCCATACCCCCTCGGAGACCGTCGTGGCGGGCGCCATCGAGCGATTGATGCGCGACGCGCCCGGCCGGGTCATCATCACCACGTTCGCCTCCAATGTCCGCCGCGTGGCCAACACCATCGTCTCGGCGCACCGCCTGGGTCGGGCCTGCGTGCTGATGGGGCGCTCCATGGAGCGCAATATCGGCGTGGCGCAGGAGGTGGGCCGCCTGCAGATCCCCGAGGGCGCGCTGATCACGGCCGAGGCGGCGCGGCGCTGGCCAGCGGATAAGGTGGTGCTGATCACCACGGGCAGCCAGGGCGAGCCCGGCGCCGCGTTGGCGCGCATCGCCGCCGGCGAGCATCGCCAGATCCACGTCAAGAGTGGCGACACCGTCATCATTGCCGCCTCGCCCATCCCCGGCAACGAGGAGACGGTCTCGCGCACCATCGACAACCTGTTCCGCCAGGGCGCCGACGTGCATTACTCGCGCATCACCCCGGACATCCACGTCTCCGGCCACGCCGCCTACGACGACCACGCCGAGCTGCTGCGCATGCTCAAGCCGCGCTTCGTCGCGCCCTTCCACGGCGAGTATCGCATGATGGTGCTCTACCAGCGGCTGGCCGCCTCATTGGGCATCGCGGAGAAGAACATGCTGCTGCCCGAATTGGGCGGCGTGCTGGAGTTCGGGCGCGACGAGGCGCGCCGCCGCGGCTCCGTGCCCAGTGGGCAGGTCCTCGTCGACGGCCTGACCGTGGGCAAGGTCACCAGCGTGGTGTTGCGCGACCGGCGCGCCCTGGCCGACGAGGGGCTGGTGGTCGTCTCCGTGGCCCTTGAACGCGAGAGCG
>JAABUX010005603.1_pt1 | contig 15354 bp, 12 predicted proteins | sample 5561851 | NCBI WGS metagenome assembly JAABUX01 (sample SAMN10711883, study PRJNA513361) | rock metagenome | isolation source: Antarctica rocks | place: Antarctica: Victoria Land, Richard Nunatak red sandstone | collected 2016-01-03 | reverse complement strand
GCGCTACGCGCTCCTGTTCTTGCCGACGACGCGCGCGATGTGGGCCGGCTCCGGGAGAGGAATTGCTGCCGTGGCCCTGCCGGGGAAGCCATGTCCGGTCAGGAAGGGCGTGAGCACCCGCGCGGCGTCGCCGACGCAGGCGAACGATGTCACCTCTAGCGTCACGTTGTCCGCCGGATCGTCGCCCGCGATGACCCGGTAGAGTGCGCGGTGCTCACACTCCACCCCTAGGAACCGCGCTGCCAGCAGCGCCAGGTCGGCGCGGCCCATCGTCCCGAAGCGGTCGATCGCCGCCAGGTAAGCGCTGATAAACGTCGTCTCGAGGTGGTCAACCGTCCACAGGAACGTGCCGGCGTGGCTGGTGTAGCCCACCTGTTCGAAGGTCGAGGCGGGAAAGTAAAACTTCTTATAGGGGGCGGTCGCGCCCAGATTAGACAGGATGCGCGCGTGCTTATCCTCCTGGTCGAGCGCGGCTTGCAGATAGGCGACGTTGGCGGGATCGCCGTTGCGCGAGACGGCGTTGGGATTGGCGGCGTAGCCGGCCACCCTGTGGTCGCGCGCAATGGCCGTCGTAGTCAGGCCAGTGTAGTAGAAGGTCGTCGCTATGCGCTCCGCGATCAGAGCCGCGTTGAGGATATCCTGTACGCTCTCGCCACAGCCCGCGGCGTCTAACGTCGGCGCGGTCGCTGAGGCCGCCCGTGCCGATTGCCGCGCGGATAAACCGGCCAGCACCGTGCCGGCTCCCACCCCCGCCATAGCCTCTAAGAACCGCCGCCGACCTGTGGATGCACCGGCGCTACCCCGGCCGACATTGTGATCTTTCATCATGTTTCCCTCCAACCAAGCTACATCACGTACGTGCGCACGAGGCGCGTGCCATATGTGCCTACCACGTGGGCGATTTGCGCCTTAGTGGGGACCTTGATCGCCGCCGTAGCCCCGCCGGGCAAACCATGCCCTGTAACGAAGGGGGCCAGCGCTTTGCCGACATCGCCGGCGCAGGCGTAGGGCACCGACTCGAGCGTGAGATCGTTGGCGGGGGCGATGCCGCCGATGGCGCGGCCCAGCGCGCGGTGCTCGGCCTCGACGCCCATGATCCTTGCCGTCACGGCGGCCAGGTCACGGCGGCCCAGCCGTACAAGTTGGCCGACTGCCACGGCATAGGCGTCCACGAACGCCGCCTCGAGGGTGTCGAGCACGCCCAGCGCGCTCTGCCGGTCCGAGGGCGTGCCCAGACGCTCGAACGTCCCAGCCGGGAAATAGGCGTGCGTGACCGGTGACGCCGCGCCGGCGTCCATCAGCAGCGCCGCGTGCTTGGCCTCAGCATCCAGGGCGGCCTGCAGGTAGCGTACATGACCGGGGGTACCTGCCCTCCGCCTCCCCACCTGACTCAGGTTGGCGACGCGGCCGCCAAGGCGGTGGTCGTGCAGCACGGGGGTGGTCAGCATCGTATAGTAGAAGGTCATGGCCACGCGCTCGGCCGCGAGCGCGGTGTCGATGATCTTGCGCACGCTGTCGCTGCAGTCCCCCGGTATGACACTGTTTGCCGTGGCGGATCGCGCGCCGACTGCCGTGCCGGCGAACAGCAGACCCGCGCCTGCCGCCGCCGCCCGTCCGATCACAGCCGCGCGACTCGCCTGACCGCGCTCGTTGTGTGTCATTATCTCGCTCCTCTCTTTCCTTGTCGATTATCTTAGGCCTGACAACTATCGACCCAATCGTTGGTCCTGGTGCGACGCTCGTCTGTTCGTCATCTCCCTTGCACAATGGTCAGGGTACGCGTCGCCTGCGCGCGCCGCGACCCGTCCGCCGCCCGTACCGTGATCTGCACCGTCGCCTGGCCGTGATGTAGCGCGATGGCCCGCGACACCGGGACGGTGACTGTGAGGCGGCCATGGTCGTCCGTCGTGTCGAAGAAGGAGACCGTGCCCTGGCCAGGGTAGCTGACTATGATGTTCAGCAGGGCATACGGCGCATAGGAGAATGCGACGCGCGCGCTACCTCCAGGCCGCGTGCGCGGCGAGAGCATCTGGACGCCCAGTGCTGGGCCGGTCTGGGTAGGTGCGGGCTGCGTCCCGCTGGGCTGCGCGTGGCTGGGGGCGGGCGGCGTGGTGTCGTCAATGACCAGGGTGGCGTGATGGGCCCCGCCGTGGCGCGGGGTAAACGTGACGGTGATCGTGCAGCCGGTGTATGCGCCCAACCGCGCGGCCCCGCCGCAGGTGTCGCGTTCGACGAAGTCGCGCTGGTCGGCGCCAGTGATGACGGCGCTGATGGGCAGGGGCGTCACGGCGACATTGACGATGTGGATGGTCGCCGCCGCAGCCGTCACAGCCGTCGCGCCCGACGCGCGCACCTGTTGCCGGCCGAAGCGTAGCGTCTGCGGGTTGACCACAATGGTGTGCAGGCGCGGCGCGGTGACCAAAACGACCGCATCCGCGCTCTGACCGACCACGGGATCGCCATGCGGGTGTGCCGCCGAGCCAAGGGGCGGATTGACACTACTTTGTGCGCCCTGATTCGCAGGTGATAGGGAGTAGATGCTTCCCAGACGCTGGAGCGTGATGACACCAACCACGAGGAGCAGCGGCGCGATCGGTATGATCAGGAACGCGGCCGCTGTCCTGGACCGCTTCCCGCCGTGCGCCCGCATCAGCTCTCTGGAGATCAGCAGGACCACGAGGATCGCCATCGCGACGATGCCCAACGCCGTCGAGGCTATCGTGTAACCGGCCGACGCTATCGTGTTCATCAGATTGCACGCCTCTTGCCGTCGTCTCCGCAGTAGCGGCCGGTCCTACCCATGCCCTGTCCGCTCAGGCCATCGAGGACGGGGGCCATGCGGTCGGCCACCCGGTCCCAACTGAGGTGCTGCTCTACCCTACGGCGTCCGGCGGCTCCAAGGAGGGCGGCGTAGGTAGGATGCTCGAGCAGCCGGAGCAGCGCCGTGGCAAGGGAAGAACTGTCGTTGGGCGGCACGAGCAGGCCGGTCTCGCCGTGGACGACGATCTCGGGAATGCCGCAGACGGTTGTGCTGACGCAGGGCAGCCCGTAGGCCATGGCTTCCATCAGCACCAGGGGGAACGGATCGAAGTGTGAGGGGAGGCAGAAGATGCTGGCCTGGGCATAGAGCCGCGCGATGTGTTCCCGATTGTCGATCCTCCCGAGGATCTCGACGCCGGGCTCGCCGGACAGGTCTGACGTTCCGACGATCTGCAAGCGCGCTGCGGGCAGGCGCTCGCGGACACGTCGGAAGGCTTGGAGCAAGCGGTCGCCACCCTTGCGCCGGAAATCGTGGCCCACGAAAAGAATCACCGGCTCGCGCGGAGCGTCGTTCAGTGTCGGAAGCACGGCGACATTGGCCCCGCCGCCCACGTTGGTCACCCGTTCTTCGGGAATGCCGTAGAACGTCACCAGCGACCGCGCGGCCATCTCGCCCATCGTAAAGAGATGCAGCGCCCGCCCATAGGTAGCCCGTTCCAGCTCGTACCAGCGATCGAGGTCCCGCCCCTGGAGAGGGTTCCACGCCGGCCAGCCCTCAATGGACTGATGGTGCGTGTTGTCGATGTAGGCGACATAGGGCGCCCCACGCGTCTGGAAGAGCGCGTGGACCTGCACGACGGCATCGTACGGTTGCCTGAGACGCGCCAACTCATCGCGGCTGTTACTCGACCGCATGCGGAAGGCCAGCGCGCTCTTGAAGAACCGCTCCTTCCAGATAGGTGTCGACAGGCGGTAGGTGCTCAGAGCAACGGCGTAGTGCTGCCACGGCCGCAACTCGGCGTCGATGTGCCCCACCATATCGTAGCGACGCGTGAGCGCGTCGAACAGGTAGCGCGTCAGCGGGTCGCCGCGCGACGCACCGACGAGCCGAGTCGTCATGGTATTGCTGCCGGGCAACCCTGCCGCTCTGTCGTCGATCGTCGCCGCGCCTCCCTCGTGCCGCCGGTCATCCATGCCGCTTCTCTGCTCCCTTTCCCCCGGCTCTTGCCCATCCGGGCGGTGACGCCGCTGTCCGATGTCTATCACAGTTCATCCTGCCCTTGGCCCGCGCCGTGGGCGCCCACGGCGGCGAGCGTATACGTGCTCCCCGTTTGCTCGGGTTCGGGTTCGGGTTGGTCGGTGTCAGCGCGGGCGGCCGCGCGGTACACCATCGGGGCCATGACCGCCGCCTCGATGTAGAGCGCCGCCAACCAGCCGGCCGCTACCCCCAATAAGCCGCCGGTCCCGACCGCGCCCATCGCGGCCAATGCGAGCTCAAGGACGCTACCGGCCGTGGCGAGGAGGGCGGTGGCTGTCACCGCGCCACGGATGCGGTTGATCGTCACGTAATGATCCTTGATGATGATCGGGAAGACCCCCAGCCCCAACAGGCGCAGCGTCCAGCCGGCTTTCGCGGCGTACGCGGGGCCAAAGAGTCCCAACACCTTATCGGCGCCCGCGAAGAGCACGACGTTGACCAGCACGCCGGCGGCTAGCGCCAGCCCGAGCGTGAATCGCATGCGGTGCGCCAGCGCCGCGGGCGAGCGCGCGCCGACGGCGTAGAGGGCGGTCACCAGTGCCATCGGCCCGAAGAACACTAGGCCCGACACCATCGAGGCGACGTAGAAATAGGCGTTCGCCGTGGGCGAGAGGATCGCCGTGACAATCACGGGCAGGGCGAAACCAGGGACCTGCAGCGCCAGATTGAGCCAATGATGCGCCAGTGCCCTGACGCCGAAGCGCCGCAGCAGATAGCGACGCGACTCCAGGCGCCGCAACCTCGGCCGGACTCCTTTCAGCGCCGCGAATCCGATCAATCCCGCGAGCGACGCCAGATTCCCGAAGACCCACGTCGCGTAGATGGTCAACCAGTCCCCTTTGCCCAGCCATACGCCTGCGGCCACGAGCGCGGCGAGCTTGAGAGCGGCGAAGACCGCGTTGCGCCCGAACTGCAGCCCGCCACGAAGCAATCCGATGAGCGCCTGGTCGAGCACCGCCGTGATCGAGGTGAGGGCGACCCCCAGCGCGAATAGCCCGACGACAGCGCCATCGCCCGCCAGCGGCTGGAGGGTGGGAGACACGAGAGGCGCCGCCCATGCAAACAGGAGGCCCAGCGCCGCTCCCGCGGCCCCGGCTGCGGCGAGCGCCGTGGCGATCAACCCCTTCTCCTCGCCGGGTTGATGGGGCAGCTCGCCGATCAGCAAGGTTCCGAGCCCCAACATACCCATGTTGCCCAGTAGGCTCATCGCGGAGATGCTCGCCCCGGCGAAGCCTACCGCCGCCCTCGGGAACAGGTGCGCCGCCAACAGCCAGTAGGCGACCCCAAGCCCCGAGGTGACGACCATGGCGCCGACCATCGACACCGCGTTGGACACGATGGTCCAACTGCCTGCTCCCCGCAGGCGTGAGAGTGCCCGTGCTCTCATCCCAACCACGCCGCCGTGCCTTTCGATTATCTGTCGCGCCATAGCCACGCTCGGCGATAGACTGATCGCGGGAAGACCGTGCGATAAAGCGTTGCCTGCACGCGCCCGGCGCGTGACGGCGTCGATGGCAGCGCCACTGTCGCCTGCCACGTGTCGCCCTGCGCCAACGTGAGCGACGGCCATTGTCGGATCGTGCGGCCTCCCGCCGTGAGTTGCAGCCGGTAGCTTGTCGTCGCGGATTCCTGATTCGTGATGCTGACGCGCGCCGCGCTTCCCTGTATAGACAGGATCGACAACTGCGTGAAGCCTTTGTGCTGTTGCCGCAACTCGCCCGTGGCGGCAACGCGCGTCGCCACGATCAGCACCAGCGCTGCCGCCATCAGCGGCGCAACCGGGTACGCCGACCTCGCGACCGATCGCCCCGCGCCAGCGGGTACCACGGAGAGGCCTGGGCGCCGCCTCACGGCGATGGCGCCGCCTCCCAGGATCGTGAGGCTCAGGAACACCACCCATGAGCCGGTCTCCAGTCCCCAGGGCGTCAGGTTGAGGACGAGCCCTCCCACTATCGCAATCGTGAGGCTCAAGCCCAAACTGAAGAGCAATGTCGTCGCTCCGTCGAGGCCACGCCGCGGGAACGCCGCGGCCGTGATGGCGTACCCCGGCGCCACGAGCACGAGCGGCAGGGCGACTATCGCCCGCGCCGCCGTGCCCAGCATCCCGAACAACGCCAGCGCCCCCGCCAGCACGATGACGGCGGCCAGGGCTACCTTGAATGGGTTACGGTTCACGAGGAGAAGCTCCTATGCGATAGATCAAGATGTCGCCGCCATCGTAAATCTGACTAACGTCGATTAGGCGCGCGAATTTTGTGAGCGCCGCCAGGGCGATCGGGATCGTGTGCCGGTATGCGTCGGGCTCGGAGTCGTCGATGTAGATGCCCTCGACCGGCAATCCGGTGCTGAGCCGGCGATCGACGAGGAGATAGCGAATCTTGCCTTGGCGAATGATCCCCCGCTGGACGGGCCCGAAGCCGGGCGCGAAGAAGACCGGTCCCACGTCCAGCCCCGTGTCCGCGTGCGCCACGGGGTACTGCTCGCCGTACGATCCGATCAAGAGCCCGTTGACGCGATCGGTGGCGATGCGGTTATCGGGCCCGAGAGAGGCGCGTATCCATGCCGTCGCGTCGAGGCTCTGCGGCTCGATCGATCGCGAGTCGGCGGATACCAGGTACGGACCGGGCAGGCGCGCCGAGGACGGGCCGACGCCCACGATGATCTCGCCGACGAAAACGACCGCCGCTAGCACGGTCAGCAGCGCGACCGGTCGCCGGCCGCCCCCAGAGAAGGGCCGTAGCCGCGTCACACCGGCCGCTAGGACGAACGCGACCGCGACGAACACAAACCCAGCGGCTCGGTCCGATGCTTCGCTTCCGGCCTGGGTCAGCCGGAAAGGGAGGCTCAGGGGGTAGACCAACGCCGTTCCCACCAGCGTCAACCCGATAGCGCTGGTTCGGTAATGGCGCCAGACGCTGTACAGGCTGGCCAACAGCCCCACCAACAGCAGCACCGTGGCGGCGAGTTGCGTGACACGCTCCCATAAAGGTGGCACATGCCCGGTGTGGTCGCGGAACAGTTGCCGGCCGGCCGAGCGACCGTCGATAACGCTCAGCAACTGATGGACCGCGCCTTGCAGGATCGGAAGGAGATACTCGACGACGAGAGGGGCGAGGTACACCAGCCAGGACAGGCTCAGCACCACGCCCAGCGCCGCCAGCCCGGCGGGACCCATCCGCTCTCTGGCATCGGCGTGCCGCTGTACGCGCAACGCGTAGTAGACCGCCGTCCAGAGGGTGAGGAACAGCACGAACGCGTACGACGTGAGATGGTGGGTGACGACCATCGCTCCAAGGCCCAGCAAGGCTACGACGGTCAGCCCGATGCGGTTGCCGTCGGCGGGTTGGGCGTGGGCGCGGTACACCAGGGCGGCGAGGACCAATGAGACGAAAGGCAGGGCCAGCGACTCATACGAGAACTGAGCATCGAAGAACAGCACCTTTGGATTGATCAGGTACAGCAACGCGCCGATCCCTGCCACCCGCGCGGAGTCGCTGATGCGCTCGTACGCCAGGTAGAGTCCCAGGATGAGTACCAACCGCGCGACCGCCTCCACGACGATCCCGGCCTGGAAGATCGACAACCCGCTCAGGCGCACCAGCGCGCTCGTCACTGTCTCCATGCCTGGAAAGAGGGTGCTGACCGGCAACAGGGGATTTTCCGTGAACAACCGGCCGCTCCTAAGCATATCGTCGACCGTCCTGTAGTGCAGGAACTCGTCGTGCAACTCGAAGCCCAGCGGGGAGCGCAGCGCCTTGACCAGATATAAACCGAACCCGAGCGTGCAGACGAGGCCGATACGCTCCCATCGCGACGCGCCGGTCGCGATCAGACGGGCCGCGATCGGCACGAACAGGAGCAGTAAGCCGCCCCAGAACAACGGGTCTGCCCACCAGATTCCCACTCTCATGCGCGCCCCGTTATACGCGAGCGTCACCAGGAGGATGCCTAGCGAGCCCGTCAGGCTCAGCAGCGGCAGCCAGCCCAGGCTCCCCGCCGGTCCTTGCCGCAGGGCGCGCGCCACTACGTTAAGCATCCTTGACACCGTCGCGACGGCGCGCTGCCAGGAGGTCTGCCCATGGGCGCCGCCGACCCGTGGGTCGGCCGGTTGGACCGCAAGCGCCACGGGCTGTTGCAGTCCTTGGGATAACAGTTTCATCTTTTTGCCGTACCTGTAGTTGCCGTATTGGGACGCATGGGACGCAGTAGCCACGATGCGATAGTGCGCGTCATCCCGCGAGTAACTCCTCGTAGACGCGTTCGATCCGTGGGACGACCGCAGCTGGCTGGAACTCGGCCACGCGGCGTTGTCCCGCCTGACCCATGCGCTCACGCAGCGCCGGCGCGGCCAGCAATTGCTCTATAGCCCGCCGCAGGTCGTCCGCATCGCCGGGCGTGACCAGCAGGCCTGTGTCGCCGTCCACGACCAGGTCGGTCAGGCCCCCGATGCGGGAGGCGATCACGGGCCGTCCGGTCGCCATGGCCTCCAGCACGACCAGCCCGAATGGTTCGGCCCACACCGATGGAACCAACGCCATCATGCTGCGCCGAAACGCCTCCATCACGGCGTGGTGCGGCCAGTCCTTGAGCACGACCACGTTGGGTGGCAGGTCGTTCGTCGCTACCGGATACTCAGACGTTTGATACCCGACGATGACCAGGGGGGGCGGATTGGTCAAGGTGGTGTACGCGCGGATCAGCACATCGACCCCTTTGTAACTTCCGAACGCCCCTACAAAGAGGAGGTACGGCTCGTCGGGCAGCTGGGCGCGATACGGCCCGACATCACCGCGAGGCACGGCGACATCCTCGGCGATGAAGACCGGGATGACCTGGAACGGCGCCCTACCGCCGACCAGGCCGTTGCCAGCCGCCACGGCCTGACTCTCGGGCAAGAACATGTCGACGGTTGCGCGCTCAGGGATACCCATGGCCCAGTTGGCCAGGACGGTCGGTATACCCTTGCCCGTCCCGTAATGGTCGGCCGCGCAGTCGAGGCACTTCCGCGGGCCGGGTCCGCTGCAGAGGGCGCCATGGTAGATCAACTTCTTGGTTGCACACACGAGGCTGTAGTCGTGCAAGGTTAGCACGAGTTTGGCCTTGCTCCAGGCCTTGAGAGGGAGGAATGAATGCACCATCCAGTTGTGGGCATGCACGATGTCCGGCCGTTCGCGGGCGATCACCTTGCGGAGCGACCAGACTGCCTCCGGGTCAGGAAACGGCGGCGCGTGCCTGCGACCCGCGGCAGCATGTAGTCCTGGCACGCGCTGCATGCTGCCGCGGATGCGGTAGACCCGCACGTCGCCGTCGCGCTCGCGCGCGGCCATTCCCTCCTGCCACAACGTCGCGACGGCCACGTCGTGCCCGCGCGCGGCCAGGGCAGCGCTGAAATCGCGCACGAACCGTTCCTCGCCCCCGATAATCGGTGGATAGAACTGGGCCAGCATCAGGATGCGCATTGCGTCTCCTGGACGACGCCGCGGTAGAGGTCGATCAACTGGGCGGTGCAGCCATCCCACGTCGGCAGGTCGACGCTCGCCGGCGCCAGGGGAGCACGCAGTTGCTCCACCATCGCCGCCGCCACGGCCGCGTCGTCGCTCCGCTGAGGGATGGCCCGCACGAGCCCTTCCTCGGCGAGCTCACGAAAGCCGGAGGTGTCGCTGACGAGGACGGGACATTTGAGGGCCAGGGCCTCCATCACCGCGATGGGATGGGCTTCGTAGTCGCTCAGCAAAGTCATCAGGGAGGCGCCGGCCAGCGTCGCCGCCATCTCCTGACGCTCCGTCGGCGGGATCATGCGGATCTCCACCCGGTCGGCGACGCCAAGGGTCACCGCCAGCCGTTTCAAGGCTGCCTCATAGGGACCCGACCCCAGGATGAGCAGGCGCGCGTCGGGGTACTCTGCGCGTACGCGCGGCAGCGCGGCAATGACCCGATGATGCCCTTTGTACCGTTCGAGCCGCCCCACCGAGACGATAAGGGGGCCTTGAGCGAAGGGGCTAGCGACATCAACACCTTTCGGCGCCGCGGCGGGCCGCGCCACCAGTTGGGGCAGATGCGAGCCGTTCTGAATGGTGGCGAATCGCTCGCCGGGAAGCCGCAGCCGCTGCCGGAAGAAGCGTGCTTCGAACTTGGAAACGGCGATCAAGCGGGTCGCCCGCGCCAGCAGCGGGCGTAGCGTGGCCCACTGCAGGCCCCGGATGGCGTTGCGCAGGCGTGACGTATGCCCACCGGTGTGGAACGTGACCACGAACGGCGTCTTCGCGCGCCATGCCGCCAGCATCGCCAGCGGCGGGACCAGCGTATGAACGCCCTGGCAGTGGATGACGTCCCAGTGCCCGCGAGTGATGGTCCGGTAGAGATCGGGGGCGATGCAAAACTCACGGTTGGCTGGCCAGGCTCGCACCCGTTGGACGCGCACGCCATCAACCTCCTCGACGCTTGGGAGGCGGCCACTGGTATCGACCGTGAGGACCGTGACGTCGACGCCAGCGCGAACCAGCCGCCTGCTGACTTCGTAGACGTGAGTTTCCACCCCCCCCGCGTAGGGGAAGTAGCCCAGGGAGACCTGCAACACGCGCAGGGGCGCCGGCGTCGTATCCGCCGCCACCCCCCTCACGTCGAGGTCCGACCGGGTCATCTGTGCTTGCATGATGTGTCCTTCTATATCCTTCATAGAGCGTATTGATGTGTTGTCGGTCAACGCCGGGCGCTGTGACACCTTATGGGTGCAGGGCGCACTCCAGGCTATTGTCGCGGGATACCATGGTGACGTTGGCCATCTCGATGGCTAATGGCAGACCGCCAACCGCTATGGCTGGATTCCGACTAACGAATTGGATCACGTTCGCGCCTTGCCGTAGCGTGAAGGAGAGCGGCTGCAAGGGCTGCAATCCCGTCCGAGAGACATCGAGCGTGGTGGGGGGAGCGCCATTGACTGACACGGCCAACTGGTTCGGGTAACGGATCGATCCGAGTTGTCCGTTCATGACGACGGTCGTGGCCCGGTCGAGGAGGACGCGTATGAGCGCGTCGCGTCCATCGCTCCAGCGCCACCAGTACGGGCCGTCCGTCTCGGTGGTCTGCCACCCGGTGATGAGCATAAACGAACAGCCATGCGGCGTGTCCTGCTCGGCCAGCAGCCGTTGCCGCAGCGGCTGTAGGTTGAACCACCCCGTTTGCCAACCCCGCAGGTAGTATTGATTCAGGCTCACGCCCCCGGAGAACGTTGTATCGCCGCAGCCATTGCCGCTGAGCACTACCTTTTGCGGGGTTCGGCCCTGGAGCAAGATGGACCGGTCGGGGGTCGCGAACTCGTTGAGCGGCGTTGACTGCAGCCACCCCAGCGACGCCATCGACACGCAGCTCCAGGCGCTCTGGTCGAGCGTGTCGCGCAGCCTGCCGGTCAGGCTGAACCACGCGGCGCCCTGCACGCAGAGCACGATCGAGAACACGAGGGCGATGGCCTGGATCGTCTTGGCCCGCCGCCGCCAGTCGAGCTTGACAGCAAGATCGACGCCGCGCAGCGTTTCTCGCGCGTGTACCAGACCTTCGACCACCGCCAGGCCCATGACGTACAACGAGGCGAAGAGCGCGGGATAGTCGAACTTATTGGCCCATCGCCAGAGATGCGGGTCCCTGGCCCACAGGACGAGTGACACCGCCACCGCGACGATGCCCACCACCTCGATGGCCCGCAGGGCGCGGGCAAGCCGTTGTCTGCCGCGCTGGCGGGCGAACGGCGCGGCGAATAGGGCGGCCGCTGCTAGCAGGGCTCCCGACAGCGCTACGAGAGGCAAGCCCACCGTCGACACGGTCAGACTCCAGAGCAGCCCGCCCTGTGACACCTGCTGAGTGTCGTACGTCGACTGTAAGAACCGGAACAAGGCCAGTGCGGCCAACGCCGCGAAGCCCAGCGCCCACCACCGCAGCCGTCGCGACTGGTCCGCCCCGCGTAGTCCCATGGCAACGGCGACAACGGACGTGACCGCGAAGAGCCCGATTGCATAGGGGTGGCTGAACAGAATGGCAAGGGCAAGCGCCAGGACAAGGGGGACATGGACCCTCCGCATCCCGGTGAGGAGCGCGAGAAGGACCGGCCAGAAAAGTTGCAGCGCGATGTTGGCCTCTTCCGTGACATTGAATTGCCCCGGCAGCATTACCAGCCCGATCCCCAGCGCGGCCCAGACGAAGAGCGGCCGCGCCGTGTCTCGCACAATCCACCACGCCGTCGCCAGCGCGATCAGCGGGACCGCCAGGTAGCTCAGCCCGAAGATGGTTTGCAGGACGACGAGGTTGTCGGTGACGTGGCTGGCCAGCAAGACCGGCAATTGCAGAGGGAAGGCGATCAAGCGGCCGTTGGGGATGAGCGGGGTCTGCTTGTCCAGGCTTTCGAACAGCAACCCGCTGCTGTCCCAGGACAGCCCCGCGCCGCAGAGCGCCGCGTAGATGAGGCCGACGGCGGTCAGACCAAAGTAGGCCCACGCGTGAAAATGCCCGTCGCGCGTCGGTTCATCGGCCGCGGCAGCACGCGCGCCACGCGCCACGGTTGCCAAATCCACTGGCCGCCGCGCTGCCTTGGGATCAATGACTGAGATATCCGAGCGCGCCATGATAACCACCTGTCCTACCGTCTCACGGGTGATGCTTGCCCGAGGGCAGCAAACAACGCGTCGTAACGCGTGACCGTGCCGTCCCATGATTGGGGGTCGGCAAACCGCTTCGTCCGCATGCTGAATGCCTCGCCCAGGGCGACCCGCAGTGCCGCGGGGTCACCCGGCGGCACAAAGATGGCGCCGCCGTAGGCCGCTGCAGCCTCGGGGAGGCCCCCGACGCGCGTTACCACCACGGGCAGTCCGTAGCTCATGGCGACGTGCAGCGGGCCACTCGCCGACGAGCGGTGGTACGGAAGTACGACAGCATCTGCCGCCGCGAAGAAAGCGGCCACGTCCCCGTCGGGCACGTACCGATTGACAAACGTGATGCGCTGCTGATAGCGGCTGCGCGCGATCATCTCCGCCGGCAGCGTCCAGCCTTCCCAGGTCTCGCCCACTACGGTCAGCCAGTAGCGGTCGATCTCCTCCTCGGGTATGGCGTCGAACGCCGTGACGAGGTCCTCCAGACCTTTATAGGGGCGAATCGTGCCGAAGAAGAGCAGATTGCAGACGGACTCCGGCACGACCCGTTGCGATGAGCCCGCGCTCACGCGCTGGTAGTGGTCGTATGGCCCGTGCGGGATGAGCGCGACCGGCCGTCGTCCCAGCCTATAGCGACTTGCCAGCGCCGGCTTGTCGTAGTCCGAATGGACCACGAAGCCGTCGACCAAACGCATCAAGACGTTGGCCAGCGCGCCGACGTACAATGGCACCAGCGGCAGCCGCGCCTCCCCGGGGTCGAGCACCTCGTGGAATTCGACGACCACGCGGGCTCCTTGCAGGCGCGCCATGATGGTCAGCGCCAGGTACGTGTGCAGGACCGTGCCGGTCCACCACTGCAGGATCAGGACATCCGGACGTTGCCGGCGCAGGAACCACAGCGCTCGGAGCAGCGACGGGACCCAGAACCAGTCCACCCCGTCGTACCGCGCGACCGACGACGGGAGCGCCAGGCTGGCGATGTCCGCGCCCACGCGTTTGCGCCCCGGATAGAGTCTCGTCGGAAGCAACTGGCGCATGAGGACAGCGGACACGTCGAAGGCTCCGCTCAGCGCGGCGCACAGGCTGAATGTATAGTAGGTGATCCCGCTCAGGAAGCGCGTGCCCGGCCCGACTACGCATACGCGCCGCACCCCGTCTCGTACGATAGAAGATTCCTCTGGTTGGACCCCGTCGGTTCGCGGCTGAGCTTTGTCCGTGACTATGGAGATGGCCATGTTATGCAAAGGCCTCTTCCCGCTCCGACTCGACGGCGACCTCGACCTCGACCTTGACCAGGTCCAGACGCGGCGCGGCGCGGCGATTAAGGTGCGGGAATCGCTCGGCGACGATGGTGCCCAGGACGCGCCAGCCATCGCGCCAGGCGTTGAGGTTGCTCGTCCCATGGATGCGCCTGCTCTCGAAGCTGGGCACCTCGTGGACGCGCAACCCGGCCTTGGCGATGCGGATGTTGATCAGCGTCTCCACCTCGAACCCATCGCAGTCGACGTCCATGTACGGGAGGCAGTGCGCCCAGAAGGCGTTGTAGCCGTAGCACAGATCGGTATAGTGGGTGCCGTAGAGCAGGTTGACGATGGTGTTCAGTCCCAGGTTGCCCAGGCGCCGCAGTAACGTGAGGTCGGCGCTGCCGCCCCCACGTGCGAAGCGTGAGCCCTTGGCGAAGTCGGCGCCCTTGAGCAGCGCCTCGACAAAGGCCTGGATTTCGCCACCGTCGGCGGACCCGTCCGCGTCGAGCATGACGATGATATCGCCGGTGCAGGCAGCGAAGCCGCAGCGCAGCGCGTTGCCCTTGCCGCGGCGTGACTGCTCGACCACCCGCACGGCGGGATAGAGTGCCCGCGCCACCGCGACCGTGTCGTCGGTGGAGTGCCCGTCGACGAGGATGACCTCATGCACATCGCGCGGGAGCCGCGCGAAGACATGCGGCAGGTTGGCCGCCTCGTTAAGAGTCGGGATCACCACGCTGACCCGCCGCGTCGTTCCGGTCGAGGACGTGGTCGTGGTGATGTTGAGAGTGACCAGGGCGCGCAGCGGCGCATCCTGGTCGACGGTCACGGTGATTACCCCCGTCATGGCGGGGCTCTCGGCGGTGTGCATTGCCTGCTGGTCTCCTACATTGTGTGCTGAGCGTATGGGAATGGGCTGGACAGGCGCGACGACCTTGAACAGGCGTTGCGCGGGCTGTCGCTCGACTACGTCTCGCCTAAGAGGCGATATCTGGCGTGCGAACGATTGCAGCCGTGGCCAATCCACCTGAGCTAGGGGGGAACATACCGCGGCGTTACCCAAGCTGCCGGCTGGCGCGAGGACGCGCGCGTCGGGGTCGGATGGTTGGGTTAATGAGGAGAACCTCCCCTTGAGTAGTGGACACCGTGCTCAAACCCGGCCAGTTTCCACAGAGCGGTAAACTGGCCTCCTATCGACCGTCATTGGTCGTAGCAACGAGAGGCACGAATGTCGGTGAGATGATTGAAGCGGGGAACGCATCACCTCCACACCATGGCAACAACTACATTGGGCTGAACCGTTGCCACACATTTTCATTCTAGCGGATGCTCACCATGCGCACCTTAACAACCGCGGCGTCTTTCATGACAATCTTGTAAAGAGGGAACAACTGCTGCCACTAGCGTATATCGTGGGCTTAGACCGTTCCCACGTCGCAGGTATGCGAGGGCCTGG
>JAABUX010005600.1_pt1 | contig 15359 bp, 8 predicted proteins | sample 5561851 | NCBI WGS metagenome assembly JAABUX01 (sample SAMN10711883, study PRJNA513361) | rock metagenome | isolation source: Antarctica rocks | place: Antarctica: Victoria Land, Richard Nunatak red sandstone | collected 2016-01-03 | reverse complement strand
GCTGGGCCAAGGACAAGCTGGCGTTGGCGGTGACCGAGCAGTTGATCGCCCTGTGTACGGGCGTCGGCGCGGTGGGGGAAGCCATCGTCTCCGCGTATAACCTGCTGACCTTCTTTATCAGCAACCGTGATTCAATCGCGGCGCTAACGGGCAAGGTGCTGGACATCGTGACCGCGATCGCCGGCGGCAAGCTGGGCGACCTCGCGGCCGTGGCCAAGAGCGTCGAGAGCACCTTGACGGGCATGCTCCCGTTGCTCTTCGACTTCCTGGTACGCCAGGCGGGCCTGGGCGACATCAGCGCGCAGATCAAGCTCTTCATGGAGGACATCAAGAAACCGATCGCGCGCATGGAAGACCAGGTGGTGTCCTTCATCGTCCGTCAGGCCCACCGCTTCCCGATCGACCATCGCCACGGTCACGGCGGGCCGGCGCGTAGCGAAAAACTGGAGGCGTCGGACTTCCCCAAAGACACGTTCCAGGCGGACAACGAGACGCACACAATCTTTGTGGCCGTCGAGGACGACCGCCCGATCATCAAGGTCGCCAGCACGCCGACCCCGATCGAGGACTTCCTCGATGTCGCTGTCGGCACTGACAAAATCTCCGACAAGAAGAAGCTACAAATTCCTGTGATACGCACGATGATCACCACCATGAAGATCATCATCGATGAGATCGTCCTCGCACTACAGAAGGGCGAGGACGTGACCGAGAAGCAGCATGAGGTCCTCGCGCAAGAAAGCAAAATCGCCACCGCCCTGAAAGTCTTGCTGAGCGTGAGCGACATAGATGACTTTCAAGAGAAGAAGAAAATCTACAAATTGGAGGGGCTAGTCGCTCTCTTCCGTGACATGCCGGAGGTCACGGGCGACAAACTGACGGGCGACCATCAGCCACAATCGGCGCTGCTGGACTATGTGGCCGAAAAGCTCGTGTTCAAGGATCGATTCATCCAAACGATGGTGAAGGAAGGCGAGCAAGCGCCGGGCGGCTGGACGATTAATCTTGGCCCCAGACATAATCGCGGCCGTACATACAAAGGACGAAGCTACACACCCTTGTCCAATGCTAAGCAGCGCATCGATCAGGCCATCACGGATGGCGGCGATGACGCGGAAAAGCAGCGGCAAGGCGTCGTCGACGCTCTCAAGGTCGACTTGGCCCTTGATGTTGCAACGATGCGAGACGTGATAAACACACCCGACAACGACACAAAGGTATGGGGGGATATTCATGCGCTCGATATCCCCGAGAAAGAGAAGATTGAACTCATCGACCAAGTACGGCGCCAAGATCTTGCTGGTGAGGATCGCATCCTCCAGCAGCCCCTTGAGAAGATCAAGGAGGAGTTGCCGGGGTAAGAGTGGCCGAGCACCGCTACCACCCAATGGCAAGGAGGGCGCATTCCCATCGCACGTTAATATGCCTGAATAGTTGCTACAAGAAAAGTAATAACACATCATTACTAAACAGGTTGTATGATGGAGGAAGATATATGTCGGCACTGGATCGGCTGCATGCCTCTTTCCCTGATGGAGTTCCCATCCCGGAGTTGCTGGTTCGGCTCGCTTCGTACCAGGATGCAAGGAATAGGCTGCCAGGTAAATTGGAGTTCGATAGCGACGGGTATCAGGCGGCGCTCGATTGGACGAATGACAATGAGCAGGAAGCCACCCAATTCGTCTTATTTCTCATCGATAACGGAGCCTCCGATTATGGATACTGGCGCTACAATAGACAGCTGCTCGATCAAGCGCCTCTGGTGTATCTAGGTGGGGAAGGTGTCGACAATACGGTACTAGCCAATTCGCTCGAGGACTTCGTCAGGCTAATTGCACTAGGTCCCCCTAATATAGGCATGTGGCGCAAATCGTATAGGGACGTAGAGGCCAGCGATGATACGCTTCGGTTTCGAGAGTGGCTGCGCACCGAGACGGGCATCGTGGCACCCACATCTGAAGAAGCGCGCGAGATCATCGAGACGGCTCGCTATAAACATCCCGATATTGACCAGTGGGTCCAAGAGCAATGGGAATAGCTGCCTTTCGCGTTATCGCACGGCACAAATCAGTCATAGTGTCGCGGTCGATACATGGGATAACATGAATGTGGAGAGCGTGGTTGTCCAGGACATGGCACGTGCCTCGTTCCCGGACGATGTGCCCGTGCCGGAACTACTCCTTAAGCTCGCCAAGTGGGAGGAGGCGAGCGGGTTATTCCTACCTGGTCAACTCGAGTTCACACCGCACGGGAGACGGGAGACGGGAGGCGCGCGAGTGGGCAGATGGCGACGAACAAAACGTGACGCAGTTCGTTATCTTTCTTATTGGAGAAGCGCACTCCAACTACGGATACTGGTTGTATGGGGGCCGACCCCTCGATGAGGCGCCGCTCGTCTATCTCGATAGTGAGGCGGCGGACAGCACCGTTTTGGCCAATACCCTCGCGGAGTTCGTCGCGCTTGTCGCGCTCGGCGCGCCGAACCTGGGGCTGTATCGCTTGTCGGACGAGGACGTGGAGCCCGACGAGGAAACGCCCCAGTTTCGTGACTGGCTGAAGGCCGAGACGGGCATCGCGGCGCCGACGGATGCGGAGGCGCGCGCGATCATCGGGAAGGCCCGTGCGCAACAGCCGGATCTGGAACAGTGGGCTCTGCGCATGCGTTGAGGTTGAGGAGCGATTGGCCTGGCGCCAGACATCCTGCACGAATGGGGGCATCCGTGATCCCGCTCCCGGCGGCCTAGCCGGTCACACTGAGCGGGCTGGCCCCGCTGGTCCTCCCCTCGGTCTCGCAGCAGTTCGCGGCTATACGGGCGCGGGGGGACGGCGCGCCGCTCGCACCCGGAATCCTGCGGCACATGGAGGCCAACCTGCGCGTGCCCCTGGGCGACATCCGCATCCACGACGATCCGGGCGCCTGGACGCTGTGCGCGCACCTCGGCGCGCCGGCCCACACCGCGGGCACGCATATCTTCTTCGCGAAGGGCGCCTACCAGCCGGGGACGTCGCAGGGCCGCAACCTGCTGGGACACCAGTTGCAGCGCGCCGTGGCCGGGCGTACCGCGCAGCAGGCCACCGAGGCCGCGCAGCTGGCGGCCGCACCCGCGCAGCCAGCGGCCGCGCACGCTCACGAGGCGCTGCGCCAGCCCCCCGTCGCGCCGCACGCCGCTACAACACACGCCGCGCCGCACGCCGCGACGGACTGGCCGCGGCCCGACCGCACGGGCTTTGTCGCCCTGCCCACGCCCCAGCCCGGCCGTCTCGCCTACCCCGCCGGGGCTGAACCCTACGCGGGCGCCAGCGACTTCGTGCTCCGCGTGCGCCCCCACCGCGACGCCCCGCCCATCCTCCCCCTCAGCCTCCACGAGGACACCCGCGTCCTGGTGCTCGGCACGACCGCCGGCCCTGCCCCGGACCGCTGGTGTGACGTGCGCGTCGAGCAGCCGGCGCTGAGCGGCCTGGAGGGCTGGATCGGGCACGGCGACATCGCCCTCGACGCGGGCGCCTCCGCTGCCGACGCGCCGCGCAAGCACGCGGGCGGAGGTCTGGGTGTTGGGCACCCGCAGCACCTCACCGTGGTTCGCCGTTAGTTGGGAATCCGAGGCGCCGTTGGCCCTCGTGGGAACGCAGTGACGTCGAACGTGTCGCGTGCCTGTGCGGAGACGGTGACCCGCGTAGTCACGGTCTGGCTGGTGGTCAGCGTATAGAAGGTGATGGTTACCCGGACCGCCCGCGCCGACGGATTGTAGAGCAGCAGGAACGTGCTGGTCCCGCGAGGTAGGACGCTGCCAGTATGCTCCAGCGCCGCGCGGCGCTCGTCTGCCCGAACACGTCACGGCCCGCTACACGCGGCGGCGTGGCGAACCAACGTATTCCGACCGTTCCACCACCACCGGGCGGTCGCTCGTCACCACGCTGGCCACGCCGCTTCGGTGCGGCACGATGTCGTTCACCCGCAGCGTCGCACTGCTGTGCGGCGCCAGCCTCAGCGTCCGCCGGCCTAGCCGTCGGCCCTTAGCGCCAAAGACGGATACCGTGACGTTGGCCGTGCCCCCTTGTGGGTTGAGAATAGTCAGGAAGGTCTGGAACGGCGCCGCCGTCGAGCCCTCCACGAATTGCCAGGAGATCTCGGCGTTCGGGGCCGCCTCGCGCGTGGTCAGCCCGTAGCCGCCTGAACTGAATGTCAGCGTGCGCTCGACCAGGACCGCTTGGTCGGCGTCGGCCACGATGCTCACCGCTGTGTTCCGAACGAGGCTGTTGATATCGACCAGACGCTCACTATGCGCGCCCACGCGCTCCGTCACGGTGCGATTGCCCTTGCCGCCGGGCAGCAGCAGCCGCAGGCGCACCGTGGCCGCATGGGATGCGCTGGGGTTGAGCAGGGCGACCGTTTCGTGGAAGAATCCGCTGGTATAGCCCTCGGCCAGGTACCAGTGCCGGCCCAGGTCCCCGTTGCCTACCACGCTGTCGCCGTCTTTGCCCGACCGCGTCAGATTGAGTTGGCCCGTGACCGTCCGGTCGGAGGCCACGCACAGCCCGACGTTGCCGCGCCGCCTGGCGAGGCCGGCCACGGACACGCTGCGCCGTGCGTTGGCGGGCACGGTGAACGAGGCCGCGCGCACGGAGCTGTCGGCGAAGTAGAAGGTCACCGCGATGTGGGCTGTCCTGGCGGTGGGGTTAAGGACGGCCAGCGCGGAATGCATGCTCGCCGACTCGACGCCGCCGGCGATGCAGAAGCGTCGCGCGACGGTCGGGTGTATGGCCGTGCCGGTGGGCGCCGTCGTCGCGCTGGCATTCGGCCTTGTCGTCGCGCTGGCGCTGGGCGCTGAGGATGTACTTGTGCCGGTCGGAGGGACAGGCGCGCTCGTCCCGGTCGGTGGGACGGCCGTCGCGGTGTTCATGGGTGGGACGGCCGTCGACGTGGCTATGTTGGTATTGGTGGGCATGGCCGTCGACGTGGCCGTGTTGGTATTGGTGTTGGTACTTGTCGTAGTGGCTGTAGTGGTGTTGGCGCCTGCTGCGGTCGCCACGGCGGTACTGGTCGTCGTCGCGGATGGCGCGGATGAGGCGAGCACGGGCACGGCGCCGGGGCCGGCGTCGTCGAGGTTCGTTTGCGCCCCGTCCGCCGGGTTGAACTGGTCGAGATCGGTTTCGATGCGCAGCGGGGCGCCCGTGGCGGCCGTGGTGGCCGCGCCTGCGGCGAGGGACAGTTTGAAGGTCGCTGTCCGGGTGGCGCCGGGCGGGAGCGACTGAGCCGTATCGGGGATGACGAAGCCGTCGATCTCCCCGTTGTTGGCGGTCGAGCCAGTGAGGGGCACGTTGACGAATTGTTCGCCGGTGGCGTCGTCCATGTAGGAGAGCGTGAGCTGGCTGGCATCGAGCCCGGTGGTGCCGGCGCTGTCGCCGGTGACGTACAGGTCGAAGCGGGCGTTGGCGATCTCGTCGCCGGAGGGGTTGGACGCGCTGGCGGTGAAAGTGACCGCCGGACCTCCGACGATAAGCGTGGTGGGCAGGGTTTGACTGACCACGGGCGCGGTCCCGGCGTCGGCGCCCTGATAGAGCAGGGCCTGGTTCGTCGTGCCCTGTTCGGTGTCGGTGGCCTGCACGTAGCAATCGGCGTTCGCGGTGGAGGCGGTGTAGGTCACCACGACCTGGCCATTGGCGTTGGTGACGTCCTGGACGTCGCTCAGGACCTCGGCGCCGGAGCCGTCCGCGCTGCTCACGGCGCCGCAGACGCCCGGCGTGGCGGGGTCACCCCTGACGCGCACGAGCATCCGATCGCCCGCCACGGGCTCGCCGTTGGCGTCGAGCGCGGTGACGGTGATCGTGGTGGTGGAGACGCCGTCGGCCGGCAACTTGGCCGGGCTGGCGTCCAGCGTGACCACGCTCGGACCGCTCGCATTGGCGGCATGCGCGGCGTGCGCCTGCACGGCGGACGCCGCGGCCGCGGCTTGGCGGGCGTAGGCCGTCTTGAGGCACCCCTTGCCGATGCCGTAGGCCGCATACGCGGCGTTGCTGAACTCACCCTGCGTGTAGTACATGTGACCATTGATGACCTGGTTGTACCCGCTCGTGTCATCGGCGTTGTTGACAAACCCGATCGGCGGACCGTAGTCGGAGCCGCACTCGTCGCCGATTTCGTTTCCCGCGGCGTCGATCCAGTTTGACGCCGGCCCCGGATCGGTGATGGCTTCGGAGATCTCGTGGCCCAAGACGTCGACCTCGCCATCGGCGGCGCGGTCGCCGTTGGGTTGTTGCCCGTTATAGTTGCAGCTCCCGTAGGGCTCGTTTGCGTAGATGACGGAGCCCCCGCCATTGGGAAGCTGGAACGTCGAGTGATAGCCCACGTAATCGGCGCACCCGAACGTGCCGTCGGACGCCTGGGTCCGGACATTCGGCGGGAAGAACACGGGGTAGATGTGGGAGAGATCGGCCGGCAGGCTATTGGCCGCGAGCACCGACTGCACTTCGGTTTGCAGTTGAGCGTCCGTGACACAGGCCGTAAAGGTCCCCGTGATCGGACACGCGCTGTCGGTGGCCGGATAGGCGGTCGTGTCCGTGATCGGGGCGCCGGCCGTGATACCGTACGTGAGCTGAACGTTAGCTGTGTTGGTGTACTCGGAGATGACACTTACGGCGTTCGTAAATGGCGCGCTGGCCGCAAGGTCTGTGATGTATTGATTGACGACGGGGATATACTTCGGGTCGGAACTGAAGTCGAATCCGGCGGGCGTCCAGTAGATCGGCGTGACCGTAATGACGCCCGGTGAGGTTGCCGTGCCCATGACCGGGCCGTTGTGGGGCAGGAGCGGCGGTTTGCACTTTTTGCACACCCCCGGCTCTGCTGCCTGATCGCCGACCGGCGAGGTGTTTGTCGTCGTCCTGGTGGCCGGCGTCTCACCTCTGGCCGCCGGCCTGGTGGCCACCCCACCTCTGGCTGCCGGCGCTCCACCGGCGGTCGCCGGGGTGGCGCTGATGGGTCCTGTGCCTGCGATCGCGATGAGAATCGTCGCGAGGATGGCAACGGTGAGCGTGGCGCGTGATCCTGACGTCTGTATGCGCTGAAGCATCGACATAAATGTACCTCTATTCGGCGCCCGAAACCGGGCTCATGCCGCTCTGTAGTCAGATACCCATGCCTACCTGTACCATGGGCGCTGTGTCTCGGTCTCGGGGTGCTGTGTCTCGTCACGCACGCCCCCCATTCTTCCCACCCCTAAAGACGTGGGAGGAATGGAGGATTCCTGTGATAGGCGCTTCCCCTGCGGGACTGTTATCGTCCTGAGCGCGTAGCTACTCCCGTGCCGTGCGGCGTGTCCACCGGTGACGGACGTGAGGCGTGTGGCCGAGGGGGAGCAGGCTGGTGGCAAGGAGCAGGCTTGTGATGAGGAGCAGGCCGGCGGCAAGGAGCAGGCTTGTGACGAGGAGCAGGCCGGACCGGGGGCTTCATCGTTGGGGGCTTCATATCGCCATAGGTCGGCACGCAGCGCCCGGCTCCGGCGGCGCAGTCCATGTAGTTCCCGCTGCCGTCCACCGCCACCGCGTGCAGCGTCCCGACCGCGACACCCGCCGCCGGCGCCGGCAGTGACGCCGTCCAGGTCCCCGGGTCGCTCTGGCTCTGGGTGGCGGCGACCGTCTGGGACTTGCCGTCCCCGATGGCGGCGCCGAGATAGAACACCACGCCCACGACATCGCCCACGCTGTCGGGCGAGTCGCCGTCGCCAACGTTGGTCGCCTGGACCGCGAGCGCCCCTCCCGCGGGGCTGTTCGTGATGGTGGGCGCGTCGAGCGCCGGGGCGGTGATGTCCGCCGTGGCGGGCGGCGTGTACGACGAAGTTGCCAGGAATTCGATCGTGTTGTACCCCCCCTGGGGCCCGAAGCCGATGCCGACCCAGGTGGCGGTGGCGCTCAGGATGTTGTTGCGGTGCCCCCAGCGGGAGCTGGCGTCCTGATACATGTACCCATATATCTCCGCGGCGGGCGAGCCGTTCCCCGGGAAGACATTCTCCGCCGCACCCGTCCAGTGGAACACCGAGTCGACGTTCAATTTATCGAAAAACCCGTTGTGCAGGGGGCTCGCGTGGCCGGTGTAGTTGTAGTCGACCATCTCCTTGCTGTGGTTGGCTGCGATCTGCGAGAGCAGGGTCGTGTCCAGCTGGAGTGCCGGCAGTCCGCGATCGACCCGCTCCGCGTTGAGCAGCATGAGCATCTGCTGCTGCGGCGAGGCGGCCTGGAAGGCCGTCGCGTCGAGGCTCAGCGGGGTAGCGCACTTCTCCTGCTGGCGGGCATTAGTGAAGGCGGCGACGATGTTGGCGACCATCGAGAAATCCGTGTCTTTCGGCGGCTCCACGTTGGCCGCCGGCGTGACGCTCGCCGAACAGGCGTCGGCGGTGATAGCGTGCGCGGCGTTGCGCGGCGCGATGGTCAGCGCGCCGGCTACCAGAAGGACTATAAGGCTCCACTTCATGGCGTGCATGCTCTTTTCCTTTCCTATCTTCTTACTTCCGAAGCGTGTTGATCCGGCGGATGGCGTAGTGGCGAGCGCGCCTCTGGGCGCCATGGTCGACCGACGGCGCTGCCCGATCGTCGCGCGCCCCTCGTCAGACCCCGGCCCGCCGTGCTCCACCCCCGTCCGTTGCCGATGGCGGCGCATCTGCCCCACTCGCCCCCGCCGGCAGTGCGGGGGGCTGGTGATAGCGTATGCGATGAAGGCAGCCGCGTCCATGCAAAACTCGCAGTTTCACTCGCAACTTCACTCGCAACTTCGCGCCCGTCCAGGGGCTGCCGCATCCGCGCCACGACACCGATGCCTGCCACGGCGCGCTGATACTGTCGATGGCAGATTGTCATGTCCCTGCGGGACGTCCCCACGGATGAAAATCGGCAATGTACACAGCAGAGCTAGCGACGCGGCTTCAGCGCGCCGACGGCCTCGACCAGCAGCAGGATCGCCAGGGGCACGACCTGCAGCATGAGGCGATAGAGCGATGTGTCGATGTGCGCGGTGTAGGGCGACCAGTCCGAGAACACGTAGCCGATCCCGTCGAGGCCAAGTTGGGCCGTGAGCAGCAGCAGCAGGCCCCACCCCACCAGACCCAACCGGCGCGCGGCCAGCGCGACGACGACCGCGCCGCCCACGGTGGGCCAGAACAGGCCCCAGCGCCCCAGGTTGAGCGCTTCCCGCAGCAGGTAGGAGGCGATGGTGGGCAGCCGCCCGACGTGGGCGACGAACACGGAGGGCGTCACGGGCAGGAAGTCGCGCCCCACGGGATGCGTCACCAGAGTGAAGACGAGCCAGGGCAGCGGCAGCAGGGCCGTGGCGGCCATGGCGCCAAAGATGGCGAACACGCGCGCCCGCCGGGGCGCCTGCCGCCGCACGAGCTCGCCCACGACAAGGGCCAGCAGGAGGAGGAGCGCCGCCAGCAAGCCCTCCTTCTTGGTCCAGATTGCGCCTCCCGCCAGCAGCCCCATCAACGCCAGGTCCGACGGCTGGCGGCAGCGCCACCAGAGCAGCAGATAGAGCGCGGACGCCCCGCCATAGAGGGCCAGCGGCACGTCGGCGTAGCCGTAGCCCGCCAGCACGGTCATGGGCGGGACCAGGGCCAGCGCCGCGGCGGCCAGCGCGGCCATGGCGCAGCCGTGGAGCCGGGCCAGGCCGGCATAGAACAGCAGCAGCAGCGCCACGAGGCAGGCCGTGCCCATCAGTGAGGCCAGGGTCAGGCCCAGGGGATCGGGTAGACGGAAGAACGGCGACTCGGCCAGGGGCAGGTTGAGTGGGTAGTCGGGATGCGTTGACCAGACGTGGGACGTGAAGTAGCCGTGCGGCAGCCTGCCCAGGGCGAACAGGCGCGCCTTGGGCGACCACACCGTCCAGGCGTCGCCGTGGCGCAACAGCGAGTGCGTCGCGATCCACGCGGCCACGGCAACCTGTATCAGGACGATGCTCAGGCCCAGCGCACAAAGAAAGCGCGAGCCAACGCCGATGCCGGTCCACGTCGCATCCGCGCGCCGCGGCCATAGGACGCGCGGTCCGACCAATAGACCAACGGCGGCGGCCAGCAAGGCCGCGCCGCTCGCGGTCGCGACAGACAGGTCGGTGAGGTAGCAGACGAAGGAGGCCGACGTGAAGAGCGCCATGCCCAGCGCCCAGGCAAGCCCCATCGTTTCGGCGTAGCGGGCGACGGTTCCGGAGGCGCGTATTCTCAGCGGCGTGGATGGGGTCGCCTCGCGCCCGGATGCGGCGGGGAAGCCGGACGCCCGAGGAGCGTGGGCAGAGGGCGTCTTGACGCTGCTCATCGTTGCAGGTCGAGTAGGGTACCCCAGCCGCGCTGCAGGAGCACCAGGCGGCGTGGGAGGGACCCTGCCGGGGGCGCCGACAGCGACCAACCCCAGGGGTCGCGTACGCGCCCGTTAGGGCGCGTCCACACTATCAGATAGCGCACGTGATGGTGGCGCATACGATACATCAGGTAGCGCCAGCTGAGGGCCAGGCGGCGGGGGCGATGGTACCACCACCGCTGGACCGGCTGAATGATGACCTTACGTGGATAGAGCACGTCGCGGCTGCGCTCGAACAATTGTTGGCCATGGTCGCTGTAGACGTCCACCACGAGCAGGCGCGCCCCGACCGGCGTGGCGTCGCGGACAGCGCTCAGGAAGCCGTCGTAGGTGGGCGGCAGCGTGGTGAGGTTGCGCGGCGCCGCCAGGTCGGTGGCGGCCGCGGGCAGCGCGAGGGCGCACACGATCAGCGCCATCACGCCGAGTTGCAGACGCCGCGCGGGCGCCCTGTTATCCTGCCGGCGCCGCATGGCCCTCCTCGACGGCGCCGCTCAGCCGCTGTACGGCGACAAACGGGCGGAGATTGCACTGGTCGCGCATAGGGGGAGGACACATCTCGTGATTATAGTACCAGGCCTCGCGGAACGCCGCTTTTACAGACTTTTTACTCTTTTGACAGATTGTTTACAATTGGGCAACACGGCGCTAACATCCGCATCCTACGATAGACGGTGGTGGGCATAGTTGATTCACGGCCGTGAGAGAGGCCGGTGCCCACTGGAGGAAGCGTAGCATGAAGCCCACAGCGCCGCTCGGTCGCGTCACAACGCGGGGATGGCCCGGTCTCGCTCGACTGCTCTTAACCTGTACGATCGCCCTGGGCGCATCGGCGCTCCCGGCCTCCGGCCTCGGAGCCGCTGGCGCGGCGATGCACGGGTCGTCCGCGATCAGAGCCGTTGCCCTGACCACCACCCCGATGAGCACTCCGACGAGCACGTCGACCACCACCCCGATGAGCACTCCGACCAACACGTCGACCATTGCCCTGATGAGCACTCCGACCGCGAGTTCGACCATCGCTCCGACGGACACTCCGACCGCGAGTTCGACCGCGAGTTCGACCGCGAGTTCGACTACTGTCCCGGCGCCGGCTCTTAGCCTCTCCCGCACGCAGGCGCCGCCGGATGCCGTGGTGCACGTGCGCGGCCTGCACTTCAGCGCCGCCAGCCCCGTCACCGTCTCGCTCAACGGCGCCGCCCTTGCCAGCGCGACGACCAACGCGGCCGGCCGCTTCGTGGCGCCGCTCACCGTGCCCAACCTCGCGCCGGGGGCCTACCCGCTCTCCGCCCGCGACGGCCAGGGCCTCAGCTCGTCCGTCACCTTCGTGGTGGTGGCGCGGGTGCCCGCTTACCTGCGCGTCTATCCCCGCCGCGCCCCGCCCGGCGCCACGATCACCGTCGCCGGCGGCCGCTTTGAGCCCGGCGAGACCGTTGGCGTCAGCGTCCAGGGGGCGCCGGGCCAGGTCGTGACCACCACCGCCACGGCCACGGCCACGGGCACGATCCTGCTCACCGCGACCGTGCCCCAACTTGCGCCCGGTGTCTACGACGTCACAGCGCGGGGGGCCAGCAGCGGACAGTCGGCCAGCGCGGCGCTACAGGTAATCGCGCTGGCCGCGCCCGCGCCGCGCCTGATCGTCTCGCGCCTGGCCGCCCCGCCCTTCGCTTCGGTCGTCGTGCTGGGCCGCAACTTCGGCCCCACCGAGACAGTTGGGCTCTCGCTGGGCGCGACCACGGTGGCCACGGCCACCACCACCGCCCGCGGCGCCTTCGCGACGCGCTTCACCGTGCCGCGCCTGGCGCCGGGCCTGACCACGCTCGGTGCGCTCGGCGCCACCAGCGGCGTCTCGGTCTCGGTCCCGTTCCGGGTCTACGCCCCGCATCGACCCACGTTCGGCCTCTCGCGCCGCTACGCCGTGGCCGGCGGCGCCATCGCCGCGCAGGGCGCCTACTTCGCGCCGTCCGAGCCCATCAGCGTCACCATCGGCGCCACGGCGGGGATCACGACCGTGGCCACGACGACGAGCTCGGTGCGCGGGACCTTCAGTCTGACCTTCACCGTACCACGGGTCGCGCCGGGCGCGTACCTCGTGGCGGCCCAGGGCATCAGCAGCGGGATCACCGCGACCTACGGACTGCGCGTTGTGCTGCCCGCCGCCCCGGCGCTGCGGCTGGCCCGTCACACCGGCCTCGCGGGTACCATCGTCCCGGCGCGCGGCTACCATTTCGGCGCAGGCGAGACCGTGACGCTCTCCTTCAGCGCGACCGTGGTGGCCACGGCCACGACCTCGGCCCGCGGGTCGTTTTACGCGCGCTTCACCGTCCCGCCACTGTCCAGGGGGACCTACGCGGTCGCGGCCGTGGGCGGGACCAGCGGCCTGACGGCCACCTCGTTCTTCGTGGTCCGCCCGGCGCCCTATGGCGTGCTGAGCGGGACCGTCACGGGTAGCGATAGTCCGGTCGGGCTGGCCGGGGCGATCGTGCATGCCGTGCAGCAGGGGACCGGGCACGGCGCCACCACGATCACGGACGCCTCCGGCGCCTATCAGCTACGGCTGCGCACGGGCTACTGGTACGTCGACGCCACGGTGCGCGACGGCGTCCACCTGCGCCTGCCCCCCGCGCTGATCTTCGTCGGCGCCTCGGCGGTCACGGTCCATAACTTTGTGCTGCCGCTGGCCCCGGCGTTGCTGGAGGGCTCGGTGTTCGGGCCGCCGTCGACGGCGATCACCGTTACCGCCCACTCGGCGACCGACGCCAGCCAGGTGGTGGTGACCACCGATGCCAACGGCCACGCCACCTATACCCTGGGCGCCCGCATCGGCCTGTGGCACATCTACGCCGCGCTGCCCGCGGGTACGCGCGACGCCTACGACCCGCCGCACAGCCGCGCCGTGGCGGTCACGCGGGTGGGCACGTCGGCCGCCCCCCTGGTCTACAACACGAACACCACGCTGACCTTTATCGCCGCGCCCTACACCATCACCGTCACCGTGCGGGACAGCGCCAGCGCGCCGGTTACCTCGACCGTGTTCGTCGTTGCCAACTCGCCCGACTACCCCAACGGCGGCGTCGGGGTGGGCACGTCCGTCAACACGAACGGCGTGTACACCCTGCGCGTGGGAGGCGGCGACTGGGAGGTCCGCGTCTACCGCCGCGATGGTCCTTCTCCCGTGGGCCAGCGCCTGATCGTCAACGCGGCCAACCCTTACGTCTCGCTGGACTTCACGCTGCAGGCCGCGCCCGACACCATCAGCGGCGTCGTCTACGACGCCAACGGCCAGCCCATCATGGGCGCGGTGGTGCGCGCGGCGGCGGACGGCGAGTACGTCAGCGTGCGCAGCGGCGCGGGCGGCGCCTATACCCTGCGCGTGTTCCCCGCCACCTGGGAGGTGTTGGCCTTCGCCCCACAACTGGGCCTGGTGGGGCGGGCCGAGGTGGCCGTCGCGGTCGGAGCCAACCCCACGCAGGACTTTGTCGCTCCTCAGACGTACCGTGTCGGCGGGACCGTGCGCGTGGGCAGCGGCCCGCTGGCCTTCGCCACCCTGCGCGCCTATGCGGTCAACGCTCGCAACAGCGCCCAGACGGCGCTCGACGGGACCTATAGCATGCTGCTGCCGTCGGCCAGCTACACCATGCGCGGCTACGCCGTGCAGGCCGGCGCGCTGGGCGACGACTTCTTTAGCGTCTCGCGCGACATCTTCGACCAGGACTGGAACCTGCCCGCGCAGGGCATGGTCCAGGTGACGATAGCGGTCGGCGGCGTTCAGATCAAAGACCCGACGGGGACGGCGGCGCGCGTCAGTGCCTGGGACCCCTACACGGGCTACTGGAACGCCACCTCGGACGCCATCTCCGGTACCTACGCGCTGCCGCTGATCGCCGGCGTCTACACCGTGCGCGTCGGCGTCCCCGGCCAGGGACAGCTGGAGCGGAGCAACGTGCGCGTCGCGCCCAACGGTACGCTCGACGTGGCCTTCGACTTCACCAGGGTCGGCACGGTGCAGGGCACGGTCGAGGATACCACGGGGGCGCCCATCCCCGGCGCGGCCGTGTTTCTGCGGCGCGGGGCCATCGACGTGCGCACCATCACCGACTTGCGCGGCTACTACAACCTGCAGGTGCAGTCCGGCCGCGCCTATACCCTGGAGGCCGAGCAGCCGGGCTACGTGCTGCGCGACATCAAGCGGGTGTATGTGGTCGCCGGGGCGACGCGCACGGTCAACCTGACCCTGGCCGCGGCGCTGAATGAGGTCAGCGGCGACGCGCTGGTGGCGGGGACGAATAGCGCCCCGGCCGTCTACGCCTGGATCTGGGCCACCACCCGCCACGGCGGCTACGCCCAGACGCACGCCGACGGCTTCGGCAATTGGTCGCTGCGCCTGACCCCCGGCCGCTGGGCGGTGCGCGCCCGCTTCGACGGCTTCGCCACGGCCCGGCCCGTCGTCGTCGACGTGTCCGCCGCCGGCCGCGTCACGGGCGTGCATCTCTTGCTGACGGCCATCCCGCGGTACGTGGCTCCGCTGCCGGCCGCCGCCGCGTTCCAGGCCGGTCTGGGCGTGAGCGTGGGCACGCCGGACAACGCGGCCGAGGTGATCGTCCCGGCCAACGTGGCCGGGCAAAGCAGCGCCACTTACAGCATCGACGTGCGTGAGACGGGTAACGTCCCCGACGCGGCCAACGGCGCGCCGCTGGGCGGGCGCGGCGTCGAGATCGCCGTGGCCGACGGCATCGGCAACCCGCTGCCGCAACTCGATGGCGCCATGACGGTCAACCTGACCTACAAATCGGCCGACCTACCGGCGGGCGTCTCGCCGTCCGCGCTGACGGTGGGCTACCTGGACACGGCCACGGGGACCTGGCAGCCGCTGCCCTGCACGGTCGACCTGGCCTCGCACACCGTCAGCGTCAGCACGAACCAACTCGGGACCTTCGCCCTGCTACTGCCGCGGTAGGACCTGTCGGTCGGCCGCGTGGCGCCAGGCGGATCGGCGGGGCGGGGGGGGGGGCCCCAACAAAGCG
>JAABUX010005599.1_pt1 | contig 15360 bp, 10 predicted proteins | sample 5561851 | NCBI WGS metagenome assembly JAABUX01 (sample SAMN10711883, study PRJNA513361) | rock metagenome | isolation source: Antarctica rocks | place: Antarctica: Victoria Land, Richard Nunatak red sandstone | collected 2016-01-03 | reverse complement strand
TGGCCCAATCGGTCTGGCTGACCGACTCGTCGGGGCTGGCTTTCGTCAGCGTGCAACTCCTCGCCGAGTCGACCGGCCCGGTGCGGGCTCAACTCTACAGCACGGACCTGAACGGCGCGTCGCGCCTCCTGTACAGGCTGACCGATCCCGACCAGAGCAAGATGGACCTTGCGCGCGCCTACGGCTGCGTCGAGTGCGGCAGGTGAACGGAAAGGAACCCATCTTTCTACCCGTCGGACCTATTCTATCCAGGACCTGCAAGCGGGCGCCTGCCGCCGCGCTTCGAGCCAAACAGGGGGCAGACCGATAATCTCTAGCCAAGGAGGACTCGATGGACCGACCGCTCGCATCCCATCCAGCTTTGAGGCGCCGCCAGTGGGCCGGCGCGGCGTGCGCTACCCCACACGGCGCGGCACGCGCTACCCCACACGACGCGGGCGCAAGCGCCGCGCCCCGTCGCGGCGCCCCTATCAGCACGTGGACGGCGCCAGTACTGCTCTGGCTCTGCGTCGTACTGAGCGGCGTCCTGTCGCCAGCCGCGCGGTTCTTACGGAGCGCCGCGGCCGCTACCCTGCACGCCGTGGCGGCCATCCCGCGCACCATGCCGTACCCGCCCCGCTTCCCCGTCGTCGGCGTGGTGTCCATCGACCAGGGCGCCGGAGGGACCGATGTTGCGCCTGACGAGATCGGGGTCGACGCACGCGCCGGCCGGGTGCTCTTCATCGGCCGATTCATGAGCAATCAGACCACAAACCCCACGGAGCGCACGTCGCTCTACGCGGCCGACGCGCGAGATGGCCACATTGTGCGCACGATCAGGTTAAGCGACCTCAGCGCGCTCGTCGCCTTCGACCCGGCGGCGGGTCGGACCGTCGTCGTGACGGGGCAGAGCCCCTCTCCGGCCGTCGCCACGCTCTACGACGACGGCGCCCTCACTCCGGTGGGGACGGCTCCCGTCAGTGATCTCCCCGCCGCCGTGCGCGTGGACGAGGCGCGCGGGCGCACGTTCGTCGTCAATACGCTCCCGCAAAACGCGCCGACCGATCCCAACCTGACGAACTCGGTGTCGATGATCGACATCCGTAGCGGCTGCCTCACCCGCGTCCTTCACCCTGTCGGTCTCTATACCGGGCAGGGCGGCGACACCGTACTGAGCGCGGAGGTCGACACGGCGACGGGAAACCTCGTCGTCGCCGCCGTGGGTGATAGCCTCCCTGACGACGCCATCCTGCTGGTCGATCCGACGAGTGGCGCCGTGCTCCACCGCATCCCCGTGCCCGGCCCGCCCCGCGCCCCCGGCGATCACAGCTTCGTGGCGGCCCACGTCTACGCACAACTGCGCCGTATCTTCGTGGTCTCACGCGATGGTCTCACGCTCGTCGTGATCGACGCCGACAGTGGACGTGTGGTGCGGACTCTCACGCTGCGCCATCCGCTCTTATCTCTCGTGGCCGACGAGCGCGCCGGGCGGGTGTTCGCGTTCGCGCCCGCGTCCACGAACGGCGTCGGTGAGCCGCCGCGGCGGGTGGACGTCTTCGACGGACACAGCGGGGATCTGCTCTCCTCCACCGTGCTGGGCGAGGATGTTGCCACCGTCGGGAGCCCGCACCGGTCGGGCCGGAGTCCCATCGCGGGTGTTCTCGACGCGCGGACCGGACGGCTCTTCGTTCCCACGATCAACGGGTCATCGATGTCTGGGCACGTGGACGTGTTCGACACGCACAGCGGCGCCCTGGTCGCGTCGCGGGCCATGCCGGCCACGTCGATCCTGATCCCGAGCGCGTCGGGCCAGCGCGTGCTAGCCCTTGAAACCAGACTGTACCCGGACTTCGGCGCGGTCGCCGTGCTGGATGGACGAACGGGCGCGACGGTCACGACCTACCCGCGCGTCCTGTCAACCACCCTCGACAGCGCCGATGCGGTTGCTGTCGACGCGGGGCTGCGGCGTGCGTTCGTCTTCGGCGCTGACGGCGAGTTGCTGACACTGAACACCGGGCTGTAGCACCCGCTTGCGGCGCGCATCCACCCATTCGGGGGGTTGCGCGCCGCCGAGAGGGCGGCTACCGTGGTAAAGACAATCGTCACACGCGTAGCCCGCGGCACGCGCATGGTGGATAGGGTGAGGGTAGACCGATGGCGCGCAGGGCGCACAGCATCAACAGGCGCCTGCTGGCGAGCTACGCCAGCGTGGTCGCGCTACTCGGCGTGACGTGGGTGGTCGCGCTGGTGGCGGCGAACACACTGCGCGCCAACTACGACCAGACGGTGAACACGGTCGATGCGCTCTCGGGCGAGGTCACGCTGCAGATCAAGCTGATGGACGACGAGGAGACGGGCCTGCGCGGCTACCTGCTGACGGGATCCGCGGCCTTCCTGCAACCCTGGACCGCTGCTCGCAACGCCCTGCCGGCCGCCCGCGCGAACTCCAACACGCTCGCAAGCGCGGCGCCACAGCTACAATCCCTGCTGGCGCCCATGAACCGCGACGCCCTGGACTGGGAGCGATGGGCGACGCCGCTGGCGCGTTCGCGGCCGTCCGCGCCGCGCGGCTCCGCGGCCCTGCTGGCGCAGCAACTCGACGGCAAGGCCCGTTTTGACCGCTACCGCGACGCGGTGGAGCGCGTCACGCAGGCCCTGAACGAACTGCGCCAGCGCGAACTGGACGCGAGCCTGCAAACGCTCGCGCACCTGCCCTGGCTTTTCGCCGTGCTCTTTGCCGTCACCGTGGGCATGGCGATACTGATTGGCTGGCGGACGACGCGCGCGGTGGCGCGACCTTTGGCCGCGCTGGGGCAGGCCGCGCGGGCCATCGGGCGCGGCGACCTGACGCGGCCCGTTGGGGTCACGGGCGCGCGCGAGTTTACCCAGTTAGGAGAGAGCATGGATTGGATGCGCGACCGGCTGGCAGGACAGGCCGCGCTGGTCGCCGCGCGGGAAGCGGCCCTGGCCGCCGCCGAGGCGCGCTTGCGGACCGTCATGGCGAACGCTCCCATCATCCTTTTTGCGCTCGACGCGGCCGGGGTGTTCACTCTCTCGGAGGGGACGGTTCTGGGGTCGCTGGGGCTCGACCCCGGCGCCGTGGTCGGCCTCTCCGCGTTCGACGTCTACGCCGAGGTCCCCGAGATCACGGAGAACATCCGCCGCGCCCTGACCGGGGAGGCGGTGGGCTACGTCGGCCACGTCCACGGCATCGCCTTCGCCACTCAACTCGCCCCGCTGCACGACGAGCGCGGAGGGGTGAGCGGCGTGATCGGCGTGGCCACGGACGTCACGGATCGCGAGCGGGCGGAGGAGGCCCGCGCGCGCCTGGCCGACATCGTGGAGGCGTCCGACGACGCGATCATCGGCAAGGCGCTCGACAGTACAATCGTGACCTGGAACACGGGGGCGGAGCGGCTCTATGGCTACACGGCGGCCGAGGCCGTGGGCCGCTCGGTGGCCATGCTGATCCCCCCCGACCACCCCGACGAGTTGGCGGAGTTGATGGGCGCCGTCGCGCGCGGGGAGAGCATCACGCAGTATGAGACCGAGCGCGTGCGCAAGGACGGTTCGCGTGTCCCCGTCTCCGTCACCATCTCCCCCATCAGGGATCGGTCGGGCGCCGTCACGAGCGCCTCGGTCATCGCGCGCGATATCACCGCCCGCGTGCGGGCGGAGGAGGCGCTGGCCCGGAGCAACGCGGAGCTGGAGCGGAGCAACGCGGAGTTGCAGCAGTTCGCCTACGTGGCCTCGCACGACCTGCAGGAGCCCCTGCGCACTATCGCCAGCTACCTCCAGCTGCTCAAGCGCCGCTACGCCGGAAAAGTCCTCGACGAGAGCGCCGACGAGTACATCGCCTTTGCCGTCGACGGCGCCAAGCGTATGCAGGCCCTCATCCAGGCCGTGCTCGCCTACTCCCGCGTCGGTACCCACGGCAAGGACTTCGCCCCCCTCGACGCCCGCGCCCTCGTCGCCCGCGCCCTCGCCAACCTCGACGCTCGCCTCGCCGAGACCGGCGCCCAGGTCGCCGTCGATGAGGACCTGCCAATGGTGTGGGGCGACGATACCCAGCTTGGCCAGCTCTTCCAGAATCTCATCGGCAACGCCCTCAAGTTCGTCCGTCCGGGAGAGACGCCCCGGGTGGCCGTCACCGCCGAGCGCCGCGGCGCCGAGTGGGCCTTCGCCGTGCGGGACAACGGCATTGGCCTCCCCCCTGAGCAGGCCGAGCGCATCTTCGGCATGTTCCAGCGCCTGCACACGCGCGATGAGTACGAGGGTACCGGCATCGGCCTGTCCGTCTGCAAGCGCATCGTCGAGCGCCACGGCGGCCGCATCTGGGTCGAGTCGCGGCCGGGGCAGGGCGCCACCTTCCTGTTTACCCTGCCCGTTCATTATGAAGAGAGAGAGGACACCGCGGCATGAACGTACGACCCGCCGACATCTTGCTCGTCGAGGACAACCCCGGCGACGTCGTGCTGATGCGCGAAGCCCTGCGCGAGGCCAAGATGCACAACACGCTGCACGTGGCCCCGGACGGGCAGGAAGCCCTGGCCTTTTTGCGCCGCGAGGGGGCCTACGCCGCCGCGCCGCGCCCGGATCTGATCCTGCTCGACCTCAACCTGCCCCGCCTCAACGGACACGAAGTCCTGGCCGCGATCAAGGACGACCCCGCCCTCCGGCGCATCCCTGTGGTCATGCTCACGACCTCGGATGCGCCGTCCGATGTGCGCGCCGCCTATGACCGCCACGTCAACTCGTACATCACCAAGCCCGTGGACCTGGAGCAGTTCTTCGCCGTCGTCAAAGGGCTCGACGGCTACTGGCTCTCTCTGGTCCGGCTCTCGCCCGAATAGGAGTGTTGCCCATGCCCACGCCGACGCCCACACCAGCTTCCACGCCGACGCCCGTGCCCATACCAGTGCCCACGTCCGTGCTGCAGGACACGCTGACCGTCCTCCTGGTCGAGGACAGTCCCGCCGACGCCCGCCTGGCGCATCTGATGCTCGCCGACGCGCGCGCCCCGCGCTTCGCCCTCGTACACGTCGACCGCCTCGCCGCCGCCGCGGCGACCCTCGAGTCCGGGCAGCGCGTCGACGCCGTCTTACTCGACCTCGGGCTTCCCGACGGGCAGGGCCTGACCAACGTCACCCGGCTGCGCACCGTCGCTCCCCGCGTCCCTATCGTGGTCATGAGCGGGAACGACGACGAAGCCCTGGCTGTCGCCGGCGTGCGCGACGGCGCCCAGGACTACCTCGTCAAGGGGCGCGTCGAGGGCGACATGCTGGCGCGCGCGTTGCGCTACGCCATCGAGCGCAAGGACGCGGAGGCGCGTCTGGCCGCCGCCCTGGCGACGCAGCAGGAAGCGAACAGGCAGTTGGAGAGCCTCAACAAGGCCAAGAGCGACTTTGTCTCGATCGTCGGCCACGAGTTCCGCACCCCGCTCACCGGCATCCTTGGATTTAGCGAGATCCTGCGCGACGAGGAGCTGAGCCCCGCGGAGGTGCAGGAGTATGCCGGCGACATCAACGCCGACGCGTGCCGCCTGATCCGCATGATCACCGAGATGCTCGACCTCGACCGCATGGAGGCCGGCGCGGTCACGCTGCGCCTCGAGGCCGTGGACCTCTGCGCGGTCGTCGCCGAGGTCGCGGCGCTGGCACGGCGCACCGCGCCCCGGCACGCCATCCGCCTCGACCTCGACGACACCCTGCCCCCGTTGCAGGGCGACCGCGACAAGCTGGTCCAGGTCGTCACCAACCTGGTGAGCAACGCCATCAAATATTCCTCGGGAGGCGCCATCACGATCACGCTGACGAGCGATACAAGCACGGATGCTGGCACGGATACGCCTTCCCGCGGCGCGTTCGCCCACCTGCGCGTGCGAGACGAGGGCATGGGCATCCCTGCCGAGGCGCTGGAAACGGTGTTCGAGCGCTACGCGCGCATCGAGTCGACGGCAACTCGCTACATCGCGGGGACCGGGCTTGGCCTGCCCATTGTGCGCCAGATCGTCGAGCTGCACGGGGGCCGCGTCTGGGCCGAGAGCACGCCCGGCGCGGGTTCCACGTTTCACGTCACTATTCCGGTCGCCGAGCCAATCGGCGCCGTCCCGGTCGCCGAGCCGACCGGCGTCGCGTAGAAGGAAGGAGGGAACGTCAATGGCCCGCATTGTCTTCTGCGAGGATGATCCCACGATCCGCAAGTTGATCCGCCTGACCCTGCGCGGGACCGCTCACGACGTCTCTATCGCGGACGACGGCGACGCAGGGCTGGCGCTGATCGAGCGCGAACGGCCCGATCTCGTTTTCACCGATGTGTCGATGCCCGGACTCGACGGGCTGCAACTGACGGACGCGCTGCGGGCGCGGCCGCATCTGGCCGCGATCCCGGTCGTCGTGATCAGCGCCGCGGTGCAGCGCGAGCAGCTCGAGGAGGCCCGGCGGCGCCAGGTCGCCGGCTACCTGACCAAACCGTTCAGCCCGTCCGCCCTGCGCGCGCTGATCGACGCGACGATCCGGGCCGATGGGCCTGGCCGGGGACTGGCGGACAGCGATGAGTGAGAGAGGGTCGGCCACCGGGGCGACGGACGGACGCGGCGCTATCCGCGTCCTCATCGCGCACGGCGAGGACGCCGCGCGCGATGACATCGTCGCCACCCTGCGCACGTCAGCGCGCATCGAGGTGGTCGGCGTGGCGCGCAGCGGTGACAGCACGATTGCCCTGGCGCGCAAGCTCACGCCCGACATCCTGCTCATCGACGACGACCTGCCCGGCGGGGGCGGCGCCGACACGACGGAGCGCATCGGCGCGCTGTTGCCGGCCGCGGCCGTCATCCTGCTCGCGTCGGCGCTTTCCGCCGACACCTTGCAGCGCGCCATGCGCGCCGGCGCCCGCCAGATCGTGCCGCTGCCGCTGGCGCCAGGGGAGTTGCTCCAGACGATCGAGCAGGTCCACGAGGCGCTGGGGGGACGTCGCGCTCCGACACCCGCGCCGGCAGGGCGTCCCCTCACGCTAGCGGGGCAGGTCGTCGTCGTGTTCAGCCTCAAGGGCGGTGTGGGCTGCACGACCGTGGCCACCAATCTCGCCGTGGCCATCAGGCAGGAGATGGGCCTGCGGGTGGCTCTCGTCGACGCCTCGCTGCCGATTGGCGATGCCGGCGCCCTGCTCGACTTGCCGCCGACCTCCTCCGTCACGGACCTTGTCGGGCCGGGGGGGGACGACGCCGCGGCGGTCGAGGACGCGCTGTTGACGCACCCGCGCAGCGGGGTCCGGGTGTTGCAGGCGCCGCACCGGGTGGAGCTCGCGGAGACGATTACCGGCGACCTGCTGCGGCGGACGTTGGACACCCTGCGGGCACACCATGAGTACGTCGTCGTCGACACGACCGCGGCGCTCGACGAGCGCGTCTTACCGCTGCTCGAGACGGCGGATACAATCCTGCTGGCGCTGACCCCGGACGTGGCCGCCGTCAGGAGCGCGACGGTCTTCCTGCGCATCGTCGAGCTGCTGGGCTACCCGGCGGGGAAGGTGCTGCCAATCGTGACGCGGGCGGGGATCGCGGGCGGGATCGCGGTCCCTGAGATGGCGGCGGCGCTGGGCCGGCCGCTCGACCACCTCATCCCGAGCGACGAACGCGCGGTGGTGCGCGCGATCAACGAGGGACACCCGCTGGTGCTCTCGGGGCGGCAGACGCCGGTCGCGGCGGCGATCGTCGACCTCGCCCGCTATCTGGTCGCCGCGACCTATCCAGACGCCGTGGTAGCGCCGTTGATGACCCAGGGCGGCGTCACCCGGCGCGGCCCGCTCGCGCTGTTCGCCCGCGGCTGACTCCCGCCCGACTTGGCTCGGTCGGCCCCAACTCTCGACCCAGAGCGCCTTACATGGGCAACGCACCGCATCCGCCGCTGGGACGGGCGGGCAGTGCAGCGAGCGCCCGCGCGCCCAGGACGTTTGCGCGCTAACGTTTTTTCACCTGGCGAATAGGTCCCCGTCCTGGCTGATCGTCGCCAGAGACGACCAACCACCCCACTCACCGCCGACGATGCGCCCGCGGCCGCGGGCGGCGCGGGTAGACGATCACCTGACCGCCGCGGGTCACGATCTGGTGTCCCCTCCGGGCACTCACGGTCAACAATGCGGTTGTTGTGATGCGTGAGTTGTAGGCAAGGGGGAGACGCCACGTGAACCGTCCATGCCCATCCGCGATGCCAGCGCGCATCGCCGTGTAGACCACCCGTGGCACGGCAGCAGATCGACCATCCCGCCGTCGCGCATCGGTGACGAGCTGGTCCATCACTTGCAGTATGAGGGTTACCCGTGCCCGGCGTCCCGTCGCCACGCGCACCGTCACGATCCCTCTGCTTGTCACGCCCTTTGGCCACCCCAGGACCGTCAGATAGAGCGCCCCTGGCCGCTTTCGCGCGACGCGCCGGCGCATCGCCCCGTCGGGTCGGCGTCTGGGGATAGCTGTTCCCGTCGCCTGCCCTCGTGTGCCCGCCGCTGGTGTCCCTGTCGCGCTGGGCGTGGCAACGGAGGCGCCGTCTGGCGTCGGTCGCGTGACGGGAGGGCGGCTAGCCGTCACCGTCGCTGTGCTCGTCGCCATCGTCGCCGCCTGGGTCGTGGTTGCGCTCGTCGTCGGTGTGCTCATGACAGTATCCGTGCCGGTTGCGGTCGCCGCGCCGACGCCTGTTCCGTCGGCCGCCGGTGTCGGCGCCACGGTCGGTGTACGTGTCGCCGTGGACGCCGGAGCGATTGCTGTCCCGGATGCCGTGGCAGTCGCGCCGGACTCGGCCGTCGCCGTGGGTGTGCCCGTCGGTGTATCCGTCCCCGCCTCTTGCGACGACCCGCACACGGGCACGGCCGACGGCGTCGCGGTCGCGGTCGCGGTCCCGGTTGGCGACGCGGGCGTCATCGTCGGCGTCATCGTCGGCGTGCCGGTGGGCAAAGGCGTCGGCGTGCTCGTCAACGTGGGCGTCCCGCGGCCAAGCACCGTATACGTGACGGAGTAGTCGTGAGCATGCATCGCCTCCTGCACGCTGATGCGATAGACCCCGGGGCTGGCATCAGTCGGGATGTAGCACGAGAGGTAGCCGTTGGGCGGTTGGCTATTCTGGCTGTCGCACGGATACCCGGGGTACGAGGCGCTCATCAACTCACGTCCATCGGGCCAGTAGGCGACCCAGTAGTAGAGCGGGTTGAAGTAGAGGGGTACCGTCGAGCCAGCGGGTCCGGCCAGGACGGGCGTGCTGGTCGGTGTCGGCGTGGGAACGACCGGCGTGGCCGTGGGCGTCAGCGTCGGGGTCGGCGTCGGCGTTGTCGCGCCAGTCCCCGCAAGCCGCACCAGCGTCGGCGCGCCGCGCGCCCCTGCCGCGATGGCGAGCGTTGCCGCGCGTGCGCCCTCCGCCTGGGGTGCAAAGGCCAAAAGGAGCGTCGCGTGCGCGCCCGGGAGCAGCGCGATGCGGCCGCAGGGCCCCTCCACGATGAAATCGGTCGCGTTGGCGCCGGTGATTGCGGCGCTCACCGAGAGGGGGGACGTTCCGGTGTTCGTGATCACCAGCGGCTGTGGCGCTCCCGCGACGCCGACAAGGCCGGGGCCAAAGTCGAGGGCGGCCGCGTTCACCGCGATGGTGGGGCCGTCCGTATACACCTCGGCCGGCGCCTGCGACACCAGGATGCGCCCATCGGCGAGGACCGTCGCAGTGTGTTGCGTGTGGCTGCCGGTCATCGGCCACGTCGGCGTCCATGTCCCGGTGGTTGGGTCGTAGACCTCGGCCGTCTGCGCCGACGAGTAGGCGAAATAGTGGTCATAGCCGCCGCTGGCCAATACCCTGCCGTCGGGCAGCAACGCGAGGGCGAAATCCGCCCGCACCGACGTCATATCCGCCGCCGGCGCCCACGCTCCTGTCGCGGGATCGTAGATCTCCACGGCGCCAGTATTGCAGCAGTCGGGTGGAGTGGACACGCCGCCCCACACGGCCGTGGTCCCGCCGGCCACCATTACCCGGCCATCCGTCAACAAGACCGCGGCGGCGTCCGACCGTTCCGACGACATCGCTCCGGCGCGCGTCCATGTCCCCGACGCCGGGTCGTACAGCTCGGCCTCGCCGGTATAGCGATAAAAACCCGCCACGGGGTCGTCATACGTGCCGCCCGCCACCAGCACCTTCCCGCTGCGCAACAAGGTCACGGTAAATCCGCTGCGCCGCATCAGCAGCGAACTGGTTGGCGACCACGTCCCGTCGGCGGGATCGTACAATTCGGCGCTGCCGTCGTCGCCGACGACCAGCACGCGGCCATCCTGGAGGAGCACCCCTTGCTGGTCGCCGCGAGCCGTCCCCATGGCGCCCGTCGGCGTCCATGTCCCCGTCGCCGGGTCGTACAACTCGGCGCTCGCGCTGAAGCAGAGGCTGCCGCAGCCCAGGGTGCTCCCTCCGGCCACGAGCACCTTCCCGTTCAGCAACAGCGTCGCGCTGGCATTGTAGCGGTCCGCCTCCGTCGCGCCGGTCGCGGCCCACGAGTTTGTCGCCGGATCGTACAGCTCGGCAACGGTCGACCCGCCGCCGGCCACCAGCACCTTGCCGCTCGGCAGCAACGTCGCCGTGTTGCCGTTGCGACCGGAGCCCATCGGCCCGGTGGGGTTCCATGCTCCGGCCGCGACATCCGCTGGCCGCAGACGCGTCGGCGCGGACACGATGCGCATGGCGTGCGCGGGGAAAACGGCGACGGGTCCTGGCAGTCGCGTGCGAGGCGGCGTCGCCAACGGCATCATGGCAGGGGTTGCGAACCCAATCACGAACGCGACGACGCCGACGTGACGGACGGAGCGATGGCGAAAGACGGACAGCATACGAGCCTCCTATGGTTGAGCGGTGCGCATGGCTGTGCAACACCATCGTAGCATAATTTACGACGGTCACGATGCGATGGTCAGACTCAGGGTCCATGAAAATTGGTTAGTCGCGCAGAAGTACTGGGAGCGCGGGCATCTTGCCCGCCCGGACCCAGCGGGCAAGATGCCCACGCTCCCAGTCACCCCACACCTTCTGCGCGCCAACGGCTTTTCACAGACTGTATATTCTGGGGGCGCGCTGTTACAGGAGCGGTGCTATGCTGAGATAGGTCGGCCGGGTGAGGGAGAAAGGTGTCGACAGCGATGCATATCCTGGTGGTCGAGGATGAGAAGAGGCTGGCCACCTTGCTGCGCCGCGTGCTGACCGAGGAGCGCCACGCCGTGGACGTGGCGTACGACGGGCTCGCGGGGTTGGATCTGGCCAGCAGCGGCAACTACGATCTCGTCATCCTCGATCTGATGCTGCCCGGCCTCGACGGTCTGGCCATCAGCCGCCGCGTGCGCGAGGCCGGCATCGACACCCCTATCCTGATGCTGACCGCGCGCGGCGCCGTGGAGGACCGCGTGGCGGGGCTCAACGCGGGCGCGGACGACTATCTGGTCAAACCCTTCGCCATGGAAGAGCTGCTGGCGCGCGTCGGCGCGCGGCTGCGCCGGCGCGCCGAGCCGCTGGACGCGGCCAACGAGTTGCGCGTGGGCGACCTGACCCTCGACCTCGTGCGCCACGAGGTCCATCGCGACGGGCGCACCATCGAGTTGACGGCCAAGGAGTTTGCCCTGCTCGAGTTCCTGATGCGCCATCCCGGTCAGGCTTTGACGCGTACCCAGATCACCGACCACGTGTGGCGCTACGACCTGGAGGCGCTCTCCAACGTGGTGGACATGTACATCCACTACCTGCGCGACAAGATCGACCGCGGCGCCGACCGCCCACTGATCCGTACGGTGCGCGGCGTCGGCTACAAGATCGAGCCTTAACCTTCCCCGCCCTAAAGGACGGGGATTTCAGGAGCCCTGACCCTTTCGACGCCACGACACAGGGGCCGAGCCACGAGGCGGGGTTAAGCCGGGGACACTCCCAGGCCGCCGAAGCGTCCGCCCCCAAGCAAGGAGAGGAACCATGTGCCCGCCGTTCCCGCGCCCGTCGCCGCTGAACCATGCTTGGTGCACCGCGCGGGGTGCGCTGCTAACCGCCGCGCTGCGGCCCGAAACCGGGTCCAGCCCCTGGTCAGGGGTGTTGTGCCTTTGCCGCAGTGCTGGCCCATTGTACCACCCCCCCCTTCCTCCCCGCCTTGAAAGGCGAGGTCTCTTGGGAGGTTCCTGATGAGACGGGTCGCCGGCGTCAGGCCTCTCGGCAACGCACTGTCGGCGCTGTCCGCGTTGCGCGGTGGCAGCGGCGGCAACGCGAGCGCCGGCGAGCCCGAGGCGGCGCTGTTCGCGGGCATCCGTCGACGACTGACGCTCTCGTACACCCTGGTGCTGGCCAGCCTGCTCGTGCTGTTCGGCGTGGCCCTTTATGTCGGCGCCTCGCAGGCGCTGTTTCGCCCTATCGATGACACCTTAGCTAGCAGTGCCCAAAGCGCGGGTCAGAATTGGCAGTACCAGAGCGCGGGTCAGAATTGGCAGTATGACAACACGACGTCATGTCCTCCGGTTGATCGTCGGCCAACGTCGCTTTGGGTCTGCACCAACCCGGATGGCAAAGGGCTGAACAATGCCACCAGGATCGGAATCGACATCCTGTCTCCGGGAACAGGAACGGTCATCGCGGACGCACTACACAACGGGCAGGCAAGTGACACTATCGATGTAAGTGGTGTTGGCGCCGTGCGCCGCTATGCGTTGGCCGTGCCGAATCCCAGTGGAAGTGGTTATCTTGGTGTGATCGTCGTCGGCTCTTTGGTGCAGGGAGAGGTCACGGCGCTTCAGGTCTTGCTCATCCTGCTGCTGATCCTGGGCGTTATTACCTTGCTTGCCTCCGCGTTTGGCGGTCTGTTCCTCTCCAGGCGCGCGTTGGCGCCGGCGCGCCTGGCGGTGGCCCGGCAACAGGCATTTATTGCCGACGCCTCGCACGAACTGCGCACGCCGATTACCCTGGTGCGCGCCGACGCCGAGGTATTGCTGCGCGGCGGGGACCGCCTCGACCCCGACGACCGCGCGCTATTGCAGGACATCGTGACCGAGGCCGAGCACATGGGGACGCTGACCACCAACCTGCTGACCCTGGCCCGTCTCGACGCGGGACGGCTGCAGGTCGAGCAGGAGGTCGTCGACCTGCGAGAGGTGGCGCGGGCGGTCGTGCGGCGAGTCAGCCCGCTTGCCGCCGAGGCAGGCATCGCGCTCCACACCGCGGACTCCGAGGAAACCGGCGCGGCGTTGGTGGTTGGCGATCGCTTCCTGCTCGAACAGGCGGCGCTCATCCTGCTCGACAACGCGATCAAGTACAACCGCCCGGGCGGCGGCGTCACGGTCACATCGCGCCCGACGCCACGTCAGGCCATCCTGGAGGTGCGCGACACGGGAGTGGGCATCGCCGCGGAGCATCTCCCGCACCTGACCGAGCGCTTCTACCGCGTGGATAAGGCGCGCTCACGTGAGGCGGGCGGTGCTGGTCTGGGCCTCTCCATCGCCCAGGGCATCGCGGACCGCCTGGGAGGCTCGCTCAGCCTGAGCAGCGATCCTGGACGGGGCACGACGGCGACGCTGACCCTCCCCCTGGCCAACATCCCGGCGCAACAGAGCGCGCCCCCAAGATAGCGGTCGCGCCTGGCCCTGACGCACGATGGCAGGAGACGAGCGCCGAAGGGTCAGAGATGCCGCGGTCATGCCAACCTTTTAAGGTCCGCCCCTACCATGACCATTTATGGTCAGGCCGGCTCCGCGCACGCCGCGTTGATTTTGGTCAGGCCGACGCCGCGCATGCCGCGTTCGTTCAGCGCCGCATCCCCCCGGGTCTCGCGACGGCCTTGAGCCCATCGATGGCGTCGGTGCGATAGCGCGTGAGCCGCGCGCCGGACCTATCGTGTCCCGCGTCGACGGCAGTTAGGCCGTGCTCCAGGCGTAGCTGATCAAATGCGGCCAGTGGCATGCCGAGCCGGACCGCCGCCTGTGTTCGCGTGAGCAATGTCTCGTGCGCAATGCGGGCGCGGTCAGTATCCGCGAGAGTAGTGCTGGACAGGTAGTAGCGCCAGCTCTCGGCCGTGAAGTGCGCGCTCGTCGCCTGCAAGCCGGTGGGGACCTCGACCGGGGCGATGATGGCCATCTCCCGCGCCGTTTCGAACTCCTGCGCGGTCAGCCCCAGGTGGCGCGCCGCGTCGATGGGACCGAGCAAGCCGTACTCGCACACCCAGGCCGCGCGCCGATCAACGCGGCCCTGGCGCTCGTCGCGCTCGCGGCAGCAGCCGACCGTCTCAAGCGCCTTGCCAAGGGCGGCGGTCAGCCTCATCGTGTTTGTGAGCGTCAGGGCTACCCCGGCCCCGTCCATGGCGTCGGCGACGGTCGTCGCCAATTGGGCTGCCAGGTTCTTGATCGGATCGTCGGGCGGCTGTGCGAGCTGGACCATAAGCGTCTCCTCATCCTATCCGCGTCCACGATAACCTTATCCAGTTTTCACTATACCACACTGAAGTAGTCTGACCAGAAAGGGCGCCTCACTCCTGGCGTGTAGCCCTGCCAAGGAAGGGAATTGCAGCGCCGCGCAGGATGAGAAATTTCACATCAATTTATCACAGGCCTCTCATGTTCGGGTCCTACCATAAAGATAGATGGTCGATACATCACGGATAGGTAACGGAACAGCGGCAGACACAACAGCGGGAACAACACGACGTACAAGGATAGAGATAAGGACAGGGAAGGAACAGGATCGATGAAACACATCACCAGCCCACTCATGGTCGCGGCGTTGATCGCGGCAGGCGTCGCCGGCGACCGCGTGGTCGCGCCCGCGTTCGCGGGACCCAGTGCGGCGGCGGCGGCCACCCCGGCCATCACCAACACCACGACGAACACAAGCACCGATAGCGTCACCGAGCGCGCCTTCGCCGTGGCAAGTCCCTCCGTCGTCTACGTCAGCAACGTCGGGGTCGGCTCCGGCTCCGGAGTCATCTATGACGCGAGTGGCGACATCGTCACCAACGCCCACGTCGTCGCCGGCGAACAATCGCTGCGCGTGACCCTCAAGACCGGCCAGACCTACCCGGCGCGCCTGGTCGGGACCGACACGGCCGACGACCTCGCCGTCATCCATATCAACGCCTCGGGCCTGCCCGCGGCGCGCTTCGCGGGCAGCGGCACGTTCCGGGTTGCGCAGACGGTGCTGGCCATCGGCAGCCCCCTGGGCCTGCAGCAGAGCGTCACCTCGGGCCTGATCAGCGCCCTCAACCGCACCGTCCAGGAGGGTAACGGGGCCTACCTGCCCAACGCCGTGCAGACCTCGGCGCCCATCAACCCTGGCAACTCGGGCGGCGCGCTGGTCACGCTCGACGGGACCGTCGTGGGCATCCCCACGCTGGAGGCGACCGACCCGCAGA
>JAABUX010005598.1_pt1 | contig 15360 bp, 13 predicted proteins | sample 5561851 | NCBI WGS metagenome assembly JAABUX01 (sample SAMN10711883, study PRJNA513361) | rock metagenome | isolation source: Antarctica rocks | place: Antarctica: Victoria Land, Richard Nunatak red sandstone | collected 2016-01-03 | reverse complement strand
CGACCCATTCGAGCGTGCCGCCGGCGGTCTGTCCCATGGTGTCCGTCGCGACCGCCTGCCCGGCAGTGCCGACGACCTCCAGCCGGCGTCGCGGCAGGGTTTCCGGGCAGTTATACGCCACATGCATCTGCACCATGACCCCGGACCGCGACCGCGCCATCAGCAGCGCGCCGTCCTCGACGGTGTAGCGGTGGACGCGCGCCTGGCCGATGGCGGCAACCTCCACCAGCGGTTCGCCCAACAGGAAACAGGACAGGTCGAGCCCATGCGGCGCCAAGTCCATCAGAGCGCCGCCGCCGGCGCGGGCCGGGTCGATGCGCCAGTTGTCCCCTGCCCCGCCCGCCGCCCAATCGGCCGGCAGCCAGCAGGCGTAAACGATGCGTATGGCGGTCACGGTGCCGAGCCGGCCCTCGGCGATCAACGCGGCCAGGGTGCGGTGCGCGGCGTGGTGGCGCTGGTCGAACGCGGTGGCATACAGCACGCCGGCGCGGTTGCAGGCCGCGACCATGGCCTCCGCGTCGGGCATGGTGGTTGCCATCGGCTTTTCGCACAGCACCGGCAGCCCGACGCTGGCCGCGGCCTCGACCAGGGCGCGGTGGGCATGGTTGGGCGCTGCGACATAGACGGCGCCCAGGCCGGGGGTCGCGAGGAAAGCGTCGAGGTTGGCGTGGGCCGGGGCGTCGAACAGCTTGGCGGCCTGTTGCAGCGACGCCGGCGCCGGGTCGAACAGCACGGCCAGGCGTCCGTTGCGAGATGCTTGGATTGCGGGGCCGACATAGTCGCGCGCCACCCAGCCGCAGCCGGCGATGCCCCAGTTCACCCCCCCGCTCACCATCGACTCACCATCTTTGGGGCAAGTCCACCAACACGCGGCGACGGGCGAGTTGGTCAGTCGCCGGGTTGGCTCCGGCCACGGCATGTTCGGGCGCGTCCGCCCGCATCGGATAGGTCGCGAGCGGGCCGTACTCGCGCTCGTAACGCTCGGACGGCCAGCGGATTGTTGGCCCGGCATAGAGCGGGTTGCGCCGCAACATGGCCCCAATAGGAGGCATCGCCAGCCCACTCGACGCTGGGCGCGGCCCAGCGGCGCCGGTTGCCAACGCCACAGCCGGCGCATCCGCGACTGTTGCCGCGGTGCCGGGCACAGGCGCACGCGCCTCCACGAGCGCCTGGGTCAACTCGCGGTCGTCATACAGCAGTGGCGTGCCGAACAGCGCGGCGTAGGCCGCCGGCTCCAGCGGCTCGCCGGCCGAGAGGTTGTCCACCAAGGCATTGTGCGCGTGCCCGACCAACACGCGGCCCGCTGTGCCGGCGACGCGCAGCATCTCCGCGGCCACGTGCGGCTTTTCCGGCAAGAAATAGAAGGCGTCGTGGCAGAACACGAGGCCAGCGAACCCCGAGGCAAGCGGCCATGGCGCCGCCGCGTCGAAACAGACCAGCCGCGCTTCGGGCGCCAAATAGCGCCGGGCCAGCCATAGCTTGGCGAACACGATATCGGCCCCAGCAACCGCAGGCGCCACGCGCGCGAACTCCCGCAGGTAGTGCCCGGCGCCGCAACCCAGCTCGAACACGCAGGCCGGGGCATTCCAATGCGCCTCAGCCAGCGCCAGACCCGACAAGAATGTGGGATCGGACCAGCGGTGGGCGAAATAGGTGCCGACGGCGCCGAACGCCAAGCGGTCCATCGCGGCGCGGAACGTCAGCGCGCCGGCCTCGCGGACCAAAGCATCGCGGTCCGCCTCCGAGGGTGGCGGGGTGCGCGCCCAATTGTCCTGATCGCCCAGCAGCAGCACCAGCGCGTGCTGCGCGTCCCCGGCGTCGAGCGCTGCCAGCGCCATGTCCGCCAGCATCCGGCGGTCTGCCCGCAAAAAGGGTATATCGGCGACAACCGGCCAGCGCTCCGACCCGGCGGCGAGGGAATGCGGCGTATCAGCGTGCAGCGCCCGGCCAGACACCGGGCTGGACAGCGCGCCATCGGGCCAATGGGTCACGGCAGGTTGGCGTCCTGCAACACCGCACGGTGGAAGCTCTGCGTCGGGCCGGCGTGGACCAGGTCCATGTCGTCCAGCGCCTGATCGATGGTGAAGCGGGCCACCTGGTCATAGTGCCGCATTTGCAGCACGCGGTCGATCACGTCGGCCGCGTGGAACGCCTGTCCGCCGGCGGTCGAGGCGTCCGGGATCGTCGCCAGCGCCGTAGCCGTGGTAGCAGATAATGGCCCAGGCAGGGTCGCAAGCTCGCGGGCAAAAAGCGTCTGCATGATCGGGCCAAGATGCGACCCAAGCAGCATCTCCCCGGCGAACCCGCTGTCGGGCAGGTGGGCGTTGTGCAAATGATGCGCCATGCCGGCCAGGAACGCCGTGGCCGGGTCGGCGCCATAGCGCGGTGCCAGCACGGCCGCGAGCACTGCCACAACCAAGCAGTGATCGCCGTGGCCTTCAGGCGGCTCCAGGATGATGCGCGGCTTGCCGGGACAGGTTGCGCCGGCGCGCGGCTGGCGGATCAATGCCTCGGCGAACTCCGGAGCCGGCCCCGGCCGGAATGCACGTTCCAGGTGGTTGCGGAGCTGCGTGGCGAGTGCCGGATCAACCGGGCCCGCGACCTCGTCGAACGACCGCACCAGGATCGCGGTCGCTTCCGCATTCGTCAGCCCCGCCACCAGCAGCACGCCACGGTCGATGCCGCCCAGCCTGGCCGCGGCCATGGCGCCGGCTGTCGTGAGCAGCGCGACCTCGGCGACGTCCTGCCCCGCCGCCATCGCGCCCCAAGCCCGGCGGAACAGCCGCGAGGCAACGCTGTCCGCGCTGGAAGCGTCTCGGACGCGCTTCAGGTCGCCAAGCTCGGCCGCGAGCGGCACGAGTCCGGCCAGGCTGGCTGCCTGGCCGGATACGTCGTCCAACACCGGGCTGCGCCGCCCGAACGCCGATTTAAGCCGCGAGCCAATCAAGGAGGATGCGCTCCTGTACCGGGAAGCTGTGCTCCTCGCGCTTGCCGGCTGGGGTCATCGGCGCCTTGAAGAACAGGCCAAGCTGCTCCTGGATGCCGCCATGGCCGCGCTGACGCGCAAGGTCGAGCACGCGGGCGATCTCGATCACCAAGGGCGCAGCCAGGATGCTGTCGCGGCAAAGGAAGTTGACCTTGATCTGCATCTTCTGGCCGAGGAACCCCACCAGGTCGATGTTGTCCCAAGCCTCTTTGTTGTCGCCGCGCGGCTTGTAGTAGCGTATGTCGACGAGATGGTCCTCAACGGGGTAGCCGAGGATGCTCTCGAGCACCGAACCCTTGGTGTTCAGCTTGCTCTTGAGGCTGTCCGGGTTGTCCAGCGCCAAGCCGTCGCGGTTGCCCAGGATGTTGGTGCTGTACCAGCCCTCGACATACAGGCTGCGGCTGCGGAACGCCGGCGCCAGCACGGTCTTGATGAAGGTCTGCCCGGTCTTGCCGTCCTTGCCCGCCACCGGCACGTTGCGGCGTTCGGCCAGCGTAGTCAGCGCCGGGATGTCCGCGGCGAGGCTCGGCGTGAAGTTGCCATAGGGCACGCCCTCGACGATGGAGGCGTAGGCGTAGAGCATGGCCGGGCTGATTGCAGGATCGCTCGTGTCGAGACCCTTCTCGAAGCCCTCCGGCGTGTGCAGCGCCGCGGCGCCCTTGTCGGGCCAGCGCTCGACGGAGGCCAGGTTCACGACAACCAGGTTCTCGATGCCCGAACTTTCGCGGTAGCGGCGGATGTCGTCGCGGATGCGGTCGACGGCCTCGCGGTGCGTCTTGGCGACGACCTTGTTGCCGCCGTCCACGTTTTTGCAGAAATCGACGCTGCCGACGGCGGGCCAGGGCGTCATGCCCCGCATCGCCGGGCCGACGATCTCGGATTGGTCGCGGTCCAGCACCCGGTGTTCGCGCACCGCGTTCTCAAGGTCCTCGCCGTGCAGATCCCAACCGGCGAAGTGCAGATTGCGGTAGGCTGCGATGCCAGAAGCGCCAACCCCTGCGAGCGGCAGGCCCGCCATGTCGTTCGACCCGGCGCGCAGCATCTCGATGCCGGCCGCGGCGGTGGTGGCAACGGCGCCGCCGAGGCCAACGACAAGCACGCCAATACGTCGTCCAGTAGTGGACACGTCTAGCCCGGTATCAGGCATCAGGGGGGGTTCTCTTCTTGTTAGGGGCCGCGCCCGGAATGGGGGCCTTGTGGTATGGAAGCAGACATAGGCGAAACAGCCGACATGGAAAGGTAGTCATCGCGGCTTACGGCGAAAACGAAAAGACTTCAGCACTTCACAGCCACGTTACTGGCACCCTATATTTAGAAGCCATAGGGATATTGGGTGGGTATGGCGAGAATTGGGCACAATCTGGATTAATTCAGGGCCGCCGGTCACGCATGTCAGCCCCTCTTTCATCATCCTCGAAATCGCTGTCGTCCAGCTTCTTACCGGAAAAGCTGTGATCGCCGGCGTGCTCGATCACGTCGTGCTCCAACTGCCCGGCGGTGCGGTCCAGCACGAAGACTTCGTGCAGGCCCTCCGTCTCCGCAACCTGCTGCGCCGCTGCGACCACATCCTCAAGCGACATGGCGGTCCCATCGGGTTGCATGGGGCGCGCGACCTCGGGCCGTCCGGGCGCGCTCGTCAGGGTGATCTCGGTTATCGTCCGGCGGGGATCGTCCTCATCGAACCGGCGCAACACGACAACGCGGTGCCCCCGGCCCTCAGGCAACGGGTCATGCGGGTTCAATCTTCGGATTTCGACCATATGCGACGCCTCCATTGCACGTAACGGGCGGAGTCGCCATAGGTTCATTCTGTTCTGCCGGAACCCATCTTCGAAACCCGGCGTTTCGTGTCTCACCTCATCCTGGATAGCAGGCCAGCACATGCGGAGCTGTGTTCCAACAGACGCCAAGTGAACCTGCAACTTACAAAGGATTGCCATGAATGACGAGCTGGACCAAACCGATGGCGTCGGCGGCAAGCACGCCTCGGCGCGGCAGATGGCGGAGAAGGCGCTGCGCGCCCAGGCCGCTGGCGACGGGGAGGAGGCCGACCGGCTGTTCGCGGCGGCTGAACGGATCGATGCGGATGCAGTGGTCGCCGTGTTGCAGGAGCGTCGCGATGACCCCGCGGCCAGTGCCGACACCCGGTCGCAGGCTGGGGGGCCGCAGGATGGGGGGCCGCAAGATGTTGGGCCGCAGGACGACGAGGAGATCGCCGCGATGTCCCGCACCATAGAACCCGGCGCCGATGCGCCGTCCCGCGCCGGCGTCTCCGGCCGGGGCAGCGGGGCGGACAACCAGGACCTCTGACGAACCCGGCGGCTGTTGTCAGGACAGGCGGTTGAAAGCGCCGGGGCGGCACGGCATAAGGCGACGCCGTGACAGTCTTGGGAGACCGTAATGACCGACACCCACGTTGAAACCCATGAGTTCAGCGCCGAGGTCGGCCGCCTGCTCGACCTTGTGGTCCATGCGCTCTACTCGGACCGCGAAATCTTCCTGCGTGAGCTGGTCGCCAACGCCGCCGACGCCACCGACCGGCGCCGGTTCGAGGCGCTGACCAGCCCCGCCCTGGCGCTGCCGCCCGATGCGCGCGTCCGCATCGTCCCGGACAAGGCCGCCCGCACCATCCTGATCGCCGACAGCGGCATCGGCATGGACAAGGAGGAGCTGTCGGCGAACCTCGGCACCATCGCGCGGTCCGGCACCCGCCGGTTCGGCGCGGAGGTGGCGGCGAAAGATGTTGGAGCCAAGGATGGTGGGGCCAAGCCCGACGAGAAGGTCAGCCTGATCGGCCAGTTCGGCGTCGGCTTCTACTCGGCGTTCATGGTGGCCGAGCGGGTCGAGGTGACGAGCCGCCGCGCCGGGTCGGAGGAGGCCTGGACCTGGGCGTCCGATGGGGCCGGCGCTTTCACGCTGACCCCCGCGGCGCGGGATGAACCCGGCACCAGTGTCCTGCTGCACATGAAGCCGGACGCGGACGAGTTCCTGGAGCCGATCCGGCTTGAGACGATCGTGCGCAAGTGGGCGGACCACGTCACGGTGCCGATCACCGTCGCGACCGAGGGCGAGGACCGCCCCGCCAACGCCGGCACGGCGCTGTGGCGCAAGCCGAAAAGCGAGGTCACGGCCGAGCAGTACAAGGATTTCCACCGGCACCTGGGCCAGTACGACGAGCCCTGGGCCACCCTGCACTGGCGGGCCGAGGGCGCGCTGGAATATTCGGCCCTGCTGTTCATACCGGGCTCGCGCCCGTTCGAGCCGGTCGATGGCCCCCGTGAAAGCCGGGTGCGGCTGCATGTCCGCCGCATGTTCATCACCGACGAGGCCGGGCTGCTGCCGCCTTGGCTGCGCTTCGTGAAGGGGGTCGTCGACACCGAGGACCTGCCGTTGAACGTCAGCCGGGAGATGCTGCAAGCGACGCCGGTGCTGGCGCGCATCCGCAAGGCGGTGACGAACCGTGTGCTGGGCGAGCTGAAGACGCGCGCCAAGGACGAGGAGGATTTCGCCAAGCTGTGGGAGAACTTCGGGCCTCTGCTGAAGGAGGGTGTCTGGGAGGACAACGAGCACCGCAAGGAGTTGGCGGCGCTGATGCGGTTCCGGTCGTCCGGCCACGAGGGCTGGACTGGCCTCGACACCTATGCCGGGCGCATGAAACCGGAGCAGGAGGCGATTTACATCCTGACTGGCGACGACGCCGAGGCGCTCGCGCGGTCGCCGCAGGTGGAGGGCTTCAAGGCGCGCGGCGTCGAGGTGCTGCTGCTGACCGATCCCGTCGACACGTTCTGGCCGGAGCGGCTGTCGGAGTGGGAGGGCAAGCCGATCCGCAGCGTCACGCAGGGCGCCGGCGACCTGTCCAAGCTGCCCGTGGCGGCGCCGGAGGGCGAGGCGGCCGACGTCGAGAAGCTATTGGCGGCGTTGAAGGCAGCGCTGGGCGACGCGGTGGGCGACGTGCGCGCGACCGACCGGCTGGTGGACAGCGCAGTGGTGCTGGCGGCGGCCGGGTTCGGTCCTGACCTGCAAATGCAGCGGCTGATGCGGCGTCATGGCCAGGCCGGCATGGCGCTGCCGCCGGTGCTGGAGGTGAACCCGCGCCACCCGCTGATCCGTACCCTGGCGGGCCGGGCAGAAGAGGACGGTGCCGACCTTGCCGACGCGGCCCACACCCTGCTCGACCTGGCGCGGGTGCAGGACGGCGACATGCCCACGGACCCGGCCGCCTTCGCCCGCCGGGTGACTGCGGCGCTGGCGGGCTGACCTGGGGCGTGGCTGCCCGCTCAAGAGGCCGGCATCGAGGCGATGTGCGCCATCAGGCTGTTGCCCGGCAGTGCGCCCATGGCCGTGGCTGGCAGGGCCGGAATGGTGAAGGACGCCGTTCCATTCGCCTTGAGCGCCGTCGCCAGGGCAAGGTGCCGCGCGCCTATGTCGATTGAACTCACATGAAGGTTGCGGGATGCCGCCGCTGTGGCGCCCGCGGCGTGGTTCACGAACATGACCGACGCCGTGTGCGGACCCGCCGGCAATGGGACGAGGAATGACAGCTTCTGCACCTTGTCCAAGGCATGGGACGCCGTGATGGCCTGCACTCCGCCAAGCTGCTGCCCGTCCAGCCGGAAGTATGCCTGCGCGTTGCCATTCCAGGCGTCCTCGGACACGTTGAACACGAGGGTCGCCTGCACGGTGTCGACCGGCGAGGCCAGGCTCAGCACCGGGCGGGTGGTCAGCGCCATGGTGCCGGTTTGCCCGACCGTCCCGCGGTTGGCCGGCGCGCGGCCCATGCCGAAGACCCGGTTGCCCTCCATCGTCGCTTTGGCGCTGCTGGCGTTCCAAACCGCGATCCCCTTGGGGTCGTCGTTCACGATGGTGTTGCCACGCACGGCCAGGGACGAGTTCGGGTTGAGGTTGCCCTCCTCGCCGAATGCGATGATGACCGGGTTCAGGGCGTTGACACCCTTTTGGATGGTGTTGCCCTGGATCAGCGCGTTGCCGCCCTGCGGCAGGTCGATCGCGTAGCTGGCATCGCCGGAGTTGTCCTGGATGCGCGACCCGGTGATGGTCGTGCTCAACGCCCGGCTCTTGATCTCGTGGCCGACGACGGCATCGTGGAAGTAGCTGTCCTGGATCGTGAGCTGCTTGATGGCGCCCGCATAGAGGTTGTGGGTGAGGCCGTCGCCGTTGCCGTTGTGGCTGAACTCGGAGTCCTTCACGGTGATGCTGCCGTTCGCGTCGGCGGCGCCTAGCAGGCCGTTCTCGTTGTCGTGGAAATACGAGTTGGTGACGACGAGGTTGCCGGCCTCGTAGCGGATGCCGGCGCCGTTCCTGTCGGCCACCTTCGCGCCCGAGAACTCGAAGTGGTCGATCGTGACGTCGGTGTCAGTCGTCAGGATCGCCTTCCCGTTCGTCGGCGCCACCGTCGCGACCATCTTGACCATGCCGCCGATGCCCTGGAGCGTGATCTTGCGGGTAACTGTTGCGAAATCATTAACGTAGGTCCCAGCCTGGACCGCCACCACGTCGCCGTCGTGCGACGCCGCCACCGCGTCGGCGATCCGCTGGAACGCCTGATGGGCGCCTACTGTGAGTATTGCCAACGCCTTTGTCCCTGTTCTTAGCCGGCGGCGCCATGCCGCGAACAAGGAATAGACGGGTAATCCCTAAAATGAGATTAACGACAATATTAAGATGATTTTCCCGGCAGGGCGATGCCGGCCAGCGCCTCCCAGACCCGGATCACGAAGGCGTCGTCGCGCCCGCCATGGCCGCCAGCCGCCGCCGCCAGGAAAAGCTGGTGCGCCGCGGACGCCATCGGCAGCGGAAAGGTCAGCGCCCGCGCCTGGTCCAACACGATCCCGAGGTCCTTGACGAAGATGTTCACCGACGACAGCGGCGTGTCGTCGCCCTCCAGGATATGCGGCACCCGGTTCTGCCACATCCAGGAGCTGCCGGCGGACGAGCTGATGACCTCGAACAAGGTGCGCGGGTCGGCGCCGGCGCGGATGCCCAGCGCCATCGCCTCGGCGGCCACGGCGATGTGGACGCCGGCCAGCAACTGGTTCACCATTTTAACTGTGCTGCCGACGCCGGGTTCATCGCCCAGGCGCCACACCTTGGACGCCATGGCCTCCAGCGCCGGAGCCGCGCGCTCGAACGCGGCCGGGCTGCCGCTGCCCATCACCGTCATGCTGCCGCCCCTGGCGCCGACCGCGCCGCCGGAGACGGGCGCGTCCAGGAACAGCCGGCCTGCCTCAGCGACGCGCGCCGCCATGGTTCGGGCAGCCTCGGGCGCCACGGTGGCGCAGCACAGCACGACGCCGCCCGCCGCGACATGCGACAGCCCGCCCGCTTCGCCGAACAGCGCCTGCTCTGCCTGCGCGGCGTTCACCACGAAGACGACCAGCGCGTCCAGTTCCCAGGGCAGCTCAGCCGGTGTCGCGACGCAAGCGCCGCCAGCCGCCTCCAGCTCGGGCCATGCTTCTGGCCGGATTTCGCATCCCGCGACCTCGTGCCCGGCCCTCGCCAGGTTGAGCGCCGCCCCCATGCCCATGGACCCCAATCCGATGACCGCGATTTTCATGTGTCCCACCCTTCGTATGGTCCGGGAGCATGCATGATCAGCGGACGTTGCGGAACCGCTCCACGGCAGAGACCAGGGCACGGCGCACCCCAGGCTCCAGCGCCGAGTGCCCGGCGTCGGGGATGACGGTCAGCCGGGCGGACGGCCAGGCGGCGGCGAGCTCGAAGGCAGTGCGCGCCGGGCAAACCATGTCGTAGCGGCCCTGGACGATCTCGGCCGGCAGGTGGCCGATCCCGTGCATGCCGCCCAGCAGCCCGCCATCCGGCAAAAACAGGTCATGGGCGAAGTAGTGCGCCTCGATCCGCGCAAGGCCGAGCGCCGTGCGGTCCTGCGCGAACGACGCAACCGTGTCTGGGCTGGGCAGCAGGGTGCTGCAGGACCCCTCATAGACCGACCAGGCGCGGGCGGCGGCCATGTGGACGGACGGGTCCGGGTCGACGAGCCGCCGCAGGTAGGCGCCGAGCACGTCGTGGCGCTCGTCAGGCGACAGGTGGCCCACGAAGGCCGCGTGCGCGTCGGGGAACACCGCGCCGAGGCCGTGCAGGAACCAGTCGACCTCGCTCCGCCGCCCCAGGAACACCCCGCGCAGCACCAGGCCGCGCACCCGGTTCGGATAGGATTGCGCGTAGGCCAGCGCGAGGGTGGACCCCCATGATCCCCCGAACAGCAGCCAGCGCTCGATGCCGAGGTGGCGGCGCAAGGTCTCGATGTCGGCGACCAGGTCGGGCGTCGTGTTGTGAACGAGGCTGCCGAGCGGGCGCGAACGCCCGGCGCCGCGCTGGTCGAAGATCACCACGCGCCAGAAATGCGGGTCGAAGAAGCGGCGATGGACCGCGCCCGCGCCGGCGCCGGGTCCGCCGTGCAGGAACAGCACGGGCTGGCCGTGGGACGCGCCGACCTGCTCCCAGTACATCACGTGGCCGCCGGACAACGGCATGTAGCCGGTCTCGAACGGTCCGATCTCTGGAAACAAGTCTCCGCGGGGCATCGGCGCAACCTACACTGAAGTGGGCGGTGGCGGAACATGCACAGAGCAGGTAAACGGGCCGTATGATCACGGATTCGTATCGCGGGTGGGTGGCGTTGGGCGGGCTGGCTGGGTTGCTGGCGGTTGCGGCGGCAGCAGGGGCGGCGCACCTGGCGGTCGACGCAGGCGAGGCGCGGGCCGTGGGCGCCGCCGTGCAGATGCAGGGCTGGCACGCGCTGGCGCTGCTGGGATGCGGGATTTGGGGCGCGCGGGGCGGGCGCTTGGTCCATGCGGCGGGCGCGGCGTTCGCGCTCGGCGCGGTGCTGTTCTGCGGCACGGTTTACGCGGGCGCACTGGGCGGGCCACACCTGGGCGCGCTGGCCCCCGTTGGCGGCAGCCTGCTGATGCTGGGCTGGCTGCTGTTGGGCCTGTCCGCGATCCGGCCAACGATCCGGCCTTGACTGCGCCTGCGCCGGTTGCGAGCGCCTACCTCGCGGCCGAGGAGCTGGAACAGCCGCTGGCGGAGGAGTTGGCGCGGGCCGGCGTGGCCGTGGCTGGCTGGCATGGTCGGCTGGCGCTGTCGCCGGACCCGCCCTATGCCAGCGCTTGGGCGCTCGATGTCTGGACCGCGCCGCGGGAACACGCCGTCCCGTCGGTGAAGGCCGCAGCCGACCTGCTGCGCGCCCAACAACGCAACTGGTCCGCCTATGCCGCCGGTCACCACCGCCGGATGGCGCTGATCGAGAGCCACCTGCCCCCGGTTCGCGCCCGGCCCCTGCGCTTTCCCGAGCCGGCGCCGGCGTCGCACCTTGGCGCATGGACCCTGTTGGACCGCGACCGGCTGCTGGCCAGCCCCACCAAGTCAAGTCTGTTCCCGCTTGGGGAGTGCCGGTTCGAGGAGGACCATATCGGCCCGCCCAGCCGAGCCTACCTCAAGCTGTGGGAGGCACTGACCCGGTTTGGCGCCCATCCCGGCCCCGGCGACCGGTGCATCGACCTTGGAGCGTCGCCGGGCGGCTGGACCTGGGTGCTGGCCAGCCTGGGCGCGTCGGTGCGCGCGGTGGACAAAGCGCCGCTGGACCCGCGCATCGCGGCGATGTCCGGTGTGAAGCAAGTTATCGAGAGCGCCTTCGCTGTGCCGCCTGAGCCGGTGGATTGGCTCGTCTGCGACGTGATCGCCTATCCAGCCCGGTTGCTGTCATTGGTGGAGCGCTGGATCGCGACCGGCGCGGCCCAGCATATTGTCTGCACGATCAAATTCCAAGGCGGAACCGATTTCAGCGCAGCGGACGCCTTTGCAGCGCTGCCTGGCGGGCGCGTGACGCATCTGTTCCACAACAAGCATGAGCTGACGCTGTTGTGGGACAGAGGGTCAGCTTAGTCCTTCCCGGTCTTATGCACCGCGGTTTCGGTCGCCAAGCGGCCATCGTTCGGCCGGCCCGAGACCTTGGCATCGGCCAACCCCTTCGGAATGCCGTTCGGCGTGTTTCCCGTTGGGTTGTGATCGGGGCTGGCGCCCTCGGTCGGCGGGTCGTCGGTCTGTATCTTTGGCTGGTTCATGCGCTGGGAACGCCAATGCGCGGATGCGGTTGCGTCAGCCCAGCGCCTGCGTCACCGCGTCGCACACCCGTTCGGCGTCGGCGGCCGACAGGTCCGGGTGGATTGGCAGGGCCAGGATACGGCGCGAAAGGTCGTCGGAGACGGGCAGCTCCGCGCCGTCATGGTGGGCGGCATAGGCCGGCTGCCGGTGCAGCGGCCGTGGGTAGTAGACCGCGGTCGGCACGCCGGCGTCCCGCAGCGCGCCTTGCAGCCGGGTGCGCGCCGCCTCGTCGGCTAGCAGCACGGCGTAGATGGCCCAGGCGCTGGCGCTGTCCGGCACACGGGCCGGGATCACGACCGCATTGCCGAGGCGGCGGTCATAGATTTGCGCGATGCGTTCGCGGGCCGCCAGCTCCTCGTCGAACACGTCGAGCTTCGCCAGCAGCACCGCGGCCTGCATCGTGTCGAGCCGGCCGTTCATCCCGGTGCGCAGCACTTCGTAGCGCGTCGTGCCCTCGCCATGGCTGCGCAGGCTGCGGTACAGCGCGGCGCGATCGTCGTCGTCGGTGAACAATGCGCCGCCGTCGCCATAGGCGCCCAGCGGCTTGCTCGGGAAGAAACTGGTGGCGGTCGCCTGCGCCTGGGTGCCGAGCCGCGCGCCATGCAGGACAGCGCCGAAGCTCTGGGCGCAGTCATCGAGGGTGAACAGCTCCTCTGCCGCGGCGATCCGGTTCAGCGCCGGCCAGTCGGCGGGCTGGCCGAACAGGTCCACGCCCACCAGGGCGCGCGGGCGCAATCGGCCGGCGGCGCGCACCTCGGCAATGCGGGCGGCGAGGTGCGCCGGGTCGATCTGGAAGGTCTGCGGGTCGACATCGACGAACACCGGGGTCGCGCGCAGCACCAGCGGCACCTCGGCGGTGGCGGTGTAGGTGAACGCCGGCAGGAACACGGCGTCGCCGGGTCCGATGCCCTCGGCCATCATGGCGATCTGCAGCGCGTCGGTGCCGGAGCTGACGCCGACGCAGTGCCGCGCGCCGCAATAGGCGGCAAGGCGTCCTTCCAGCTCCGCGACCTCCGGCCCCATCACGAACTGGCAGTGCGCCAGCACGGCGTCCAGCCGCAGGCGCAGCGCCCCGGCGATGCGGGCCTGCTGCGCCTTCAGGTCCAGGAACGGAATCAGCTGAAGGGGGGTCGTCTGGTCCATCTCTACTCTCCAGGCAGGCGCACCCGTCCGGGCGCGCCCTCTGCGTTGTGCTCGAACTCGGGGATCATGCGGCCGAGCAGGGTCAGCGCCAAACCGGACTGCCCGGCGCGGCAGGCGGCGGCGATCTCGTCGATGGCGCGGCCGACGATGGCCAGGTCGGCGGTGCGCGGCGCGGCCATCAGCAGGCCGGGGTGCCCGGTCGGCGCCGGAGGCTCGCTGCCATGGAACAGCTCCTCGAACAGCTTCTCGCCGGGACGGAGGCCGGTGAAGCGGATTTCGATTGTTCCGGGCTTGGGCGTCCCCGGCCTAGGCCTCCCCGACTCGGGCGCCCCCTCCGCCGGATGCAGCCCGGCGAGCCGGATCATCTGCCGCGCCAGGTCCACGATCCGCACCGGCTCGCCCATGTCGAACACGAAGATGCCGCCCTGCGCCCCGGTCGGCAGCGCCGCGTCGGCCATGCCCACCACGCTCGCCTGCAACACCAGGCCCACCGCCTCCCGCACCGTCATGAAGTAGCGCTGCATGTCGGGGTGCGTCACCGTCAGCGGGCCGCCGCGCTCAAGCTGGCGGCGGAACAGCGGCACGACCGAGCCGGTGCTGCCCAGCACGTTGCCGAACCGCACCGTGACGCAGCGCATGCCGTCGCCGCGCCGCGCCGCCACGTCCAGCGCCTGGCAATACATCTCGGCAAGCCGTTTGCTGGCGCCCATGACGCTGCTGGGGTTCACCGCCTTGTCGGTCGAGATGAACACCATGGCGCTCGCCCCCATGGCACGCGCGGCCTCCGCGACGTGCCGGGTGCCGACGGCGTTGGTCAGCAGGCCTTCGAGCGGATTGGCCTCGACCATCGGCACGTGCTTGAGCGCGGCGGCGTGGAACACCAGCTCCGGCCGCACGCGCTCGAACACCGCGCGGATGCGGGGCTCGTCGCGTATGTCGGCGATCACCGTCCCGCGCGGCACGTCCGGGTGCGCCTCGTTGAGCTCCTGGTCGATCTGCCACAGCGCATACTCGCCGTTGTCGAGCAGCGTCAGGTCGCCGGGTCCAAGCGCCGCCACCTGGCGGGCCAGCTCCGACCCGATGGTGCCGCCCGCGCCCGTCACCAGCACCCGGCGCCCGCGCACCAGGCGCGCCATGCCGTCGCGGTCGAGCTGCACCTGCGGGCGGTTCAGCAGGTCCTCGATCGCGACGGGCGCCAGCTCCATCGCGCCGCTGCCCGCCGCCGCCTGCAACGCCGTGGGCCGCGGCACCCGGCGCACCGGCACGCCCTCGCTGTCCGCCTGGGCCAGCAGGGCGGCGAGCGGCGCACCGGCCAGGTCGGGCTGGGTGACGACCAGGGCGGACGGCAGGCGGCCCTCCGTCCGCAGCCGGGTCAGTACGGCGGTCGTTTGGGTGATCGACCCCAGGATGGTGTGGCCATGGATGCGGCGGCCCGCCTGCGCCTCCCTGAGCGAAAGCAGCCCGACGACGCGGAAGGCGGCGCGGCCCTCGCCGTATTCGAGCGCCCGCAGGAACAGGTCGGCCCCCTCCCCGGCGCCGACCAGCAGCACGGATTGGGCGTCGACCGCGCGCCCACCGCGCCGAGCCAGGCGGAGCCGGTAGACGACGCGCGGCGTGCCGAGCGCCACGATCAGGGTCAGGGCATGCACGACCGGAAAAGTCGGCGTGGGCAGCGGGAAGCCCGAAACACGGAGCAGCAGCGCGAACAGCACGGCGCTGACGATGCTGCTGCCCACCAGGCCCACCAGGTCCTCGATGCCGGCGAAGCGCCAATATTGCTGCGGCATGCGGAACGGCAGCCCGGCCGCCAGCAGCGTGACCGCCCCCCCGCCCACGAACCACAACGGATGCAGCAGCCCGCCGCCGGGATCGGCGATATAACGCGCCAACGGCGTCGCCAGCGCAGCGAGCGCACCGTCCAACGCGACGTTCAGCAGGATGCGGTTGACCGGGCGTTGCGATTGCATCGTCCGGACCCTATAGCCCACCGCGCGCCGCTTAGCAGTCCCCCCTCTCCGGAAGCCGCGATTGACCACAGACGCCTTTGCGACGCACCTGCTGTTCTGCGCCGGCCTCACCCTGCTTTCGGC
>JAABUX010005597.1_pt1 | contig 15361 bp, 11 predicted proteins | sample 5561851 | NCBI WGS metagenome assembly JAABUX01 (sample SAMN10711883, study PRJNA513361) | rock metagenome | isolation source: Antarctica rocks | place: Antarctica: Victoria Land, Richard Nunatak red sandstone | collected 2016-01-03 | reverse complement strand
GCTTCGCGGCGGGCGAATCGGTCACGATTACCATCGATGGCGTTAGCGACCCTCTGGCCATCGCGCGCGCGGGCGCCACGGGGCTGCTCAGCCCGACCTCGCTCACCATCCCCTATACGGCCACGGTTGGCGCGCACACGCTCACGGCGACGGGCGAGGTGAGCGGGCGCAAGGCCACGGCTCCCCTGACCCTGACGACCGTCGTCGCCACCGTCAGCCTGGTCCCCGCGACGACCAACCGCGGCGGCCTGTTGACGGTCTCGGGCGCCAACTTCGCCGCCGGTGAGGCCGTCACCGTCACCGCCGACGGCGTGATCACGCCGCTGGCGACGATCACCGCCACGGCGCAGGGCCTGCTCACACCCACCGGCGTCAGCGTCCCCTACGCTCTCGCGACCGGGCCGCACACCCTGCGCCTGACCGGCGCCACCAGCGGCCGCGCCGCCACGGCGCCGTTCACCGTGGCCCCTCTTGCCCCGCGTATCGCGGTCAACCCGGCGACGGCGAGTCCGGGCACGGTCGTGACCGTCAGCGGGTCCGGCTTCGGGCGCCAGGAGCGGATCACGCTCGCGCTCAACGGCGCGGCGCTGCCGACCAGCCCCCCCGTCATCACCACGACCGACGGGGGCTTCACGGCCACGTTCACGGCTACGCAGAGCCTGCTCAGCGGCGTGAATACCGTCGGCGCAATCGGGAATGAGAGCCGCGTCAGCGCCATCAGCGGCCTGGCGGGGAGCTTGCCAGCGGCCGGCATGCTCTATTTTGCTGGCGCGTCGACGCTGCCCGGCGAGACGGCCAGCCTGCCCATCCTCAACACCAACGCGCAGCGGACCCACGTCATCCTGACCTTCTACTACCAGCACGGCGCGCCGGGCCAGACCGCGTTCGACGTGCCGGCGCACAGCCGCTTCACGGCCGACCTCAACGCCCTCGCCGGGGCCGGCCGCGTCTTCGGCGTGGCGCTGAGCGCCGACCGCGCTGTGACGGCGCAGTTGCGCGAGGCGCGGCAGGGACGCGACGGGTTCGGGCTGTTGGGCGTCAGCGCGCCGAGCACGACGTGGTACCTGGCCGAGGGCTTCACCGGCCTGACCTTCCACGAGACCGTCGCGCTGGTGAACCCGGGGCAAACCTCGTCGCAGGTCCAGTTGCGTCTGCTGCCCTTCGGCGGCCGCGCCGCGCGGACCGAGTTCGTGACCGTGCCGGCGCAAAGCACGCGCACGGTTGACGTCAACAGCCTGATGCCCCACCAGTCACTGAGCGTCATCGCCACCGCGAGCAGCCCCATCGTGGTGGCGCGCACGCTGACCTTCAGCTCCCATAATGGCGTGCAGGGCTACGGCGCGACGGCCAAGACGGGGACCAACACGCCGGCCACCACCTGGATCTTCGCCGAGGGCACCACCACGACGCGCTTCCAGACCTACCTGACCGTGCTCAACCCCAACGCCACGGCGGCCCTGGTCACGGCGAGCTTCTATGGGCGCACGGGCGGCTCGCTGGGCAGCCGCACCTTGCTGATCCCGGCGCTGAGCCGCGCCAACCTCAAGCTCAACGACTTCCTGACCGCCGACGGCATCGCCACTATCGTCACTGCCAACGCGCCAGTCGTGGTGGAGCGGCCGGAGTACTTCGGCAGCCCCAACGCGCCCGACGTAGCCGGCAGCGACGTGTTTGGGCGCAACGGCGCCGGCGTGGCCTGGAGTTTTCCCGGTGGCGACACCACGACGCAGGGCGGCTTCGCGTCCGCTAACCGCAGCGAGTTCCTGCTGATCTACAATCCATCGGGGCAGGACGCGACCTTCTATGGCAGCGATGGCACGGTCACGACCAAGCGCCTGTACATCTCGCCGACGATCCGCTACAACGTCGACGTCAACCGGCTGGTCCCCGGCCTGACGCCGCAACACGGCGTCACGCTCCGCTCGGCCAACGGGGTGGGCTTCGTGGCGGAGCAAACGGTCTTCGCGCCGGACTTCAGTTCGCTCAGCGGGACACAGGGTTTCGCGCGGTAGGCTCCTACGGCATGGTACGGTACGCTCCCGTCGGATGCCCCGCCCGTTGTCCGTCACGCGCCCTTTGAGACGGTTACGGGGAGCGCGAACCTTCGTCGCGAGGGTTCGGCTCCCCATCCGTTCACCCCGATGGACGCGTGACGCTCTATCGGTATCATGCGAGGTAGGGAATGGCGCTCCACCAGATCCAGAAGGGGACGAGGGAGACACGCGATGACGACACCGCCGGTCGGCGGCAGGCCCGACGACGCGCACGCGCGGCCGGCGCCCCCCTGGATATCGCTGTCGAGAGCGGTGGGACGGCCGATGCGGCTGCGTGGATCTGCCCACAGGTATCGAGTCGCGCGGCGAGCGCCGCCTGACGCGCCTGCTAGCCCCGTTGGGGCGGCAGGTGCGTCATATGCGCTACCTCGGCAAGTGGGTTGCGCTCGGCGCGGTGATCGGGGCCGTCGCCGGCCTTGGCGCCATCGTCTTCTACGAGGCCATCGTGGAGGCCACGCGGCTCTTCCAGGGCGGGATCGTCGGTTACACTCCGCCTGGCCCGGCCGGCGAAGGGCGGACCGTCGTGACTCCGGCGACACGCTTCTGGCTGCTGCCGCTGTCCACGACCCTGGGCGGCCTGCTCGCCGGCGCCCTGGTGACCCGCTTCGCCCCCGAGGCCGAGGGTCACGGCACCGACTCGGCCATCGCCTGCTTCCACGAGCACGCCGGCCAGATGCCGGCGCGCGTCCCCCTCATCAAGCTGGTGGCCTCGGCCATCACCCTCGGCTCGGGCGGCTCGGCCGGCCGCGAGGGTCCGACCGCGCAGATCAGCGCCGGCTTCGGCTCTTTCCTGGGCCGCCTGCTCAAGCTGGAGGTCGCGGACCGCCGCATCGCCGTGGCCGTCGGGATCGGCGCGGGCATCGGCGCCATCTTCCGCGCGCCCCTGGGCGGCGGCATCCTCTCCGCGGAGTTGCTCTATCGCAACGACTTCGAGCCCGACGCGCTCGCGCCAGCGCTGGTCGCCTCGATCGTGGGGTCCACCATCTTCTCGTCCGTCTTCGGCTGGACGCCGGTCTTCGGCAACCAGCCGGGCCTGACCTTCACGGACCCGCTCCAGTTCCTCTACTACGCCGCGTTGGGCGCGCTCATCGGGCTGATCGGTATCCTCTACATCACCGTGTTCTATGGCCTGCAGGCATTTTTCAAGCGCCTGCGCCTCTCCCCCTCCCTCAAGCCGGCGCTGGGAGGATTGCTGGTGGGGTTGATCGGCCTGGCCGTGCCGCAGGCGGCCGGGGTCGGCTACGGCTGGGTCCAATTTATGATGCGGCCGGAGCAGATCGCCGTCCCGCTGCTGATCATCCTGGCGCTGCCGTTCCTCAAGATCCTGACCACCTCGCTCTCGATCGGCTCGGGCGGCTCGGGCGGCATCTTCGGTCCCGGGCTCGTGGTTGGCGCGGGCGTGGGCGCGGCCTTCTGGGGCCTCTTACACCACGTCCTGCCAGGCATGGGGACCACTCCGGCCCCCTTCGTAGTGGTGGCCATGATGAGCCTGTTTGGCGGCGTGGCGCACGCGCCCCTGGCCATGATGCTGATGGTGGGGGAGATGACGGGCAGCTACGGGCTGCTGGCCCCGGCCATGATCACCATCAGCATCGCCAGCGTGGTGGTGGGGGATCGCACCATCTACACCAGCCAGCCGGCCACGCGCGCCGACTCGCCGGCCCACCGCCTGAGCCTCAGCTTCCCCTTGCTGCGCGCCCTGCGCGTGCGTGACGCCATGACGCCGGCGCGGCTCGTGCTGCCGCCGGACACCACCCTCGCCGCGGCGCGCGACCGCCTGGACGCGGACGAGATCGGAGAAGCGGCGGTCGCGGAGGCGGACGGGACGCTGGTCGGCTTGCTCACGATGCGCTCACTGGCGCGGGCGACCGAGAAAGGGCAGACCACCGCGCGGGCGGCGGCGGTCGCGACGATCAGCGTGGAGAGCGACGAGACATTGGACACCGCCCTGGGCTTGCTGGCCCAGTACGGGGTGCATCGCATCCCGGTGGTCAACGCGGAGACGCCGGCCGGCCTGGCCGGCATGCTGACCACGGAAGGGATTACCCGCGCCTACGCCGCGCACAGCAACGACGACGCGCGGCGACTGGAAGCGCTGGCGCCCGGCGCGACGCTGCAGGAAATGACGCTCACGCGCGGCGACGCGGCTGTGGGCCGCGCGGTGCGCGACCTGAGCCTGCCGGCGCAGGCGCTGATCATCTCGGTGCGGCGGCATGGCCAGGTCATCATCCCGCGCGGCGACACCGTCCTCGCCGCGGGTGACAGGCTGGCCCTCGCGGTAGCCGCCGCCGCGCTGCCCGCCGTCATCGCCGCCTTACGAGGCCAACCCTGAACGCGGCGCACGCAACGAGGGCAAGTGCTTGGCGGCCGATACCACACCCGTCACGTAGCGGTCGTAGTCAAAGACGTACACGAGAGCGTCCGATCCCACCAACCCCCCTATCTACGGATCACCTCGATAGCGATGAAGCCTCCATACTCTCTATCCTTGCACTTTTTGTTTGGCCACTACATGTAGGGGTTATGCGAGTCGTTGAACCACAACATACAGTGCGTAAAGCGGCATCTACTTGACGATAATCGAAAAGTGCAAAGATAGTGCATACTGTTGACGGCATTGATTTCGATTATAAAGATACATGGTAAGATTTTACTAAAGAGGTACGAGGGAGGGAGGACTGCAGCGATGGCCGAGACGACGGTAGTCTTTCAGGCTAGCGACCTGAACCAGCGAGGGCGCGCCATTCTCGATGTGGCGCGTAAAGGTGAAGCTCGCGTCCGTGACAAAGATGGCCTGAGCTTGTTGATAGTCCCGGAGCATCGTTTTCTCGCCATCGTCGCTATTGTCTCCGCGGCTGCCAATCTCATGGCCATCGAGCAAATGTTGGAGATGGAGTCTGACAGGCGATCATTGCGCGATTATGCGGATTGGACGTGGCTGCGCACGTTCGACGACGAGGATTTGCACGAGTTCGTCCACGACATGCGCGCTGCTCTCCTCATTGCCGGGCGGGAAGAATCCGATACGCCGGTGCAGGAAACGCTCGATCGCTGGCACATTACCGCGCGGCAAATCGACGATCCGTTACGCCGAGCCATCCTATTAGGCCAGGAAGCACTCACGCCCGATGATTTTGTCGACGTCATGCGCCCGGCTTAAGATATGCCGGATAGCGCTTACCAGCCGTTCGAGCCGGCGCGACGACCCGGTAGCAAACCGGAGAACAGGCCAGTTTATCGGGTCTTGGTGCATCGTCAGTACGCAGACCTGTGGGCAGAGCTATCACAACGTGGGGGCATCGACAGCGCGCAGCAGTTTTATGATCATGTGGCGCATATACCGGGCGCACCATCCACTACGAGATATCAGGGGCAGGACGCATCAACTACCAATACAGCGATGCGTATACCGATGGGGCGAGGGGCGATGCTCATCGAGTCGTCATCATCCTCACCATCGACCTAACAAGCCATTAACCGCGCGCGAGATAGCGTCTATTGAGCTAGCCGACCCTGCTCGATCCACTCGCCGAGGTCGGTCAAGCGATGCGCCCAATAGAGCGTCAGCCCGCGCTGCTGCGCTTCCTCAAGGTTATGCAATTTGTAGACACCGCTCATCACCGCAACCGGGACGACTTGATTGGCGCCAAAATCGTGCCGCCATATCTCAGCTTTGACCGCCGCGTCGTTGTTCAATCGCTTGACCGAGTTCAGAGAAGAGTTCGACACCTTGCACTCGATGGGCATAACCCGCCCATCCCAAAGCCCTACGACAAGATCGGCTTTCCTGGTACCTAGAGTAACCTCATTGCCACAAAAAGACCGGGCTGAGGCGCTTCGGCAAGCGACGCGACCGCACGGCCAACGATACTTATCTCCGCAAGCTCGATCCGACGTAGCTCCTCGCGGACCTTCTCCTCTTGCGCACTCTTACCTTCATTCCGCCGACTCGTCGCGGCGCGCTGCGTCGCTATTAGAGCAGATGATGCCAGGATGGCCGCCTGGCGCTCAGCTTCCGTTGGCTCTCGTCCCTCCGATACCCAGGGGAATCTGCGGCGGTCGAGCCCAGAGCGAATCGTTTCGACTAAACGCTGTACGAGGCCCACATCGTTGCGTAACGTTCGTGGGGAGATAGAGTTCGTGTCCACGAGCGTTTTCAGGTCGTCCTCGGAGATCGGGGGGCCGGCCAGGTAACGAAAGACATACAGGAAAGCGGGATCGGTTAACAGGGTGAGGGCTTGGTCCTCCAACTGCGACAGATCGACCGTGCTCTCCAGCACCTCCTCGACAGCGCTTTGGACATCCTCGAACGCATCCAGGTAGGCTTCGAGAGGTTCTTCCATCCTCTCGCGCCTGAATACATCCTCGGACTGCCGGCGATCGCTATCGAGTTGCTGAGTGGTCCACTGCGTCGGTGTGATAAAAGAGGGCCGTTTCCGGCGAGTCATACAAGGTCCTTGAGAAGGTCTTTGTCTAACAGGAGTTCAGGACTAGGAACGAGCAGTCGCTCCATTTCTTTGGGCTCGAACTTGGTCAGCCCCCCGGCATACATGCGCCCCTGGGTCGTGGATGTGCTGTGCGACAGATAATGTGCCAGGGCGCGCAAGGCCTGTTCGCTCAAGTGCTCACGCGGATAGAGTCCGTGGGCAATGTTGATGTGCCGGGCGTCCGCCAGATTGCGCACGAAAGCCGGCGGGCGGCGCGCCATGTAGGTCGCCAGGATCGGCGCCGGTTCGCGCAACCCAACCGACCACCAGGCTTTGCGATTGCGGGCGATGAAGCCGTTGTCGGCGCCCAGGGCTCGCGCTAGTTTGAGGAACTTGTCGATGCGGCGACGCTCGTCGGTATCGAACAGATCCAGATCGATCGGCAGGTCGATAATCCGCCGCAAACTCGTCGCGTCGGTCAGTACGTCCTTCGCGGCGAACAACTCGCGCGCCTTGGTCACCGAAGGGAACATGACGGACTCCGATAGGTCGGCGCTGTGCAGGCCGGCGATCCAGACACGGTTGGCGCCCGTCACCTGGCCGCGGTGGACGCGGCATAGTTCGCCTAGCTCAACGAACCCCTCCGCTTTGTCGATGGGCGCGCGCGTCAAAGGGGTCCAACGCGGGGCGCACTCTAGACGTTCGCGCCGCGCCTGACTATCGGCCTGGCACAGGTCCAGGCCATCGAGCGTTGAAACCCGGCGCAACCCAATCGACGCGGGACGCTGACCAACCTCAAAGCCCGTGATGACGGCCGTAGTCGCCGTCCCGGCGAAAGGCAAGGCCTCGGGCTCGATGACGTGAATGGCCTTGAGCCCGAGAACCTGGAGCAACAGTTCGCGCACCAGGCGGCCGTAATTCACATCCAGCCACTCGGCGGCGGTGATAAAGACGCCCACATCACCCGTCCGCGCATGTTGTGCTGTTGCAAGGAAAAAGTGTACGTGCAAGCCGGCCAGTTGGCTCGCGTCAAGACCATAGGTACGCGCCGTCGTGACCAGCCATGCCTTCCACCGCTGACCCAGCAGGTGATGCCGCACGTAGGGAGGGTTGCCGACGTAGAGCGTCGGGCCGTCGATTGAGGGCAATCCTACCTCGCGATAGTCGCCCACCATCACCGTGGAACGCGCCGCGAGGCCAGCGGCGGCGAGATGCCCGCGCGCCAGCAGGGCGGCGAGCGGGTCCAACTCCACACCAATCAACTCCGCATCGGGAAATCGCCGTCCCGCCGCGACGAGAAAGCGCCCCGACCCTATGCCAGGGTCGACGATGCGCGCCGGATTGAGTTGCGTCGCGGCCCACGACAGCATCGCCGAGACGATCGCGGGAGGCGTATAGGTCGCCCCCAAGGGCCGGCGCTGATCGGGTGAGTAGAGGCGGCTAAAGATGTCGCCGAGCGGGTCGTCACCCCGTTGGATCGAGGTCCGCGTCGCCGAGATCGGGATAACAGTTGTATCCTGGACCTGCGGCGGTCGTGATCGGACTAGCACGGTCTCTTGGGGCGACCACCCTGTAACGTCGCGGGCGCCAAGGGCGACCGCCAGGGCCGCAAGCTCATCAGGAGAACCGACCGACGGCGTCACGGCAAAATCCAACACGCTCTCTTGCTCCAGTCCTCGTCAGGTCACTAACTATAAGAGACGACGAGACTATCTGCCTCCACTATCCGCCTTCTTGGGCGCCTCGACAAGCCGTTGTTACCCGGAGTTGGCCCGTTCGGCCCATCCGCACCTTCCGCTTCGACAAGCCGTTGTTGCCGCCATTGTCGCGCATCGCCGCCTGTTCAAGCCTCGAATCGTCCACGGACGCTACCGGTCCCCGCTACCGGTCCCCGCTACCGGGGTGCGGCAACGTCCGCGTGCGTCCACGCGACCCTCAGGACGGGGTGCGGCCGGTGAGGCCCAGGAGCTTTGCCTGCAGGCTGGCGTCGTCGGGGACGGCAACGGCCGGCCCGAAGACGCCGATGGCGCGCCACTCCTCGGCGTGCGGGCTTATTTCCTCCCATAACCCCCGCGCCAGGGCGTCGGGCAGGGTGCTGTCGACGCCGATGACGCACGCAATATCGTGAGCGCGCAAGCCACGGAAGCCGTTGATTTGCCAGAAGTACTCGCGGGCCGTGAAATCGCCAAAGGAGCAGTGGACGGTGCGGTCGAGGTCGTCCAGGCCCCTCGCCGCCGCGCACGCGGCCGCGACGATCGTGGCAAAGCTCCCCTTCGGATCGTCGCCCAAGAGGTCGCCGTCGAACTTTGTCCGTCCCGCCTCCTCCATGGTCCGGCCGGCCAGCATGTCCGGGACCCAGGCATCGTCGTAGGCGTGATAGTTGACGATCTCCCGCAACGTTACCCTGCTCTGGCCGCGCCGCGCAAACGTGGGCGGCATCTCCACGGCCCATTGGTCGTCGCGGACCCCATCGATCACGTTCCGCAAGGCCTGCTCGGCCAGCACAAAGACATCTTGCTCGCGCATCATCCCCTCCTTTGTCAAACCATCGGCGTTGAAGACGCAGGCCCCGTCGCTCCTCTCACTGGAAGCATCCGTTTCCGGACAGATACTGGCCCCGCGCGTAGTAGGACATTAGTGCCAGTATACACGCCGAAGGATAGGCGCGCCAGTCCTGGCCCACAGCGCCATCGAGCTTGTTGATAGTCCCGGAGCATCGTTTTCTCGCCATCGTCACGACGGTGACCACAACCGCCAATCTCATGGCTATCGAGCACATATGCGCATGTTGGCTAGAAAGGCTGGATGGCGCTTGCCAGCCGTTCGAGCCGGCGCGATGGCCCGGTAGCAAACTGGAGAACAGGCCGGTTTATCGCGTCTTGGTCCACGGGCAACGACCGTGCGTGGTCGCGGACGACGGAACTCACGATTGTGTTCGGGATAGAGAGCCATGCCCTCTGTGGTAGTGTATCCCGCCCGCCCATACACAAAAGACGCGCACGGCGTGGCGCCGATCCAGGGATACGTGGCAGCGGCCACGACGGCGGCCGACAACGCGGGGCACACGATCCGCGCTGCCGGCCGGAACAACCGCACGTTGGCTACCGACTAGAACCCGCGGACGCGGACGGCGTCGCTACCCGTGCTTCCGCCTGGGCGCCTGTCGCGGTTACCCGTACTGTACCTGTCGCGGTTACCCGTACTGTATAGGACATGTACGCGCGGGGCGACGCCGGAATGGTGAGCGTGGCGTCGAGCGCGCCCCCCTGATTGGCGCGCACGGACCGCATCGCCGTGTAGTAGGTGTAGCGCGGGTGTTGACCGGGGCGCGGCACGCCGGTCCAGGCGGCGCGGAGCGTCACGACCTCCCCCACCCGGAAGCCGACGCCGTGCGCGCGGACCGCGAACGTTGTGTCCAGCGGGACGGTCGTCGCGGTGAGGGACGCCGATGTCGCCGGCGAGGGCGCCGTGGGAGGGACGCCGACCCCGTTGGCCGGCGGAAACGGCCCCACGCGCGGGATGAAGCACAGGCTGCGCAGCGCCGCGATTTGGTCTGGAGCTAGCGTCACGCCAGGCGCCAGGATTTTGTACGCGAGGCCGGCGTGGACAAGGATGAGGGCGGTCACGGGACCGGGGCTGCTAGGCAGTCCGCTCACGAGCACGCCTGATGCGCCGGGGAAGTGGACAGCGACACGCACGAATGATTGCGCGCTGTTGGTCGATCCGATGAGCGCGTCCATCCCCGCGGTGGCAGCGCGGGCGTCGTCCGGGTCCGTCGTCGTGCCCCAGGAGGCGATGTTCAGGCGCACCACGCTGTAGGTAGCGCCGGCCGTCGGGCGGGCGCTGAACTCCAGGATGCCCGCCGGATAGTTCTCCCGTGTCCAGCCAACTGGGAGGGTGAACGCGATGCCGAGGGCGGTATCGCAGGTCGTGCCGGCGGGACACGACACGGCACGAGAGATGCGCGACACGCCGCGAGCGTGAACCTGGACGGGGAGGGCGGCGCCGCTTGCGAGAGCCAGGGCCAGGGTCAGGGTGGACAGTGGACGGATATACGAACGAATCATGAAAAGTTTTCCTTCCCTCATATGTATGCGCGGAGCTTGTTGCTCCGGGCGCTGCAGCGAACGGATGGTCTGTCGAACTCGTCCCGCGGGTGAACGGGTGGGCCACGCGCCCGCGCGCTCGGTTGTCCTCGTCGGGGGCGTCCCCTCGCGGCATATAGCGGCCCACTCGCTACAGCTAACGTTGCGTACACTGAAAAGGTCATGCGCGGTCGCCGCGTCACGTTCTCGTCCCGCGCGGCGTTCTCATGGATAGCGGAGGTAGGGGTAGGCGTGCAGGGTGGCGGTGCGAGGGTCGAGCTGGCCGAAGCCGACAATGCGCTCATTGCGCGAGCGCGCCACGACCGCGCCGCCTTCGCCGAGCTCTATCGCTTCTACGTCCGCCGCGTCTACGCGTTTTGCCGGGCGCACAGCCGCACCCAGGAGGAGGCCGAAGACCTGACCGCGCAGACCTTCGAGCGCGCGCTGGCCGCGATCGGGCGGTATGAAGATCGCGGCAGTCGTTTCTCCTCCTGGCTGCTGCGCATCGCCGCGAACGCGGCCGTCGATCGTGCGCGTCGTGGGGGACACGACGCGCCGCTCGACGAGGACACGATGGCCCAGGACGGCGAGGCGCGACAGGGACAGGGGCAGGCGGGGACGGCGCGCTGGGTGGAGGACTGGGAGCAAGCGACCTGGATCAAGGCGCACGTGGCGACGCTACCCGAGGACCAGCGGCGCGTCGTCCGCCTGCGCTTCTACGAGGATCGCAGTTTCGGGGACGTGGCTACGGAGATGGGCCGCAGCGAGGGCGCGGTCAAGCAGCTCGCGCAGCGGGCGCTCAAGGCGCTGCGAGCACGCATAGATGAGGAGGCCGTCGATGATGTCCGACGATGAGCGTCGCCTGGACGACGAGTTCGGCCCCGACGCGGCGCTGGCGCGCGACCTCCTGCGCCTCGGCCCTCTGCTGCGGCGACGCGAACAGACGGACGCGGAGGAGCCGGCCCCCGCCTTCCTCGCCGCCCTGGAGGCCCGCCTCATGACGGTGGATGTCGCCGCGCCGCACCCGCCGCCGGTCGCTGTAGATGACGCGCAACCCAGATCGAGTGAACCGCTGCGCGCGCCAACGCCATTGCCGCGCCGACGGCCACGCGCTCTGGCATGGGGAGGCCTGACCGCGGCGGCGCTCATCGCGGGCGCGCTCGCCCTGGTCGTTGTGCTCCTCATCGCGCGCGGCGCGCGGCGCGCGCCCGCCCCTCCCGTGATCGTCGCCTTCGCAATCCCCTTTCCCAGTCTGGCCGACCTCATGCGCGGGTACCCCAAGGCCCTCGGCGGAGGCGGGATCGTCACGCCGACGCTGAGCCTCGTCGACCTCGCACCGGGAACGCCGTACGCCGGTCGGCTGCGCCTGTCCGTCCCGCCGCTTCCCAATGGACCGATGACTGCGCGCGCCTATCTCCTGGCGCCGCCGATGTTCGACAGCGCGCATGTCGGCGCGCTCGCCGCGCGGCTGGGCATCCGCGCGCCGGTCACACATGTTGGCGGCGGAGGCGCGACGTGGGCCGTGGCCGCCACGGGCGGCCTGCCGTCGAGCCAACCGCTGCACAGCGTGGCCGTCGCGCTGGCGACGGGCGAGTTGATCTACCATGACACGTCCTATGCGCCGCCCACCCGATTGCCGTCGGCCCTCGCCCCGGAGCGCGCCGCGTCCATCGCCCGCGCCTGGCTCACGCGGTTGGGCTGGCCGACGGCGCGCATGCCGCTGCAGTCCGTCGCGATGGCGCTTGCGGCGCCGCCGGGCGTGCAGGCCGTCAACCTGGGCTGGGCCGGCGCCGGTCCAGCGGCGCTCTCGGCGGCGACGCTATGGGTGGCGTCGGACGGCCGCATCGTCGAGGCGCGCCTGTGGCCGCCGGTGGAGCGATCCCGCGTCATCCCCGCGCGGGGCGTCGCGTCGGCGGCGGGAGATGTCCAGCGCGGCCATCTCCCCGTGGCGGTCGAGGGTGTCCCACCCCTCGCAACCACTGCGGGCACAGGTACGGTCCAACGCGTCACCATCGTGCAGGCGCTCAGCGTGGGACCCGACCGACGCCTGTACCTCGTCCCAACCTATCGGTTCGCCGGGACGGTACAGCTACAGGGCGTTCCCGGCAGCCACGCATGGTACGGGCTCGCGCCGGCCGCGCGACGGTAGCGGGGCCTCATCGTGGTCATGGCTGTCCGCGCCTAACCCAACAGACCGCTGACCCATGGGGTGAAACCGCGACATGGGCCTATTGTCAGGCTCGCCTCCCGTCTCTCAGTGGCCGCGTACCAACTCGGGGGTAATGCTCGCCCTCGGTGACCACGATGTCCAGCGGCACGTCATGCGCGCCGACGGGGACAGCCCCGACCATCTGCGCCTCGAACGCCCCGGCGACCAGCGGCGGACGCGCGGTCAAGCCCCCGAACAGCCGATCGTAGTAGCCTCCCCCGTACCCCAGACGCCGGCCCCGCGCGTCGAAGGCGAGGACGGGGACCAGGACGATGTCGACGATGTCCAGTTCCACGCGCGCGCAGCGATCCGGCCTGGGCTCGAGGATCCCCCACACCCCCGGTTGTAGGTCCCGCGCTGGCTCTCTCACCTCGTACATCTCCAGCGCCCTCCTGGCGCGGTTAACCCTGGGGAGGACCAGCGTTTTGCCCGTGTCCAGGGCGTGGCGGATGACATCGTCGGTCTGGAACTCGCTGCCGAACGACATGTAGGCCATCACGACGCGGGACCGGCGGTACGCGCCGAGGGCGGCGATGTCAAGGGTGATGGCAAGGCTCATAGCGGCGCGCGCGCCGGCGTCCATGGCGTCACGCCGGCCGAGGACCGTCTTCCTCACCGCGCACTTGGCCTCGACGAGCCCTAACGGTCCCGACTCCGCATGCATCTACTCTTCTCCTCACGTTGAACACGGGGAACACGTCGGGCTGGAAGATGTCCGGCCGCGTCGGCTGCAGCCAGGCCAGGACCTGGCGATCCGGCACGGTGAGCTCGCGCGGGATGTCGAGCAGAGCGGCCTCCCACGTAGGGTCCGTGAAAAGTCGCCGGCGCGGCGACGGGAGAGGCATCCCTGGGAGCGCGGGCGTCTCGCCCGTCCCAGAGACAACGCGGGGACGGGCGGGACGCCCGCGCTCCCAGCCCGACAATTCACAGACCCTCGCCTCCTACGCGCCGTCCGTAGTCGGCGTGGTTTGCCCTGCGACACATGCGTGACCCGCCCCCGACCGGGACCGGTCCCGGTCCCGGTCCCGCCGGGCGGTCGCGGGCCCCAACGTTAGTCCAGTCCAATGATGCGCCCGTCGGGCCCCACGCCGATGCGCTCGGCCGCGGGAACCTTGCCGAGGCCCGGCATGGTCATGATGTCCCCGCTCAGCGCGACGACGAAGCCGGCGCCGGCGGACAGGCGCACCGAGCGCACGGAGAGGCGGAAGCCATCGGGCGCATTGAGCCTGGCGGGGTCGTCGGTGAATGAGTACTGCGTCTTGGCCACGCAGACCGGGAGCGCGCCGTAGCCGAGCTTTTCGTAACGCTCCAGGTCGCGCGGCGCCGTCCCCACGAAATCAACGCCCGTGGCGCGGTAGACGCGCGTGGCGACGGTCTCGATCTTCTGACGCAGCGGCATGTCGTCGGGGTAGAGCGGGCGGAACTGGGCGCGCTCGCGCCCCAGGAGGTCGACCAGCGCCGCGGCCATCTGGCGGCCGCCCTCGCCGCCGCGCGCGTGGATGTCGGAGCGCGCCGCGGCCACGCCCACGCGCGCGAGTTCGTCCTCGATGGAGGCCAACTCGGCCTCCGAGTCCGTGGGGAAGATGTTGATGGCCACCAGGGCGGGCAGGCCGAACAGGCGCACGTTGTCGACGTGGCGCAGCAGGTTGGGCATCCCCGCGCGCACGGCATCGACATCTTCCGTGGCGAGTTCTTTCTTGTGCGCGCCGCCGTGCAGCTTGAGCGCGCGCGCCGAGGCGATCACCACCGCCGCGTCGGGGCTGAGGCCCGTCTGGCGCGCCACGATGTCGCAGAACTTCTCGAAGCCCAGGTCGGCGCCGAAGCCCGTTTCCACCAGCGCATAGTCTCCTACTTTGAGAGCCAGGCGCGTGGCGCGGATCGAGTTGGTCCCGTGGGCGATGTTGCCGAAAGGACCGCCATGGACGAGGGCCGGGCCGCCCTCCAGCGTCTGGACCAGATTGGGATTGATGGCATCCTTGAGCAGCGCCGTCAGCGCGCCCTGCGCCTTGAGGTCGGACGCGCGGACCGGTTCATTGGCGCGCGTGTACCCCACCACGATGCGGCCGAGGCGCGCCGTGAGGTCGGGCAGGTCCTCGGCCAGGCACAGGATGGCCATGATCTCGGAGGCGGGCGTGATGTCGAAGCCGCTTTCGCGCGGCACGCCCGCGGTAGGGCCGCCGAGGCCGATGACGACGTCGCGCAGCGAACGGTCGTTGACGTCGAGGCAGCGCCGCCAGGTGATGCGCCGCGCGTCGAGGCCGCGCGCGTTGCCCTGCTGGAGGCTGTTGTCGATCATGGCGGCCAGCAGATTGTTGGCGGCGGTGATGGCGTGGAAGTCGCCCGTGAAGTGGAGGTTGATGTCCTCCATGGGGATGACCTGGGAGTAGCCGCCGCCTGCCGCGCCGCCCTTGGCGCCGAAGACCGGCCCCATCGCCGCCTCGCGGATGGTGACGACGGCGCGCTCGCCGAGCGCGCACAGCGCCTGGCCCAGGCCCACCGTGGTGGTGGTCTTGCCCTCGCCGGCCACCGTCGGCGTCATCGCGGTGACGAGGACCAACTTGCCGTCGGGCGTGGCGCGCAGGCGGT
>JAABUX010005596.1_pt1 | contig 15362 bp, 18 predicted proteins | sample 5561851 | NCBI WGS metagenome assembly JAABUX01 (sample SAMN10711883, study PRJNA513361) | rock metagenome | isolation source: Antarctica rocks | place: Antarctica: Victoria Land, Richard Nunatak red sandstone | collected 2016-01-03 | reverse complement strand
CGCAATCCAAAGGAAGATCGCCAGCCGGGTCAGCCGTGGCATTGTCGGCAAAATCACCAAACGTATCCGGGCCGCGCAGCCCCAAGCCTTGTGACTACTTTTTACACGTATCCCGAACCTACTCCAGGTCGGCGCGCGGCGTCCGCACGCTTTCGCTTCCATCCGACAACCGTCTGCTTGATGGCGATCATCAGGTCGGAGCGCAGCCACATGGTTACCGCCTCGGCCGGGCTGTTCGTCAACGCATCCCACACGCAGGCGAATGTTTGGACGGCAAGGTCATCTGTCACGCTCCTGTCCTCTCCCTTGTCTGGTTCCATCATGTGCGCCGGGTCACACCAGCCTGTTTGGCACGAACGTACGCGAGAAAGCGTTCCCGGACGGTTCGGAACAGGCGCGGCGGCAGGAAGCCATAGACGACGCTTTCCAGCCCCTCACCTGCCAGCGGGCGCAGATCGGGACCTGGCCAGATGAAGTCGTTGCCCTCGCTGACGATGATCCAGGACCGCTCGTGATCCAGCCCGAGGCGGGTCTTGACCGCGGGCGGGAGCTCAACCCCTTCGTCCGGCGGCTGCGGAGCCGTGTGGGTGATGGGCAGCACGATGACCCTCTGGCGCTCCTGTGCAGCGCCGATCGCCAGCACGATGGCACAAGGTCGGTCTTTGACGCCCTCCTCCCGGCCGGCTCGTGCTTCCCTGGTCCAGAGATACGAGTATCGGATGACAAGGCCGAGTTGCGGCGTCGGCCAGGTCACGGCTGCCGGTCGCCAAGCTCCTCATCAAGGTGGGCGTGCTCGGGTGCCATCTCGGCTTTGGCAATCAGCGCAATGTCGGCCTCGGACAATTCCTCTGCACGAAAGGCGCGACGATCGCGACGACGAAGCCGCTCGTACTCCTCGGCCGAAACCACCACCAACCGGTCTCGGCCGTTCTTGGTGATGGTGACCGGTTCCGTCAGCGCTTTGTCGGCCAGGGCGCCATAGCCCTTGATGAACTCCGCAGTCGTCACCCGCATGGCCAGCACTCCGAATGATTCGAATAACTCGAATTATCGGCATCATCCTCTCGGAAAGCAATCTTGCTTCCAAAGTGGCGGTGGCTGAAACCGCATGAGGCATGACCAGCACCTTCATCACGCCAGGGTGCCACAAGCCCGACAACGACCCTCAAGGCCGCCTGCGGCGCCGCTGCGCGGTTGCTGCGCAAGTCTTGACCGTCGCCGCCGGCTTCGGCCGTAAAATCGCGTCGGGGCGGGAAACGTATAAAGGCTGGCTCGCCGCCAAGGCGTCGAAGGGGAAACGGGTTAGGCTACGCCGGCCCCCAAAGTGGCCCGCTCCGGCTCAAGGGTGTCAGGCCGCCGTTTCGCCAACTCGGTCATCATCGCGTTCACCTGATCCCGCAACACTTTCGGCGCGCGGCCGAACACCCCGGCACCTTCTTCCCCTGCGCGCGGGAACCAAGCTGCCGTGAGGGGCAGATAAGCCAGCCGGCGCAGGTCGAGCACGAAGGCCCGCGCCTGGCCGAGACTAGCCGCCTCCGCGCTGTTAAAGGCGATCACGCCTTGAGGCAGCGCTCCGGCCCACGATTGGCTGGTGGTGTAGGCGGTCATGACGCCATAGCCGCCGCCCACGGCCGCCACGGCGAGCGTGTAGGCCACATGGAGCGGGCCTGGGCGCAACGACGGGGCCTCCCGTTCAGGGAAGGCGCACCAGACGAAATCTCCCTGCTGAAGCGCCGAAGTCGTCACCCGTGCCGGGCGTGGTCGAGCAGCGCCCCGAACAGCTCGCTACGGGCAGCATACTCGGCGTCGGCCTCGTCCACGTCGCGCACCAGGTCGTGCCGCTCATGCCGCAACAAATCGGCAACCGCCTGCACGGTGAGGATTTCCGTCGTGCCATTGCGTACGCGATAGTCGATGGGCTCCAGGCGCTTGCCTTTGGAAAGACTGAAGAAAGGCCGTTCCATCATCTCCTGTTGATCATGAGTCGGCAGGTCGCCTGGCAACGCCACGAACAGATCGAGCTGATCCTTCTTGGGAGACCCCTCCTCTCCCCGCTTAGCCTTGCCGGTCAAGGCCTATGCGCCTTCGGCATCAAGAGCCTCACTAACCTTGAACGCGATCCATGCGCTGCGACTGATGCCACGCCGTTTGGCGGCCGTGTCCACCCGGCGCAGTAGATCGCCGTTGAAGCGCAGCATGATCGGGGTCTTACGCATGTCTGCGGTTGGAAGAGCCGGCACGGTATCCGCTGGCTGGCTGGCGCCTTGGATAAAGGCGCTGGCAACCTGCTCCGGGTCACGAATTGATGATACCATTCGATTGCTGTTTGGCCTACGAGCGATAGTCATACGCTTTCGCCTTTATGTCTAAACGCTATACAAACACTGCCGTCACCAGAGCCGCAAGCTCTTGGACAGCTTTCTGGTCTCGTGGGGTCTGTTCCATAACCGAACGGCCCAAGGCGGCGGCGTTCGGGAATGCCTTCCGCCGCCCAACCGGTATCGGCAGATATTCTAAACCCTCGGTCTCTATAAGGTTCTCGGCCGCAGCATCGTTGTCGATTGCCCAAAGATCAAAACTGCGCGGCTGAACGGGAATCAGCAGAGTGTTCGTTACGGTAAGTGCGGCCCGGAGGCTGCCTGTATCCCTTCCGCCTACATCAATCACTACGTCGCTGTATTTGGGAGCGAGTTGGCGTGTTTGCGTTCGGATGGCTGCGCCATGCAGGGAAACGGCGGTGTAGCCAGCTTGTCCGAGCTGCTCGGTGCGAAGCTCGGTGAAGCTGGTTGCGGTCCCCTACTCATCTCCATCGACCAGAAGCACGTCACGCCCATCGAGCGAGCGTGCAATGGCCAGGTTGATCGCGAGTGTCGTCTTGCCCACGCCGCCCTTGGTATTGCCGACAACAAGAATCACGCTTCGCTCCGATAGCTCTCCGTCCTCGAAGTATATCCAATTTATTGTCTAAGCGATATACAAACGCTACCTGAAAGCAAGTCACGCGCACTGCGAGTTCTGGACGGTGACGGACTACCCAAGGGGGCTTATCGCCTCGGCACGGCCCAATAGCCTTTGTACCTGGGCAGGGGACCAGTTCGCCTTGCCGGCCGGAGTAAGAACGCCACGCGCGTGCAGCTCCGCCGCGATGACGCGAAGCTGCTCGCGCCCTCGGCCTGCACCTGGCGCAGCACGGCAAGCACGTCGGTCGCCCGGTCCGCCACAAGGGGGCCAGAACCGACGAACTGGCCTTCTGGTACGCATAAGCGGGTCGGAAAGCCAACGGCGCGGAAACGCACGGTAGCGGCTTTCACGCAATATCACGGGGTAGGGTGGGAGCCTCCACGACTCTCGATTCAGCACTGTCCCAATGGGAAAGGACGAGCTTGAGTGCTTGTATTGCACGCAGTGTGTTATCCCCCGCGTTAGACCCCCCGTCTGCTGCGTGCAATACATCGGCCCAACCTGTCAAATTACGTCCAGTTTTAGTTGCACGCCATGATTGCACGCAACAAACCGCCAGTACGTGCCGATCACAGAATGGATTCGGCCATTTTCGCCCCGGAATCGACAGAACTTTGTCCGTGTTCTCGTTTCTTAACGTGCGTTTTCGCACGCTTGGGCCTTCTACCCCAAACCGTCTGGTCGCGGACCTCGGGATGTCGATGCGCCCGGGCGTAGGCGACGCACTGGTCCAACAGCCAGGCGTTCAACTCGTCGTAGCTTTTGACCCGCACCCGCGGCGTAAAGAACCGCTCGCGCACCAGGCCGACTTGGTTTTCGACCTGGCCCTTCTCCCAGCCGGATGCCGGGGTGCATGCCACGGGATCAACCAGGTAATGGCTGCGCACATTTGCAGGAACCGGCGATTATAGGCCCGCTCGCGGCCGACGAAGATCGCGTCGACCGCGGTTTTCATGTTGTCGTAGATGCCGCGCGTGCAGGCACCCTTGAAGAACGCAAAGCCCTTGTCGTGCGCGTCGAACACCATTTCCTGCGTATCGCGCGGGTAGGCCCGGGCGAACAGCATCCGGCGTGGCACAGCCGCAGGTGCGCCACCTTCACCGTGACCGTCGTGCCGTTGATCAGCACGACCTCATGGCTCCAGTCGAACTGAAACGCCTCGCCCGGCGCAAAACTCAGCGGCACGAATGCGCCCGCCGACGTCACCGCACGCTGGCTGCCCCAGGACCGGGCATAGCGCCGCACCGCGTCGTAGCCGCCCGAGTAGCCCAGGCCGCGCAACGTCTCGAACACCCGGATCAGCGTCAGGCGCTCGCGGCTGGACTTGCCCTCGTTCGATGTCAGCAGCGCGTCCAGCGTCTCCCGCCACGCGCCCAGACGCGGCATCGGCTGCTCCTCGCGCTCATAGCGGAAATCCGTCTCCTCGGACCGGATCACCTTGCGCACGGTCTTCCGCGAGACCCGCAGCTCCCGGCAGATCGCCTTGATCGATTTGCTCTGCACAAAATGGGCCCGACGGATCCGCGCAATCGTCTCCACAACGAACATCCCAATCCGGCCCTCGATCATCACGAGAGCCACCGTGAGCCCCACCGTCAGGGGATCCCGATTGAACGCCGATCATCCGCTAACGGGGTCCCTTTTCCACGCCTATTCACAAACAGTGGATTGGGTTTGTCCACGCGACCTTGAGGCTCCGGAGACGGAGCGAGTGCTTGCTGAAGAGGAGTCGCAGATAGCGCCTGAGGAGCAATGTCACATCTATTTCCAGTGCCAAGGACCCTCGTTATTGACGCCGCACCCGTCGCACGTGGACGCCGGTCTGGTTGCCCCGCTTTTCCTGCGCAGCATCAGTGTCACCGTTCGCCTCTCGGTCCTGCGGCTTCGGGCAGGAAGCTCGAACATCCACAACCAGACCATGTTACAGTCGCAAATGATTGCTCAGTGTTGTGCGTCCGCGAGGAGGGCATGCATTTCCGCGGCACCAGTCGCCTTCCTGAGTTGCTGCACGAAGGTCCGATCACGCATTCGCCGCGAGATTGCGGCAAGCGCGGCCACGTGCTCGCTTTCGGAGTTCTCGGGGATAAGGAGCAGGAACACCAAGTCGACGGGACGCTCGTCGATGGCTTCGAAGTCGATCGGCCGGGCCAGGCGGGCGAAGAGCCCGAAGAAGCGATCGAGACCGTCGAGCCTGGCATGCGGGAGCGCGAAGCCGCGACCGAGGCCCGTCGAGCCTAGTCGCTCGCGCGCGGTCAGAGCCGCCTCGACCGGCTGCGAAGCCAGCTGAAGCGCAGCGGCCGCGCGCCGGCTCAGCTCCCCCGTGAGCTGAGCTTTGTCGCTCACCCGCAGACCCGCGATGACACGCTCCGGCAGCAAAAGGTCACCTATGTCCACTATGCCTCTCCATTGTACCGCCATCCTTCCCATTCTTCGGCCACCCGCACCGGAAACTCGGGCCGGCAAGGGTCTCGCGCGCGGCTCTCGTCCTGGTCAATCGGGCCCTCGCAACCTGTACCCGACCCCGGTCTCGGTCAGGATATGCACCGGCCGCTCGGGGTCAGCTTCGATCTTCTGGCGCAGCGCCCGGATGTAAATCCGAAGGTATTGCACGTCGGTGTCACCGCCCCAGACCTCGCGCAGGACGAGCTTGTGGGTCAGCACCTTGCCCGCGTGCGAGACCAGCAGCCGGAGCAGATCATACTCGCGCGGCGCGAACCTCACCTCGGCTCCGCGCACCGTGACCACGCGCCGCACCAGATCGACCGTGAGGTCGCCACTGCGAAAGATCGGTCGCTCGCCTTCCTGTTGCAGGCGATGGCGCTGCGCAGCCCGAACGCGGGCGAATAGCTCGTCGATGCCGAACGGCTTGGTCACGTAGTCGTCCGCGCCCAGATCAAGCGCCTCGACCTTGCCGCGCTCGTCGTCCCGACTCGAGAGCACGATGACCGGCAGCGCCGATCCCGCTTTTCGCAGCTGCCGGATGACCTCGAGCCCGTCCATGTCCGGTAGGCCGAGGTCGAGGATCACCAGGTCGACCGCGCTCCGGCGCAGGGCGTCAAGAGCGGCCTGGCCGCCTTGCGCCTCCGATACGAGATACCCCTGCGCGCCCAGGCCCGTCCTGAGAAAGCGCAGGATGGCCGGCTCGTCGTCCACGACCAAGATGCGCAGCGGCCCGGTGCCCGGCGTCATGCCGCGACCTCCCCACGGGGCAGCAGGGCTGCTCCGGCCGGTACCGGCAGACTGATGGTGAACGCGGCCCCGGTCCGGTCGGTCCGGTTGGCCGCAGTGATGGTGCCCCCCATGGCCTCGACAAAACCCCGGCAGATCGCGAGGCCAAGCCCGGTTCCGGCACGGCGGCGATCGGTGCCGCGCGCACGGTAGAATTTGTCGAAGATCCGTTCCAGGTCGGACTCCGGTATCCCGTTCCCCTCGTCGAGGATGCGCAGCCGCACCCAGCTGCCGTCGCGCCAGGCACAGAGCCGCACCACGGAACTCGCCGGGGCATACTTCGCGGCATTGTCCAGCAGGTTGAACAGGACCTGCTCCATCAGCACCATGTCGATACGGAGCATCGGCAGGTCGGCCTCCAGCTCGACCTCGACCCGGTGGGCGCCGAGGATTTTGGTCCCCCGCTGCAGCGTGGCCCCGACCACGTCCGACAGGTCGGCGAGGCTGCCGCTGGGATGCAGTGGACCCGCCTCCAATCGGGTCATGTCGAGCAGGTTGCCGATGAAGCGGTTCAACCGCTCGGCCTCCTCCTGGATCGTGCGCGCCAGATCGCGGCTCGCACCGGCATCCAAAGCGATCCCTTCGCTGGCAAGGCTGCTCGCCGAGCCCATGATGGACGCGAGGGGCGTCCGGAGATCGTGGGAGATCGAGGTAAGCAGGGCCGAGTGCAACCGGTCGGTTTCGGCGGCCAAGCGGGCGCGATCCAGGTCCTGCACGAGTTTGATTCGTTCGATGGCGATACCGGCCTGGTCGGCCAGCGCGTTCAGCAGGCGGCTCTGGTCGGGTGTGAGCATCGGGCCGGGCTCGTCGCGGTCGATGCCGATCACCCCGGCCGGCCCGCGCGCCGTCTGCATCGGCAGGAACAGGCGCTTCGCGCCCGGCAGCGTGTCCGCACCCCGTCCGGCTGCGCGGTTGCTCTCCCACGTCCACTTGGCCGCCGCCAGATCCGCCTCGTCCAGCACATCCTCTGGCGGGTAGCCTGCTTGAACCGTCAGTCCTGCCTCGCCGGGCAGCAGGAGCACGACGCGGACCTTCAGCATGAGCGCGATCTGGTGCGCGGTTGCCCACAGCACGTCGTCGAGCGAGGCCGCCCCGGCGAGCTTGCGGCTGAACTGGTAAAGCTCCTCGGTGATGCGCGCCCGCTGGCGGGCGGTGATGGCCTGCGCCCGGACGCGCGCGGCAAGGTTGCTCGCGATGATCGCGACGACCGCGAAGAAGAATAGGGCCACGACATTCTCGGGGTCGGCGATCGTGAAGGTATAGAGCGGCGGCAAGAAGAAGAAGTTATAAGCAAGGACACTGACCAGACAGGCCAGCAGCGACGGCCATAGACCCCAAGTCACCGCGCTGACCAGCACGGCCGTGAGGAAGACGAGGGCAACGCTCGTCACACCGAGAACCTTGTTGAGGCCGAATGCGACAGCGAGGGCGAGGGCGACGGCCCCGATGCTGCCGCCATATGCCCAAGAATTCCCGGCAGCGGTCACCGGGCCCCCGCGGGCCACGCCTCCCTGGGACGAGGTCTCGCCCTGGTCCGGCTGCTCGGCGATGACGTGGATGTTGAGCCCACCCGCCTGCCGGATGAGGCGTTGGATGGTTGACCCACGAACGGCATCCATCCAGCGTGGGCGACGTGTCCTGGCGATCACTACCTGCGTAAAGTTGTTCGCCTGGGCGTAGTCGATCACCGTGCCAGCCACGTCCTCGCCGGGTATGGTGACCGCCTCGCCGCCCAAGCGCTGCACCAGGCGCAACGCATCCGCCGTGCGGGTCCGGGCAGCCTCGCTCGCGCCCAACGTACTGCCGGAGGTCTCGACATGGAGCGCCGTCCAGGGCACCCGCATCCGGTCCGCCAAACGCCTGGCATGCCGCACGAGCGCCGTGCCACTTGGCTCGCCGTCAATGTAGACCAGCACCCGATCGCCAGCGGCCCAGGGGCCGCGTATGGCGCGCGAGCGCATATAGTCGACCATCTGCTCATCTACCCGCTGCGCCGTCCGGCGCAGGGCGAGTTCGCGCAGCGCAGTCAGGTTGCCCGGCGAGAAGTAATGCTGGATCGCCCGCTCGGCCTGGCGGGGCAGGTAGACCTTGCCGTCCTTAAGCCGTTGGATGAGGTCGTTGGGCGTGAGGTCGATGACCTCGATTTCGTCGGCGGCGTCGATGATGGAGTCCGGCACTGTCTCGCGCACGCGGATTCGCGTGATCTTGGCCACGACGTCGTTCAGGCTCTCAACGTGCTGGATATTCAGCGTTGTGTAGACGTCTATGCCGGCATCGAGCAGTTCTTCGACATCAAGGTAGCGCTTCGGATGGCGGCTTCCTGGCGCATTGGTGTGTGCGAGCTCGTCCACGAGCACCAGCTTCGGCCGGCGGGCGAGGATCGCGTCGAGGTCCATTTCGGCAGTCGGCCGTTCCCGGTACTCGCTCGCGCGGCGGGAGATTACCGCCAGCCCGTCCAGTAGTGCTTCAGTCTCCTTGCGTCCGTGTGTCTCCACTACGGCCACGACCAGGTCGATCCCTTCGCGCCGCTTGGCCTGCGCCGTCATAAGCATCTTGTACGTCTTGCCCACGCCCGGCGCAGCGCCGAGAAAGATCTTCAGGCGCCCCCGTCCGCTCTGGCCAGCCTGGCGCAGCAGGGCGTCCGGGTTGGGGCGGCCGTCGCGATCGGTCATCGTACCAGCTTTTCCATCAACGGCCGACGGGATCGTCGCAGTGCAGCGGGCTTAAGCCCAACAGCTGGAGTCGATAACCCCGCCCCGCTTCACTGGCAATGTTGACCGCCCCATCCTGACGGACCAAGAGCTTTGCGCGGAGTGCCTGGACAACCCGACTGACCCGGTTAGCCTTGCGCATGTCGCTTGTTGCCCAGCCATCGGCTAGGAGGCTTCGCGCGCTCACGACCTTCCCTGCCTCCTCGGCCAGCCGCTGCAGGACCCAGTACTCCACCGATGTCAGAGCGACGTCCTCGCCCCGCAGCCGTACGGCCCCACGAACGAAGTCGACCTCGAGATCGCCCGCACGCAGGATATGCGAGGGCATGCGGTTCGTCAGCGTCTGGCGGAGCGTCTTGCGCATATGGGCCGCGAGCTCGCCGAGCAGGAACGGCTTCGCCAGGCAGTCGCACGCACCGAGATCGAGCGCCTCGATCGTCGCACGGGAATCCTGGCTGGAGAGCAGGGCGAGGATCGGCGCCTGCGACGCTTGCCGAACCACGCGCAGAAACATCGAATCTGGCTCCGTGCAGTCGATGCCAACGATGACCGCGTCCGGTCTCAGCTGCTGCAACCGCTCGAGGTCTAGTTGGTCCGGATCGATCCCGCGGACGATGAAGCCGGCCGAAGGCAAGTGCCGGGCCAGATAGCGCCGGATCGCGGGATCGTCGTCTACCAACAGGATGTGCGGCCATCCCGCGCCGTTACGCGGCGCCCGCGGCCAGCCGTCTCCAGCGCGCCGCGGGCCACCGCCGACCCTGCAGTCAGCTGCCGCCACCGCTGAGCGCGTCCAGCGCCATGTTCAGCGCGAGCACGTTCACGTGGGGCTCGCCGATGATCCCGAACAGCCGTCCTTTCGTTTGCTGCGCGACAATCTGCCGCACCCGGTCTTCGGGCAGGTGCCGAGCCCTCGCGACACGCGACACCTGGAACAGGGCCGCAGCCGGCGTCACGTCCGGGTCGAGACCGCTCGCTGAGGTCGTTACGAGGTCGACCGGAACCGGCACGTTCGGGTTCTGTGCTGCGAGAGCGGCAGCGTCTCCCGTCACCCGGTCGATCAGCGCTTTCGAGGTCGGCCCGAGATTTGAGCCGCCCGAGTTCGCCGCATTGTAGGGCGCCGGCACAGTCTTGCTGGGGTCGTTCGGATCGGTGTCGGTAGTAGCGGAGGGCCGGCCGTGGAAATACCTGTCCGAGGTGAAGTTCTGGCCGATCAGCTCGGAGCCGATGATCTTCCCGTTGCGCGTTATCAGGCTCCCGGCCGCTTGATGCGGGAAGACGAGTTCCGCGATGCCGGTCATCCCGAGTGGATAGGCGAGGCCGGTGAGAACCGTCATCAGCACGATCATGACGATCGCCGGTCGAAGCTGCTTGATCATGGGGCTATGTCCTCAGGCCAGGCCAACGGCGTTGACCAGCAAATCGATGAGCTTGATGCCGATGAACGGGACGATGATGCCGCCCACCCCGTAGATCAGCAGATTGCGCCTCAGGATGCTCGCGGCGCCAACCGGCCGGTACTTGACCCCGCGCAACGACAGCGGGATCAGCGCCACGATGATCAACGCATTGAAGATGATCGCCGACAGTATCGCGCTCTGCGGCGTCGCCAGATGCATGATGTTCAAGGCCTGGAGCTGAGGGTAGAAGACGATGAACATCGCCGGAATGATTGCGAAGTATTTAGCGACGTCGTTGGCGATGGAAAAGGTCGTCAGCGCCCCGCGCGTCATCAGCAGCTGCTTGCCGATCTCCACGATCTCGATCAGCTTCGTGGGGTCGCTGTCGAGATCCACCATGTTCCCGGCCTCGCGGGCCGCCATGGTCCCCGTGTTCATCGCGACGCCAACATCCGCCTGAGCCAGAGCCGGCGCATCGTTGGTGCCGTCGCCGCACATCGCGACCAGCTTGCCCTGGGCCTGCTCGTCGCGGATCAGCTTCAGCTTCGCCTCCGGCGTCGCCTGGGCGAGGAAGTCGTCCACCCCGGCCTCGGCCGCGATGGCCGCAGCCGTCAAGGGATTGTCGCCGGTAATCATCACGGTCCTGATGCCCATCCGCCGCAACTCGCCGAAGCGCTCGCGAATGCCGCCCTTGACGATATCCTTCAGGTGGATGACCCCCAGCAACCGGCCATCTTTGGCAACCGCCAAAGGCGTTCCGCCGGATTTGGCGATCTCATCCGCCTTCGCGGTCAGTTCACGGACCGGCGCTTCCGAGACGCTAGGCCGCATCGCGGCGACCGTGCCGCCGGCACCCTGGTCCGGCCGTCCCGTCGCCGGGGCCCGGACATAGGCCAGGATCGCGTCCACCGCTCCCTTGCGGATCGACGAGCCATCGGCGTCGATGCCGCTCAGCCGGGTCTGGGCGGTGAACGGGATGAACTTGGCGCCGAGCGGGGCCATGTCGCGGCCGCGGATCGCATATTTCTCCTTCGCCAGGACAACGATGGAGCGCCCTTCCGGCGTCTCGTCGGAGAGCGACGCAAGCTGCGCCGCGTCGGCGAGTTCGACCTCCGTCACGCCGCTCACGGCGATGAACGCGGCTGCCTGGCGGTTCCCGAGGGTAATGGTGCCCGTCTTGTCCAGGAGCAGCGTGTCGATATCGCCTGCCGCCTCGACCGCACGCCCGGACATCGCCAGAACATTGAACCGGACGAGCCGGTCCATGCCGGCGATCCCGATGGCCGACAGCAAGGCACCGATCGTGGTCGGGATCAGCGTCACGAACAGCGCCACGAGAATGATGACCGGCACGGCACCGCCGGCATACGTCGCGAAGCTCGGGATCGTCGCGACGGCGAACACGAAGATGATCGTCAGGCCGGCGAGGAGGATGTTGAGCGCGATCTCGTTCGGCGTCTTCTGGCGATGCGCACCCTCGACGAGCGCGATCATCCGGTCGAGGAAGGTGGAGCCTTGGGCGGCCGTGATCCGGACCTTGATCCAGTCGGAGAGCACGCGCGTGCCGCCGGTCACCGCCGACCGGTCGCCACCGCTCTCCCGGATCACCGGCGCCGATTCGCCGGTGATCGCCGACTCGTCGACCGAGGCGATGCCCTCGACGATCTCGCCGTCGCTTGGGATGAGGTCGCCACTCTCTACGAGCACCAGATCGCCCTGCTTGAGTGCGGGGGCTGCGACCTCGTCGTAGCTGGTCGCATCGATCGAGGCGAGCCGCTTCGCGGACGTCTCAGTTCGTGCCTTGCGGAGGGTCGCGGCCTGGGCTTTGCCACGGCCTTCGGCCACGGCCTCCGCGAAGTTGGCGAACACGACGGTGAGCCACAGCCAGAAGACGATCTGCACCGTGAAGCCGAGCCCCGCGCCCCCCGTCACTAGGTCGCGCACGAGCAGGATCGTCGTGAGCGCGGCTACGACCTCGACGACGAACATGACCGGGTTGCGGAAGAGCGATCGGGGATCGAGCTTCCTGAACGAAGCGCCGATCGCCGGCACGAGGATGGCGGGGTCAAGCATCGAGGTCTTGGCGCTGCGGGGACTGAGTCTGGTTTCCATGATGTCCGCCTGGATCAAAAGAGGGTGCCGGCCTGCATGGCGAGGTGTTCCGTAATCGGACCAAGCGCCAGTGCCGGGAAGAAGGTGAGACCACCGACGATCAGGATCACGCCGACCACCAGACCGACGAACAGGCCGCCATCGGTTGGAAACGTGCCCGCCGAACTGGGCACGATCTTCTTCGCCGCCAACGAGCCGGCAACGGCCAGCATGGGCACGATGAAGAGGAACCGGCCGATCCACATGGCCAATCCGAGCGTGGTGTTCCAGAAGGGCGTGTTGGCGCTGAGCCCGGCGAACGCGCTGCCGTTATTGCCCGTCGCCGACACGTAGGCGTACAACGCCTCGCTAAAGCCATGCGGGCCGGCATTCGACAGGCCGGCGAGGCCAGGTTTGACGACCACCGCGACGGCCGTGAAGCCGAGCATCGACATTGGCAGGATCAGGATCGCCAGCATGGCCATCTTGACCTCCTTGGCCTCGATTTTCTTGCCCAGATACTCCGGCGTCCGCCCGACCATCAGGCCTGCGACGAAGACCGCCACGATCGCGAAGAGCAGCATCCCGTAAAGCCCGGAGCCGACGCCGCCGAAGATGATTTCGCCCAACATGATGTTGATCATCGGCACCATGCCGGCGAGCGGCAGCAGGCTGTCGTGCATCGTGTTCACGGCGCCGCATGAGGCGTCGGTGGTCACGGTTGCGAACAGCGCCGAGTTGGCGATCCCGAATCGCACCTCCTTGCCTTCCATGTTCCCGCCTGCCTGCAACGCGCTGGCCGTGCTGTTCACGTGCATCGTCGCGAAGGCCGGATTGCCCCCAGCCTCGACCGGGTACATGGTGCCTACGCCGGCGAGAAAGAGAATCCCCATCACCGCGAAGATCGCCCAGCCATGGCGCTGGCTGTTGACCATCCGGCCGAACACGTTGGTGAGTGCCGCGCCGATCGAGAAGATCAGCACCAGCTGGACGAAATTGGTGAGCGCGGTCGGGTTCTCGTAGGGATGGGCGGAGTTGGCGTTGAAGAAGCCGCCGCCGTTCGTCCCGAACATCTTGATCACTTCCTGCGAGGCTACCGGCCCCTGGGCGATCACCTGCTTGGCGCCCTCGAGCGTCGTCACGGTCGTGTATGCGCCGAGATTCTGCGGCACGCCCTGCCACACGAAGAACAGCCCAATTACGATCGAGACCGGCAGCAGCACGTAGAGCACGCAACGCGTCATATCGACCCAGAAATTGCCGACGGTCTTGGCGGAACGCCGGGCAAAGCCGCGGATCAAGGCGATTGCGAGCGCGATGCCCGTCGCGGCCGACAGGAAGTTATGCACCGTCAACCCGGCCATCTGGGTGAGATAGCTCATCGTGCTTTCCGGCACGTAGGACTGCCAGTTGGTGTTGGTGACGAAGCTGACCGAGGTGTTGAAGGCAGAGTCGGGCGATATCGCGGCCTGTCCCTGCGGATTGAACGGCAGCACCGCCTGGAGCCGCTGCAACCCATAGAGAACGATGAAGCCGGCCAAGGTGAAGACCAGCATGGCGATGCCGTAGGTCACCCAGTGCTGTTCGTCTCGCTCATCGACGCCGCTGACTGCGTAGAGCCCGCGCTCGACGGGGCGAAGCACCGGTGTGAGAAGCGTCCGGTCGCCATTGAACACGCGCGTCATGTAGCCCCCGAGGGGCTTCACCAAGAGCGCGACGACCACGCAGTAGAGCGCGATCTGGATCCAACCATTGATCGTCATGGGGAGCTCCTCAGAACCGCTCTGGGCGGATCAGGGCATAGACCAGGTAGCCGAGGAGTCCGATCGTGACGGCCGCTCCCAGAAAATAATCGAGGGTCATGATTGAACTCTCAGAGGCTGTCGCAGGCGGGGAGGTAGAGGGCGGTCGCGACGAAGGCAGCAATGCCGATCACGATGTAGATGACGTCGAGCATGGAGATCTCCTGAGGGAGGCATGGATTGTCGGTGGATGTCCCTGAAACCGGCATGCGACGGAAGAACCGGCCCCGACGTGCCTAGGCCTTCCTTCGCGACAATAGATGCTGAAACTCGATATAAATTCGAGCTTGCTCGGACCGGCTGGAAATATAAATCCCGTATAGATTCGGTATCGCCCAGGCTCTAGGCGCCGTTCAGAACCCAAGTACTAGGTCCGCGGCGGCGGTGAACGCGCCGTTGTCGCGGCCTACGTTGAAGGCACGCGAGCCGTTGAGCGCCCGGTCGTAGCGCAACTCGGGGCGGATCATCAGGGTGGAGAGCGGCACCCCAGGCAGGCTTGGCTTGTAGGTCAGCCCCACCGTGAACTCGCTATAGGTGGTCGGTCGCGGCGCGCTGACGACAGTCGCGGGAAAGCCGCGCTCACTGTCGACATAGTCAAGGTTTCCCGGAAAGGCCGCGACATAGAAGTTGCGATTATCCCGCCAGACCTCGGCGCGACCGTTCAAGGTTACCTGGTCACTTAGCGCGTAAGCGACATATTGCGCCACGCCGTAGCCCTCCGCCCGGGCGTAATCATCCCGGATGTAATTGGCCTCGGTCGTGAAGGACAGTTTTTCATCAAGTTTATAGGTCAGGACGACGTCGTTTAGGTATCGCAGATACTTGTCGGCGTTCGGCACGGTACGCGATGGATTCTCGGCGCCGATATGCGTCAGTGCGAGCACGGTGAGCTTGCCGTCGAGCAGGTTCAGCCCGAAGCCGCCGATCCCGGCCGCGGCACCGTTGTTGTCGCCTGCACCGAGCGACGTGTTCACCCCGCTGTCGATGCCCAGATAGAAGTCGAATACCGGGTTGACATGGGTCGTAGTCAACACGCCCGTGTGCTTAACCCATCTTATGCACGGCATGGCAGGGATTCGCTGGCGGATGTAGCGTAAGCGTCTGATTTGCCGCAGAGACTTGGGTGTCGAAGCCAACCTCTGTCGAATCGGACGCGCCACACCCGCCATGAC
>JAABUX010005595.1_pt1 | contig 15363 bp, 13 predicted proteins | sample 5561851 | NCBI WGS metagenome assembly JAABUX01 (sample SAMN10711883, study PRJNA513361) | rock metagenome | isolation source: Antarctica rocks | place: Antarctica: Victoria Land, Richard Nunatak red sandstone | collected 2016-01-03 | reverse complement strand
CGCGGCGCTCACGAACACGCAGTCCATGAGCAACCCTGCCCTGATCCAGCAGGTCCTGGCCGGCGACGCCCTGAAGGCGCAGTTCGGCGACCCGGCGACCGATCCGCGCGTCCCGGACATCATCGTGTTGCCCCAGTCGGGCGTGATCTACACGCAGCCCAACGCGGCCAAGATCGCTGAGCACGGCGGATTCAACCACGACGATACCAACGTGGCCCTGCTCGTGTCCAATCCGCTGCTCAGGGAGGTGGGGACGACGAACTCGGCCCCGATCGAAACAACACAGATCGCACCCACCATCCTAAGCCTGCTCGGCGTCGATCCGGCGGCGCTGCAGGCGGTGCGCCTGGAGGGGACGGGGCTACTGCCGGGCCTCACGGTGAGCCCGGCGCAGCCCCTCGGCGGCGAGGCGCTCACCACGACGTTGCTGCCCGGTAACCAGGTACCCCCGGTGACGGATGCGCCCGCCGCGCAAGGGACGGCCAGCGTGAGCGTCGATCCCCTGCACAACCAGGTGTGCTATACGGTCACCGTCTCGGGCCTGACGAGCCCCGCCATCGAACTGCACATCCATGAGGGCGCGGCCGGGACAAACGGCCCCGTGCGCCTACCGTTCGTGGCGCCGGCGACGGATGTGAGCGGCACCGCCGGCGCCCCCTACGGCGGGGCCACGAACGGCTGCGTCCCCAACGTCGACCACGCCCTGATCCGGGCGATCATCGCGAACCCGGCGGGATACTACGTCAACCTGCACACCACCACGCATCCGATGGGCGAGATACGGGGACAGCTGTCCCTGCCGGCCAGCGTCGCGGGCGGTGGTACCGCCACGCCGGTGGCCGGGACGACGACCCCCGTGACATCGACGACCACGCCGGCGCCCGGCACGGCGACCTCCATGACGGGCACGGCGACGGCGGTCGCGACGGGCACGAGCGCCCCTGTGACGGCGACGACGGTCGCGACGGGCTCACCGACCGCGCCTGCAACGGGCACGCCCGCGCCAGCGGCGACGGGCACGGCGACGGCGGTCGCGACGGGCACGTCCGCGACGCCGACACAGGTGAGTACCGTCGCGCCCACGACCCCGACGGGCACGGCGCCATGCCAGCTCATTGTGCTGCCCATCTTCAGCCAGGTCGCGCGCGGCGGTGATCAGGTTGTCCTGTTCGACGCCGCGCCGGGCTCGCTCCTCACGGCGACCGTCTCGACGCGCGCCGGCTATCCGCGAGTGGCCACGCTCTACACCACGGACGCCGACGATGGGGTCGATCTCGCGGGGACGCCCGTAGCGCGTGGCTACCGGTATTCCTTCAAGGCGGACTCCTCCGGTATCGCCTTGCTCGTCTTCGGTATCCCGCCCGCGGCGCCGTTGGGCACGGTGCCCGTGAGGGTGAGCGCGCACGAGCCGTGCGGAACGTTCCGCACGACGGCGACATTCCAGGTGACGACACAGGGTACCAAGGATGCGCTCACGGCCAGCGCGAGCGCGCGTGTTGCGCAGAATGGCGCGAACGTCACCCTGCGGGTCACAGTGCCCAGGACCTACAAGCTTCCCGCGGTCGCGCGTCGTCATGCGGGTGCAGTCCAGGTCAACACGGTGACGCGCGGCGGCGTGGTGACACGATCGCTCGTCATGACCTACCACAAGCGATAGGGCGAACGAGCGCGACATCCGTCGCGCCAGTTCGTCTGAAGAGTTCTCGCGCCCGCGATGGTTTTCACCGTCGCGGGCGTGGGTGTATCGGCGTCCGTTAGCAATGGCACATTTTAGCCGAAAGATCATCGGATGTGCCGGTCACTTCGGCCCGATCAAGCCCTCGGTTCGGCACGTAACCCGTCGATCAGCCTCATTAGGGGTAGAAAGAGTGAAGCTGTGTTGAACTAAGCCGCTCCCTCACGAGAGCGGCTCGTCTTCAGAACCGGACGTGACACGTTAGCGTCATCCGGCTCCTCAATCATGCGGTCCTTGTCATGAACACCGCTCTGTCGTCGATGGGGTAGTGACCCGTCGGTGGCAGATTTACGATCGTGGCAATGACGGTGCAGGGCTTGCATGTTGGTCAGATCATGACTCCCCCCGCGAGAGCGGGGGACGACGTGATCGACCTCGATGCTATCCCTGTCCGTGAAGAGCAGCCCGCAGCTCGCGCAGACACCGCGCTGTCGCTTGAGCAGGATGGCTATCCGGCCCGTCGTCAGCGGGTGGTCGCGCAGCCTCTGTGCCCAATACACGAGGTTGCCGTCGTAGGGACTGGTTGAGCCGCGCACTTTCACATGGCGGCGGATAGGCATGTCGGCATGTCGTAGGGACTGGTTGAGCCGCGCACTTTCACATGGCGGCGGATAGGCATGTCGGCATGATGCACGAGGTGGAGGCTGTCGGGTGTCGAGAACTCCAACCGGCCGCGCGCACTCCTGCGCCAGTACGTGCCGAACACCCACCCGGCGCTTTTGTGCCCGTGGCGGCGGCCCGCCCAGTGGACAAGGCCTGGTGTTACGGAAGCTGTTATGAAGGGTCGCGAGTAGCAGAGGAACCATGGACCGGGTTAAGCCTTTAGGTCTAAGGTCCTGGGCATTCAGTGGGAGTTACGCGTGCCTATGTCCTATGGGTTATACTCGTCTAAACACGCAGTAGGCAGTTCCACCTATCTGTGGCTGTACGAGGGCGGGGCACATGCTCATTGGGGAAACGTTTCAGGCCGGCCAGCGCACCTTGACCCTCGCGATGTGTCATTGGCCCCGAGCCGCGCCACGTCTGTACATCGCCCACACTATAGGAGGTGTCCTCCATCGACCCCGCGCGTATGCGACCCGATGGGTGCTCATCCCCTACGTTGTCGTGCCGCCCGCGCCCGCTACCCCGGTTCCCGTCGTGCCGCCCGTCTTCCGCAACGGCATGGCGGCGATGCCGTCCTGCCTCGCGGTGCAAGGGCTCCTGACCGCCATCCATCATGCGCACCCGCCAACCGATGGATGGCGCCCAGCGGACGATGGACGGCCCTCCTTCGCCTTCGCCAAACGGGCGGGAACGATCGTCACGTCGGTGTCTCCACCCCGCGACTCTTCGCTGCTGCGCGAGGCCGTTGCCTCCCTGTGGCAGACGACGAAGGAGTTGACCGATCTGGACGGCGATGTGCTGCTCGCGGCCCTGTGCCAGGCGATGGGCACCGGTCCGGACACGACGGAGAGGGGCGTATGGCTCACCGTCGATGCCCTCCTAGACTATCGCGGCATCGCGCCCAAGACACATCGAGACGGATCACTCCGCCATCGGGCCGGTCACCGGGCCGAGGATCGGGCGCAGATCGCCGCGAGCATGGATCGGTTGGACCAGCTGTGGGTGCGCCTGCGGGAGGTCGAGGTTATGGAGCCGCAGGCGCGCGCCAAGCCCCGGCGCGCCCGGTACACCCACGAGAGCAAGGTGTTGGTGATCACCGAGCGCCTCCTGCAGGATGGTTTACCCATCGCCTGGCGCTATTCCCCCGACGCCTGGCTCGCGCCATTCTTGACCAGCCCCAACCGGCAGGTCGCCCTGCTGATGCAGCAGGCCCTCCGCTACGACCCCTATCGCCAACGCTGGGAGAAGCGCTTGGCGCGCTACCTCACCTGCCACCTCCGCATGGACGCCAAGAACGGGCGGCCGTTAGTCCGACGCATCGGGCCGCTGCTGGACGAGCTACACCTGCCCGTGGATCGGCGCCATCCCGAGCGGACACGGGGACGCTTTGAGACGGCGTTGCATCGCTTGGCGCGCGATGGCGTGATCGACGGATGGGACTACACCGGTGAGGCGCGCGGCGTGTTAGCAACATTGCCGAGTCGCGGGTGGCTAGAGTGGTGGCGCGGCACGACCATCACCATCACACCGTCACGAGCGATTCAGGACCGGTACGCGTCCATCAGCTCGACACCAACGTACCGCGCAGGCATCTGACGCGCCCATCAGATTACACCGGTGGTAGACGCTGACTCAGGGCGCTGCGGCTGGCCTGGAATCCGTGTCCTCGTCGATGCGTGGCACGGCGTCCGACGCTATCGTGTCCCTACCCCGACGCTATCGTGTCCCTTTACCCAGGGATGGCGTGGCCCTAATAACGCTAATGGCTCCAAACGTGGGGCGTTTCCGTATTGCCCTTGAGATCAGCCGCGCGTCTACTAGGGACAGGGCCGCCACGTCTACAGACACGGGGCTGTGTACCCGATAGGAGGGAGACGCGCGATGCTCACTGTCCTACGCCAGCGCAACTTCGCCTTGCTATGGTTCGCCGCGCTTATCTCGCGGCTCGGCGACTACACGCTGCTGGTCGGCCTCCCGTTCTACGTCTACCAGCGCACCGGCTCCACGGTGGCCACGGGCGCCATGATCGCCGCGGAACTGGGGCCAGAGATCGCGCTGGGCTCGGTGGCGGGGGTCTACGCGGATCGCTGGGACCGGCGCCGGACCATGATCGTCGCCGACCTCGCCCGCGCCGGCGTGCTTCTCCTGCTGCTCGCGCTCCCCGCGCGCGGAGGGCTGTGGCTCGTCTACCTCGTCGCCGCCGCCCAGACATCCATCGCGCAGTTCTTCCTCCCGGCTAGCGGGGCGCTGCTACCGCGCATTGTCGGTGACGCGCAACTCATGCCGGCGAACGCGCTGCGGGCCACCATGGACAACGCGGCGCGCGTGGTGGGGCCGGCGATCGGCGGCGCGCTGCTAGGGACGCTCGGGCTGGGTGGCGTGGTCCTGGTCGACGCCGCGTCTTTCCTGTGCTCGGCCGGGTTAATCATGCTGGTCCGGGTCGGGGCCGCGCCGGTGCCGGCACAGGCAACGGTATCACCCGGTGCAGCCCAGGCTGACGCGCGGTGGCGTGCCTTCTGGCGCGAGTGGGCCGACGGACTCGGCGTCGTCCGTCGCGACCGAATGCTCGCGGCGCTGTTCGTGGTCTGGGGCATCACCATGTTGGCGCAAGGGTTCCTCAGCACGCTCTGGGTCCCCTTCGTCACGGGGGTGCTGCACGGCGACGCGCCCCTGCTCGGCTGGCTCGGGACAGCCCAGGGCATCGGAGGCATCCTCGGCGGCCTAGTCGTCAGTCGCGCGGGGACCATCGCGCATCCACGGCGTCTCATCATCGCGGGGTCGGCGACGGCAGGTCTCCTCTTGCTGGCGCTGATCAATGCCCGCGCGATTCCGCTCATCCTTCTCCTCAGCGTCGGGGTTGGTGTGCCTGTTCTCCTCTCCGACGTCAGCATGGACACCTTGCTGCAGCAGGGCACGGTCGATGTCTATCGTGGGCGCGTGTTGGGGGCGTACGGCATGACAGGATCGCTCGTCATGTTGGCCAGCGTGGTCGTGTCCAGCGCATTGGGGGAGCGGATTGGCATTGTCACGTTGCTTGATGTCGCCAGTGGCCTCCTCGTCGCGGCTGGTCTTGCCGCCCTGATGTTCCTGCCTGAAACGATGGAGAGGCAGACGCATGTTCCGACGGATGAGGTGGTGGTGCGACAAGCGTGACCGAACCTCGCAGGACAGGTGGTACGTTGTCCCCTCAGCGCCGGTGTCGGCTTGGCGTCGCCTCCATGCTCAAGATGCCAGAGAATGTCCAGTATCTGGAGGAAGACAACGACGTAGTCATCGTAGCCCACGACACACAGGCCCGCGATGCGGGGGAAAGAGCGCGACGCTCTACCACATGTAGTGGTCTACGTCGAATACGTTGTGTACGTCGGCCACCCGTACGTCGAGCTTCAGTTAATGCGCGTTCTCTGGCGCTGGGACCCGTTTCTCGCGGATTCTACCCTTGTGTGTCGGTCCACTAGGGCGCATGATTGCCGGGATTCTCTGGCAAACGGAGCTTACCGTACAAATCTGTTCCAAATGATAGCGGAACCCCGAGATACGCTCACCATGTGAAACGACCGGCGTACAGGGCTTGGATATCGGGCTTGAAGTATGCGCTCGTGATATTAGCCCAATTGAACCGCAACATCAGATCGCGCATTATTTCAGCGGCAAGATCGACTTTGCCAGCTTTCCAGTCTTCGATTGAACGCGTACTCTCATGAACCACATCCGGTAGCGCCGTCTCGTAGCGTGCCATAAGCAACCCCCGCCTGGTTCGAAGCGCAGCCCCTTTTACACCAACCAAGCAGAGACGCAACGTTACATCTTCGGATGCTAGGCCCAATGCGTCCCCCATACGCACCATACAGTCGATGGCCTCTGCGACGTAGACCGTTGTTAACTGGATATCGACAGACAGGCTGCTACTCTCATTATTGTAGGCATAGAGCGATTCCGGCATGACCTCTCTGTGATAAAAGAGGCCGGACTGACGTAATTGCCAGTACGTGAAGGGATGAGAAACAACCCCCCCAGGAAGAACAATACTTTCAATAGCGTCTTGGAGCGCGACAGGGTCGAAGTGGCCAGGGTCGTACCAGAGAAACGGCCAGCCATGGTAATCGATATGCGCTTTTTGCACCACCGGGGTTAAGGCATCCAACGGGAAGCGCGTTGCCTCGAAGTGAGCTGGCCACCAACTCGCTTCACGAAAGCCCGTAAAGGTCGGCCAATCCGTTGGATAGCTTTCCTGCGCTCGCTCCTGTATCTCTTGCAATTGTTGAGCGAAACGCTCGTCGTCCGAGATGGTTGGCGTAATGTTTGCTCCAACCAGGATGCTACGCATGGATTCCATAAGCATGTTTCCTCGATTACGCACCGCTTGTTCGATGATTACATTGAAGTCGGCAGACGAGCCAATTGGTGCGCTCTCATTGTTCGCCGTGCGCACATAGAGGGCAAATCGCAGCAACTCCTTCGGATAGTCGGTGATGCAGATGTGGGGCACATTGGGGAACGACGGCACATCGAGTGCGATGAACGTAAGGCCATTGTCTGTAAAGCGGCGCACCAGGACATTTATCGGCGGATCGGCGTATGTCTGAACGAAGTTGTTGACGCGAGTAGTTTCCCAACTCGGCAACATAACGGAGGGGACACCGCTGCGTTGGAACGACTTATCGGGCAACTCATCGACGCCAAAAATGATGAGACCGCCGCCGCTGTTGGCCATAGCTAATATGTCCTTGACAACCCCGCAGCACGATGCTTTCCCTGCCTTCGTGTCCCACGCCATTGCCGCTTTGTAATCAACATCACGCGTTTCGTGGTCCTGGCGCAATGAATGAATCGAGTGTGACCAAAATCCGTGGAGAGGGTCATGGACGTTGAAAGCCAGCGGGCGATAGGTCATACTGTGGCAACATCACTCGCTACAGTACCCGAGGAGACGCCCGATGACTTCCAACATAGACCTGAGTGTACAGCAGATTCAACAGGACTTTCAAGCCTTGATCACCTACGTTACCGGGCCGGACACACGCACGGCGACCGCCTACACGGTGGAACTCACGCTCTTCCGGCGTCTCTTGGTGTTGGGAGCCGCACTGTTGCGGGTATTCTTCCAGACGCGGGCGGCGGAGCGCCCTGCCGGGCCGGTGCATGCGCCGAACGGGCGTCTGCTGGGCTATCATGATCGCCGGTTCACCACCTACTATTCCGTGTTTGGCAAAGTGCGCTTCGCTCGGCACTACTTTACGGCGGTCGGGCAGGAGGGCGTGTGCCCGCTCGACGCGGCTCTGAGCCTCCCCGCACGCTGCTATTCAGGCCTGTTGCAGGAGTGGGGGACGTATGGCACGACGGACGCGTCCTATCACGAGAGCCATGCCGCGCTGGAGCATATCCTGCAGCTGGCGGTGGGCAGCGCCGCCCTGGAAACGATGGTCACAGACGCGGTGGTGGACGTCGAGGATTTCCACGCGCAGCCCGTGCGCCCGGAGGTGCGCGCGGCCGACGGGCCGCTCCTGGTGGTGCAGGCTGACGGGAAGGGCGTGCCGATGGTGCAGCCGCCCGCAGGGGCGCGGCCCGTGCGCTTGGGCAAAGGGCAGAAGCGCACCAAGAAGAAGGAAGCGGTGGTGACCAGCCTCTACACCATCGCGCCCTACGTGCGCACGCCACAGGAGGTGGTGGCCGCGCTGCTGCAGGACCACGACCGCCCGCCGGAGACGGCGCCGCGTCCTAAACCGGCGGGCAAAGAACTGCGGGCCACCCTCGACGGCAAGGAGGTGGCCCTGACACGCCTGGCCGCGCGGGCGCGGCAGCACGAGGGGCCACACATCCAGGAACGGGTCGCGCTGACCGATGGCGCGGAGGCGCTGCAACAGCAGATCGCGGCCCACTTCCCCAGGCATACGCTGGTGCTGGACATCATCCACGCCACGGATTATCTCTGGAACGCGGCCAACGCGCTGCTCGGCGAGACGCACCCCGACCGCCTCGCCTGGATCCGTACGCATTTGGGGCAACTCCTCGCCGGAGACACGCCGGCCGTCATCACCGCGCTGGAAGCGGCCGCACAGGACCCGGCGCGCACGGCCACGCAGCGTAGCGCCCTGCGGGGCACCGCTGGCTACTATCGCCGCAACGCGCCCTATATGTGCTATGACGTGTATCTTGCGCACGGCTGGCCCATCGGCACGGGGGTCGTGGAAGGCGCCTGCGGCCACCTCGTCAAGGATCGCATGGAACAAGCGGGCATGCGCTGGACCAAAGCGGGCGCGCAAGCGGTGCTCGACCTGCGTGCCCTCCGGCTCAACGGCCAGTGGGACGCCTATGCACAGTTCCATCGCCAGCAGCACCATCAGCGGTTGTACGGCACCTCCGGTACCGTTGCGGAGGTGGTGGAGATGCAGCTGTTGGCCGACGCGGCCTAGTCTCCCCAACCTCCACGGATTTTGGTCACACTCGAATGAATCAATCGGTCATTCGGATCGTTCATCATAACGCTCATTGCCTCCCCCTCTAACCAGTCCTGTGTCGTAGTATCAACACTATAGCACTGCCCTCGTAGTGGACATACGAGGCTACCCTACTCACCACGTCGGAGGATGGGGTACACATATTGGTAGCAATTTTGACGGATGCAGAAGCCACCTTTCGGGCGTCAAACGTGTTGTTCACCCGTAAGATACCTCACGTTACAGCCGAAAAGCGCGATTTTATCCGTCACCGATGCGACCGGAATATGCACCCCAACCTTTGGCGCGGTGTGGCATGGCCTGGAAGAAGCCCTCGGCGTCACCTACGACAACGCGGGCCACACCAGGAGGAGCAAACGCGTGCTCGTACGATATGCGGACGATTGGGTTGTCTTCTGCGACACCAAGGAGGATGGGGAAGCGGTCATCGACATCCTGAGCGACTGGTTGGCGTGGCGGGGACTCCGTCTCTCGACGGAGAAAACCCGCATCGTCCACCTGACCGACGGATTCGATTTTCTCGGCTTCAACATCCGACTCTACCCTGCCGCCCACGCGCGGTCGGGGTACAAGCCGTTGATCAAACCGAGCAGGGAGTCGGTGCGGAAGATGCGCGAGAAACTGCGCGCGGAATGGGCTCATTTACGAGGGCACAACATCGACGCGGTGATCGGGCGGCTCAACCCCCTCATCCGGGGCTGGGCCAACTACTTCCGCAGTCAGGTAGCGAGTGAAGTCTTTGCCGGGATGGATCATTTCATGCTCGGGCGCGAAATGCGCTACGTGCGGCGGACCCATCGGCGCAAATCCAATAGCTGGCGTAAAGCCCGCTATTGGGGCAAGTTGCACCCCAAGAGGAACGACCGCTGGGTGTTCGGCAACACGCAGACCGGGGCGTATCTCATGAAGTTCAAGTGGTTCAAGATCGAGCGGCATATCCTGGTCCGCGGCACAGCCGCACCGGACGATCCCCAACTCCGGGGGTACTGGGCGGCACGGTACGCGGCACGCGCCAAAGACCACACGTCCAGCGCCCAAAAGCTGGCGCGAAACCAGGGATATGTGTGCCAAGGGTGCGGGGAAAGCCTCTTCAACGGTGAGGAGCTGCACAAGCACCACAAAGAACCACGGGCCGGGGGCGGCCAAGACACCTATGCCAACCTGGAACTGACGCACCTCTACTGCCATCAACAGATTCACGCGGGCAACGGCGAGCTTATCGACATGCCCACCCATGAACCGATGCGCTCCTGGTTACGCAAGTGGTTTACTTGAGCCGTGTGCCTGGTGACGGGCACGCACGGTTCTGAGGGGGCCGGACGACAGCAATGTCGCCCGGCTACCCGACCCCCTGGTGACAGCGACGCTTATTCTAGGCCAAGTTAGGGTTGCGCCCACGGGAGCAGCACGCCATTCTTCAGGCCACGCGCCGCCATCAACAGACGGCGGCGTTCAAGGAGGAGTACGCCGCCCGTGCCGGGGTAGAAGGGACCTTATCCCAGGGCGTGCGCGTCTGTGACCTGCGTCAGGCCCGCTACCGCGGCCTGGCCAAGACGCATCTCCAACATGTGATCACCGCCACAGCCATCAATCTCTATCGTCTGGACGATTGGTGGATGGAAACCCCGCGCGAACACACCCGTCAGTCTGCCTTCGCCGCGCTGGCCGCAGCCGCTTGAATCCGTCCGCTGCTTTTACCAACAGTATCGTGTCATGGGGCTGAGTCCATGCTACCGACGCCACGACCCACCTTTGTGAGTTTCGCATCATGCGCGGCCACGCAGACCACTGCTATGCTACAGACGGATGGGGGGCATCCGGGCCGTTGTGGGGACGCCGGCCTGGGTGCCCCTCGGACTAGCCCTCACCCCGCGCCGCTGTCCGTCGATGGCCGCACAACCCGCGTGGCGACCGTTACTCGACGTACCACCGACGCCCCACGTAGGCGATCCGGCGCTCGCCACCGTCCGCCGGCCGCGTCCACCACGACACCGCGCGCACCCGGCCTGCTAGCAAGAGCAGCGCATCGGCCAGCTCCGCCCCCGATCCCACCGTCACGCTGGCGAACGCGCCCACCCCCTTGCATTGCAGCGTAGCGACCGCGCCCGTCGCATGCGCCTCTCCGTCTGGATAGAGCGCGGCGGCGAGCGCCGCACCGAGACCGGGCAACGCCGCCGGCGGGGCCACCAGGGCGACGAGCGCGGGCAGGGGGCGCTCCAGGGCCAGCAGCACGACGCGACGCGGCTCCTCGGCCGCCGCACGGACAAACACGCGCCGTTCGACGACGAAGCCGTGGGCGTGCAAGATCGCCGCGATGCCCTCCACGGCCGGCAGCGTGGCGTCATCCGTTGTCACGGTGACGCGCTCCGCCGCGCCCTCGCCGACGCTCACCGCGTCCCCTGCCCTTGCGCACGGGCCAGCACTGCCTCGGCCTCGTCCACGACGCTATATGGCCGTCGCCTGAGCCGCCATCGGCGTTCCTCGCCCGCCGCACGCTCGGCCCGCTCCTGTCCTTTTATGGCGCGGTCGACCTGGACGATCAGGGCGCACAGCGTCACGTAGATGAGGAGGGCGGCGAGGGCCGCGCGCGCATCGCTCGTGGGTGCGCCTCCCATGATGCTCCACGTCAGCAGGCCGACACCGGCCATGCCGCCGAGCGTCAGGATTGTGCGGGTGCGGCGCTCCCATACCCACGGCTGGCGCGTCGCACCCCGGTCGGCCTCCTCGGTCCCGCCCCACTGCGCCATCGTCTCGCGTCCCCCTTCTATCTCAAGTGTACGCCGTTGCCCGCCGTCGCTCACGCTGCGTGGCTGAGGATGCAGCATGCTCGTTTCTCCCGGCCCCGGGGCCGGTCCTGCGTCGTCCACGTCGCCCATGTCGTCGAGGACACGGGTGACACAAGGCAGCGCGGGGCGCGGGGGAAAGGGTGGTCACGGTGGTTGTTGGGGGGCGTGCAACTTCTCGACAGACTTGCGCGTGGACGCCTCGCTACGGCGGTCGTCGCGCGCCGTCGTCGTCACGTTATGGTGCTTGTCAAGGACACGCCACGCCAAAGGAGGGAGTGCAAATATCGGTCAGGATTTTGACGGATGCAAACACGCGCGCGACGATGCTGCTAGCAATCAGGTTGCCCACAAGCGACTAATGAATACCGAGATGTTATATGCTTTGAGCATGTCTCTATCCGTCAGCGACGCGACCGGTATATGCCCCCCAACCTCTGGCGCGGTGTGTCAAGGAACATAGTTATTGAACGCCTGTACGTCTTGACGATATCCGTTGACCCCTTTGAGGTAAATCCTTGGAAAGCTGTCGATTAAGACAGCGGCCTCGCCGGCCGGCTTATTCAACCAGTAAATGGTTTCGATGATCTCGTCGTGACGCGCTTGCAAGTCTGAAAACTGCCAGATCGGCTCATAGTGAGAGATTCTATTGCGTAATTTGAGCCGCATTGGGTCTAGTCGCGCGTACATCGCTTTTCGTGTCAAGGAGGATGTCCGTGGGGCGTGGGGAAAGACACGGTGGATAATAGGGTGCCACAATCTAACGTCATAATCGGTAATAAAGAGATTGGTCCAGAAACCAAAGGGTGTGTCAGCAATAACTTTGCCGGCCGGGACTGGCAGCACCTTGGCCTTCCCCTCTAATCGGGCCAGGCAATTCGCCATGGTTGAGACATCCTTCGCTTTAAGTATCGTGTGGTCCAGAAACCAGAACTTATTGCGAAAGTGCTTGGATGCTTCCCTGTGTATGCCATTCCTGAGCGCGACCTCGAGAAAATGGAGCGAATTGTACAGCGCGTTGCTAATCTCGACATTATAAACATAGCGTGCGAGTATCAAGTCCTTTCGATCCCAAGGATTAACCCGATAGCGACTCATCCGCTCGCGCGAGAAAGCCGCTTCAAAGTCGCTATAAAATGGTTGCAAAACTCATCTTTCCATGCTAAGCTATCTATGTACGCCCTGGGTCGTCTTCTCCCAATTAGCTTTGTTGACTGGTGTTGTACCAGTTGGCTTTGGTTGATTGGTGCTAGATCCCAGGGCAAAGCTTTTTCACCCTCGTACCACGCAAACACAGAAGCGTCTAAGGCATCTTACCTCATGCATCACTGCTCGGCGCCGGAAAGTGTAGCGTGTCGGCCGCGCGCCGCATGATCTCCTCGCCGCAGCGGTCGTAGCGTTGGAGCGTTGGGTCGTCGTGACGTTCGCATGCCCGGCCATGCGCTGCACAGCGCTAATGTCGTTGCCGGCGGTGAGCAGATCACCGACGATTATGTGGACACTCTTCAGGATCATCGCCCTCCCTATAGCTCCCCGCCCTCCCGCCGCTCCCACTCGCGCGCCGTGCGCTTGGCCGACTCGCGGTTGTGCGCGATGTAGACCTCCAGGCTGCGCAGCGAGCTATGCCCGCTGAAGCGCTTGAGCTCAACCTCGGTGTAGCCCCTGGCGGCGCGGGCGCTGATGGCCGTGTGCCGCAGCTGGTGCAGGTCCCAGCCCGGCGTGTACTCTTTCCAGAGCGTATCGGCCTGGCGATACGAAAGCCGGGCGTACCCCTCGGCCGTCAGGTCGGCGTGGCGCGGGTTGCGCGCCTTTCGCGCCGTGATGAACAGCGGGCCGTGCGCCGGTTCGCCGTGTTCCTTTATGTATGCATCGAGATACCCTGAGACGCGGCGAGAGAAGAACATCTCGCGTGGCTTGTCGCCCTTGCCCTGGACGCGGAGGCAGCGCTCCGTCCAGTCGATGTCCTCGATGTTGACGGCGAGGGCCTCGCGGCAGCGCAGACCACCGTCGTAGATCAGCCAGAAGAGGGCGCGATCGCGCGCGGCGCGGATGCCACGCAGCACCGCCTCAACCCGCTCGGGATCGAGGGCGCGGGGGCCACCGCGCGTCTGGGGCGACGCTCCAGACCGACGAGCGGGTTGTCGGCGAGGTAGCCCTGGGTCTGACACCAGCGCACCAGGCTGCGCAGGGCGGCGTAGCGGCGGTTGTACGTACTGGCCGCCAGCGGTTCCTGGGCGGCGAGATAGGCGGCAGCCGCGGCGTGCGTGAGCGCCGTCGCGACGGGTTGGTCGCCGACGTGGGCGAGTAACGGGGCGAGGTCCTGGGCGTAGCTCTCCCGCGTGCGGGCGGCGAAGCGCGAGCGGGCCAGGAAGCGCTCAACGGCCACGCGCAGCGGCGGGATCAGCGCGACCGGTGGAGCCGCCCGTGTCAGCGGTGCGGTGGACATATCTCCCTCCTCCATCCTCTGCGCGCGTCCAGCACCAGACCGGCGGCCACGCACACGCTGCGACGCAGGGCCAGGCTCAGGGTCACGCCGACGACGAAACCATGCGCCATCACCTTCTCCGTGGTGATGCGCCACCCTCCCTCGGCACCCTATCGCATATAATACGTAGTCTACACGATCCAAGATGGGTTGTGCGCACGCGTCGCCTGGTCACGAAAAGGGCGCGGTATCGCACCTAATGGACCACTAATTGGAGACAAAAACGATATTGCGAGGCTCCATCCCTGGTACGACGTTTTTCCCTGCGCATAAAAGCGTGGCGAGGGTCGATGCACGGTGAGGCTGTCCGACGCATGGCCGAAACGCGGTCGGATCGCGTCGGATGTAGTCCCTTGGAACGGCCCCACGGCTGCGGCGGCGTACGATAGGCGCACCGTTGCCGAGGCCCTGAATGCAACGGTGCGCCTGTCGTACGCCGTCCTCGCCGGCTGAAAAAGAAGACGTGGTCAGATACGATGTCCCGATTGAGGTCTTACACTGGAACGTCACCCTTCCAGCATCCTCGTCCGCGCGAGCGCTTCCTTAGATCTAGCGATGCTTGCCGCAGTGCGGGCACGCACGCCGGTGGTCGAGATAGGCGGTCATGTGCTGTTCGTTCATGGCTCGTTGTCGCGCATGTGAACGCGACGCGACATCCGGCCATGTGATGCGATCACTGACGGCCACGCTGGGTCGTCATGTCCGCTGCTCCTGTCATAGTCCTTGCTGCTTGGAAAAAATAAGTCGCTGGCGCCGTTGTCGAGCCGATAGAAAGCAGGGGGAGCATGGCGGCGGTTATCGTCGCACGTGGCCGTCAATTGAGGAGCGTTCACAGCGGTCAGCGGTGTGCAGAAAAAGGACCGTTTTCGTGGGACAGTCTGTTCTGCGCGGCCACACCCCTATTTTGACGGCGTTGACGCTCTCCAGTGTACTATAAAACTGGTCCATGAAATCTACGTACCACAAGCAGTGGGACCCGTTGAGTTTCATGATGCATCTATCCGCACACACGCACACGGAGGGGCCAGGTCCATGCTTATCGGCTACGCACGGGTTTCAACGACCGACCAAACGCTCGATCTCCAGACGGACGCGCTCCAAGCGGCGGGATGCGAGCGCCATTTTAGCGACATCGTCAGTGGCGCCACGGTGGATAGGCCCGGACTGACCGCAGCCCACTTTCTTTGAGGACCAGGCAGATGAGGCGATCGCGGAACCCGGCGGGATCATCCTCCGGCCTGCGGGCCACATGGACCCTGTCCACGAACACCCCAAAATCGCGCGTCGAGATCGCCT
>JAABUX010005594.1_pt1 | contig 15365 bp, 11 predicted proteins | sample 5561851 | NCBI WGS metagenome assembly JAABUX01 (sample SAMN10711883, study PRJNA513361) | rock metagenome | isolation source: Antarctica rocks | place: Antarctica: Victoria Land, Richard Nunatak red sandstone | collected 2016-01-03 | reverse complement strand
TCCCGGTTGTCATCTGTCTTCCGCGCGATTCTTCTGCTGTTGCCATATACTCATCCCATTTTCGTCGCTCTGTCGGACCAGCTACCGTACCGTAAGCCCGGACGAACGGCCGCGCGTCACGGTCTGTAAAAAGTCGTAGGCGCGCAAAAGGTCTGGGGTAACTGGGAGTGCGGGCAGCTTGCCCGCTGAGTCCGAGCGGGCAAGCTGCCCGCGCTCCCAGGACTTCTGTGCGCTAACGACTTTTCACAGACTCTGGGCGCCGCGCGTAGCCACGCTTGCGCGGCCCACGCGCGGCCTCCCGGCCCGACGCGACGATCAGGCCGGTCGTAACGAACACACTGGCGTCTGCCGGCAGACGGTGCGCGGGAGGCGGGCCGCCAGCCGGGCCACCTCCCGCGCGATGCACGCTTACGCGGGCACTTGCTCCAGGTTTGGGCGACCCCAGAAGCGGTGGTGCGCGATGGCCGCCAGGAATTGCGCGGTGACGTTCCGCAGTTGGCTGCCCTGGCCGACGATGATCCCATAGGCGGCAAGCGGCGCGCCGCCCGCCGTCATGGCGGCCGCGCTTTGCACGCGTCCAACCTCCGACAGGTTCTGCACTTCGGCCGTGTCGGACTTCTCCGGCTTCTTGTCCGCGCTGCTGAGCGCCGCGGCCCCCGCGAACGCGCCGCGGCCGAGCGCCTGCCCGATTGCGGTGGCGGTCAAGAGTTCCACGCCCGCGGCAACCGCCGCGATCGGCTTGGCGTGCTTATAGGCTTCGTCGACGAAGACCCGCGCGTCGCCCATCCCAAGCAGGGCCTTGACGCTCTCGGCGCCGCCGGGCACGTACACCGCGTCGAACAGCACCGAGGAGGTGTTGGCGAAGGTCATGCCCGCCTCGACGCCGTTGCCGAGTGAGCCGAGGTGCGGCCCGACCACCGCGCTCTGCGCGCCCGCGGCGTGGAGGGCCTGGACCATCGCGGTGACCTCGGCGCCGGCCACTCCATCGGCGGCCAGGATGGCTACCTTGCGCCCCTTGGGCGACCCCGGCTGTCCCTCGACCAAACTCAGGCCCTTGGCGCGCTGCAGTCCGCCCGAGGCGGTGGTCGGGGAGGTCGCGTTTGCCAGCACCGCCGTCTGCGCGGCGGAGTCGGCCGTGCCGGGCGGCATCGCCGTGGCGCTGCTCACATGCACTGGCTCGCCCAACTCCCGGGCGACCTGCGCCGCGAGCACCGCGTTGATGCGCTGCAGGTGGCCCAGCATGCGCAGGCGCACGTCACGCGAGAGCACCTTGCTCAACTCGAACTGCAACGCCTTTGTGATGTGTTCGCGCTCGATGGGCGTCATGCTGTTCCAGAAGAGCTTGGCCTGCCCGTAGTGGTCACCGAAGGTGGCGCTGCGCTGCCGCACCTTGGGGCCGGACACCTGTTCCGGGTAGGTGACGAACCCGCCCTGCGCCTCCGGAACCTGATGCGGGATGCCTGCCGCCAGCCCGTTGGGCTCGTAAGAGACCTGCCCCGCGTCGATCGTGGCGCGCATGTGTCCGTCGCGCTGGTTGTTCGACACGCGGGCAATCGGGCGGTTGATCGGCAGCTGCGGCCAGTTGGGGCTGCCAAGGCGGCTGAGCTGCGTGTCCAGATACGAGAAGTTGCGGCCCTGCAGCAGCGGGTCGTCGCTGAAGTCGATGCCGGGCACGACGTTGGTGGTCATGAACGCCACCTGCTCGGTCTCGGCGAAGTAGTTGTCGGGGTTGCGGTCGAGCGTCATGCGGCCGATGCGCCGCACCGGCACGAGGTCCTCCGGGATGAGCTTGGTGGCGTCGAGGATGTCGAAGTCGAACTTCGCCACCTCGCCCTCCGCGATGATCTGCACGCCCAGCTCCCATTCGGGATAGGCGCCCTTGTCGATCGCGTCGCGCAGGCCGCGGCGGTGGAAGTCGGGGTCCTTGCCGGCGATCTTTTGGGCCTCGTCCCAGACCAGCGAGTGCGCGCCGAGCACGGGCTTCCAGTGGAACTTGACGAAGTGCGAGACGCCTTGCGCGTTGACCAGGCGGAACGTGTGCACGCCGAAGCCGTCCATCAGGGGGAAGGCGCGCGGGATGGCGCGGTCGCTCATGATCCACACGATCATGTGCATCGACTCAGGCGTCAGCGAGATAAAGTCGTAGAACGTGTCGTGCGCGCTCGACGCCTGCGGAATCTCCACGTCGGGCTCCGGCTTGACGGCGTGGATCAGGTCGGGGAACTTGATGGCGTCCTGGATGAAGAAGACCGGGATGTTGTTCCCGACCAGGTCCCAGTTGCCTTCACCAGTGTAGAACTTGACCGCGAAGCCGCGTACATCGCGCGCGGTGTCGGCCGAGCCGCGCGAACCGGCTACCGTCGAGAAGCGCACGAAGACCGGCGTCTTGATCGACGGGTCGGTGAGGACTTTGGCCTTGGTGTAGGGCGCCAGCGACGAGTCGTAGACCTGGAAATAGCCGTGCGCGCCCGCGCCACGCGCGTGGACGACGCGCTCCGGGATGCGCTCGTGGTCGAAGTGGTGGATCTTCTCGCGGTAGTGGGCATCCTCCAGCAACGTGGGGCCGCGGCTGCCCACGCGCAACTGGTTCTGGTCGTCGCTGACGCGGTGTCCAAGATTGTCCGTCAGCTCCGGCGCGGCATGCACCGTAGCCTCGGCCAGATCCTGGTCCTTGCTATGCGCGTTAATTCCGTCTCGATTCGACATAATGTTCCCTCCTTGATGAGTGGGCAGTGGGCAGTGGGCAGTGGGCAGTGGGCAGTGGGCAGTGGGCAGTGGGCAGCGGGCAGCGGGCAGCGGGCAGTGGGCAGTGGGCAGTGGGCAGTGGGCAGTGGGCAGTGGGCAGTGGGCAGTGGGCAGTGGGCAGTCATGAGCGCTGTGCCGATTGTCATGGCGCGGACGATGTAGGAGCATCGTCCTAACTGTGAACTGCCCACGTCCTAACTGTGAACTGCCCACTGCCCACTGCCCACTGCCCACTACATCGGCAGGCCGTTGCCGCCGAAGTTAGCGCAGGTGGCGGACTGCAGGTTGACGGCATGGACCTGCAGGTAGCTGTTGGCCACGTTGATGCGGCCGTTAAAGAACGTGCCCGAGACGCCCTCGCCGTTGGGGTCCGTCTCCATGTAGTAGAGGTCGTAGCGCGCCTGGCCGTTCTGGTCGGGCATGCACTGCCCGTTGTGGATGTGCGCCTCGTGCAGGGTGCCGGGCTCCAGGCCCTGCGCGAACACGACCACGTTGGTGCCGCGCACATTAGGGGTCTTGAACAGCACCTCGTTGCCGGGCACGCCGTAGGTGATGTAACCGATGCCGCCAGCGTTGCCGACCACGCTTGTCTTGACCGAGTGCAGATGGATCACGACGCTGGCCGGATGGATGGCGCCGCAGGCCACGGTGGGCGCGCCGGGCATGTCCTGGACCACGTCGACGTGCAGGGCGCCGCCGGGCAGGACGCTCGGCTGGATGGTGGTGACGAAGTTGATGCTGCCGTCGGGGTCGGCCTGGTTGAGGCCCAGGTCGATCACCATGCGCCCATGGCTGCCGCAGGCGCCGGTGACGACGTTCTCATGGTAGATCTGGCCGGGCTGGAGGTAGGCGTCGTAGAACTTGACCTTGAGGCCGTTGACGTCGGGTAGAGTGGCCATCGAGCCGTGCGAGATCGACTTGCCCTGCGGATAGAGGACGCTGGAGTAGTACGGGGTTCCCGCGGCGGAGGGGCGGGCGGGGGCGGCGGCGTGGGCCGCGAACGGGGCCGCCGCGAACGCGGTGGCGCCGGCGAACAGCGCGGCGAGCGAACCGGATAGGATACGTGACATCGGGTTGGGATTCCTTTCGGCTTCTACATATAGGTGAGCGTGTCGGGGGCTCGTCTATTTAGGAGGCGCAAAAGGGGGCATAGCGATGACGCCATGCGCGCGATAATGCGTCGCGTGGCAGGGAGTGGGTCTACGGCGTGTCGAACGTGTGCCGGTCCTCCTTCTTTCTTTATGCTGTCGATGTGGATTCGAGAGCTCCGCCGCGCGGAGGGCAGCGCGTCCGTACCTCACTTACTGTACCCGGCGAAGATGAAGATTGGCTGAAGATCGGCGGCGAGATCGGGATGATGACGGTACGATACGATTAGTTAGGAAAGGAGGTCGGAACGATGCATATTCTGGTCGTGGAAGACGACCTCGCGCTGGGCGACGGGATCGTGCGCGGCTTGCGGGAGGAGCGCCACATCGTCGACCTCGTGGTCGACGGTCTGGCGGCGCTTGACCGCGCGCCCGATCTGCGCGACGGCCTCTACGACGTGGTCGTGCTCGACGTGCTGCTGCCGGGCTGCGACGGGCTCACGGTCTGCCGGCAATGGCGGTCCGGCGGGCTCCGCGTCCCGATCCTGATGCTGACGGCACGGCGCGCGGTCGAGGACCGGGTGCGGGGGCTCGACGCGGGCGCGGACGACTACCTCACCAAGCCTTTCGCCTTCGCCGAGTTGGTGGCCCGCGTGCGCTCGCTGGGCCGGCGCGAACTGGCGTTGCGCCCGGCGGTCCTGGGCGTGGGCGACCTGACGCTCGACCCGCTAACCCGTCGCGTCACGCGCGCCGGTCAGGAGATCCGGCTGACGGCGCGCGAGTATGCCATCCTGGAGTTGCTGCTGCGCCATCCGCGCCAGGTGCTGACGCAGGACCAGATCGCGGCGGGGGCGTGGGAGCGCGGCGTGGACCACGCTTCCAACGTGGTCGAGGTCTTCGTGCGCAACCTGCGGCGCAAGATAGATGACCCCTACCCGGACAAGCTGATCCGGACGGTGCGCGGGGTCGGCTACACCCTGCGCGCCGCGGACGACGAGACGACGCCGGCGGCGCGCATGACCGGCCGCGCGGCCGCGCTATGAGTATCCGCATCCGTTTGACCCTGTGGTATGCCCTGGTGCTTGTCGCGGGCCTGGCCCTGTTCGCCGGCGCGGTGCTGTGGCAGACGGCGCGGCAGACCAGCGCGTCGCTGGACGAGACGTTGCGCCAGCGCGCTGCCGATGTGCGCGACGACTTGCGCATTGGCCGCGGCGTCACCTTACGCTCCGACGCCCCAAACGAGAGCAACCGTCAGCTCGGCGAGGTCGTGCAGTGGGTGCGCGTGCTCGACGCGCGGGGATGGGCAGCGATCCTGCAGGGGCCGCGGCTGCCCTTGCTGCCCGCCGGGGCGCTGAGCGACCCGCGGCCGGGGTTGCGCACGTGGACGGCTAGCGGCGCGTCGCCCGAGGCGGGGTCGGTGCGCATCGACACGCTGCCGGTGGTGGTCAACGGTCGGCGCGTGGCCACGATCCAGGTGCTGACCACGACGCACGGCGTGGAGGAGGTCACCGCCAACCTGCTGCGGGCGATGGAGCTGGCCGGGGCGGCTATCGTGCTGCTGGGGGCGCTCAGCGCGCTGTTCCTGGCCGACCGGGCGCTGCGCCCCGTCGACCGCATCACACGGCTGGCGGACGAGATCGGCGACGACGACCTGCACCGGCGCGTCAGCGTCGAGGTGTGGGGACCGGAGCGGGAGGTCCGCGACGAGTTGGGCCGCCTGGCGCGCACCTTCGACGCCATGCTGGATCGCCTGCAAGAGGCGCGTGAGCGGCGGCGCCGCCTGACCGCCGACGTGGCCCACGAACTGGGGACGCCCATCGCCACGATCTCTAGCGGGGCCGAGATCGCCCTGCGGCGCCCACGTGAGGCCGAGGAGTATCGCGCCGCGCTGCGCCATATCATGGACGAGAGCCGTCACCTAGACCGCGTGGTCGACGACCTGCTGACGCTGACCCGCGCCGACGCCAATGCCCTGACGACGCAGTGCGAACTCGTGGAGATCGACGAGGTTTGCCAGCAGGCCGTCGCCGCCCTACGGCCGCTGGCCGTGGAGAATGCCATCGCTATGGACCTGGACCTGCCGCCACATGCCGTGCTGGTCATGGGCGATGAGTTGCGCCTGGGGCAGGTGGTGCGCAACCTGCTCGACAACGCGCTCCGGCACACGCCGCGCGATGGGCAGGTCACACTCACGCTGCGCCAGGAGCGGGGGGAGGACGCGGCCGGCGCCGGTCCGACCGTGGTTGTCCGGGTCGACGACAGCGGTCCCGGTATCCCGACGGACGAACTCGCCCACGTCTTTGAGCGATTCCACCGTGTGCCGACGGCCCCGCTCTCGGAGCCCGACGGCAAGCGGCGTCGCGCCGGCAGCGGTCTTGGGCTGGCCATCTGCAAAGCTATCGTCCGGGCGCACGGCGGGCGCATCTGGGCCGAGCGCGACTCACGGCCCGGCGCCCATCTCGTCGTGGCGCTGCCCGGCCTCGCGCCCGCGGAGTCCGCCCCATCGTCCGCGGAGCAAGAAGGGAATCTGTCGCGCGAGCGCGTCTAACCCCCTCATGTGGGCGCGGGGGTCGGCGCCCACGCCCGCTCGTCACGTACCGTGTGCCAATGGCAGGAATGCATCCTACGATTGTGATGGCGAGTCCCGCGGCCTGGACCTGAGAGGCGCCGGCAATTCTAATTGACGTTAAACACGGCACGCACTGAGATAGGAACAACGTACGTACAGCCGCCAGGACGGTCGGATGTCACCACCTCGCGGATTGAGAAAAGACGCATGTTTGCATGCGCCGTTCATTCCTGCATCTACTGTAGTAGGACGACACGCTCGTCCTCCATCGCCAACGGAAAGGAGATCGTTCAATAGTCTCGCAACGCGCTAGACCACGACATAGCCATTGACGCGTCACACTGTGGGTCCCATTTCCCGTTGGGGCGCACCATGGGATCCCACGTTGGTCTTTCCCAGACGGCCGTGACAGCCGCCATGACGCTGACGCCAACCGTCGGCGCTCAGGCAACGGTGTCCCTGCAGACCTCTGGAGGCAAAGGGTACGCTACATCTCGCCTATTCCTGGCTAATGAGGCAGCGGCGCTACTTTCAGCGTAACCTCGTCCACATGACCGAACCGCGCGCCGCCGTCGATGTAGAGGCGCTTGAGGTCGTAGCCGGCCACGTCCTTGACCGCGCTGCTGCCGAACCGCGCCATGTCGCCCTCGGGCAGCGTGGCCCCGACCGCCAGGATGCAGTCGCGCGCGGCGGCGCGCTCCGCCCCTGTTGCCGAGGACACGACGTTGCCGAGCGACCGGGTCAGGTCGGCGCCGTCCGGGTGCGCGGTCAGCGCGCAGTGTAGCCGCCGGGCGGCCAGCGCGACGCGCAGGTCGGCCAGCGTGACGTCCGCGGACGCCGTGACGGTCAGGTTTTCCCCATCGACGGCGATAGCCGCCGGCCTATGCTCAGCTTGAGCATGCGGCGACGGATGCGCTGCCCGCGCGCCGTCCGCGGGACCATGTCTGCCGCGCGCCGCGTCGACAGCGGCGCGGACGGCCGCGGCGAAGAGGGGCAAGTGGGGGTCATCGGGTAGGGCATCGGGCAAGAGCACGCCGGGATTGAGGATGCCCCGCGGATCGAACGCCGCCTTGACCGCGCGCATCGCCGCCAGCTCGGCGGGGTTGAAGCGCCGCGCCATGAAGCCGCGCTTCTCGCTGCCCACGCCGTGTTCGCCGGTGACCGTGCCGCCCAACGAGAGGGCCGCGATGATCAGGTCTTCGCTGGCGCGATGCATGGCCGCGACCGCGTCGGGATCGTCCTTGTTGTAGAAGATGGTGGGGTGCACGTTGCCGTCGCCGGCGTGGCCCGTGGTGGAGATGTAGACGCCGCGCGCCGCGGCGATGCGGTAGACCTCGCGCTGCATGGCGGGGATACGCTCGCGTGGCACCGTCGTATCGCCGATCAGGTAGCCGAGGCCGCTGGCGGCGATGGCCTGGCCGGCCAGCAGCCGACCGCGCCACAGGGCGGCGCGCGCCGCGTCGTCGTCGGCCCGCCGCACCTCGGACGCCGTGCGCCTCAGCAAGGCCTCGATGGACGCGAGGTCGGCCGCCACCGCGTCGGGCTCGCCCTCGACGTCGATCAGCAGGGTGGCCTCGGCGTCGAGTGAGTAGCCGCTGGGCGCGAAGCGTTCCATGCCCACGGCCGCGGCGCGGTCGAAGAATTCCAACGCGGCCGGGACCACGCCCGCGGCAATGATCGCCGAGACAGCCTCGGTGGCCTCTTCAACCTTAGTGAAGGAGGCCAGCAGGCCGCGCGTGATGGCGGGCAGCGGGCGCAGGCGCACGGTGGCCCGCGTGACCACGCCGAGCGTGCCCTCGGAACCGATCAGCACGCCCAGCAGGTCGGGGCCGGTGTCGTTAGCCCGTAGCTCGACCATATCGCCGCCGGGCAGCGCGCAGTCGACGGCCTCGACGTGGTGGACGGTGACGCCGTATTTGAGGCAGTGCGGCCCGCCGGCGTTCTCGGCGATGTTGCCTCCGACCGTCGAGATAGGGACCGAGGCGGGGTCGGGCGAGAAGCACAGTCCCAGCGGCGCCAGTTGCTGTTGCAGGGCGCCGTTGAGCACCCCCGGCTCCACCACGGCGAGGCGTCGCGCGGGGTCGATGCTCAGCACGCGGTCGAGCGGCCGGAGGTCGAGCATGATGCGCTCAGGGGTGGGGACGAAGCCCACGCCGATATTGGTGCCGGCGGCGCGGGGGACGACGGGGATGCCATGGACGGCGGCAAAGCGCAGCGTGGACGCCACGTCCTCGGCGCGGGATGCGCGCACTACCAGGCCGGGGATGCCGCGCTGGTCCCAAAAATCGCGGCCGGAGGCAGCGCGCTCCTGCTCGTCGGTCACCAGCGCGCCGGGAGAGAGCAGGGCGGCAAGGTCGCGAATCAGGGCGTCCGCGATCGTCGTCGTCATCATCGGTATCGTCCTTTCGACGGCTCCAACCGCGCCATACCGTCATGGCACGGAATGAACAGGGTCCCTATGCGGGCCATCCGCCGTTCGTGTCAAGCGCCAGGATACGCCTATGGGTATGGTACCGCACGTGGCAGGATGGTGGACCAGTGCGCTGAAGCGACGGCGAAGGGGCGCGCCCCTCGATTGTGAGGCCGCCTGACCTTGAAAGGTCATGGCAGGGTACGGACCCTGAAGGGTCTCCACGGGCCCCGCATCGGGCACGCACCCGGCGTGCACGGGGATCTTCCCGCCGACCTTTTAAGGTCCGTCCCTACCGTGACCATTTATGGTCAGGCTGTCCGCACGCACGATCACAATCTCGGGGCGCGCCCACAGCGAAGCGGACCCGTTGGGTCTCAACTCTATGTATGCTATATATCTACTGAAGAGGCATGGAGCCCAAGGGATATCCTGGGCTGTCACCGCGTCGCCCCCGCCTCTTGGGATGGCGCATGGAAGGCTATCAGCGATGAGTACGATCAATTGGGTCCACGATTTCGACGCGGCGCTCGTCCAGGCGCGGGGCGAGGGCAAGCTCGTCCTGCTCGATTTCTTCTCGCCCGTCTGAGGGGGCTGCAAAGCACTGGATACCGTGACGTATCCGACGCAAGCGGTCGCCGACACGATCAATGAGCACTTTGTGCCGGTCCAGGTCAACACGCAGGATGGCTCGGGCGCCGCGCTCGTGGAGCGCTACCGGCAGGTCTGGACGCCCGATCTCCGCGTCCTCGGCGCCGACGGCTTCGAGCTGTACCGCTGGAACGGCTATCTTCCTCCCTACGAATTCCTTCCTCAACTCCTGGTTGGGCTTGGACAGGCGCATCTGCGCATGCATGATGAGCCGCGAGCGGCCGCCACGTTCGGGCAGGTGATCCGCGACTACCCCACCAGCGCCGCCGCGCCCGAGGCGGAGTACTATTACGCCGTCTCTACCTACAAGCAAAGCCACCAGCCCAGCGACCTGGCAGGCAACTGGGACCGCTTGCGCCGCGATCATCCCGAGAGCACCTGGCGCGTACGCCAGTCCTTCAGCGAGAATCAATCGTAGTCAGTCCCGATTATGATCGACGCGCGTATCATCAGTGTTTACAGGCGCGCGTCCGGCGGGAGCGTCGCGGCCTCGTGGCCGAGGCGACGCAGGGCGTGCATGTCGTCGCGGACCTTGGGGTAGAAGCCCCGATAGTGCGCGTAGAGCCGGTCGTAGAGGTCCGCGCGCGCGGGGTCGGGGAGCAGGGGCGCCTCGTAGCCAACCGCGGCGGCGCAGGCCGCTGGCAGGTCCGGGAAGAATCCGACGCCGACCGCCGCGAGTAATGCCGCGCCCAGGGCTGACTGTTCCGCCGTGCGCAGCCCCCGCACCGGCTGGCCCAGCACGTCGGCCACCACCGTCCGCGCCAGCGGCGCGCGCGCCATCCCGCCGGCCAGGATGATGTGGGTGGGGCGCGCCGCGGTCTCCCGCAACGGTTCGAGCGCCTGGCGCAGGCCGAAGACCACGCCTTCCAGCACCGCCCGCGCCAGGTGCGCGCGCCCGTGGTCGAGGCGCAGGCCCAGCCAGGCTCCGCTGGCCTGGGGATCGAGCAGCGGCATGCGCTCCCCGGCAAGATAGGGGAAAAACAGCAGTCCCCCCGCGCCCGGCGGCGCCGTAATCGCTGTTATGGAAATGTTACAGCCCTATGCGGTAGGATGAGTGAAATCATAGTCAGCCTGTGCGGCAAGAGTCGCGACGACGACCGGTGGTCAATACGACAGGCGTCCATGTATCGCGCGCCGTTGGCCCACGGGTTACGGTGGGACGAAAGGAAAGGCGGTGTCCGCTATTATGTTGAGAAGACTGTTCCCAGTCCTCCTGACGCTCACGCTCACGAGCGTCGTCGCTCTGAGCCCGCAGCGCGCCCACGCGTCCGGCGCGACGACATTTCACGGCCTGACCTTTTCCACTGGCGCCAACGGCTGCAGCGGCCCTCTCGTCCCCGTGGTCGGCGACGCGGCCATGCAGACCTACATCCTGTCCGAGGCGCGCGACTATTGTAATTCCTACCCCTCGTCGCAGCGGGCCAGCGCCCCGGATGTCGAGATCGCCAGTTCGCGGTACACGGACGCGGCCTGCACGGGCATGAACTGGGCCGCCGACTATAACGACGCCAACGAGGTGGGCTTGTCCACCGTCTTCTCCAGTTCCTGCACGGGCACGTGGGCGCGGTCAGCGTCTCGCGTGAGCGATACCCAGATCGGGGTCAACGTGGTGGACACCATCGCCCTCTGCTCGGGGGCGACGGCCCCGAACGGGGGCTATCCCAACGGTTCGTCGTTCACACCTCCGCTGCAGCCCTGCCTGGGCAACGGGTTGGCTATGGATGGCAGCCGCACCTACCCCGCGCCCAACGACGAGTCCGTCCAAACCGCGCAGTTGCTGTGGAACGGCGTGTACGGCGACTACGCCCAGATGGGCGGGACCGCGGGCTTCGCGCCGTCCGTGCAGCAGGAGTCGCCAGGGGCCGGCGCGCGCCTCACCTGGTGCTACACCATCTTCGGCCCCGGCAACGACCTCTCGTGCGTCAACAACACCGGCGTGGGGCCGGCGCCGAACGAGAGCCAGGAGTTGACGGACGTGTGCGGCAACCCGTACAGTTCGCCGGCCACGGGCGCGGTGGCGGGGACGATCGGCTACGTGTCGCGCGCCAGCCTGGCCTACGACCCGCGCCAGCCGCCGCCGGTCAACAGCGGACCGCTCCCCATGTTAGGGTGTGGGATCGTCACGCTAGGCGGGGGGAGCGGCTACAACGGGACCTGTGACCCGACCAACCCGACGGCGGTGGCGGGGACGTACGGGACCAATCCGGAGAGTGGAGTGGCGACCTGTAACGGCGACCTGCAGGTGGCGGAGGGTAACTACGCCGCGTGGGGCTACCTGCACCTCGACCTCAACGCGCCGGCGACGCAGGCCAACACCAACGCGGCGGCGCAGGGCTTCCTCAACTTCCTGCAGAGCGACCCCGACGACGTACAGGAGTTCGGCTTCCTGCAGACCTGTCAGATGTTCAACACGCGCAGCTACGATGGTGGCCCGTACTCCGCGTCGCAGGCGACATGTTGACCTTGATGTGTGACGCGCGGGCGGGCATTTGACCGCGCCGTGGCACGAGTCGCTGAGGCGTGAGCGGTGAAAAAGAAAGAACGGGGACAGGCCAGCAGTGCAGGTGATTGTAGCCTGTGCCTACCGTATCGAGAGACCGCGCGGTGTTTAGGGCGGTCAATCGCTGCGCCTGCCTATTGATCGAACCGCATCCGCTACCACGGCACTCACCCCTATCAGCACGCGACCAATGCAGGAGAGAACAGAGATGAAAGGGTTAAGAACGACGCACGGCGGAAGTATACTTTCGGCTTTCGGCGCAACAGCCCTCGTGGCGCTCGTGGTCGGGCTCGGCGGGGGAGTCCGCGCGGGCGGCGACCGCCCAAACCGGGTTGCAATCGGGACGATCAACATGGGAGATGCAACTGCCCCCATCCAAAGGGTCCGCCTCGTGGCCAGCGCCGTCTCCAGCACGCCCACAACCATGCCATTCTCAGCAACCACTGCGGCGACATTCATTCCCAGCGTCACGGTGACTGCGACAACCACGCCCACTCTTGTATCGACCGCGACAGCCACGCCCACCGGCGCTGCGACGAACATGGCCACCAGCACGGCGTCGGCAGCGAACACGGCCACTAGCACGGCGACATCCGTTTCCAGCGCCACACCGACCGGGACGAGCACGTCCGCTGGGGCAACCTCTGCCGCTGTCCTGCCAGCCTCGACGCCAACCCGGACGCCAACGACTTCCGCGACGGCAACGGCGACATTCGGTGGCGTGACAGATAGCGCAAGCAATATGACAGTGACACCGACAAGTGTCCCACACACCACAATGACGACGATGGCATCGGCCACACCTATCTCTGTGCCAAGAGGAGTCCCGACTGCGTCCCCTAACGTCCTCCCTGGAGGTTACTGTGGACCGTGTATTGGACTCTACGGCGACTACACATCATTGGATGTGGTGAGCCGCGCATACTTAGGCAACTGGGGATTCCCAGCAGATGTGGCTGCCCGAGGTACACCTGGTCGTCCCTATACAGGATTGGGGGTCGTCAAGGACGGCAATGGCAACTACAATGGCTCTCAGGATCAATACGTCCATGACGGCATTCAGGCGGGGCAGCATGGAGGAAACTGGTTGTCTTTTTGGACGGTAAGCGGTCCTACCGGGAGTGACTCGTGGCGCGCCGCTGGATACGCGGCGGGCCAATTCGCCGCCAGCGAATTGGAGCATATCAACGGTGGCAGTCACCTCGTGCCAACATATGTTGTCGTTGATGAAGAGGGATATAATATAGACCCACAGACTCAGACGGCGCAGCAATTTGCCGACCTCGCTCATGGTTTTGCGGACGGTGTGCGCTCAATCTCCTCACCCGATCCACTCACACCGGCTTTTTATGCCGGTGAGTCCCGGTACAGTAGTGCCAAGCCGCTCTTAAGCGACCTTCCGGCGTTCATTGCCGAGACTAATTACAGCACTAGTAATCCTGTCGAAGGGATTCAGGGGCTTACGCCAGGCGTTTCCGGTCAGAACATTCAGGGTTACATAGCCTACTACAGCCAATGCTACAACGGTCAAGGAGTGGCTGACCCAGGTGATGACGGCTCTGCTAACAAAGACGTAGCGCAGGTCGGGACGTGGGGCGCCACGTTCAGCACCCTCCAATTCCACTACAAAGGTAGTGGAGGCAACTACGAGGACCCCATGGGATGCAGAGTGTGATACAGTCCGGTCCCGACAACCGTGATATAAAGTAGCCGATAGGAACAGGAGGTGAGCAGCACATGACTCGGAGATGGCTCGACCTTGTTGTTACCGTTAGTACGACACTTAGCTTCGTTCTATCTATGCCGGCTTACTCGACCACCCGATCAAGCTTGGTCGTCGCAAGCGCCCCCGCCGTCACTAGCGCGACCCTGGGAAGCGGGGGACAAGGCTTTAGCGCTATGTCGTTCGCGAGTGTCCGTGTGGGATGCGCTGCTGGCCAAAGCCTCATCATTTGTACAAAGGACGGGGGGCATAGTTGGCATACCAGCTATCGCGGTGGCGCTAGCCTCACCCAGCTTGAGTTTGCGACACCGTCAATAGGATGGGCTGTTGGGCCGAGCCTCCTCCTCGCAACCGTCGATGGTGGGCGGACGTGGCAGCAGCGCGCCGTCTTGCCCGGTCTCTTGGCCGTTGACTTTGTCACTCCGCGCGATGGCTGGGCCGTCACGATGCATGGTCTCTCCGTCACACATACCGGGGGCAGCAGTTGGGCGTCTGATCCGACCCCCACGCGTCCGCGCGTCGTGGCTTTCCTGAATCGCACTGTGGGTTGGATGTTCGGATACAACGGCACGATTTTCCGCACCACAACCGGTGGGCGCGCTTGGGTTAGTCAATGGACGGCTCCTGTAGGGAGAGATTGGACCTATGGGAAGGCACAACTGGTTGTCACGAGTAGGTCCGTCGGGTGGTTGTTGCTGACCCTTGGTCAAGGGTGTTCGTCGCAAGAGCCCTACATCTTATATTCTACCGATGTCGGGGGGCGCTACTGGCAAGCACGCCTTGTCGATGGAGCAGCCTGCGGAGGGCCGGGGTACCCGCCTCCGGGAGCGACTGAAGGCCCTGGCGGCTATCCTGGCACCATGTCCGCACTGGGAGCACAAGCATGGGTTGCCGTTGCGTCACCTGCAAGTTCGGCGGGCGACGTAGCGATGACGCGTGATGGTGGAAGAACATGGTCGGAAGCGACGCCGTTTAGAACCCTGGGGACGGGAGGCCTCACAGCTGTTGACTTTGTCGATATGCAGCAAGGGTGGGCTATCACGATTAACGAGGGTCGCCATCCATGGGGGGGGCGTATCCTACACACGGCGGATGGCGGACGTACCTGGGTCCAGCAGTTCGTCGGACGGCCAGGGAGCTGAGATGAGGGGAGACAAAATGCGCCGACATCTGATGTCCACGAGTCTGGCGCTTGCGTTGGGCATCGTGTTAGGCGCCTCGGGACAGGCGAGAGCCGTCGGCCCTGCGGAACGGCTGGCGACGCCGATGCCCCGCCCGGCGGGAGTTTCGCCCTCGGACCCCACGGACGCACAGCACGGCTTCGAGACGATTTCCTTCGCCAACGCAAGCGTGGGGTGCGCCGCGGGGAATGGCGTCATTATCTGCACGGCGGACAGCGGGCGCCACTGGCGCGCCGCCTATGCCGGGAGCGCCCGCATTCTGCGCCTGCGCTTCACGACGCCGTCGGTCGGCTGGGCGGTCGCGCCCAGCCTGCTCCTGGCCACGGCGGACGGCGGTCGGACCTGGGCGCGGCGCGCCATCCTGCCGGGCCTGCAGAGCGTCGACTTCGTCAGCGCGCGCGATGGCTGGGCCGTGACCACGCGTGGCCTCTTTGTCACGCACGCGGGCGGGGCGCGCTGGACGTTCGCGCCGACGCCCATCCCCCCGCGCGCGAACGC
>JAABUX010005593.1_pt1 | contig 15367 bp, 13 predicted proteins | sample 5561851 | NCBI WGS metagenome assembly JAABUX01 (sample SAMN10711883, study PRJNA513361) | rock metagenome | isolation source: Antarctica rocks | place: Antarctica: Victoria Land, Richard Nunatak red sandstone | collected 2016-01-03 | reverse complement strand
CGGCCTCTACAGCTATCACCGCCGGCAGATGAGCGACGTCGACCGCTGCATCGTCCTCAGTGACGCGCAGCGTGACCTCCTGGTGCGCGCCGGCTACCCGGGGTCGCGGACGGTGGTGATCCCCAACGGCGTCGACACGGACGCCATCGTCCCGGGGCCGTCACGCCTGCGCGAGGACCTCGCGGCCCGCCTGGTGGTGCTCTACATGGGCAGGCTGGACCCCGAGAAGCGGGTCCCGGCGCTGGTCGAGAGCTTCGTGTCGCTGGGCCTCCCCGAGGACCACGTGCTCTGCATCGCCGGCGACGGCGTCCAGCGAGAGCGGGTGCGACGGCTGGCGGCGCGGCACGCGAACGTGCGCATCCTCGGGCTGGTGGACTCCGAGCGCGCGCTCGGGCTGCTCCGCGGTTGCGACATCTTCGTGCTCCCGTCCACCACGGAGGGTCTCGCCCTCTCGCTCCTCGAGGCGATGGCGGCCGAGCGGGCGATCATCGCCACCGACGCCGGTGAGGACGGTCGGGCTCTCCAGGACGCCGGCATGGTCGTCCCCGTCCACCCGCTGCGGCCTGCGCTCGACGAGGCGCTCCGCACCCTGGTGGCCGACGCCGCGCTGAGAGCCAGGCTGGGCCGCGCTGCGCGGCATCGCGCCGTCACCAGGTACTCGATGGCGAGCAACGTGCAGGCGGTGCTCGAGGTGTACGCAACGGCCTCGGCGGAGGGACACAGGCCCGGGCACACGGCGACGTGCGGCGCTACCCTACTGCCGTGACCACGACCACCCCGGTGCCCGTCGAGCTGCCCGTCCGCGAGGATCAGCGGCTGCGCCAGCCGGCCTGGAACGTGATCGTGTGGAACGACCCCATCACGCTGATGACCTACGTGGTGCTGGTGCTGCGCAGGCTCTTCGGCTACGACCACGTCACCGCCACCACCCTGATGCTGCAGGTGCACGAGGAGGGCAAGGCGATCGTCGCCACCCAACCGCGCGAGCAGGCCGAGGTGTCGGTGGCACGGCTGCATGCCTTTGGCCTCCAGGCCACCCTGGCGCGGCTCTAGCAGGGTCCGGCGGCGTGGCGTCGGTGCTCAAGCGCAGGGGGCGCATCCAGGTGCGCCTCGACGAGCGCGAGCGGGATGCGCTTCTCGACATCCTCGAGCGTCTCAGCGCCCACCTCAGCCGGGCCCTGGCCACCACGCCGCGTGCGTACGACGACGAGACCAAGCAGGCCGAGTACGACCGCTGGGTGCGCCCCGAGATCGAGAGGGGTCACCAGGCCGACCTCGACGTCGTCCGCGACGCTCTCGGCGCCGACGACGGCCTGCTGGTGCTCACCGAGGCGCAGGTGTACGCCTGGCTGCGCGGCTTCAACCAGCTGCGCCTCGCCGCCGGCTCGCTGCTCGGCATCACCGAGGACGGCTGGGAGACCGCGGCCGATGACGAGCTCAAGAGCCGGCCGGAGTTCGGCATGCTCATCGCGCTGGGGTGGTTGCAGGAGGAGCTGGTCGCCGCCCTGGAGAGCTAGGGGCGAGAATAGAACCTGTCTCGCCCCTGTGAGTGCCAGCGAGGCAACGCCGAGCCGGCGCGCGAGGCGCGCCGAAGAGCGGGGTGTGTACGGTCGGATTCATGCCGATCGTACGAGGGGCGAGAACCTGTCTCGCCCCTGTGAGGTCAGTACCGCGTCACCTTCATCGAGAAGTCGAGCGCGGTCGCCGAGTGGGTGAGCGCGCCCACCGAGATGTAGGCGGCCCCCGCCAACGCGTAGGCACGCGCGTTGCTGACCTGGACCCCGCCGCTGATCTCCACCTCGGCCCGGCCGCGGATGATCTGCATGGCCTCGCGGACCTGGCCGGGCGCGAAGTTGTCGAGCAGGATGCGCGGTGCCTTGTCGGCGAGCGCCTGCTCGAGCTCCTGGATGTTGCTGACCTCGACGTTGATGTCGGTGCCCGGGTATGCCTTGCGGACCGCGCGCAGGGCGGGGGTGATGCCCCCGACCAGGGCCAGGTGGGTGTCCTTGATCAGCACCGCGTCGTACAGGCCCATGCGGTGGTTGACGGCTCCCCCGATGCGGGTGGCGTACTTCTCGAGGCCGCGCAGCCCGGGGGTGGTCTTGCGCGTGTCGAGGATCTGGGTCTTGGTGCCCTCGACCGCCCTGACGTAGCGGGCGGTCATGGTGGCCACCCCGCTGAGGTGCTGCAGGAAGTTGAGCGCAACCCGCTCGGCGCGCAGCATGCCGCCCGCGGGGCCGGAGAGGCGGCACACGATCTGGCCCTCCTGCACCTTCTCTCCGTCCTTGACCTTGGGGTCCACGGTGATGCGCTCGTCCACCAGGGCGAACACGCGGGCCGCGACGCTGAGGCCGGCGATGATCCCGTCCTCCTTGCAGACGACCTTGCCGCGGCAGGTCATGTCGGCGGGGATGACCGCGTCGGTGGTGACGTCGCCCCCACCGATGTCCTCGGCGAGCGCCGCCTCGATGAGGGGGTCGAGGGTGTCGGCCGCGAGCACTTCGGTGATGGGGTCAAGGGTTGCGGTCAAATCGGTGTCCTCTCTCTCTCTGCATGACCAGGACGCCATGCCAGCTGTCACGGGTTGACGGGAAGTCGCTGCGGATGTGAGCTCCTCGTGTCTCCTCGCGGAGGAGAGCCGAGCGGCAGGCCAGCGCCGCCGTGGTGGCCGCCTGGCGGAGCGCGACCCCCGGCAGCGAGGGATCGTGCGCTGCCGAGGCGGCGATCTCCTCGGCGACGCCCAGGGCGCGGACCAGGCCCTCACCGTCGCGGACCAGGCCGCACCCCCCCCACATGGCGGCGCGGAGACGGTCGACTGCCCCGGCGGGATCCTCTCGGGGGCGGCCGGGTTCGCCGGCACCCGCCGAGGCCGCGTCGGGGGCCGGCGGCTCGACCGGGCGCTCGGCGACCTCCTCGAGCGCCCGGAGCGCGGCCCGGTGACCGAAGACCGTGCCCTCGAGGAGGCTGTTGCTCGCCAGCCTGTTGGCGCCGTGCACCCCCGTGGCGGCGGCCTCTCCGCACGCGAAGAGGCCGGGCACGGTGGTGGCACCGTCGACGTCCGTCCGGACTCCGCCGATGAGGTAGTGGGCGGCTGGGGCGATCGGCACCGGCTCGGTGGTGATATCGATGCCGTGCTCGCGGCAGGTGGCCGTGATGGTCGGAAAGCGGGTCCGGACCGCCGCGCCCAGCGGCCGGCAGTCGAGCAGCACGTGGTCGGTGCCATCCCGCGCCAGCCGCTCCCAGATCGCCCGGGACACGACGTCCCGGCCGGCGAGCTCGCCGCGGGGGTCGACGTCGAACAGGAAGCGCTCACCGCGCCGGTCCAGGACACGGGCCCCCTCGCCGCGCATCGCCTCGCTGAGCAGGAAGTGGGGAACTCCCGGCAGGGCCAGGGCGGTGGGGTGGAACTGCATGAACTCCATGCTCATCACCTCGGCGCCCGCGTCCCATGCGAGCGCCACGCCGTCGCCGGTGGAGCCCGGTGGGTTGGTGGTGTTGCGCCAGAGCCGGCCGGCGCCGCCGCTGGCGAGGATGACCGCCCCGCCCCCGACGACCCTGCTGGCGCCTGAACCGTCGCCGCTGCGCAGCTCCACGCCATTGCAGCGCCCTTTGCTGTCGCGAAGCAGCCTGACCACGTGAGCCCAGTCGAACACGGTCACCCCCGAGTCGCGCAACCGCCGCGCCATGGCGCCCTCAACCTCCACGCCGGTGGCGTCGCCACCGGCGTGGATGATGCGGTTGCGGCTGTGCGCCGCCTCACGGCCGAGCTGGAAGCCGCCCTCGTCACGGTCGAACGCAACACCACACCGGGCGAGGGCGCGCACGCGTGCCGGCCCCTCCTCCACCAGCACCCGCACGGCGCGCTCGTCACAGAGCCCGCGCCCTGCGGCGATGGTGTCGTCGAGATGCAGCTGGGGGGAGTCGTCCGCGCCCAGGGCAGCGGCGACACCGCCCTGGGCCCAGCGCGTCGTCGCGTCGTCCAGCGCGCCCTTGGTGACCACCGCCACGCGGGCGCGCGTCGAGGCGGTGAGCGCCGCCGTCAGCCCTGCTATCCCACTGCCGACGACGATCACGTCGAAGGCCTCCCCCGCCATCGCGTGCTGTGTGTTCAGGTGACGGCCACCTCCACGCGCAGGGCGTTGTCGACGCGCCGCATCATTCTCTCCCCTGGATGCCGGTGACGCTCGGTACGTCCGCGCCCTGGGGACCGGCTGCGTCCAGCGGGGGCCTGTCGATTCCCAATCGGATGACGTCGAGCAACCGGGTGCCACCCATTCTACCAGCCGCCAGAATCTCGCATCCCCTGGCGGCGACGTCGAGCGGGGCGAAGCTGAGCGGGTCCACGGCAGCCACGTAGTCCACGGTCACGCCCGACCCCTCCATGGCCAGGCGCACCATCCCGCAGAGGGTCGCGGCCCGGCTCTCGCCGCTGCCGAACGCATCGGCCGCGGCTGCGAGGCCGGCTGGTATGGCCACCGCGCGACGCCGCTGCTCCGCGCTGAGGTAGGCGTTGCGGCTGCTCCGGGCCAGGCCGTCGCCATCGCGCACCACCGGGCAGACGACGATCTCCACCCCGGTGTCGAGGTCGCGGGCGAGCCGGCGGACCACGGCGCACTGCTGGGCGTCCTTCTGGCCGAAGTATGCACGCTGGGGACGACAGGCGATGAGCAGCTTGGCGACCACCAGCGCCACGCCGTCGAAGTGGCCGGGGCGGTGCTCGCCCTCGAGGATGCCGCCGATCGACGCGTCCACGTGAACGGTTGTCACCGCGGAGTCCGGGTACATCGCCTCGGTGGCGGGGATGAAGACGGCGTCCACGCCCTCCTCGGCGAGGATCGCAACGTCGCTCGCGAGCGAGCGCGGGTACCTCTCGATGTCCTCGCCGGGACCGAACTGCCGGGGGTTGACGAAGATGCTCACGACCACGCGGTCGCAGTCGGCGCGGGCCCGGCGCACCAGGCTGCGGTGGCCCTCGTGGAGCGCCCCCATGGTGGGCACCAGGCCGACCAGGAGACCGGCCGCCCGACAGCGCTCCGACCAGCTGCGCAGCTCGTCGGGGGTGGCGAGGGGCCGTGGCGGGTCGGCGCGACGGTCAGTGATAGCTGTGGGCCTCGTCGGGAAAGCTCCCGGCGGCGACCTCCGTGGCGAATGCCCGGGCGGCCGCCACCACGCGGTCGCCGACGTCGCTGAACGCGCGTGCGAACTTGGGCATGACGCCGCGGGTCATGCCCAGGAGGTCGTAGACCACCAGGACCTGGCCGTCGCAGCGGGGGCCGGCGCCGATGCCGATGGTGGGGATCGACAGCGCCCCGGTCACCTCGGCGGCGAGATCCATCGGGACACCCTCGAGGACCACGCTGAAGGCGCCGGCGGCCTCGAGCAAACGGGCGTCGGCGAGGATGCGTTCGCGGCCCGCCGCGTCGCGGCCCTGGACGTGGAAGCCGCCGAACGCGTTGACGAACTGAGGGGTGAGACCGAGGTGCCCCATGACCGGGATGCCGCACTCCACCAGCCGGGTGGTGACCCCGGCCACCCAACCGCCCCCCTCGAGCTTGACGGCGTGCATGCCCGCCTTGACGAGGGCGGTGGCGTTGGCCACCGCCTGCTCGGTCGAGCCGTGGTACGAGCCGAACGGCATGTCGCCGACCAGGAGCTGCCCGGCCGCGCCGCGGGCCACCGCCCCGGCGTGGTGGAGCATCTCCTCCATCGTCACCGGCAGGGTGGTCGGGTAGCCGAGGTGGTTGTTGCCCACGCTGTCGCCGACGAGGAGCACGGGCACGCCGGCCTCGGCCAGCAGCCCGGCAACGGCCGCGTCGTAGGCGGTGACCATGACGAATCGCTCGCCACGCTGCTTGTGGGCGCGGAGGTCGTCGACGGTGACCACGGGGTCAGGCCACCCGTCGCTGCGAAACCGCACGAGGCGCCCGGTTCGATCGGGGTGCAGGTGCGGCAAGCACGCCGGCGACGGCCTCGCGGCCGACCGGCCCGGCCAGCGCCAGGGACTCGAGCGCGAGGTGACGGTAGAGCTCGCGGATCGGCGGGTCCGAGGCCAGGGCCTCGAGGTGGCGGGCGACGGTGGCCGCGTCGCCGCGCACCACCGGGCCGGTGAGGGCGCCCTCCACGCCGGCCTCGGCCGCGTTGCTGGCCGCGCCGGCGAGCAGGGCTGAGAGGGCGCGGTGGGCGGCATCGCGGTCGATGCCCGCCTCCTCGAGGAGGCTCACCGCCCGGGCCAGGAGCGCCAGGGGAGCGTTGCCGGCGAGGACCGCCGCCGCGTGGTACAGGGCCCGGCCGCCGGCGGGCAGGTCGAGGAGGTGGCCGCCGAGGTCGGCGACAAGCCCGGCGAGGGTACCGTGCAGCGGTTCGGGCGCCTCGATGGTGAAGCTGGAGCCACGCAGCAGCGGGGCACTGGCGGCGCCGGCCAGGGCCTGAAGGGGGTGGAACGCACCGACAAGGGCGGCGGTCGAGCGGGCCGGGGCGAGCACGTCGGCCCCGTGGGTGGCGCTGCAGTGCACCAGCGAGCGTCCCGGCAGCGCGACGTTCTCGACGGCGACGGCCGCCGCCACCCGGCCGATCTCGTCGTCGGGCACGGTGGCGAAGGTGATGGCAGCCAGCTCCATCGCCTCGAGCGCGGAGTGGACCACCACCGCCCCGGTGGCCGCGGCGAGGCGGGCGGCATGGGCCGCTGTGCGGCTGTGCACCGCAGCGACGGGGTGGCCAGCGTCGCGCAGCGCTGTGGCCAGCGCCGACCCGGCCCGGCCAGCGCCGATGAAGGCGAGCGGGAGCGCAGCACCGCGCGTCTGCGCCTCCACCGTCTCGGTCACCTCGTGATCCAAGCGTCCGCCGTCTGGGCGCCTCCGGAGCCGGTCGTCGCGGGCCTCGCGGCGCTCTGCGTCCACGGGCATGACCGACTCGAGCCATCGCCGCCGGCGCGAAGTGTACAGCCGGGGAGGGCTACGCCCCGGCCGCCGCCTCCGTGGGTGCCTCGCCGTCGGACGAGGCCGCGGCGACGCCCTCCATGTTGGCGATGATCTTCCTCATCTCGACGGCCTCCATGGTCTCCACCTCGATGAGCCTGGTGGCCAGGGCGCGGAGGATGTGCTCCCGTGGCCGAAGCACCTCCTTGGCCTTCTGGAAGGCGGTCTCAACGAGGTGGTGCACCTCCTGGTCGATCTCGCTGGCGATATCCTCGGAGTAGTTGCGCTGCTCGCCGAGGTCGCGGCCGAGGAACACCAGCTCCTCCTTGGTGCCGAAGGTGAGCGGTCCGAGCTTGTCGCTCATCCCCCACTCGGTGACCATTCGGCGGGCCAGCTGGGTGGCCTTGCGGATGTCGTCCGAGGCGCCGGTGGTGATGTTGTTCTCACCGAGGATGAGCTCCTCGGCGCAGCGGCCGCCGAGGATCTGGGCGAGCTGGTCGGCGAGCTCCGCCTTGCTGACCAGGTACTTGTCCTCGCTCGGGAGGCTGAGCGTCCACCCCAGGGCCATGCCGCGGCTGACCACGGAGATCTTGTGGACCGGGTCGGTGTGCTCGAGGAGCATGCCCACCATGGCGTGCCCCATCTCGTGGAAGGCGATGGTGCGCTTCTCGTGCTCGAGGATCATGCGGCTCTTGCGCTCGGGACCCGCGATCACCCGCGCGATCGCCTCCTCGAGGTCGGGCATGGTGATCACCTTGCGGTTGGCGCGGGCGGCGAGGATGGCGCCCTCGTTGATGAGGTTGGCCAGGTCGGCGCCGGAGAAGCCCGGGGTCTGCTTGGCCAGCACCTGGAGGTCGACGCTGGGGTCGAGCGGTTTGTTGCGGGAGTGCACCTCGAGGATGGCGCGGCGTCCGCGGATGTCGGCGCGGTCGAGCATCACGTGGCGGTCGAAGCGGCCGGGGCGGAGCAGGGCCGGGTCGAGGACGTCGGGCCGGTTGGTGGCGGCGATCACGATCACGTGGGTGGCTGTCTCGAAGCCGTCCATCTCGACGAGCAGCTGGTTGAGGGTCTGCTCGCGCTCGTCGTGCCCACCACCGAGGCCGGCGCCGCGCTGCCGCCCCACCGCGTCGATCTCGTCGACGAAGACGATGCACGGGGAGTTCTTCTTGGCCTGGTCGAAGAGGTCGCGCACCCGGCTGGCGCCGACGCCGACGAACATCTCCACGAACTCCGAGCCGCTGATGCTGAAGAAGGGGACGCCGGCCTCGCCCGCGACCGCCTTGCTCAGCAGCGTCTTGCCCGTTCCCGGGGGACCGACGAGCAGGACCCCCTTGGGGATGCGCGCGCCGACCGCGGTGAACTTGTCCGGGTACTTGAGGAACTCGACGATCTCGCTGAGCTCCTGCTTGGCCTCCTCGACCCCGGCCACGTCGGCGAAGGTGATGCTCGGCTTGTCGCCGGTGAGGAGGCGGGCCCGGCTGCGGCCGAAGGACATCGCCTGGTTGTTGCCGCTCTGGGTCTGGCGGAAGATCCAGACCAGGAACAGCGCCATCAGCCCGAAGAAGAGGAGGTTGGGCAGCAGGGCGAGGATCAAGTTGCTTCCGCCATTGGAATCGTTGCGGTAGTTGTGGAAATGATTGTCGTCGAAGAGGCGGGTCGCCTCCGCGCTCGAGCCGATGCTCGTCTGGAATTCGTTGCCGTTCTGGTCGTACCAGGTGACGGCGGTGCCGTCGCCGTTGATCACGGCGCGATGGCTGCTGTCGGTGGCGATGATCGCGGCCTTGTCCGCGCTGTGGCCGTTGACATTGGCCACCGCGGCCGCCAGCTCGCCCGAGTCGCGGTTGGCCACCGAACCACTCGGCAGGCCGTGCAGGAGGACGTAGACGATGAGGAGGAAGACGATGCCGAGGGCGACATATGTGATGCCGCGACGGGGGGTTCGCATGTGCGCTCACTCTACCAGAGGGTCTGAGATCGACCCCTCTGGCGCATCCGCCGCGGCCGGGGCCGCGTCGACGAGGCGACGCTGGTGCTCGGCGAGCACGCAGAGGCGGCGCCGCGCGGCCGGGAAGACGGTCTCCAGCGCGGGAAGCAGCTCGTGACGCACCCGGGTGCGCAGGTGGCGCGGGTCCCTGTTGCTCGGGTCGGTGGCGGTCGGCAGGCCGAGCGCTGCGCAGTACGCCTCCACGTCCACCCGCCAGACGCGCAGGAGCGGCCGTGACAGCAGTCCCTGGCGCTCCGCCATCGCCGCCAGCGCCCTGGGGGTGGCCCCGGCGAGGGCGCGCATCAGGACCGTCTCCGCCTGGTCGTCAGCGGTGTGCGCCATGGCGACCGCGGTGGCGTGGAGGCTGCGGGCCAGCTCGCGCAGCGCGTCGTGTCTCGCCGCCCTGGCCCGGTCCTGGAGCGACGGACCCTGCGCGGCGACCGCCGCGCGCAGGCTGGTGAAGGGCAGCCCGCGGGCGGCGGCGGCGCTGGCGACGAGGTCGCGCTCCACCCGGGACTCGGCGCGCAGGCCGTGGTCGACGTGGGCGACGTGGAGGCTCAGCGCACGGGGCGGGGCGAGGCGGCCGAGGGCATCGAGCAGCGCTGTCGAGTCGGGGCCCCCGCTGCAGGCCACCACCACGATCTCACCTCGCTGCAGGACAGCGCGGCGGTCGATGGCCACCGCGAGGGCGCGGCGCAGGCGTCCCACCGGGGCGGCGCGCTGCCGCGGTTCGAGCGGGGACCCGTGAACGCTCATCGGCAACCGTCCTGCGGCGTGGTGGCGGCACCTGGATTCGAACCAGGGACATACCGGGTATGAGCCGGGTGCTCTACCAGCTGAGCTATGCCGCCGATCGCAGCCGGGGTGCGGGGAGTGTTCTCGGCGGCGGCCCCGGCATGCGCGGGCCGAGGTGGTTGCGGCGGCCGGACTCGAACCGGCGACCTTCGGGTTATGAGCCCGACGAGCTGCCACTGCTCCACGCCGCCCGGGCAGTCTACCGCGACTCGACCGGTGCGGGGCCTGAAGCGCGCAGCAGGCCCACGCGCGCTGCGCCCGTCTCCACGCGCGTCTCGTGCACGCTCATCCCGTCGGGGATGGTGCCGATCACCAGCTCGATGGCGAGCGTCTCGGTGCGGATGCGCCCGCCATGCTCACGTGCCGCGGCGGCATACGGCTCGGGGAGGTCGAGCGCGAGGTGGACCCGGTCGGCGAGGTGCAGGCGGGCTTCACGCCGCGCCGACTGGACGAGCCTGACCACGTCGCGGGCGAGCCCCTCGCGCTCCAGCGCGGGCGTGACGGCGATGTCCACCGTGACGGTGCCGGCGCCCGACTCGAGGACCCGGGTGCGCTGCTCGTCCCGGGCTCGGAGGGTGAGGGTGGCGTCGTCCGCGCCGAGGAGCTGGCCGGCGACCTCGATGCCGCCGTCCGCCGAGCGCGCCCACTCGCCGCGACGGGCCGCGGCGAACACCGCCTGCGCGGCCGGTCCGAGCCGCGGTCCCACCACCGCGGCGTTGACGGCCAGCACCGGGCGCGCGGCGTCGTCGACGTCGGCGCTGAGGTGCACCTCCTTGACGTTCACCTCGTCGGCGATCAGCGCCGTGTAGGGGCGCAGCGCGTCCGCGCCGGGGATGGCCACTGTCACAGAGGCGAGAGGGAGCCGCACGCGCAGGCCGGCCGAGCGCCGCACCGACAGCACGGCGGAGCACACCTCGCGCACACGGTCCATCGCGCTCACCAGCCCGGCGTCGGCGGGAAGGTCGTCGGCGACGGGGAAGTCGGTGAGGTGGACGCTGCGCTCGCCGGTGAGGCCGCGGTACGCCGCCTCGCTGATCATCGGCAGCAGCGGCGCGGCGATGCGGCAGACCGTGGTCAGGACGGTGAAGAGGGTGTCGTAGCAGTCGCGCTTGTCGTCGCCGCCGCCCTCACCCCAGACGCGCTCGCGGCTGCGCCGGATGTACCAGTTGTTGAGCACGTCGATGAAGGCCGTGATGGCCCGGCAGGAACCGTCGAGGTCATAGGCGTCCATGCGCGTGGTGACCAGCGCGACCAGCTCCCTCGTCTTGGCGAGGATGTAGCGGTCGAGCACGCCGCCGGCGTCAGTGCGGGCGCGAGCGCGGTGGCCGTCGATGTTGGCGTACTCGCTGAAGAACTTGTACGCGTTCCAGAGCGGGATCACCACCTGGCGGAGCCCCTCGCTGATCGCCGTCTCGGTGACCACGAGGTCCTGGCCGCGCAGCACCGGCGAGCTGAGGAGCGACCAGCGCACCGCGTCGGCGCCGTGCTTGTCGAACATCTTCTCAGGGTCGGGGTAGTTGCGCAGCCGCTTGCTCATCTTCTGGCCGTCGCTGCCGAGGATCACCCCGTGCACCACACAGTTGCTGAAAGCCGGCCTGTCGAAGAGCGCCGTCGCAAGCACGTGGAGGTTGTAGAACCAGGCACGGGTCTGGCCGATGTACTCGACGATGAAGTCGGCGGGCAGGTGGGCGGTGAACCACTCCGCGTTCTCGAACGGGAAGTGCGCCTGGGCGTAGGGCATCGACCCCGACTCGAACCAGCAGTCGAGAACCTCCTCCACCCGGCGCATGGTGGAGCGCCCGGTGGGATCGTCGGGGTTGGGCCGGGTGAGCTCGTCGACGCCGGGGCGATGCAGGTCGGTAACGCGCACGCCGAAGTCGCGCTCGAGCTCGTCGAGTGACCCGTACACGTCGGTACGTGGGTGGGTGGGATCGTCGCTGGTCCACACCGGGATCGGCGAGCCCCAGAAGCGGTTCCTGCTGATCGACCAGTCGCGCGCGCCGCGCAGCCAGTTGCCGAAGGCGCCGTCGCGCACGTGCGCCGGCACCCAGTCGATGTCCTGGTTCAGCTCCACGGCGCGGTCGCGAAACGCCGTCACCTCGACGAACCACGAGCCCACCGCCCTGTAGATCAGCGGCGTGTCGCTGCGCCAGCAGTGCGGGTAGCTGTGCACCAAGCTGTCGAGGCGGAACAGCGCACCCATCTCCCGCAGGCGGCGCACGATCAGGGTGTTGGCCTCGAACACCTGGAGGCCCTCCCAGTCGGGCACCTCGGCGGTGAAGCGGGCCCTCTGGTCGACGGGCACGACGACGCGGATTCCCGACGCCTCACAGAGCCGCTGGTCGTCCTCGCCGAAGCCGGGTGCCATGTGCACGGCGCCCGTGCCCTCGTCGTCGGTGATGAAGTCGGCCGCCAGGAGCCGGAAGCTGTTGGGCTCGTTGGCGAAGAAGTCGAAGAGGGGTGCGTAGCGCCGCCCCACCAGCTCGGCGCCGCGCATCGAGCCGGAGCGGGTGAGGCCGGCCAGCTCGGTGTTGTAGTTGGCGGCGGCGCGGGCGCCGACCAGCAGCCGCGCGCCGTCATTCTCGTAAACCGCGTACTCGCTGTTCGGATCGACGGCGATGGCGAGGTTTGACGGCAGCGTCCACGGCGTCGTGGTCCACACCAGGAGGCGGGTGGCCTGGGTCTCGCCGGTCAGCGGCTCCAGCGTGAAACGCACGGTCACTGCGGGGTCCTGCCGGTCCCTGTAGGCGTCGTCGAGCCGGGTCTCGAAGTTGCTCAGCGGCGTCTCGCACTCCCAGCAGTAGGGCAGAACACGGTGGCCCTGGTAGATGAGGCCCTTCTCCCAAAGCTGCTTGAACGCCCACATGACGCTCTCCATGTAGGCGAGGTCCATCGTCCTGTACTGGTTGTCGAAGTCGACCCAGCGGCCCTGGCGGGCCACGTAGCTGCGCCACTCGCCGGTGTACTCGACGACGGACGCGCGACAGAAGTCGTTGAACCGCTCGACACCGTACCTCTGGATCTCGACGTGGCCGTGGATGCCGAGCTGGCGCTCCGCCTCCATCTCGGCGGGCAGACCGTGGCAGTCCCACCCGAAACGGCGCGGCACGCGGTACCCCTGCATGGTCTTGTAGCGAGGCACAGCGTCCTTGACGAAACCGGTCAGCAGGTGCCCGTAGTGGGGCAGCCCGTTGGCGAAGGGGGGGCCGTCGTAGAAGACGAACTCTCGCTCGCGGCTGCGCTGTTCAACCGAGGCCAGGAAGGTGCGGTCACGCTCCCAGTACGCGAGCACCTCGTCCTCCAGCGAGGGGAAGTGCGGGCGCGGCTCGACATCCGGGTAGGGGTGGTCGCCCTCAGACATCGCCATAGGGTATCGGAAGCCGAAAGCCGCTCCCGAGCCGCGCTCAGTGCGGTGGAACGGACGGCGAGGGCATGACGAACACCAGCGGCGTCGGCGTCGGGCGTGGGCTGGGCGTGGCCGGCGCGGACGCCGATGGGCTGGCGCCGGGGCTCGCCGCCGGCGACGCCGCCGGGGATGGGGACAGTGCAGGTGCGTAGGTCGGCAGGGCTGCGTTGATCCCACCGCTCGGAGGCACCGTGCTCCCCGGCGTGGTGATGATGAAGACCGTCTCACCGGGGAAGACGAGGCCGAGCCTGCGCGCCTGCTCCTCGAGCCAGGCGACGTTGCCGGCCTCGCCGATCTGCGCCTGCCGCTCGCTGATGTGCTCGCGGAGCGCGGCATTGGCCGTGGTCAGGGATCGCAGCCTGGTGTCCAGCGCGTGGCCCTGGGCCGCCTCGCTGAAGACGGCGTACGCCGCCAGCCCGCAGGCGGCGGCGAGCCCGGCGACGACCGGGCGACGTGCCGGGCTGGGGTTGGATGCCAGGAGATGACGAAGAATGTGTCGGCCCTCGAGAACGTGTGCAGGACTGGGCGGCGACCGTCCACAAGGATGGACGCAAGCGGTGATTTTGACAAGGTGGGCCGCCTCAGCGCGGCGCGGGCGCCTCCTCCCAGCGGCGCTCCCACTCCGCGCCCGCCAGATCGTGGAGGTCGGCTCCTTCGCTGCGCGCCCGCTGCTCGAGGGCGCGAAAGCGGTCGACGAAGCGCAGGGTCCGGGCGCGCAGGGCGTCCTCGGGGTTGAGGCGCAGCCGCCGCGCCAGGGCGACGGCGGTGAACAGGAGATCACCCATGGCGTCCTCGAGGCCCCGCGGGCTCGGCGCGGGCGCCGCGGCGGCCTCCGCCAGCTCTGCCACGGAGCCCTGCAGGCTGGAGAGCGCGTCCTCGGTGGTGGGGGTCTCGTCGAATCCCAGCCGGGCCGGCCGCTTCTGCACCCCCTGCGCGAAGGCGAGCGCGGGCAGGCCCGCCGGGATGCCGTCGAGCAATGAGAGCCGGCCGCCCTTCTCGGTGCGCTTCAACCGCTCCCAGTTGACGACCACCTCGGCGGCTCCCTCGACCTCGACGTCCGCGAACACGTGGGGATGGCGGTGGATCATCTTGGCCCGGGTGGTCTCGGCCACGTCTCCGACGTCGAAGCCCGCGTCGGCCGCCTCGGCTGCGATGGCGCAGTGCATGAGCACCTGGAGCAGCACGTCGCCGAGCTCCTCGCGGATGGCCGCAGCCTCCCCACCGTCGATGGCCTCGAGCAGCTCGTAGGTCTCCTCCAGCAGGAAGGGACGCAGGCTGGCGTGGGTCTGCTCACGGTCCCAGGGACAACCCCCGGGGGCTCGCAGGCGATCGACCACCTCGATGAGCGCGCGCAACGACTCGGTGGTCTCCTCCCTCATGTCGCGCACAGCGTACGGATTGGGCGGGTCACGCCGGCGGCACCCTCGAGCGCAGGCGCTGGAGGCGGCCGAGCTCGCGCAGCACTCCCAGGAGCACGTCCTGCCACGATGCGCCCCGGCCCACCGGCTCGGTGCTCACCAGCACCCGCGTCGCGGTCGCCGTCGCCTGCTGGCGCCACTGGGTGACCACGGAGCGGAGATCGACGCCGTGCTCGACGGGCAGCTGCACACGCACACCGCCGTCGCCGGACTCCACCGCCTGCGCGCTCGCCGCCGACGCCAGGAGGCGCACCCGCAGCGAGTACACCAGGGCCTGCGCAGCGGCAGGAAGCGGGCCGAACCGGTCGACGAGCCCCCGCGCTGCGCGCTCGAGGTCACTCTCGCTCACGCAGGCGGCGAGCTCCTGGTAACAGCGCAGGCGGAGGCGTTCGTCGCTGACGTAGTCGACGGGCAGGAAGGCTTTCACCGGGAGCGACACGCTCACCTGCGCAGGTGACTCGACCACGGGCCTGCCCTGCAGGCTGGTCACCGCCTGGCGCAGCAGGGTGTTGTAGAGCTCCAGCCCGACGGCGGCGATCTCGCCGTGCTGCTCCTCGCCGAGCAGGTTGCCCGCCCCGCGGATCTCGAGGTCGTGCATGGCCAGCTTGAAGCCGGCGCCGAGGTCCTGCAGCTCACCGATGACGTCGAGGCGCTTGTCGGCCTTCTCGGTGAGCGACCGCTCCGGCGGGTAGAGCAGGTAGGCGTAGGCGCGCTGGCCGGCGCGGCCGACACGCCCGCGCAGCTGGTAGAGCTGGGCCAGGCCGAGGCGGTGAGCGTCGTTGATGACGATGGTGTTGGCGTTGGGGATGTCGAGGCCGGACTCGATGATGGTGGTGCACACCAGGACGTC
>JAABUX010005592.1_pt1 | contig 15368 bp, 16 predicted proteins | sample 5561851 | NCBI WGS metagenome assembly JAABUX01 (sample SAMN10711883, study PRJNA513361) | rock metagenome | isolation source: Antarctica rocks | place: Antarctica: Victoria Land, Richard Nunatak red sandstone | collected 2016-01-03 | reverse complement strand
AGCGGGCACGCATATTTTCCGTCACGCCCCGAACTGGTGCGCAGGCACGAACGCATGAGGAGTGGGACGCGGCAATTGTGGGGGAAATTGGGGCGCTGACGGCCGCAGAGACGGGGGAGGCAACGAGCGTGAAGATCACGGTGGTGGGACGACTGGGCAAGGTGGTGGAGCGAGAGGGCGTGGTGGCGGTGGCCCTGCTGAGCGCGGGCATGCCGTCGCTGCCCAAGGGCTTGCCCGTACCTGGGGCAGCGCGCACGCGCTACGTGGTACTGATTGCCCGCAAGCAGTGGGCAAAGGTCATGGCGGCGTTGGCGGACCCGGCAGACACACTGATTGCCGAGGGATACCCGGCGGTGGAGGAGCGGTTCGCGGGGGCGATCACGGTGTACGCGACGCGAGTCACGACCAAGGGATTGCAGGCGGCACAGAAGGCCGGGACTACCGCCGAGACACCCGTCGCGCCAGTGCGTTAACGATAGCGGGGACGAGAGCAGGGTGGCGGCCCGCTGTTCCCCGGTTATCCCCCACTCATCCACTGCTTTATGCACAATGTACGTACAACAAGGACCACACTGGGTGGGGACGATCCCCCTGTTCCGCCTCGGTCACACCACCGCGCCCGTGTCACGTCGCGCCGCCCCCGTTTGATGGGAGCGTGGTGAGGCTGTAGGTGTGGCCATTGGTGCAGCGCACGGTCACTGCCGGTGTGGCACCGTCGGGCAACAGATCGCCCGTGATGATGAGCACGCGACCAGGGGCGGTATGAATCGCGCCCGCCTTGCTCATGATCGTCGCGGGCGCGCCGCATTCGAGGCATCGCTGCGCGCCCGGGCCAAAGTTGGGTTCGTCTCCCATTGTTTTGCCTCCACGCGATCTGGATGCACTGCGTCATCCCGCGATCCGCGCGGTGTAATCACTGCATCCATGAATGCCTCGAAGGTGGTGCCGAAACGGGTGGGGGGAGGTCATCGGTCACGGAGCAAACCCTCCGTGATCACGGGGTAGTGGGTTGCACCTGCAGGGATAGCTCGTACGTGGAAGCCCCTGGCGGTGCGAGCACGTACAGGAAGCCGGTATCGGTGCCGTCCCCCGGCACCGTCCAGGTGCTCCACGCGAGCGGCCCATCCGTCGCCCCGGTCACCCGCGTCCAGCCTGCCGCAGCGAGTTGCCCCGCGTACCCCGCTTCGAGGTCTGCCGCGCTGAGCGTGGTGCGCGCCGTCGCCGTTGTCTGAAAGCGCCCATTAGAGTTGCCGCTGCTGCCCCCGCCCTGAATCATTACCCCTGTGGGCGGTGCGAGCGCGGGTAGCCGATTCTGTGCCTGAATGAAAGCATCGTTCCCGCCCGTGTTCCCACAGGAGCCGGCATTTGTGTCCACGCGCACCCGCACGTCGTTCGCAGGCATCGCCGGCGTCACGCTCACACTCGCGTACGGCCCAGTGGATTTCTGGCAAAAGGTGAGGCCGGTGCTGACGATACTGGTGGTGAGAAAGCCATGCTGCCCCGTCGGCCCGATCTGTAGGGGCGTGGTCCAGCCAAGGTCGGTGAACGCCTGTCGGTAGAGGGCGAGCAGGTCGTCGGGCGCGCCGGGGGCGTCGAGCACGACCTCCCAGTTCACGGGCATCGCGCCACTACGCCGGGTGACACCACCAACCACGGTGTCGCCTGGCGGCACTGGCAGGGCAACGGGCAGGTCGGGTGGCAACTGACCAACAATGAGCGCCGTCATGGGGTCGTTCCCTTGCAGACCACCGGGCTGGGCAAGCAACCGTTCGGCGAGGGCGCGCAGGGCGGCAGGGTCATCGGCGGACTGCGCGCTGGCGGCGGGAGCGGTAAGGGAGACCCCGACGAGAAGTACGAGGATGAGGCCGCGCAGAGCGGGGGTAAAGGGGAGCCGGACGCGCACGCATCGCTGACGCATGAGAGCCTCCTTGGTGAGTGGGTGGAAACCACCCCGATACTGCGGATCGCCTCACCATCGTAGCGGATTGGCGCACGGTTGTCAGCGTGTGGGGAGGTACAGACGGCGTGGGTGACGCGATCACCTCCACCCTCCCGTCCCCGCACGCTCGTCATTTAAGGGTGGAGACACATTGGGAGCGGTGGAGGGACCAGATGGGCGCGGGGCGCACGAAAGGGCAGGCAATCTTCCGTCACATCGCGGCCTATCCCGTGTGTTTCGCCGTTGCCCCTTGCCATTGTGACAAGTACGCTTGACAAAGGTGGTGATAGCTGGCATGCTATCGCTGTCAAGCGTACTTGTCACAGAGGAGGGGTGTGATGGCAACGATAAAGCAGCGCAACGGGATAGGGGCGTATCTGCGGGAGTTCGGCGCGGCGATGCTCGCATACACGGTGATCCTGCCGGTTTCGATCCACATTGCCGAGGCGAACCCGCACGCACCCTGGCGCATTCCCGTGGCGCTGGCCCCGGTGGTGCCCGTGGTGTTTGTGCTCTGGGCAGTGATCCGTCAGGTGGGGCGGATGGACGAACTGCAACGGCAGATGCAATTGGAGGCGCTGGTGTTCGCCTTCAGCGGCGCGGGGCTACTGACGTTTGGCTACGGCTTTCTGGAAAACGTCGGCCTGCCGCGTCTCAGTTACCTGTACGTGCTGCCCCTGATGGTGGCACTGTGGGGGATCGGGGTGGGCGTAGCCCACTCCCGGTACCGATGATGCGAAACTCGCTCAGGGTGCTGCGGGCGGCGCGTGACTGGTCGCAAGCCGATCTCGCGGCACAGTTGGGGGTATCACGGCAAACGGTGAACGCGCTGGAAACGGGCAAGTATGACCCGAGCTTGCCGTTGGCATTTAAGATCGCGCGGCTGTTCGGGTCGCCGATCGAGGCCATCTTTCACCCTGACGAGGAGGCGCAGGAGGCGCTGACACCCATGTCGGTGGCGCGTTAAGCGTGGTGGGCGTTTTCGCCGTGTAGGAACATATCAGGCGCAGATAGCGGTTGCCGCGATCGGTTAGACGAGATTCACCGCGACGCGCGTGCAAAATCGCTGGGGCGGTTCAGGCGATACGTGCCGTCGAGTTGCCGGTCGACACGCGCCACAAACGTCACCATCTCCCCCTCATGGAGATCGAACTGGCGCAGGTACTCGGGGTACGGCAGCCACACGTCCGCCCACACCCGCACGCCGTTGCCGTCCGTAAGGTCGGTAAGGTGAAGGGCGTTGGGTAGGCCAAGCTTGGATGCTCCGGGTATGAACGCCGCTACCGTGCCCTGCCAAGGTACCCGTTGACCAATGTATACGTGCGCGGCGATGGTGGCGACGCGCGTGGGGGCAAGAGCGTTAGCGGGGGGCGGGGATGAGGAGTAACGGAGAACGCGGGATTTGGGGATGTAGGCGCGTGCATCTTTCAGAGGAACACCCTCCGCCCCTGGTAGCAGTATGCGAGCAGGGACATTCACACCACGAATCGCCTATGTTTCGCGGCTTTGCTTTGCCTTGTACTACGCTTTACAGTATCACATGGTCCGTTACAGAAGTGCCTACCTGTGCTCACTCGTTACTGTGCTGAACGATGGGAGACACCCCAACGATTACAACGTATGACCCCCACCCTCACAAGGGGAAAAATCACCCTTAGGTGCCCTCGTGGTCGCTATACAAGGGGAACGGCCTGACTGGGCAAGGGGGATCACAGCGGCGTGGGGCGCGAAAGGGCGGGCAGGCCCCTGTCACACGGGAGCCGGGTACCGGGGGTTGCCGCCACACCTGATACGGCAGGGAGCAAGGCATGTGCGGCGCTTCGCTTGCCCGCCTTGCCGGGGGTGTGGCCCCCGGACCCCGACACCCCCATGCGCTTCACTTGCGGGGGTGTCACCTCCGGGTCAGTGATACCGTGGCCTCCGAATTCCCCCGCTACCGGCAGGGGGGGTGAACACCGAGTGATGGGGGGCGGAGTACCGGGAGCGAGTGGCGCGGTTGTGCGCATGCTACCCCGCCATTGACGTATCGCGGGTAGACTGGGCGGTGACGCGCGACCTCGCGCGGCGGGGTGATCCACCAGTCGGATCAGGGCAGCCAATACCCCAGCTTTGCGTTTGGTCAACGGCTCACGGGCCGGTGCGGTGAACCGTGAGGATAACAATCACGCCGTCGTACCCCACGCCGTTTGTGTTGTTCCTGCCGGTGCCCGCGCACGTCAGCGCCGGGGGCTTCGGGTTAGGGTTGGCCGGGCACCCCGGTACGACCTCCTCCGTGGTCTTGAAGGTGTAGGTGGTGCGCGCTACGCGGCGGGAAATCGTGCCGTGTTAATGACGTGGTTGGAGGGGGGGCCATGTTCCTCTCTCACGGCGAAAACCACGCCCCCGTGGGGTCCTGCTTCCAGCCGCGCAGATGATTCCCGCCCGCAAAGGTCTCCGCGCAGCCGCCGTCGCGGTACTCAAAGGCCTGATCCTTGAAGCTGCCGTCCACGTTCGCGCGCACGTTCTGTCCGCCAAGGCAGTCGGTGAACCCGGCAACGTCGAGAAACAGGGTAGGGTTGTCGCGCACCTCGCGATCGGAGCGCGCCGAGATGATCACGTTGATTGGCTCGTAGGAGTTGTTCTGGAAGGTGTTGCGTCCCAGCCAGCTCCCACCGGGGTACGATTTCGGGTTGTGGAAGTCCGCGTTGCTGTAGGCAAGGGCCGTGGTTGGAAAGGCGAGTGTGCCAAGGGCCAGGAGGCCAAACAGGGCGAGGGCAAGTCGTTTCATGAGCAAACCCTGCTTTCGACGATAAGGCGGCAGCGGAGGCTGGCAACCCCCGCGCTCTTTTTCGGGTACGACCTCCAACTGGTGCTCTTGGAGGTCATTGGGGCCGTTCAGGCTGGTGATCCAGTAGTAAACCGCCGCAGTCGCGGCTGTGGCGGTTTACCATCCGCTGGTGCCCGCCACAAGGAGTGTGAGTGGGTTGTGGTGACCGTTCAGGGCGTTGCGGGTTCGCCCTATTTGCCGTGATGGTTCATCGTGAGCACCGCGACATGACCATCGTAGGCCACCTTGTCCCAGCCGTGCTCGCCCCGGTCATAGCCGTGCCCCGCCGCGTAAAGCCCTGGCTGTTCCACCTTCAGCGAGTTGAGACGGAACATACCGCGTCGTGCCTCATTGCGCAAGGTCTGGACGAGATCGTCCCGTCCTTGGTTGAAGCCGTTCGTGTCGATGCAATGCCAGGGTGAGCCGTTGACGCTGCAATCATGCTCCTTGCTCACGGCCATGAAGTAGGCCACATGCCCGCCGGGCAGGTTCTGCGGCCAGACGCGCAGGTGATTGCCCCCGAGGAAGAACTCGAAGCAGGTGCCATCACGCAACTCGGCCCGCTCGTTGACGTAGGACCCACCCGGCTGCACCTTCGCCTGCAGATGGCTGGTGCCACACCCGGTCCAGCCGATGAAACTCAGGTAGTCGATGATGTTGATGTTGAGGTTGGAGTCGCCGGTGATAATCATGTTAATCGGCTCGTACGAGCCGTAGCCGAGGGTACTGCGGTCATTGCCGTGGGCAAGCCAGTCGGGCGGCTTCTGGAAGTCGGAGCCGTTGGAGGCAGCAACGTTGGTGGCAAGTACCATGGCGGTGACGAGGGTGAACAGCCAGGTGCACTTGGCGAAACCTGTACGCAGACGCATGGGAATACTCCTCTCGTAAGACCAAGGGGGACGCAGTCAAGGGGAACAGGAACGAATGGGCAAACCGTGGGGAACCGCGTGACGGGTGTAACTTCCTTTCCGGGCTGAGGGCTGAGGGCCAGTGAGCCGACGTGTTCATTTCTGTGCGTTTCGACTATTCTCGCACACGTTTTAGGAGTTGTGGTGATCGTTTTGTGAGCGAGGCATGAGGCGGCAATGAACACTCCGCTCTGCTGATTGCCATACTTTTCGCGCCAATCATGCCCGTAGTGGCAGGAATCGCGGCATAATTGCCAGTCACAGGATGGATGCGAGACCGTCTTGTCACGCTTGTGCATCTCTGTTAACATTGCTTGTGGTATCACGGAAACGAACAGGAGTTGGGCGATGCTGACCGAGGAACGGCGCGCGCGGATTCGCGCGGTAACGGACGAGCGGGCGTTCATCTCGGTGCATGACCTGGGCTTGCTCCTCGGCGTGTCGGAAATGACGGTGCGGCGCGACCTCGACGCGCTGGTGCGTGAGGGGAGCCTGCGTCGCACGCATGGGGGGGCAGTCTCCCTGCGCGCGGTGCCGAACGCGCCGTACCATGACCGTGCGCGCAGCGCCGTGGAGGCCAAGCGGGCCATCGGGGAGGCCGCCGCCGCGCTGGTGCAGGAGGGGGAAACGATTTTGCTAACCGCCGGGACCACCACGGCGGCGATGGCGCGCGCCCTTACGGGGCGGCAGCACCTGACGGTGGTCACCAATGCCTACCTGATCGTGCCCGCCCTCGCGGCCGAGCCGGGCATTCGGCTGATTGCCACGGGCGGGGAAGCGCAACCGCAGAGCGGCTCACTGGTTGGCCCCGTGGCCGAGCAGGTGATCGGGCAACTCCGCGTGGATCGCGCCTTTCTTGGCACCACGGCGCTCGATACCGAGGCGGGCATCACCAACGGTGACCTCGCCGAGGCGGCGCTGCAGCGTGCGGTGATGCGGGTCGCACGGGCGATCTACGTGCTTGCGGACTACACGAAGTTTGGCAAGCTCTCCTTTGCGCACGTCGGGCCCCTAACGATAGCGACGGCAATCCTCACTGACGTGGGCCTGGACGCGGCGACGCACGAGGCGTACGCGGCGCGGGGTGCGCAGATCATTGTCTGCCCGGATAAGTGATGGCCCCGACGGACCGCAACATGCGTAGGCAACGGAGCGTTTGCGCGGTGTCACGCCCCCGCCCGTCATCATGCTTGGCACAGAGGTAGTCACCGCGCTCATTGCCCATCCTGGCGTGCCGCGACTGCCTCATGCAGCGCGGCCAGGGGATTGGCAAACCACGCACGCATTGGCACCACGAAACAGGAACGCCCGGTCGTGGCCTCGCGCCGTTGGCGTAAGCGCTCGGCATTCGCCCACGTCTGGTTCATGTGGTAGAGCGTGGGATAGCCTTCGGATTCGCCGATCACGGCGTAGTGTTGCTCCATTGCCCCTCCTGCTGCCCAGTATCGCATCGGGGAGCGCGCGGTGCGTGACGGGGGCAAAAATGAACAGCGCTTCGCTTGCTGATGGACGGTACTCATTGCCCCCCCAGAACAGGCACGACTGAAGATGCTTCACGCCCTTGCGCGTGGTGTTCGTACACTACATAATACGCGCAGTAGAAAGCGAGATCACACGGGCGCATGGGGCGCGAAAGCGGGGGCATCATGCTCCGCGCTTCGCTTGCCCCTCATGCACCGAGTGCGTTGTCCCCCTGGTGCATGGCACGAATGTGCCACCCGAGCCGGGCAGGTGGATCTATGCCAAGCGCTTCGCTTGCGGTTGCCGCGTGGCACGATCGGGATGAGCAATGATACGAGAAAGGCACCATGGCGACGCAGACTACCCCGGCATCCCCCACCGCCACCACCCCGTCATCACGCTCGCGCGCCCCGCGTCCACCGATGGCGAAGCGCACGCACACGATCAGCGTGCGGGTCAATGCGGGGGAGTACGCGACCCTGGACGCACGCCGGGACGCCGCCGGTATGCGGGAGATGGGGGCGTATGTGCGTCAGGCGGTGCTGGCGCAGCACCCGCCCTATGCAGTGGTCCCGGCAGCGAACCGGGAGACATGGGTGGCGCTGGCACGCACGGCGAGCAACCTGAACCAGTTAATGGCGCACCTGAATGCAGGGCATCTCCCCGGTACCCCCGACCCCCGGTCCCTCCACGCGCTGCTCATGACGCTCGACGAGGAGGTGCGCACCCTACGCCTGGCCCTGCTTGGGGTGGCGCCAGAGAAGTCGGGGGATGATGCGCCAGGGGGTGGGCGGTGATCCAAAAGGCGCACATCGGGCGGGGCTTTCGCGGCGTGCTGAACTACGTGTGTGACGAGAGCGCCGAGCGGGGGCACGAGGCGGCAGTGATCCTGGAGACGAACATGGCGGGGCGCAACCCGCGCGAGCTTGCCGCCGAGTTCGGGGCGTTCCGGCAACTGAACCCGGATCTCACCCGCGCGGTGTACCACTGCTCGCTACGGCTACCCGAGGGGGAACACCTGGATAACGCGGGGTGGGCGGGGTTCAGCCGGGACTACCTGCAGGCGATGGGGTTTGGGGAAGTGCCGTACGTGGTGGTGCAACACGCGGGGGATCATGTGCATCTGATCGCCTCCCGCATCCGCTTCGATGGGGGCACGGTGCCGGATGGCAATGACCGGTGGCGCAGCAACGGGGTGGTGTATGGGCTGGAAGAGAAGTATCACCTATCGCACGCCCGCGACCCCGAACGGGGGCGGGAACGCGGGGCGGTGGTGGCGCTGGACGGGGGCGAAGCGGCGCGGGCGGAGCGGGTGAGGGAGGTGCCGCCGAAGCTGCGGGTGGCGGTGCGCATAGACCTGGCGGTGGCGGGGTGCGACGGCACACGGGAAGGGTTTGACGAAGTGTTGTGCGGGCTGGGGGTGGAGGCGCAGTGGAACGTGGCGAGTACGGGCCGGGTGCATGGGGCGAGCTTTGCGCTGGAAGGGTACACCGGGGAGATGCAATCAGCCTTTAAGGGGAGCCAGTTGGGGCGGGAGTACGCGTGGGGGCGGCTGAGCGCGCGGCTGGATGCACGTCGGGAGGAACAGGCGCAAGGGCAGGGGCGAGAACACGAGCGAGAACCGGGACGCACGATGCGCGAAGGGGGTGGGCACGGGGGCAACCGGCGCGAGGCCGAGCACGAGGCCGATGTGGAACAGGCACGGCGGGAGCAGACCCGGGCATCGGTGGAGCAGGGGGCGCGGGATCACACGCGGGAGGCGATGCGGGGGCAGTTAGCGGCGATGGGGTGCCGGGAGTACGAGATCGGGGTGCGCGACCCCGTACGGGGAATGCTGACGCGACGAGGCACGGCGAGCGAACTGGAAGCGCGCGTGGGGTGGCTACAGGCGATGAATGCGGGGGGTGCGGACATCTTTGTACGGCCCGCCGAGCCGGGGGGCCTGGTGCTGGTGGACGACGTGGGGCGGGAGGCGCTTGCACACATGGCCCAGGAGGGACTCGGACCGGCAGTGATTACTGAGACCAGCCCCGGCAACCACCAGGCGTGGGTGCGGCTGGCGGCGGGGCCGGTGACGAGGGAGATCGGGACGGAGGCGGCACGGGGGCTGGCGGGGCGATACGGGGGCGACCCCCGGAGCGCGGAGGCGGGGCACTACGGCAGGCTCGCAGGGTTCACCAATCAGAAGCCGGAACACGCGCGTGCGGACGGGAGGCAGCCATACGTGCTGCTGCGAGAAGCGCGGGGTGGGTGTGCGCCGGCGGGGGAGGCGGCGCTGGCCCGGGCGGGGGCACGGGTGGCGATGCGGGAGGGGGTGGCGAAGGCGACGCGGGAAGCGGCGGCCCTTTCTCGCGCCGGAGGGGGCGGCGGGGTGAGCAGTGATGCGTTGGAAAAGGAGTACCGGGAGCGAGCGGCGCGGCTGTGTGCGCGGTACCCGGAGGCCGACCGGTCGCGGGTAGATTGGGCGGTGACGCGCGACCTCGCCACAGCATATCCGTTAGCAGACGCGGGGATGCTCACGGCGGCATTGCGCACGGGCGGGCATATGGAGGACTACGCGGCGCGTACGGTAGGCAAGGTGCTGATGCTACCGGAGGTGGTAGCAGCGCGACAAGCGGTACGCATGCGAGATGACGATCGGGATGATCGGTAGAAGACCTGACCTGTTCTTTCTTTGCGCTCTTCGTCCCCCGAAACCTGCAAGCGTTCACAGGCTTCGCCACCTGCATCCTCTCTCTCTCTCAAAGTGTTATAGTCCTATTGTTCTCAAACATCTGTCCACGTTTGCTTCACCATAAGCTATTTGCTTGCAGTGAAAGCACAGGGTCATGGGTCTCAGCGATGTGCTTCCCCGTGCCGACCTCGCCCGCCGTCGCCGCTTCGAGCAGCGTGTGTATCGCCTGCGCTGGTATATATTGCCGCCCGCACTTGTGCTCGTGCTCATCCTGCACGCCACACCGTTGTGGCTCTCGCTCGTCGCGCTCGCGGGCTACGCCCTCCACAACCTCATCCGCCGTGTCCTGATTGTCCGCGCCTCGGCAGCATGGTTGCGCTGGGGCGGTGGGAGCCTCCTCGCCCTCGACATCGCCGTGGTCCTCGTCGGCTTGTGGCCGATGGTGACGGATGGGGCACGCGCGATGCAGTTGGTGCTTGCTCTGCTCCTCATCGACGCGACGCGACGGCTGCGCTTCGAGTCGCCGCCAGTGTTCGCTGCCGGCGTGCTCCTGCTGACCGCCACCCTGTGCAGTTATGCGTTGGGGATCGCACAGTACGGTGAGGAGTGGCGAGATGCAGTGGTGTGGGCGGGACTGCTTGTGGGTGTCGCTACCGTCAGCCTTGTGACCCACCGTAGGCAACCGCCTCGTTATACCCGAGTCAGGTACAACGAAAATGCCGCAGTAGAGCCGCCCTCCGTACATATCGAACCAGTGCCGCAACTGCCTGTCACTGAATCCGAGACTCCCCTATCGCCACGACAGCGAGAAGTCGTCCAGCTTCTTGCGAGCGGAATGAGCACACGCGAGATCGCCGACGAACTGTCGCTCAGTGTGGAGACCGTGCGGGGGCATCTCAAGGGCATTTACCGTATCCTCCGCACGCACGACCGCGACGAGGCGGTGCGGCGGGCGCGGGAGCGCGGCTACCTCTCGTAGTACGAACTGTTTGTTCAACCCCGGTTGGTCCAGAAACACCCCCCGGTCGACCCGGAAAACGACCCAACAAGGGTGTTGCGGACGCGTTTCGATGCACTACTCTGGATCGTGAGAGCGGACGAGGGTCTGTATGGAGACGGAAGGAGAGTGAGGAAAGTCTTGACATAGTGAGGAAGTACCGATAACTCGTCGTGAAAACCAGAGATGGGAGTGAAGCGATTCGTGCTCGTCATTCGTCTATTCATCGGGGAGGTATCCATGTTATCTATCAGAGCGACAGCCTTAGCATGCAATATTGCCCTTTCGTCAATCGACCCCATATCCGAAAAGTCCCGGCGCTACCGGGAATCGCTGCCTTGGCAGGGGAAATCCGAATACCCCTGCCCGTGAAATGGGGAAAGTCGAGATAAGGAGCGGAGTGAGACTTCGTGTCACCGCCGGATCAGCACGAGACCGAGCGTGGCTTTCGCAGTTGAGCCGGTTTCGGCATCTTCTTATGACCAACGGTACGGCATCGTCAGAACATTACTTGATAGTAATTAGTTAGCAGGAGGACAGCTATGCGAACCGTCGTGTTTAATAAGTCCCTCGGTCATCGGCGTACCTGGATCAAAGGGTTGGCGCTACTGCTCGTCGTGGCAAGTATCTCAGTCAACACGCTGCCTGTTAGTGCCCAAGGAGGTATTCAGGTCTTTGGCGAATTTCAATATATCAACATTCTCGGTATCCAAGCCGATGTATCTTTAAGCAACCTGTCTTCCGGAAGCGGAGACTGGAGTGCCGCGCCCACCGGTGCAAAGACGCCGTCTCAGAACGTACTTATTGAGTCAGGGTTAGAATTCCACTACATTGGTAACGACAATAATCTGCATCCATATGGCTCGGGAGTGGATTTGAACGGTGCGACCTCTACGCACATCGACACTGGCACTAACTTATATTCTGGTCAGTATTACCACGTTTTTAGTAATAACTATAGCGGAACATCTTGGCAGTCCGTGTTCTGTACGTCTGGAGGATGTGTAGGAGAGTATGCTCTCGACGCTGGTACTACCACTTTTCAAGCTCTTGATTCAGGGCTTGAGGAACGAGACGGAAATGCCCACGGGCGGGTAGACACTCACAACAATGGTCGGTTCGCGGAAGGGTCAGACCATTATGATCCTTGGTGTTGGAATGTCCCTCAGAGTACTGGAACATCTAACCAACCAAGTGCTTGCTTCAATGCGGGTGATAGCTGGAACGATTCGTGGACCGCGAGCTACTGATGGTACTGATCTGCGTCACCATAGGATAAAGTAGGTGGCAATTGCCCCAAGGAGGATCCCGATGAGAAAAACACGCAAGACCCTAGTAGGGTTGCTCAGTCTTAGTGTAGGAGTCCTTGTTCTCGGTGTCGCAATGTTTACGACCACTCGGACGACCGCTGCAGATACTAGTAGTGCTCACCCAAATGTGCTCACAAACGCAACGGAACAGCGAGTAGGGGTTGTAGCTCTTGCTCAAGTAAAGCGGGACTTTGCCATACGTAGCGGTACACCCCAAGTTGTGCATACTCGTCGTATTACACGAGAGGATGCAGCGACACTGAATATTGGCACTATCTCGAGAACCACCATCGAAGAACCGCCACTCATGCTTGTGATCATTAAGGGTGACCTTAGCGACCCGAATTTTATTGGGGTCGCGAAAGGAGGACCATCACGTCAGTTTCAGTACGTTGCGTATGTGTACGATTTGTGGGCTGGAGGACCAACACTTATTACCGCTTCGCCAACAGGCGGTGAGTTCCGGGTTGCACTGAATGACTCGATATTGCCTGCAGTGCCGGTAAGGGCCGTCCCATCGGCATCAATCCCTTCCCCAGCGCCTTTGCATCATTACGGGGAGACGTTATCAGGGATAACGCCACCGCATGGCGGCAGCAGCAGTACTCCTACGGCAGCCCCGACGAAACCATAGTCTGGCCCATTGAGGATAAAGTAGGCCGACGGAAAATAGGCGAAGCGCATAGAGCAGCAGAGCGGGAGTTACCTCCGCTCTGCTGCTCTATGCGCTGGTACCGTTACCGTACTTCGACCCTCTCCGTCATCTCCTGCCGCCACTACCCACCGCTTGACAGCCAATACCGTATCTCTGGGCAGGATGCGGTTACGGCACAGGATACGGCGAGCGAGGGCTGGCGCGGGAGTACGCGGCGGTGTGGCTATATGGCGAGACACTCACGGTGGAGTTTACCGACGAACCACTGGGACATCGCCGTGGTTCTCGTCGGCTTATGGCCGATGGTGACGGATGGGGCACGGGCGATGCAGGTAGTGCTTGCCCTGCTCCTCATCGACGCGACGCGACGGCTGCGCTTCGAGTCGCCGCCGGTGTTCGCTGCCGGCATGCTCCTGCTGACCGCCATCCTCTGCGGTTACGTGTTGTGGGTCGCACAGTACGGTGAGGAGTGGCGGGACGCGGTGGTGTGGGCGGGACTGCTTGTCGGTGTCGCCACGGTCAGCCTGATGGCGTATCGCAGGCAGATGCTTCGCCACACGCGGGTAGGGCACGGAGCGGCGGTCGCAGTGGGCCGTTCCCGTCCAGAAATTGAAGCACCTCCACAACCACCCGTTCTCGAACCCGAGACTCCCCTGTCGCCACGACAGCGAGAAGTCGTGCGGCTTCTCGCGAGCGGGATGAGCACGCGCGAGATCGCCGACGAACTGTCGCTGAGCATCGATACGGTGCGCGGGCATCTCAAGGGCATCTACCGCACCCTTCGCACCCACGACCGCGACGAAGCGGTGCGGCGGGCGCGGGAACATGGCGATCTCTCGTAGTACGAACTGTTTGTTCAACCGGGGTTGCCCGCCCTGGTTGCGCAATTGTAGAGAAAAACGACCCCCGGTTGCCCCAGAAAAACAACCCTGGCGACCGGTTCATTCGCGCGTGTGCATCGTTTACGCTTAAAGGCGGGATCCCACCAATAGTTCTAGGTTGCCTGAGAGGGATGTAGCTGATGCAAAGGAGGAACAAATTCAGTGTCAGTAGTCTTCGGCGGTAGTTTGGACAAGAGCATAGAGGGAGGAAGGTTATGAAGCGTTACGTGCGGCCCATTTCAACGGTGTGCGCCATCGCTCTTCTTTTTGTAGTGACGACTGCATCGGTAGGAGCAAAGTGTAGACGCCGGGTGTCAAGTGGACGGTGCGCCGGGATAAATCGGGTACACCTCAGCCGACTGCCTCCTCCGCGATTGCTTCCCGTTCCGTCCTGCCCCGCGTGCGCCACGACGGCCCCTTAAGGTAGAACACCTGCCCGTGGTGCATCAGCCGGTCCACCAATGCCGCCGCCAGCGACACATCCTGCACAATCCCTGCCCACTCCGTCAGGCTCTTGTTCGAGGTAATCATTGTCGGGCGGCGTTCATACCGCCCGGCGATCACCTCGTACAACGCCGGGCCAAAGCTCGGTTCCGTGGGCAGGTAGCCCAACTCGTCCAGCACCAACACGTCACAGGCAAGCAACGGTTTGAGCAATCGTTGCCGCCCTGCCGCCGTTGCCGTTCTCCCCAGTTGGGTGGCGAGCGTTTGCGCCGCTACGAAGCGCGCCGTGTAGCCGAGTTGCACGAGCTTGGTGGCGATACAGATTGCCAGCATGGTCTTGCCCAACCCCGGCGGGCCAATCAAGGTCAGTGTGCCCGCCCCCTCCACAAAGGTAGGATCGAGGTAGCGCAACACCACCTGCCGCTTCAGTTCGGGCCGGAAGCGGAAGTCGAACTGCTCAATTGAAGCGGCAAAGGGAAAGCCCGCCTCGCGCAACCGTCGTGCCGTTGCCGCAGTGGTGCGCGCGGTCAGTTCCTCTTCCAGCAGTCCCTGCAAAAAGTCGGCGTAGCTCAGTTCGTCTTCGGCAGCGCGTGCGAGCCATTGGGGAAGCACCTGCGCCGCCTGAGTGAGGTGGAGATGGTCGAGGAGCCTGTCAAGGCCTTCCTTCATGACCCCACCTCCGGCAAGGCGACATCCACCTCGACCCATGCCTCATACACGCTCAGTTGCCGATCCACTTCGGTTTGTAATGGCACACCGGGCAGGAGTAATGCGGGTGGGGGAAGCCCGGAGCGGCGTGGGGCGGTGAGCAGCAGGGCAAGAGCGTCCGCGCTCCAGGTACCCGCCACCTCCGCAAGGGCCATCGCGGCGAGCAGGTCGGCGGCACCATACTGCTCATACAGGGCGTACACCGCGAGCAGTTCTTCGGGGAGGTGGGCGCGGTGCCGGTGCGAGAGCGCGCTGAGAAACGCGGGGGCAGGGCCACCAAGGGCCACGAGCAGGTCGCGACAGAGCATCGCGTGCGCCCGGGGTTTGTGCGGAAAGAGCGGCGCGAAATGTGCCGGGTGGATCACCCGTTGTCGCGCACTGTCAGGAGCACGCAGGTGGTCCGCGAGGAGTACCGTGTCGCGCCAGATGCGCACCCGGTCGCGATGCACGCGCACGACCACGGGTGCGCCCACATGTGTCACGGGCACCGAGTAGCGATTACCCGCCACCGCGACCAGCGCTTCCGCCGACACCTGACCGGTTGCGAGCAACCCGTAATCGTGGGCGGTGAACGGCAACACGCCG